>Ga0160428_1000007_pt1 | contig 305788 bp, 259 predicted proteins | sample SolpanmetagenomM_FD_108198 | JGI IMG/M metagenome (GOLD analysis project Ga0160428, IMG submission 108198) | Solar panel surface microbial communities from Lawrence Berkeley National Laboratory, California, USA - M | ecosystem: Engineered > Built environment > Solar panel > Unclassified ... | reverse complement strand
TCCGCCCGATATTTTTTTTTCACTTCTAGTACCCCCCCTTACCAACGTGACCAAAGCTGAGGTAATTTCCGAAATCTCGCAAAAAACCGGCATTGAGAAAGCCGATGTGCTGACGACCGTCGAGGCCTTCTTCAAAGTAGTGAAGGATTCGATGACCGAGGGCAACAATATCTACGTGCGTGGCTTCGGCTCGTTCGTGAATAAAAAGCGGGCGCGCAAAGTTGCGCGTAACATCTCGAAGAACACGTCGCTCATCATCGACGAGCACTATATCCCCAGCTTCAAGCCGAGCAAGACTTTCGTAGCCAAAATCAAGGCTAGCAAGAAAATCACCGGCGAAGGTTCGGACAAAGCCCCCAAGGCTGCCAAAGCTACTAAGAAAGCAAAGGCTTAGTTTATAATAAGTTAAGTTATTGGTAAAAGAAGCCATGAGGTGATAAGGGGGCGGACGGGCCGGCCGTGAGGCTAGCCACGGGTTCCCTCCTTATCACCTTATTGCTTACCAGCTCCTCTCCTATCATGGCTTCCACTTCCTCTACCGGTACGCACCAACTGCTGCTGCTGGCGGGCGCTTTGGCGCTGGCGGGCGGGCTTTACGCGCTGCCCAAGGGCATTGTGAAACCTAAGGAAGGCAAGGCCGAGCTTAACAAGGATGCGGCGCGCACGGCCAACCGCGACGGTGGCGGCATGGCTACCAACGGCTCCAAAACGGAAGCTTCGTCGGGCCCCCGCCCGGCCGAAACCGGCACGGTAGCCGGCGCAGCGGCTAGCCCCGCCGCCAATGCCCCACACACCCAGGCCACGGCCACCCAGCGCCAGGAGCTAAACACGCTGCTAGCGCAGTACAAGGCGGCCCCGGCCGCTAGCCGCAACCAAGTGGCCACCACCCTGGCGGCGCGCTACGCCACGGTGCAGCGCTTCGACAGCGCGGGCTACTACCTGGCCGGCGTGGCAGCAGCCAAGCCTAGCGAAAAAGCCTGGCAGCAAGCAGCCGACGCTTACTTTCAGGCCTATAGCTTTGCCGCTTCGGCCGAGCGCAAGAAGATGCTCGGCGACCGGGCCCGGGAGCTGTACGATAACGTGCTGCACGCCAACCCCGATAACTTAGATGCCAAAATCAACTTGGGCATGGCCTACATGAGCAGCGACAACCCCGTGAAAGGGATTGGCCTGCTGCGTGAGGCCTTGGAGCAAGACCCCAAGAACGAAAAGGTGCTTTACAACCTGGGTATTCTGGCTATCCAAAGCAACCAGTACGACAAAGCCGTCGAGCGCTTTTCGCAGCTAGTGCAGGTCAACCCCAAAAATGTGGAGGGCCAGTTTTACCTCGGGGTGACCCTGGCCCGTACCAACCGGGGTGAAGCCGCCCGCGCCGCCTTCCAAAAAGCGAAGTCGCTCAGCAACGACCCGGCCCTGGCCGCGTCGGTCGATGAGGAGCTCGCCAAACTCAGAAACTAAGCCCGGTGGTGGGCTACTGGCGCTGAAGTTGTTACTTTTGCACCCCAGCTTCAGCTACCCGAAACCGGAAATTCAATCATACCTCCCTCTTAACCACTACGACGATGCCCTGCGGTAAAAAACGTAAACGCCATAAGATTGCCACTCACAAGCGTAAGAAGCGCCTGCGCAAAAACCGTCACAAGAAGAAGTAATCTTCTGACTTAGTGCGGAGTAAGGGGTGGGCAGCGGGGTGCGCAAGTGCCGGCTGCCTGCCTATCTCTCACGTAGCCTCCGCCACGCGGACGACTACCGTGGTGTGCCGGACTGCCCCGCCTGGGGCAATAGCCGTGGCTCGCGAGGGGAAGCTGGGACACTACTGGTCCTGGCTTCCCTTTTGCCGGTTTCGGGGCAATCCACTCCAGCCTTCGGGGCCGGGCGGGCTACTTTAACCTAACCTACTACGTTGAGCAATGAATTAATTATCAATTCCACCCCTGAGGGGGAACGGATTGCCTTGCTCCAGGATAAGCGGCTGATTGAGTATCACTTCGACCGCAACGACACCAACTACGCGGTGGGTGACATTTTCCTGGGCACCGTGCGCAAGGTGATGCCCGGCCTCAACGCCGCCTTCGTCGATATTGGCTCCGAGAAGGATGCCTTTCTGCACTACGGCGACCTGGGTGAGCAATTCCCTTCCCTCAATAAATGGGTCGGCAGCGTGCTGAAACATCAGGCCCAAAGCGCTGGGCTGGAGCACTTTCAGCTGGAGGCGCCGCTTGAGAAAGTGGGCAAGGCCGACAGCGTTTTCAAGAAGGGCCAGAGCCTGCTGGTGCAGGTGGTGAAGGAGCCGATTTCGACCAAGGGGCCGCGCGTGAGCACCGATATTTCGATGGCCGGCCGCTACCTCGTGCTCATGCCGTTCACAAACACCATTTCGGTGTCGAAGAAAATTGTGAGCAAGACCGAGCGCGACCGCCTCAAGCGGCTCATTGCCAGCATTAAGCCCGAGGGTTTTGGGGTGATTATTCGCACCGTAGCTGAGGGCCACGAGGTGGCCGAGCTTGACCGCGACATGCAGAGCATGGTTGAGAACTGGGAAACGCTCTACGCCAACCTGCGCAAGGGCCAGCCCCGCGATAAGATGCTGGGTGAGTTGGGCCGCACGTCCTCGATGTTGCGCGACATGCTCAACGAGTCGTTCGACTCGATTGTGGTAGATACGCCCGGCCGATTTGAGGAGATGAAAAGCTACGTGCAGAAAATAGCCCCCGATAAGCTCGGGCTGGTGAAGCTGCACAACAACAAGGCCAAGGTGTTTGAGCACCTGGGTATTGAGAAGCAGCTCAAGACGCTGTTTGGCAAGACGGTGAGCGTGCCGGGCGGCGGCTACCTCGTGATTGAGCACACCGAGGCACTGCACGTGGTGGATGTGAACTCGGGCTCAAAGAGCAACCAGGAAAACGACCAGGAGGCTACGGCCCTCATGATTAACCTGCTAGCCGCCAAGGAGGTAGCCCGCCAGCTGCGCCTGCGCGACATGGGCGGCATCATCGTGGTAGACTTCATCGACATGCGCGCCGCCGAGAGCCGCAAGAAGGTGGAGGACGCGGTGTACCACATCATGAAGCAGGACAAGGCCAAGTTTACCATTCTGCCCATCACCAAGTTTGGGCTGATGCAGATAACCCGGCAGCGGGTGCGCCCGGCCGAGAGCATCGTCACCGGCGAAGTGTGCCCTACCTGCGGCGGCACGGGCAAGATTTCGGCTTCCATCCAGGTTACCGACGAGATTGACAACAGCATTGATGATTTGCTGGTCAATCAGAACCAGGCGGGCATCACGCTTTTTGTGCACCCGTTCCTGCACGCTTTCTATACCAAAGGGCTAGTAAGCCGGCAGATGAAGTGGTACCTCAAGTACTACAAGTGGGTGAAAGTGATGAAGGATACCTCGCTAGGCCTCACCGACTTCCGCATCGAAGACGAGCACGGCGAGCAGATTGAGCTGCACTCGGCTTCGGCTGCCATGGCCCGCGCCCAGGACCGCGAAGTCATCGCAGATTTAACGGATTAAACGGATTGCGCAGATACGCCCGCTGACGCGGGCTGACTAGCTAACTCGGATTAACCGGTATCAGCAAAAACAAGAAAAGCCGCCCAGTGGGCGGCTTTTCTTGTTTCAGACCCAGCTCAGTCAGCCCGCTTTAGCGGGCGTATCTGCGCAATCCGTTTAATCCGTTAAATCGGCGGTTAGAATTTAAGGCCGAGGTCGAGGGCAAAGACGCTGTTTTTGATAGATACGTCGCTGAAGTTGCGGTCTTTCTGGAAGTAGCGGTCGAGGTCGATTAGGCCGTGGTGGTAGCTGAGACCGGTGAGCACCTTCGTGCTGTGGCCTAGCTGATACTCAGCCCCGATAGAGCCTAGCACGTTGAAATCGACTGCAAACACGCGGTCGGAGGCCTTAACCGAGGCGTTGTTGTTGAAGGGGTCGTTGCTGTATTTGTCGCCGTTGAGGCGGGCGCCCACCGGCACCGCTACCGAGGGGCCAACCTGGAAATACAGGCGGGTGCCGGGTGCTACCTCGTTGGTAAAGAGCTTGATAGTAACCGGCAGTTCCAGGTAGTCGATGCCCAGCTTTTGGCTGACGGTAGTGGTGCCGACTGCGCCCGACGAGCCCAGTACGCTGTTTTCCTTGTAGGAATAGGTGCCGCCTTTGCCCGTCAGGAACAAGCCGGTGTTGAAGGCGTAGTTTTCACCGAAGAAATAGTCGATGAAAATACCGCCGCCGAAACCAAGCTTGCTATTTCCATTCTGAAAATCATTGCTTTGCGAGTTAGTGCGCAGGTAGCTGATGGACGGCGATACCTTGAGGCCGATTTCAACCTGGGCGAAGGCGGCGGGGGCCACGGCGAGAGCGGCGAGGGTGAGAATTACTTTTTTCATAAGGTGGTGATAGGGAGGTGATAGGAACTATTGGGCACTTGGGAACGAGATAGGGCGTTGGATGCGTGTAATTTTGCACAAAAATACTCTGCGCTTGAAACTCTCTTCCTTTATTTCGGTACTGCTACTGGCAGCGAGTGGGCTGGTAGCTGGCTGCCACCAGGGTGCGGCCGATGGCTGCCGCCCCGACCCGGCCGCCGACTCGCCCGCCACTCCCCTGCGGCTCAATCACTTGGAGCAGGCCTTTTTCCAGATTAAGAATCCGGCCGAAGGGTTGCAGTTTATGCGGGCCAACCCGGTTTTTACGCGGTATTACCTGCAAGCCGGCCAGGCCCCGGCCGACACCCTAGCCAAGGCCCTGGCGCAGTTGGCTACCAACGCCGACTTGCAGAAGCTGCATCAGCAAACGGCGGCCGCTTTTGCCGATACGGCTGGCCTGCGGCAGAGTATGGCGGCGATGTTTGGCCGGGTGAAGTATTATTTCCCTGATTTTAAGACACCGGGCACGGCCACGACCTACGTCAGCGGCTTGCTGGGTAAGGACATTTTTGTGAGCGACAGTCTGCTGGTGGTGAGCCTCGACTGGTTTACCGGGCCACGGGCCAGCTACCGGCCCGACCTGCCGCAGTACATGCTGCGGCGCTACCGCCCGGCCAACGTGCTGCCGACGCTGGCGCTGGCCGTATCGAGCAAGTACAACAAGCACCAGCTCACGGCCACCTCGATGCTCGACCAGATGGTGGACCAGGGCAAGCGCCTCTACTTTGCGGGGCAGGTGCTGCCCTGCACTCCTGACTCGCTGCTGCTGGGCTACTCGGGCAAGGAGCTAGCCAACGTCAAATTCAACGAGGCACGCATCTGGGGGCACTTTCTGGAGAACAATCTGCTGTTCAGCACCACGCCGTTTGTGATTCAAAAGTACGTGGGTGAGCGGCCCAACGTGCCCGAGATAGACCGCACCTGTCCCGGCCGGGTAGGCCAGTGGGTGGGCCTGCAAATAGTGCGCAAGTACATGGCCGAGCACGACAACGTGACCCTGGCCCAGCTCATGGCTGAGAAGAACACCCAGCGCCTGCTCAACGACTCGCACTACCGACCGAAAAAGTAGTTATGAGTTAGAAGTTATGAATTATAGGTTGGTAGCCCACTGACTTTGGTAACAACTTATAATTTATAACTTTTATCTCATAACTCAACGAAATGCACATCGCCGTCTTCAGTCAGTACCACACCAGCCCCGACTGCCCGGCCACCAGCCGGCACTACACGCTGCTGACTGAGCTTGCGAAGCACCACCGCCTGACGCTGCTGACTACACCGGCCTGGCGCAGCCAGCAACTCACGCACGACTGGCCCTGGGTACCGCCCGGCGTGGAATTGCTGGAGGCTAACATTCCGTATGACAATAAGATGGGGCCGGCGCGGCGGGCGCTGGCCTTTGCGCAGTACGCGGCCTGGGCGGTGCGGGCGGGGCGCCGCCTGGCGCGGCCCGACGTGGTGTGGGGCATCAGCACGCCGCTGACGGCGGCCTGGGCGGCGGCGCGGGTGGCGCGGGGCTGGCGGGTGCCGTGGGTGTTTGAGGTGCAGGACCTGTGGCCCTCCTTCCCGGTGGCGATGGGCGCGGTGCCCACGGCGCTGGCCCGGCAGCAGCTGTTTGCCCTGGAGAAGCGGCTGTATGAAAGCGCGGCGCACGTGGTGCCGCTCTCGCCCGATATGAGCGACTACGTGGCCGGGCTAGGCATAGCCCGGGGCAAAATCACCACCTTGCTCAACGGTACTGACCTCGACCTGGTGGCCCGCGCCACGCCCGAGGCCGTGGCGGCGCTACGCCACGCGCAGGGGCTGGCCGGGCAAAAAGTGGTGCTCTACGCCGGCACCTTCGGCCGAGCTAATGCTATGCCCACGGTGGTGGCCGCGGCCGAGGCGCTGGTGGCCGCCGACCCGGCCGCGACGTTCCTCTTTTTGGGCCACGGCTACTATGCGCCGCTGGTGGCGGCGGCGGCGGCGCGCTGGCCAGGGCGCATCCGGCTGGTGGGCGGGCAGCCGCGCCACGCGGTGTTCACGTGGTTTGCGCTGGCGGAGGTGTCCGTGGTGTCGTTTCTTGACTTGCCGGTGCTCGACACCAATTCGCCGGCCAAGCTCTACGATGCGCTGGCGGTGGGCACGCCGGTGGTGGTAACGAACCGCGGCTGGACGAAGGCACTGGTTGAAGCGCACGGCTGCGGCTGGTATACCCCGGCCGGCGAGGCCGCCGCGCTGGCCAGCCGGCTACGTGCCGTACTGGCCGACTCAGCCGGCCGGGCCGCCGCCGGGCAGCGCGGCCGGGCTTTGGCCCATTCTCAATTTGACCGTGTGCAGTTGGCTGGCCAGATGCAGGGTATTCTGGAGCGGGCGGCGGGCTAGGGCAGGTGCTTGTAAGAACCCGAAAAGCTTCTCGGGCGCAGCCACTGCGCCCTTTTTTACCCCAATCTAGTTTAGGTCGTTGATGTCGGTGCGGGTGGCGTGGCCGCTCAGCAGCAGGCTCAGGGTTTGACGTGGGCCAGGTTGTAGCCGGCGTTTATGCGCATTTATTCTGGGTGTATTTGCCGAACGGGTTGAGGCTTTTGGTGCGGTGGTTGAGGTCGAGGATGCTGCCCGCCGTGGTGGGGCTAGCCACCACTTTTACGAGTTGGCTCACACGCACGAAGGCCCGGCCGCAAGTGCTTGCGGCCGGGCCCCGGTGGTTGGCAGGCAGGAAGCGTGGGCGCTTACTTGATTTTCATCTTTTTGCCGTTCGACTTCACCTTGGCATTGGCGGGCACGGTGATGGTGCCGGGAGCCTGCGTGTTGGGGCTAGCCGTGGTGGTGGTTGACTCAACCGTGGTCGACGCGGGGGCAGTTTCCGTCATTGTGCCCGTCATGGGCGACGTGGTGGTAGTGGCCGGCGTAGTGGTCGTTTTGCGGGTCGTGGTAGTCGTGGTGCCGGTTTGGGCATTGGCCGAGTAAGCACCGGCGGTCAGCATGGCGGCGAGAATGAGCAGCTTTTTCATCTTACTAACGTGTTTTCGGTGGAAGAACAGGGCGCCGGCTTGGCAGCGGCGGCGGTCGGTAACCGCTCGGCCTTTAACGCGGTGCTTATCGAAAGGTTAAGCTTGGCTGCAAAGCACGCCGCCCAATGGCAAGCGCCATGCTTAGCGGCTTTGCTGCGCGTATCATTGTTCCTGCATCGTCTCCACTACCTACCTCTTCCACAATTTCTTATGACCTGGCTACCCTCCTACGTCAAGCTTTTTCTCTTACTCATCGGTGGGTTTGTGCTTCAGCTAGGCGCGGGCATAGCCGAGATGGAAAGCATGGACAGACCCATTCTGCTAAATGTGTTTGGCTACCTGCGCTTATTCGGCCTGGTGCTGCTGGTGGTAAGCCCGCTGCTAATTATCCTCAAGTTTTTTGCGCAGCTTGACCGGAGAACCGAGTAAACTAACTTCCTACGCAATCGGCACCTTGCGCAGAATCGCCTCGATGAGGTCGTGGGTGCGGATGCCATCGGCCTCGGCCTCGTAGGTCATCAGGATGCGGTGGTTGAGCACGTCTTCGGCCACGTCCTTAATGTCTTCGGGCAGTACGTAGTCGCGGCCGTCGAGGTAGGCCACGGCGCGGGCGGCGCGGTGCAGCGCAATGCTGGCCCGCGGGCTAGCCCCAAATTGCACGGCCTGCGCAAACTCGGGCAGGTCGTAGTCGGCCGGGCGGCGCGTGGCAAACACCAGCTCAATAAGGTATTTCTCCAGCGTATCGGATATCGTAACTTGATTTATCTGGTCGCGAATGCCAAAAATATCCTCCTTGGTTAACACCGGCTGCACGTCGCCCTGGAAGCCCATGTTGGCCATGCGGCGCATCACCTCCAGTTCGTCGGCCTTTTTGAGGTAATCGACGTGCACCTTCAGCATGAAACGGTCGACCTGCGCCTCGGGCAGCGGGTAGGTGCCCTCCTGCTCCACCGGGTTTTGGGTGGCCAGCACCAGGAAGGGCCGGTCGAGTTGATAGGTCTGGTCGCCGATGGTAACCTGGTTTTCCTGCATGGCTTCGAGCAGAGCGCTCTGCACCTTGGCCGGCGAGCGGTTTATTTCATCGGCCAGCACGAGGTTAGCGAAGATGGGCCCTTTCTTGACCTCAAACACCGATTGGTTCTGGTTGTAAATCATGGTGCCCACGAGGTCGGAGGGCAGCAGGTCGGGCGTGAACTGCACGCGCTGAAAATGCAGATGCAGTACCTTAGCCAGCGTACTTACGGTAAGCGTTTTGGCTAGCCCCGGCACGCCTTCGAGCAAAATGTGGCCGCCCGTGAACACGCCGATGAGCAGGCGGCTGACCAGCGCACGCTGGCCTACCACCACTTTTTCCATTTCGGCGAAGGCTTGGCGAATGAGGGGGCGGTAATCGGGGGCGGAAGTAGGCTGCATGGGGCAAAGTAACGGCCTAGCCCACGGTTGCGGGGTGCCGGCGGGCGGCTACTAAAACCTCGGCAGTTGCGTTTTGGCTTAGCTGAACCTGGTTTTAAGGCCGCGATTTTAAGCCGCCCGAAGCCAACCCCAGCCGCGGGTTTGCCGTTTGGAAAGACTTGATTCTGTTCTTTTACTGAGGCTGGGCGCGGCTTCACATTCCTTTTTCTGCCTGTGTCAGTTTATCTACGGCGCTTTTTATACGTTGTCTTTGGGCTGATTGCGCTGGTATTGCTGCTGGTGATTGGCGTGGTGGCGTACCTGCAATTCCCAGCGGGCCAGGACTTTGTGGCGCGCCGCGCCGAAGGTTACCTCCGCGACAAGCTCAAAACCGAAGTGCGGCTCGGCACCTTCCGCACCGATTTTCGGCACGCCATCAATTTCGACAACGTGTACCTGGCCGACCAGCAGCGCGACACGCTGCTGAGCGTGGGCCACCTGGGCGTGAGCGTCGATATTTTTGCCCTGCTCAAGAAGCAGGTCAACATCAAGGACGTGGAGCTGGAAAACGGCCGCGTGCGCCTCACGCGCACCGAGCCCGACAGCGTTAATAACTACGACTTTATCATTAAGGCCTTCACCGACCCCACGGCGCCGGTCGACACTACCGGTTCGGGCCTGAAGTACGACATCGGCCGGGTGCACCTGGCCAATATCCTGTTTACGCAGAACGACCAGGTGGCCGGCTCCGACCTGCGCGCCAAGCTCGGCGACCTACTTGTGAACATGGACGAGGTGGATGTGGATAACTCTGTGTATAAAGTGGATAACGCGACGCTCCGGCACGCGGCCATCCGCATGGAGCAAACCAAAACCGCGCCCGAGTTGGATGATAAGAAGCCTGAGAAGCCGCTGGATTTGACATTTGGCCTGAACAAGGCGACGCTCGAAGACGTGAGCTTTGTGTATCGCAACGAGCCGGCGGCGCAGTTTATCAACAGCCAGATTGGGCTAGCCGACGTCACGGCCAAAAATATTGACCTGACCAAGGAGCGTATCGACCTGGACAAACTGACGCTGAAAAATACCACCTTCGCCTACGCCCAAAACCAGAACGTGCCGGTATCGCAGCGGGTCATCAACCCCGCCGAGGCCGTGCGCAAGGTGGACGAGGCCGCCGACAAGGCCAGCGCCACGCCCCTGAAATGGCGCGTGACCCTGGCGCAGTCCGACATCAGCCAGGTGGCCGTGAATTTCGATAATTTCAACGACCCCAAGTTAAAGACCCGCTACCCGGCGCTCGACTACAGCCACCTGCATTTCACTGACTTGGTGCTGAATACGCGGGATTTGACCTTCACTGAAAACCGCACCACGGTGAAGCTCGACAACCTGGCCGGCAAGGACCAGAGCGGCTTCGCCATCACGTCGGCGCGGGCCAACGTGGAGTACGACTCGGTGCAGATTGCCTTGGATAGTCTCGACCTTATCACGCCCCATTCGCACATCAAGCGCAGCCTGGGGATGCGGTTTAAGAGCCTGGCCAGCATTGCCGACAACCTGCCCAACCTGGGTTTGAGCGGCGACTTGCGCAACACCCGGCTGGGCTTCCGCGACATTCTGTACCTGGTGCCGAGCCTGGCCGGCACGCCGCCCTTCACCACCGGCCCCAACCAAAGCGTGCTGCTGAGCGGCCTGGTGAGCGGCCGGCTGGGCGACCTGCTGGTGCGCAACTTCGATTTTGTAGGGCTGCGCAACACCGCCATGCAGGCGCGCCGGGCGCACATCGTGGGTTTGCCCAACGTGGATGGCCGCCTGTACGTGGACCTTGACATTCAGAAATTTAGCAGTACCCGCGCCGATTTACTGAGTGTACTGCCCAAGGGCACGGTGCCCGACAATATCAGCATTCCCCCTACCCTTTCGCTGAGCGGCACCTTCCGGGGGCGGCCCACCACGCTAGCCTTCGATACCAACCTGAAGCTGCGCTCGACCTACGGCAACGTGGCCTTCAACGGTAAGCTCGGGGCCAAGCAAAGCAATGGCCAGCAGCCGCTGGTGGGCACTTTTGCGGTGCAGAATTTCGACGCGGGCAAGCTGCTGAAAGACCCGACCATCGGGCCGATTACGGGCACCGGGCGCTTCAATGCTACCGGCGATTTGCAGAACCCCAACACGCTGGTGGGCAAGCTGACGGCTAACATCCAGAGTGCCCGCTACAACGGCTACACCTACCACGGTGTGGCCACGGCCGTGGACATTGACCGGGGCAAGTACACCATTGCGGCCAGCAGCCACGACGACCCCAACCTCGACCTCGACCTGAAGGCCGTGGTGAACCTGCGCGACAAGAAAAACCCGAGCTACGAGGTGACCTCGCTGAACCTGCGCGGCGCCAACCTCACGGCCCTGGGCTTTTCCACGGGCGGCCAGCTGAGCGTGCAGGGCGACCTCAAGGCCAATCTGCGCGGCAGCAGCCTGAACACGATAAACGGCACCTTCAGCGGCGACCACATCGTAATTGTGAAGGACAAGCAGCGCATTCCGCTCGACTCGGTGCAGGGCCGCATCGTGCAAACGGCGACGCGCACGGCCGTTGATTTCAACTCGAATATTGCGGCCGTGAACCTCGATGGCAACGTGCACTTGGGCGACCTGGCCACCGAGTTGCAGCGGCATATCAACCGGTATTTTCACCTGGCGGGCGTGACCCCATTCCGCAACGAGCAGGGCAACCAGCAGTTTAAATACTCGCTACGGGTGAAAAATACCCGCCTGGTACGCCGATTGGTGCCTGCTATTAAGCGGCTTTCGCCCTTCGTGCTGGCCGGCGACTACAGCCGCGCCGCCGCTCGTCTCACGGCCAAAACCGACATCCGGTATATCCGCTACAATAACTACCGGCTCGACTCGCTGACGCTGGACGTGAACTCGGACCCGCGCAAGCTCGACTACGCGCTGCGGCTGGCCCGCGCCCGGCAGGATAGCAGCTTCTCGCTGCGCCAGCCCAGCCTGGTGGGCAACGTGGCGGATAACAAGGTGAATACCCGCGCCGCCATCCTCGGCGACAGCACCAACCGCGAGCGGCTGGCCCTGGCCGGTGCCTTGCAGGTGCTGACGCAGCGCGGCGGCGATGCTTACCAGTTTGCCTTCGCCAACGACCAGATTATCAACTACGATACCTGGACGGCGGGCGCCGACAACTACGTGCGCTATAACCCCGACGGCACCGTGGTGGCCAACAACCTGCGCCTCACCAACGGCACCTCGGCCCTGGTGGTGCAGAGCCAGAATCCGGCCGTGAACACCTCGCCGCTGGCCGTGCGCTTCGAGCAGTTTCAGCTAGCCATTCTAAGCAAGGCCATCGGCCAACCCGACTCTACGCTGGGCGGCACCCTCAATGGCGAGGCCGTGGCCCGCGGGCTGGGCACCAAGAAGCAGGCGTTCACGGCCAACCTGACCATCAAGGACCTACTGTATAGCAAAACGGTGCTCGGCGACCTGGCCCTGCAAGCCAGCAACCCGGTGGCCGACCGCTACGATGTGAACGCCCGCCTCACCGGCGGCGGCGGCAACGACGTAACCCTACGCGGGGCTTACAACACGGCGCCCAACGCCACGCCCCTTGACTTTGTGCTCGACGTGGCCCGGCTGAACGTGAAGACGGCCGAGCCCTTCTCGGCTGGCCAGATAAGCCAGGCCACGGGCTACCTCAGCGGCAAGCTCGACATTGCGGGCACTGCCGGCGCGCCGCAGGTGCGCGGCCAGCTCACTACCTCGCCCGACGCCAGCTTTGTGGTGCCGCAGCTCGGGTCGCCGTTCCGGCTGGTTAGCCAGCCCGTCACGTTTGATGAGAAGGGTATTGGCTTCAATAACTTTACGGTACTTGACTCGGCCGGCAACAAGGCGGTGGCTAATGGCTACCTGCTCACCAAAAACCTGGTTGACTACACGCTGGATTTACGCGTGACGACCAATGATTTTCTGGCCGTGCGCAGCCGCCGCACCCAGGACAACACGCTGTACTACGGCCGCCTGGTAGTTGATTCGGATACGCGCCTGACGGGGCCGCTTTCGCTCATCAAGATTGATACCCGCGCCACGGTGGTGAAGGGCTCGGACCTGACGGTGGAAAACCCCGCTGCCGACCCCAGCGTGGTGGCCCGCGAGGGCATCGTGCAATTTGTTGATTTGAAGACGCGTCCCAAGCCGCATTTGGTGGTCCTAGCCGACCCCGACTCGGTGAACAGCACGGCCGTGGGCTACGACCTCACCGCCCAGATTACGATTACCGACGCCACGCCCTTCACCTTCGTGGTGGACCCCGTGAGCGGCGACAACCTGCGCGTGCGGGCCGCCGGCACGCTCACCACCACCCTCGACCCTAGCGGCAACCTCACCCTGAACGGCCGCCTCGACGTGGCCCGCGGCAAGTACCGCCTCTCGCTCTACGGCCTGGTAACGCGTGAATTCATTCTGGCCCGCGGCTCGTCCATTGCCTGGACCGGCGACCCCTTTAATGCCGACCTCAACCTGACGGCCGTCTACCGCATAAAGGCGGCGCCGGCCGAGCTGCTGGCCAGCCAGGGCAGCGATAGCCAGTACGCCAATACGGTAGCGCGCAATGCCTTGCCGTTCAGTGTACTCATTAAAGTCACCGACCAGCTGAGCAAGCCCACTATCAACTTCGACATCACCCTGCCCGAAAACCAGCAGGGCGCGCTGGGCGGCGAGGTGGAGGCGCGGCTAGCCCAGTTGCGCCAGCCCACCAACACCTCCGAGCAGAGCAAGCAGGTGTTCTCGCTGCTCGTGCTGGGGCGCTTTGTGCAGCAAAATCCGTTTGAAACTACGGCCGGCGAGGGCATTGTGGCTAGCCAGCTGCGCGGCTCGGTGAGCCAGGTGCTCACCGACCAGTTGCAGAACCTGACCGGCAAGTACCTGGCTGGGCTGGGCCTCGACCTGGGCATTACCAACCAGGCCGACTACAGCACCGGCTCGGCCCAGAGCCGCACCGACCTGAACGTGGCCGTGCGCCGCCAGCTCCTCAACAACCGCCTCACCGTGCGCCTGGGCACCGACGTGCCGCTGAGCGGCAATTCGGGCACGCAGGCCACGCAGGGCAGCAGTGCGGCCAGCAACTTTGCCGGCGATGTGAGCCTGGAATACACCGTGCTGCGCGATGGCCGCCTGCGCCTGCGCGCCTTCCGCCAGAACTCCTACGAGGACATTGACGGCAACATTGTGCGCACCGGGGCGTCGTTGGTTTTTCAGCGCGACTACAACAACTTGCAGGACCTGTTTGCCAAAATAGCCCCCGAGGTGAAGCGCGACCTGCGCGAGGCCCGCAAGCAAGACAAGAAAGACAGCGAGGAGCGCAAGCGCCGCGAGCAGCACCTAGCCGACTCGGCCGCCGCCGTCAACAACCCCAGCACGGCCCGCCGCGACACCACCCGCCGCCCGGACACCAGCCAGTAAGCCAGCATGAAGCGTATTTATTTGAGTAACAATTCTTTCTTCACTAGCCAGCGAGCTGCGGCAGGCCGGCAGGCCACGCGCTGGGCTGGGGCGCTGGGCCTGCTGGCGCTAGCCTCGTGCTCGGGTCTGAAGTACATTCCCGAGGGCCAGAAGCTGTACACCGGCAGCAAGGTCACCATCGAGGCGCCCACTAAGCTGCGCAACCAGGCTGCCCTGCAAACCGAGCTGGAAGCCACGCTACGCCCCAAGCCTAATGCTTCCATCCTGGGCCAGCGGCCCAAGCTGTATTTCTGGCACCTGGGCCTAGGCAAAGAAAAGGGCCTCAAGCACTTGCTGGCCGATAAGTTTGGCGAGGCGCCCGTGCTACTGAGCCAGGTGCAAGCCAAGCAAACCCGCACCCTGATGACCAACCGCCTCCAAAACCGCGGCTATTTTCACGCCTCGGTGAGCAGCAAGGTAGAGGAGCAGGAAAAAACGGCGCAGGTCAACTACACGGCTCGCCCCGGCCAGCAGTACCTCATTCAGGATATCCGCTTTCCACAGGGCGACTCGCTCATCAGCAAGGCCATCCGCAGCACGGAGGCCGCTACGCTGCTGAAGGCCGGCGACCCCTACGACCTCGACGTGTTTACGAATGAGCGGGTGCGTATTGACCTTGCCCTCAAAAATGAGGGCTATTACTACTTCAACCCTAACTACTTACTTTTTCAGGTCGATACCACGCTCAATGGCAAGGCCAACATCTACTACAAGCTGAAGGCCGAAACGCCGGCTCGTGCCAAACAACCCTACTGGCTCAATACCATCAGCCTGAATACCAACTACGTGCTCACTGATACGACGCGGCGCAAACCCGTCGTTTTTCAGAAGTACCTCTACTACCCCGACGAGAGCGTGTTTCGGGCGCGCGCCATCACGCGGGCCGTGTTTCTGTACCCCGACAGCCTGTTTCGGCAGCGCCGCCGCGACCAGACCTTGAGTCGACTCATGAGCCTGGGCACCTTCCGCTTCGTCGAAATCAAGTTTCGGCCCTCGGCCGCTGGCGACTCGGCCGGCCGCGCCCGCCCGGATTCAGACATTCTGATGACGCAGCTCAAGAAGAAAAGCCTGCGGGCCGAGTTGCAGCTAGTGAGCAAGAGCAACGGCTTTACCGGGCCGGGCCTCACGGTGCAGTTTCGCAACCGCTCGGCGCTGCGCGGGGCCGAGCAGCTGCTCATCAACGCCGTGGCCTCGACCGAAACTTCGACCCGCGCTCCGCAGGGTGCCGAAAGCCGCAGCAACACGGGCCTAATTTCCAATGAGTTTGGCCTGAATGCCCAGCTCATTGTGCCGCGCCTCATCGCGCCCAAGCTGCCGTTTTTGAACCCGCGCCTGGTGAATTCTGACTTTCAGCCGCGCACCAACTTTGGGGCGGGCGTACGCTACGTGTCGCGCACCGGCTACTTTGCCACCACCAGCTACAACCTCAACTACGGCTACAGCTGGAAAACCAACATCACCAACGAGCAGGAATTCAAGTTGGTAGACGTTTCCTACAACGCCGTTACGAAGGAGCCGATATTTGAGGAGCTGCTGAAGCAGCGGCAGTTTTTGCGCCAGGCCTACGAGTCGCAGTTCATCCTGGCTAGCTCCTACCGCTACACCTACAACCAGCAGGTACTGGAAAAGCGCCGCCAGCAGATTTTCTTCCAGGGCATGGCCGAGGTGAGCGGCAACGTGGCCAACGCCATCAGCAGCGCAGTAGTGGGCCAGAAGTCGCCGACCGAGTACTATACCGTGGCGGGCCAGCGCTTTGCGCAATATGCCAAGTTTGACCTGGAACTGCGCGAGTACTACCGCATCAGCGCCAATCCGACTTCGGGCAACCGCATTGTGGGCCGCTTGCAAATTGGCGTGGGCCTGCCCTACGGCAACTCGGCCGGCGGTTCGCTGCCCTATTTGCGCCAGTACGGCATCGGGGGCCCCAACTCCATCCGGGCCTACGCGGCGCGTCAGATTGGGCCGGGCTCCTACAAGCCCACCGCCAACGACCTGCAAAATAGCTTCAGCTACTACGACCAGGTGGGCGACTTGCGCCTGGAGGGCAACATTGAGTATCGCCAGGACTTGTTTCCGTACGTGAAGGGCGCCGTGTTCGTGGATGCCGGCAATATCTGGCTCGTGAACAATGATCCGCAGCGGCCGGGCGGGCAGTTCCAGGCCAGCACCTTTCTCAACCAGCTGGCCGTGGGCACGGGCGTGGGCCTGCGCATCGATGTGCAGTTTTTCGTCATTCGCTTCGACTACGCCATCCCGCTACGCGCCAACTACGGCACGCCCGACGACAAAAATGGCCGCCTGAACCTGGCCATCGGCTATCCGTTCTAGCCTGCGCCAACCACCCATTTTGTTAAGAATGCCGGCCTGCCAGCCGGCATTCTTAGTTTATCAGCACGCAGGTAAAGTCGAACGTTTTGAAATAATCGGCCAGTGACCTCAAACTTCGTTTCGTCGTGGAATTCTTTTTTGTCCCTGACCTATTATCTCAACCAGCTTCCTAGTCCTTGTTATTCTACACTTTGCAGTACTAACGTTAGGCTGCTTTTATCAATGTTAGTATAGGCTAGCTTAATAAACCCGAATTTATCATTATAATACGCTACTAGCCTGGTTGACCCCAACGCGCTTTTTGCCTCACTCTCCACCACATAGCATTTTAGGGTTCCTAACTCGCTCGTTAAATGGGTTCTACCTGTGACTTTATACTGGATAGTATTCTCATTTTGTCCCTTCCACAATAGCCATCTCTTATCGGCCCAGTGGTCGCCAAACTCAAGCTTCCACGCCCATTCAGCTCCCACTTTAATTGGCTGCTTTATATAAGGGAATGGATTTAGCTCCAGAACACTAAAAAGGCCAGTTCTTGGGGGATGTAGCCACAGATTTTTACAGTTTTCAATGACGCCGGTCATCTCGTTATTCCAAGAACTACCATCAGCTAGTTTGAAGTCGTACAGGATAACTGTTTGATTATAGTCTGGGAAAATCTGAATAAATGGCATTAGCCCGGGGACAACCGAAAGAATAAGTTGCGTAACTGACTTGTCGTTGCGTTTCTCAACCGGTACAAGCTTCCAAGCCACTGCGTTTTGGCTACCTGTATCCGCTTTAGCCATCAGCATTTTATTACCGGTTTTATCCCGATAGTCGTAGGTAAAGGTAAATTTTTTACCTACTTTGTATAGTTCGTTGTCCTGATTATACCTGTTCTGGTCTTTCTGTAAGGAATCAAATTTTTCCACTGTTATCCCCATATCGTCCAAGGCGAATTTTTGGGTAGCATGCTGAGCCTGACACGATAAGCTAATCAAGCAAAGTATTGGGTAAAGAATTTTCATGGATGAAAATGCAGCTTGCTAAACGGGTAGAGAGGAACGCCACAAAGGACGAGCGCGGAAGTGTAAAGCACTGTTATTCTTTGTTAACGAGTGTTAACGACGCCATTCGGGGGTGGGGCGGACCGTACTTTCGGGGGCTTTTCCAGCCGTATGCAACGCCGCCTTCGCTTGATTTTTGGTTTGCTGGCCGCGTGCCTGCTCGGCAGCTACGGCTTCCAAACCTACTGGCTGTGGGGCAGCTACCAGCTAGCCGCGACTGAGGTGGCGCACACCGCCCACGCGGCCCTCGAAGCCGTGGTGCAGCGCCAGCAAGCTAAGCGGGCCGACAAAGTGTTTAACATCAGGTTTAACGACTACGCCCGCCCCGGCGACCCGCCCGGCAGCCCCCACCACTGGCAGATAGAGCGCCTCGACACCGGCCTCACGCCCGCGCAGGCCACGCGCCAACCCTGGCCCGCGCCCGCTGCCAGGGCCCCCGCGGTGCCCCGCACGCCCGCCGCCCGCGCGGCCCGCACCGACTCGCTGGCCCGGCAGCTATCGAGCTTCGTCATCACCAACTGGCAGGGCCGGTCGGTGGCCGACCTGCCGGCCCTCACCCGTGCCTACCGGGCCGAGCTGCGGCAGCGCCGGGTGCCGCTGGCCTTTCGGCTCGATACCCTGGTGGCCCCGGCGGCCCGGCTGGCGGCTGGGCGGGCGGGCTTCACGCAGCACACGCCGGGCGTGCAGCTCAACCCGGTTTCGGGGGCTAGCGTGGTGGCCTCGTTTCGGCCACCCACGGCCTACTTGCTGCGTGGCCTGGCGGGCAGCCTGGCGGGCTCGCTGGCGCTGCTGGGCCTCACCACCGGCTGCTTTGGCTTGATGCTGAGCACCATTCTGCGGCAGAAAAAGCTATCCGAAATCAAGAGCGACTTCATCAATAACATGACCCACGAGTTGAAAACGCCGCTCGCCACCGTGGCGGCGGCCGTGGAAGCGCTGCAAGACTTTGGCGCGCTGGCCGACCCGCGCAAAACCGATGCCTACCTCACCATGGCCCGGCAGGAAGTAGCCCGGCTAGCCAGCCTGGTTGACAAAGTGCTGCACGTGGCCGTGGAAGAGCGCCAGGGGCTGGCCCTGCGCCCCGAGCTGCTGCACCCCGCCGAGCTGGTAGCCAGCCTGGTGCACCGCCACGAGTTGCAAGCCGCCAAGCCCGTCGCGTTCGAAGTTAACATTGCCCCCGCCGACCAGCTGCTGGCCGACCGCCTGCACCTGGCCGGCGCCCTCGACAACCTGCTCGACAATGCCATCAAGTATGCCGGGGCCCGCGTGCGCATTCGCCTCCACGGCCAAGCGGCGGCCGCCGGCTGGCAGCTCACCATCGCCGACGATGGCCCCGGCATTGCGCCCGGCTACCAGGAGGCCGTTTTTGAGCAGTTCTTTCGGGTGCCTACCGGCAACCTGCACCCCGTAAAGGGCTTCGGCCTGGGCCTATACTACGTGCGGCAGGTGGCGGCGGCCCACGGCGGCCGGGTGCACGTGCGCAGCACGCCGGGGCGTGGCAGCGAGTTTGTACTCTGGCTGCCTTTGCCCGGCGCAGCTAGCGCCGGGCGCACTTCTTAATCACCCCTCACGCTCTAAAACATGCCCACGCTACTCCTCGTCGAAGACGAGCTTTCGCTAGCCCGCATTGTGCAGGACAGCCTCGAAACGCGCGGCTTTACCGTGCACCACGCGGCAGATGGCGGGCAGGGCTGGGAGCTGTTCACCGCCCTGAAACCCGACCTGGTAGTGGCCGACGTGATGCTGCCCGTGCGCGACGGCTTTGCCCTGGCCAGCCAGATTCGGCAGGTCGATGCTGCCGTGCCCATTCTCTTTCTCACGGCCCGCTCGCAGCCCGCCGATGTGGTGCAGGGCTTCGAACTGGGCGGCAACGACTACCTCAAAAAGCCCTTCAGCATGGAAGAGCTGGTGGTGCGCATCCGGGCGCTGCTGGGCCGGCCGCCGGGGGCTGTATCAGTTCCGGCCCCAGCGGCTGGCCCGCTGGCCATCGGCCGCTACCGCTTCGACCACCCGCAACAGCGCCTGGCCCTGGCCGATGGCAGCCAGCCCGCCGCCAGCCTCACCCACCGCGAGGCCGAGCTGCTCAAGTGCCTGCTCGACCAGCGCAACCAGGTGCTCACGCGCACCGCCGTGCTACAAGCACTGTGGGGCAGCGACAGCTTTTTCAACGGCCGCTCGCTCGACGTGTTCATTACCCGCCTGCGCCGCTACCTGCGCCACGACCCGCAGGTGCAAATCGTGAACGTGCGCGGCGTGGGCTACAAGCTGCTGGCTTAGAAATATTTGCAAAATCTAAAGAAACGTCATGCTGAGCTTGTCGAAGCATCTCTACCGCTTCATTTGGGCCGTTCAACGACGCGGCAGAGATGCTTCGACAAGCTCAGCATGACGTTCTAAAATTTAGCTGTAGTAAAATACTCAACCATGTTTTAGACAGCGAGAGCCTGGTACTTTGGCGAGGTTATTTCGAAGAAAACCAGGATATAGCCGGGGCTAGGGCCACCCGGGGTTTGGCGGGTGGCGGTTATGTTTGCCGGCCTCACCGCTTGGTTTCTACTTCCCCTTCCCTACCCATGACTACCATTTCCTCTTTCTCGGCCGGCGCGCTACTCGGCGCGGGGCTGCTGGGGCTAGCCGGCTGCGCCGGCAGCGGCCCGGCTGCGCCCGTGGCCACGGCCACTACCACGCCCGCAGCGGCGCCCGCTGGCCACGTCCTCAAAGGCGTGGGCCTCGATGTGGCCGACCTCGACCGCTCGGTGTCGCCGTGCCAGGATTTTTACGAATTTTCGGGCGGCAACTGGCTGAAAGCTAATCCCATTCCGAGCTACGCCACCAGTTGGGGCCCGCGCAACCTGCTGGGCCTGCGCACTCAGGCTACCCTCAAGCAGATTCTCGAAGACGCGGCGGCCAACCGCAACGCCGCTCCCGGCTCCAACACCCAAAAGGTGGGCGACTTCTACGCCGCCGCTATGGACACCGTGGCCATCGAGCGGGCCGGCCTCACGCCCCTACGGCCCGAGCTGGCGCGCATCGCGGCCCTCAAAAGCCGGGCCCAGCTGCCCGCGCTCATTGCCCACGAGCAGGATTTGGGCACGGGCGTCTTTTTCCGCGGCGGGGTGCAGGTTGATGAGAAGAACACCTCGCGCTACATCATCGGCCTCGACCAGGGCGGCCTCACGATGGGCGACCGCGACTATTACCTGAAGGACGACGCCCGCACGCAGAAAATCCGGGCGGCGTACCAGGCCTACATGCAGCAGGTATTTGGCCTGCTGGGTGATAACCCGGCCACGGCCCAGCGCAACGCCGCCACCGTCGAGCGCATCGAAAAGCGGCTAGCCACGGCCAGCAAAACCCGCGTGGAACTGCGCGACCCGCAGGCCAACTACAACCAGATGCCCCTGGCCGAGGTCGCCCGGCGCTACCCCGCCGTGCAGCTGCCGCAGGTGCTGGCCGCCATGCAATTGGCCAAGGCCCAGAAGGTTATTGTGGGCCAGCCGGCGTTTTTTGACGAGGTCAACAACGTGCTCAAAACCGAGTCGCTGGCCGATTTACAGACCTACATGCGCTGGCACCTGGTGCGCTCGGTGGCCAGCACGCTGCCCGCCGCTTTCGTGGACGCCAGCTTCCGCTACAACCAGGCCCTGACCGGCGCCAAGCAGCAAACCACCCGCTGGAAGCGCGTGCAGGCCGCCACCGATGGCACGCTCGGCGAGGCCTTCGGCCAGCTTTACGTAGATAAGGCGTTCTCGCCCGAGGCCAAGCAAAAGGCGCTGGAAATGGTGGCCAACATCAAGGCCAGTATGGCCGAGCACATCCAAACCAACACCTGGATGAGTGCGCCCACCAAGGCCGAGGCCCTGAAAAAGCTGAACGCGCTGCGCGTAAAAATCGGCTACCCTGACCAGTGGAAGGACTACTCGGCGCTGCCCATCAGCCGCGAGAGCTACCTCAAAAACGTGCTGGCCGCCCGCCTCTGGGAAAGCAAGCGCGAGGCTGCCCGCTTTGGCGGGCCCGTGGACCACACCGAGTGGGGCATGACGCCGCCCACCATCAACGCCTACTACAACCCGCCGCTCAACGAGATTGTGTTTCCGGCTGGCTACTTGCAGCCGCCCTTCTTCGACCCTAAGGCCGATGATGCGGTTAACTACGGCGCCATTGGCGGGGTGATGGGCCACGAAATGACCCACGGCTTCGACGACCAGGGCCGGCAGTACGACAGCCAGGGCAACCTGCGCGACTGGTGGACGCCCGCCGACGCGGCCGAGTTTACGAAGCGCGCCGCCGTGGTGGGCCGCCAGTACGACGCCTTTTCGCCGCTCGACTCGGTGCACGTGAACGGCAAGCTCACGATGGGCGAAAACCTGGCCGACTTCGCCGGCCTCACCATCGTGCACGGCGCCCTCGAAAAGCAGTTGCAGCAGCGCTACGGCAACGGCCCGCGCCCGCAGTACGACGGCTTCTCGCCCGAACAGCGCTTTTTCCTGAGCTGGGCCCAGCTGCGCCGCACCAACATCCGGCCCGAAGCCCTGCGCCAGCAAATTCAGACCGACCCGCACTCGCCCGGCCAGTACCGCACCATCGGGCCGATTATGAACATGCCGCAGTTTCAGGCGGCCTTTGGCTGCAAGGAGGGCGACAAGATGACCCGCTCAGCCGCCGAGCGGGCCGTTATCTGGTAGGCTAGCCCACGGCTGCGCTGCACTTTTTGGAAGGGGTACCGGCTGCGGCTGGTGCCCCTTTTGCGTGCCTAGGCTAGCCCAGCCGGGCGGCCGCTAGCCCACTGCGGAGCCAGGCAAAAAAGCCATCCTATAAAATTCGGGCATTTCAGCCTATCGCAAACGATTGCCAAACTATCACAAACGATTGCAAATTTTTGACAGTTATTTTATTGCTTAACAGTTATTTATAAAACAAGACAACCCTCCTACTTTTAGTTGATGGCCAGGGCCGCCGTTCCGCAGGTGCTGGCTTCACTCCTCCTTTTCCCACCCACACCCGCTTCGTTATGAAGACACCTCAACGCATAGTTGTGGCGCTGGTGGCTGCGCTCGGCAGTCATTTCCCCCTCCTGGCCCAAACCATGACGCCCGTGGTAGTGGAGGCCGAAACCGGCACCTCCACCAACCCGGCCACGCCCCTAACCGGGGCCACCACCGGCGATTGGGCCGCCCGCACCATTGCCGCCTCGGGCAGCACGCCGGCCATTACTTACGTGACTTCGCTGAGCGACGTATCGTCGGTACCGGGCGGCGGCTCGGCGCCGGGCACGGCGGCCAGGGTGCTCAGCTACACCGTCACGTTTCCGGCGGCGGGCACCTACGACCTCTACGCCCGCCTGCGGGTGGGCAGCGCCGGCGCCAACGACGATAGCTACTTCTACGCCAAAACGTTTGGCACCAAGGATTTTGCGACCACCAGCACCGACTGGGTAAATGCCAACGGCCTCTTCAATGTGGGCTACGCGGCCGGCAACCCGCTGGCCGTGGATGGCGCCGGCAGCGGCGGCACCGGCGTGTGGAAGTGGGTCGATATGTCGAAATTCACCGTCAATGGCAGCGCGGCTACCACCTTCACGGTGGCGGCCGGCGCGCTCACCCAAACCTTCCAGATTGGGGCGCGGGAGGACGGGCTCGACTTCGACAAATTTGTGTTTGGGCAGTCGGGGCTGTACTTTACGGTGGCCAACCTGGAGGCCGGCGCGCAGGGCAGCACCACCGCGCCCACGCTGTTTGTGCCCACCGGCTCGCCGCTGGCTACCGGCAAGTCGAAGTACCTGGGCTGCGCCTACAGCGATGCCCAGGCGCCCTACTTCGGCAACTACTGGAACGCCGTGACGCCCGAAAACGGCGGCAAGTGGGGCAGCGTGGAAAGCACCCGCGGCACCTACAACTGGGCCGACCTCGACAAGGCCTACGCCCAGGCCAAGCCCGCCACCGGCCCCCAAAGCATCTTTCGGATGCACACGCTCATCTGGGGTGCCCAGCAGCCCGCCTGGCTAAAAGGCCTGTCGGATGCCGACCAGCTGGCGGCCATCAACGCCTGGATGGCGGCCGTGGCGGCCCGCTACCCCAAAATTGACTTCATCGACGTGGTGAATGAGCCTATCAACACGCCGCCCACGGGCCTCGTCACCATCGGCTCGCCCACCACGCCCACCGGCACGCCCGACCCCACCGGCGGCGGCTACATCAACGCCCTGGGCGGCGCCGCAGGCAACGCCTGGATAGTGAAGTCGTTTCAGCTGGCTCGCCAGTATTTCCCGACTTCCAAGCTCATGATTAATGAGTACAGCGTCGAAAACTCCACTACGCGGGCCACGACCTACGCCGCCATCATCAACCAGTTGAAGGCCCTCAACCTCATCGACGGCGTAGGGATGCAGGGCCACGCCTTCTCCACGGCCGGCCAGTCGGCAGCCACCATCAATGCCAACGTGGCCCTGCTGGCCGCCACCGGCGTGCCGCTCTACGTGACCGAATACGACTCCGATGGCCTCGACGACGCCGTGCAGCTAGCCGAGTATCAGCGCGTGTTTCCGCTCTTCTGGGAAAACCCCAACGTGAAGGGCGTTACCCTGTGGGGCTACCGCCCCGGCCACTGGCGCACGGCCCAGGGCGCGCCCCTGGTCAACATCGACAACAGCGAGCGCCCATCGCTGGTGTGGCTGCGCAACTACGTGCAGAGCACGGTGCTGGGCACCAAAGCCAGCAGCGCCGCCACGGCCGGCATCTTCTGCTACCCCAACCCCGCGCAGGGCGGCCGCGTGGCGCTCAGCCTGCCGGCTAGCCTGCGCAACCAGGCGCTCGACGTGGCGCTACTCAACTCGCTGGGCCAGACTGTACTGCACCGCTCCCTAGTTGCCTCATCCGACGCTACCCAGGCCTTGGAGCTACCCGGCGTGGCGCGCGGCCTCTACACCGTGCGCCTGCTCACCAGCGCCGGCACCTTCAGCCAGCGCCTCACGGTGGAGTAAGCGGCTAGGCTAGCCCAGCGCACTTTCTACGCAGCCTCCCGGCCATTTGGGTCGGGAGGCTGTTGTCGTTTTATGTAGCTGATTTACGCCTACATTCGGTGCCTTTAACTCCTTGCCAGCAAGCAATTATTTATAAAGGAACGTCATGCTGAGCTTGCCGAAGCATCTCTACCACGCCGCTAAGGTTAGTAATTTCAGCGGCGCGGTAGAGATGCTTCGGCAAGCTCAGCATGACGTTCCGGTTTAATTTCCCAACGTTTTTATACAGTCTCTTTTCTTACTTCATGCTCCGCAAACTTCTTCCCTTCCTCGCCTCGCTGCTGTGGCTGGCTAGCCCAGCCGCGCGGGCACAGGCCATTTACTCCGCCACCGACCCGCTGGCCCACACGTTCAGCATCGTGGCCCGCGACCCCAAAACCGGCGAAATGGCCGTGGCCGTACAAAGCCACTGGTTTTCGGTGGGCACCTCGGTGAGCTGGGGCGAGGCTGGCGTGGGCGTGGTGGCTACGCAGTCGTTTACCAACAAGTCGTTTGGCCTGCGCGGGCTGGCCCTGCTCAAAAGCGGCAAAACCGCCCAACAAGCGCTCGACGAGCTACTGGCCGCCGACGATGCCCGCGAGGTACGCCAGGTGGCCATCCTCGACAACCAGGGCCGCGTGGCCACCCACACCGGCAAAAAATGCGTGGACATGGCCGGTCACCAGCAGGGCGCGCAGTTCTCGGTGCAAGCCAATATGATGCTCAACGCCACCGTGTGGGGCGCCATGGCCAAGGCCTATGAGGCCAGCGCCGCCCTGCCGCTGGCCGAGCGCGTGCTGGCCGCCCTCGACGCGGCCCAGGCCGCCAGCGGCGACATCCGGGGCCGGCAGTCGGCAGCGCTGCTCGTAGTGCGCGGCACTACCACTGAGGGCCCCTGGGCCGACCGCCTCGTAGACCTGCGCGTGGACGATAGCGCCGCGCCCCTCACCGAGCTGCGCCGCCTGCTGAAGCTGCACCGCGCCTACGACCACATGAACGCCGGCGACCTGGCCGTGGAGAAAAACGACATGCCGCTGGCCATCAAAGAGTATCAGGCCGCCGAAAAGATGTTTCCCAGCAACCTGGAAATGAAGTATTGGCACGCCATCACGCTGGCCAACAAGCAGCAGGTGCCCGCCGCGCTGGCCCTGCTCAAACCCATTTTTCAGCAGGAGCCCAACTGGCGCACCCTCACCGAGCGCCTGCCCAAGGTGGGGTTATTAACGGTGAGCCCGGCCGAACTGAAGCAGATTTTGGCGCTGAAGTAGCCTTCGTTTCCTCAACAAAAAGAACGTCATGCTGCGCTTGCCGAAGCATCTCTACCACGCCGCCAGGGTTACTAACCTCATGGCGCGGCAGAGATGCTTCGGCAAGCGCAGCATGACGTTCTTTTTAAAATTTCCTTTAGCTATGCGTCCCCTCCTACCCTTCCTTTTCCTACTCGCTAGCCTCGCCACCGCGGCCCAACCCAAGCTGGCGGCCAACCGCGTGCCGCACCATTTTTTCATCCTCACCAACTTCAAAACCGAGGGCGGCACCGTGCTGCCCAAGGCCCTGGTGGGCTACGGCACCTACGGCCATCTCAATGCCAAGCGCGATAATGCCGTGCTGCTGCCCTCGCACTACATGGCCGGGCACCGCGGCTACGAGTGGCTCATCGGCCCCGGCAAGTGCCTGGATACCACCAAGCTGTTTCTGGTCACGACCGAGCTGTTTGGCAACGGCCACTCGTCGTCGCCCAGCAACACGCCCGAGCCGTTTCACGGCCCGCGCTTTCCGGTCATGACCATCCGCGACAACGTGCAGGCCGTGCACGAGCTGCTGACCAAAGAACTGAAAATAACGCACCTGCGTGCCCTCATCGGCTTTTCGATGGGCGCCGAGCAGGCGTTTCAGTGGGCCGTGAGCTACCCCACCTTTGCCGACCGCATCGTGGCTACCTCGGGCACGGCCAAAAATTACCCCCACGGCGTGGTGCGCCTCGAAGGCCAGATTGCCGCCCTCACCGCCGACGCGGCGTTCCAAAACGGCGACTACACCACGCCGCCCACCAAGGGCATCGAGGCCTTCGCCACCGTCTGGACCGGCTGGCTGTTCTCGCAGGAGTGGTGGCGCAAAGAGCTGTGGCGCAGCGAAGAGAAGCCCGGCACCACCTTCGAACAAGTGCTCACCAACTACCGCACGCACTTCATCCCCGGTGCCGACGCCAACGACCTCATCGCCCAGATGCGCACCTGGGAATACCACAACGTAGGCACCACGCCCGGCTTCGGCGGCGACGTCGAAAAGGCCCTGCGCAGCATCAAAGTGCCCATTCTTTACCTGCCTTCGGAAACTGATTTGTACTTCCCGGTGGGCGATGCGCGCTACGAGGCGGCCTTCATTCCGGGCGTGCAGCTGCTGCCCATCCCGTCGCTGTGGGGCCACACCGCCGGCGCCGCCAGCAACCCTGTCGATGCCAAGTTTTTAAACGAGAACATCGGGAGGTTTTTGAAGTAGCGTGGACTCTGCGAGTCCGCGAACGAGCGAAGCGAGTATCGTCGGCTGGTAGCGCAGCCCTTTAGTATCAAGCGTCAACATACACTCATGTGCCGATACTCGCTTCGCTCGTTCGCGGACTCGCAGAGTCCACGCTACTTCTTGAAAATGCTCTTTGGAAGCAGCATGTGCGCTCCGCGCGTACCGTCTACCACCTGCGTCACGTTGAGGTCGCCGGCCACGCTGCACAGCATGTAGGCGTCATCTTTGGTCAGACCCTTGGTTTTCACCAGAAAATCAATCATTTCGCGCACCGCCTGCTTGCCGGCCAGGGTCAAATCCTCGTTCAGGCCCATGCTGATGTAGTGGGTCGGCGTCTCGGCGCGGGGCACCGCCAGGTGCATATCCTTGTGCACGATAAACTCCAGGTTACCCACCAGCGACGTTTCGAGGGCCGTGATGTCAACCTCGCCGTTGCCCTGCCCGGCGTGGCCATCGCCCACGAAGAAGAGCGCGCCCGGCGCGTGCACCGGCAGGTAGAGCGTGGTGCCTACCACCAGGTCTTTATTATCAAGATTGCCGCCGAAGATGCCGGGCGGCGCGCTGTTCACGCGGCCCATCGCCGGGGGCGGCGCCACGCCCATGCTCCCAAAAAACGGCCGCAACGGGATTTCAATGCCCGGCGCGAAAGTGGCCACCATCCGCTTCTTATCGAGCGGAATAATCTTCATTTTGGCGTAGCCAAAATCCTCCGGAATAAACCCGCTCTTGGGCCCAAAGCCATTGTAAGCGTACGGAATAGCCAACTCAATTGCCTTGATGCGCACCTCTAGCACGTCGCCCGGCTCGGCACCCTCCACAAAAATCGGCCCCGTGAGAATGTGCCCGCCCGGCCCCTTGTTCGTCACTTTGTCGGTGATGTCGCGCAGGCTTTGCTCGACCTGCGCCGGGGCCACGCCCGCCCCTTCGAGCCGCGTGGGGCTGCTGGTGATAAGCGTGTGCACCTGCACCGTCTCGCCCGACTTGATACGCAGCACCGGCGCGGCATCAGCCGCGTAGTAGCCCCAGGCCACGGTGCTGGGGCTAGCCAGCAGTTCGTGCTGGGCCTTGGGCAGACGCTGGGCCTGGGCGCCGAGGCTAGCCAGCAGTGCGGCGAGGAAAAGGAAGCGGGCAGTTTTTTTCATTGCTGAAAAGTACGCGCTACCTGCCAACTCCAGGTCATTGCGAGCGCAACGCAGTGGAGCGCGGCAATCTTTCCTTGTCGCTGGGGTTACTAATCCAACGACAAGGAAAGATTGCCGCGCTCCACTGCGTTGCGCTCGCAATGACAGCTAATTTATGTTAGCTGTTCATCACCCGCTCCTGGCGCAGCACCGACTCCAAGTGCACGGCTTCCATGTAGCGCTCTACGAAGTCTTCGGTGAGGCCTACCTGCGCACCCTGGCGCTTGCTGCGCTCCAGAATTTCGTTGAGGCGGGCGGTTTGCAGGATGGTAATGTCGTTGTCCTTTTTGTACTGGCCGATTTTCTCGGCCACGGCCATGCGGCGGCCCAGCAGCTGCATAACCTCGGCGTCGAGGTTGTTGATTTGCTCGCGCAGGCCGGCCAGCGCATTCACAAATTCTTCTTTGTCAGTGGTTTCGTGGCGCCACACCAGGTCGGTGATAAGTTGCTTGAGCACCTCGGGCGTAATTTGCTGCTTGGCATCGCTCCAGGCGTTGTCGGGGTCGATGTGGCTCTCAATCATGGTGCCGTCGAAGTCGAGGTCCAGCGCCTGCTGGGCCACGGCCGCCAGCGTATCGCGGCGCCCGCAGATGTGGCTGGGGTCGTTGAGGATGGGCATGTCGGGCATCCGGCGCTTCATCTCGATGGGCAGGTGCCACATGGGGGCGTTGCGGTAGTCGGTGTTGCCGTAGCTCGAAAAGCCGCGGTGTATCATGCCCACCTGCTTCAAACCAGCCTTTTGCAGGCGCTCGATGGCGCCAGCCCACAGCTCCAGCTCGGGGTGAATGGGGTTTTTGACCAGCACCGGAATGTCCACGCCGCGCAGGGCGTTGGCGATTTCCTGCACCGAAAACGGGTTGCCGGTGGTGCGCGCACCCACCCACACCAGGTCCACGCCGAAGGCCAGGCAGTCTTCCACGTGCTTGGCAGTGGCTACTTCCACGGCCACCGGCAGGCCGGTAAGCTCGCTGGCCTTCTTGAGCCAGGGCAGGCCCTTTGCGCCCACGCCCTCGAAGCCGCCGGGCTTGGTGCGGGGCTTCCAGATGCCGGCGCGCAGAGCCTGCACCTTGCCGGTGGCGGCCAGGCGCTGGCAGGTTTCGAGTACTTGCGCCTCGGTTTCGGCCGAGCACGGGCCGGAGATGAGGAAGGGCTTATCCTCGGGCTTGCGGTTGAAGAGGTCGTTGAACATGGGAAACTGAAAAGTAGCGTGGACTCTGCGAGTCCGCGTACGAGCGCAGCGAGTATCGTCGGTTGCGCGCGTACTGGGGTTGAGAAAAAGCTATTGATACAAAGAGTAAGCAGCCGACGATACTCGCTGCGCTCGTACGCGGACTCGCAGAGTCCACGCCACAGGTAGTTAAGGAATGATTTTTCTAATCTGGTTGGCGTGTTCTAGCTGCTCGGCTAGCCCCGAGTAGTCCTCGCTGGCCAGCAGCTCGCGCAGCTTGTTGAGCTGTATTAAGTGCTCATCGAGCACATCAAGCACGTTCTCCCGGTTTTGACGGAAGATGGGCACCCACGTCGCCGGCGCGCTCTTGGCCAGCCGCACGGTGGAGGCAAAGCCACCGCCCGCCAAGTCAAAAATGCGCTGCTCGCCGCGCTGCTCCTTCTCCAACACCGTAAGTGCTAAGGCAAACGAAGTGAGATGCGAGATGTGCGACACGTAGGCCGTGTGCAGGTCATGGTCGGCCGCGCCGAGGTGCAGCACCCGCATGGGCAGCGCCCGAAACAGCGTTTCGACCGTAGCCACGGCGGCCGGGTCGCTGGCCTCGGCATCGCATACTACCAGCGTCTTGCCTTCGAACAGGCCGCGCACGGCCGCGTCGGGGCCCGAGTACTCAGTGCCGGCCATGGGGTGCACGGCCACGAAGCGGCCCCGGCGCGGGTGGCCAGCCACGGCCGCCAGCAGGTTGCCCTTGGTCGAGCCCACGTCGATAACTACTTGCTGGTCAGAAATAACGTCGAGCACCTGCGGCAACACCGCTAACATGGCATCCATCGGCACGGCCACGATGACGAGGCCGGCCGGCGCCACGGCCGCCGCCAGGTCGGGCGCAATTTCATTTACCAGGCCCAGTTCCAGCGCCCGGTGGGCATAGGCCGGGTTGGCCTCTACCCCAATGAGGTGGCTAGCTAGCCCGTGCTGCCGCAGGCTAAGCGCCAGCGAGCCGCCGATGAGGCCGAGGCCGATGATGGTGATAGTCATTTCAAATAAAAAGAACTGTCATGCTGAGCCTGCCGAAGCATCTTGCTCACACCGTTCGGGTAGCGTTCAACGATTCAAGCGAGATGCTTCGGCAAGCTCAGCATGACGCCAGTTTAATTCTTTTACTCTCGCCAGCGCCTCGCGCAGCACGCTTTCGGGCTGGCAAAGGCTGGCGCGGATGTAGCCGAGCCCATTGCTGCCGAAGATGCCGCCCGGCGTGAGAAACACGCGGGCCTCGGCCAGCACGGCATCGCTCATGGCGTAGCCATCGGCGTACTGCGGCGGCACGGCAGCCCAGATGAACAGCCCCGTCTGGCCCGGCGCAGGCGTGCAGCCGAGGCTGGCCAGCAGCTCCAGCACCAGCGCGCGGCGGGCGCGGTAGGTAGCGTTGAGCTCGGCAAACCAATCGTCGCCGAGGGCCAGCGCGGCCACGGCTGCCTGCTGAATGCCGAGGAACATGCCCGAGTCCATGTTACTCTTGAATCGCAGCACCTCGGTGAGCCACTCGGCGCGGCCTACCAGCATCCCCACCCGCCAGCCAGCCAGGTTGTGGCTCTTGCTGAGTGAGTTAAGCTCCAAGGCCACCTCTTTGGCACCCGCAATACTGAGCAGGCTCGTGGGCGGCGTTTCGTTCAGCACGAAGCCGTAGGGGTTGTCGTGCACCAGCATAATGCCGTGGGCGGTGGCAAATGCGACCAGCTTTTGCAGAAATGCGGGGCTGGCCGGTGTGCCGGTGGGCATGTGCGGGTAGTTGACCAGCATCATTTTCACCCGGCTCAAGTCGCTCTGGGCCAGCGCGTCGAGGTCGGGCAGCCAGCCGGTTTCGGCGGTGAGGTCATACTCGCGCACCTCGGCCCCGCAGATTTCGGCCACGGCGCGGTAGGTGGGGTAGCCGGGGTTAGGAATCAGCACCGCGTCGCCGACCTCCAGAAAGGCCATGCCGATGTGCATCAGGCCTTCCTTAGAGCCGGCCAGGGGCAGCACTTCGGTGGCGGGGTTGAGGGCCACGCCGTAGCTTTTTTGGTAAAAATCGGCCATTGCCTGGCGCAGCACCGGCGTGCCCTGGTAGCTCTGGTAGCCGTGCGTATTGGGCTGGCTGGCGGTGGCAGTTAGCGCCGTCACTACGCTCGGGTGGGGCGGCAAATCGGGGCTGCCGATGCCCAGGCTGATGATGTTGGCCCCGGCCGCGTTGAGGGCAGCCAGTTCGCGCAGCTTGCGCGAGAAGTAGTATTCGCCGGTATTGGCCAGGCGGCTAGCGGTGGAAACTTGCATTTGGCTTACTCAAAGAAGAACGTCATGCTGAGCTTGCCGAAGCATCTCACTCGCATCGTTCGGGTGTCGTTCAACGATAGCGTTTACTGCTGCGGCAGAGATGCTTGGGCAAGCTCAGCATGACTAGTATTAGAGGCCAACCCCAGCGCTTCCGGCCCAAAGTCCATGCTGCCGCGCTGGTAGGCGCCCAGCACCCGCAGCTCCTCGGTTACGGCGGGCAGTTCGGCCAGCAAGGCGGCCAACTGAGCGGGCGCGGCAAACTCCACGTCGGCGTGGAAGCCGTAGTGCCAGGGCTGGCTGGGGCGCGGGCACGACTGCAACTTGCTCAAATTCAACCCATGGCTAGCTACCAGCGCGAGCACCTGCGCCAGCATCCCCGGCGCGTGCGAGGTGTAGAAATACAGGCTGGCCTTGTCCGGGCCGGCCACGGGCGCGGCCTCGGCGGCGCGCTCCAGCACCAAGAAGCGGGTGTAGTTGTTGGGGTCGTCGTTGATGGCGGGCGCCAGAATCTCCAGGCCGAACGCCGCGGCGGCCTGGGCGCCAGCGATTACGGCCACGCCGGGCGTTTGGCGCTCGGCCAGCAGCTGGGCGCTGAGGCCAGTGTCTTCGGTTTCAACTAGCTGCCAGCCAGGGCACTGACTCAGATAGTCGCCGCACTGGCGCAGGGCCATGGGGTGCGAGTGCACGACCCGGATGTCGGCCAGCGTGGTACCGGGCAGCACCAACAGGTGCTGGTGAATGGGCAGGTAAATCTCGCCGGTGATGGTGAGGTCGTGGCGCTCCAGCAGCAGGTAATTAGGTAAGATACTGCCGGCCAGCGAGTTTTCCATCGCCATGAGGGCCGCATCGGCGCGGCCGTCGGCGGCGCGGGCCACTACCTCATTGAAGGTGGCGCAGAAGCTCAGCGCGGGGCTAGCCCCGAAATACTGGCGGGCCGCTACTTCGTGAAAACTTCCCTGGAAACCCTGAATGGCAACGTTCATCTTGGTAATGGCTGCAAGCGTGATAAGTTAGGTACCGGCTGCGGCGGAGCTTTGACACCGCCGAAAAACATAAAAAAAGCGCCACCCGCTGAACGAGTGGCGCTGCTAAAATCTAGTGGCTTAGCTACATGGCGACTCGTTCTACGCGGGCGGCGTAAAATAAAAGAAGCCAAAAAAGTAGCGGTTGCTGAACATGATACGGGTCGAATTGGGCCGCAAGGTAGGGCGAAATTTTAAACTTGCAAAAAAATTCGTTGCCCGCATTCCGCAGGCTATTGCACCAAAAACGGAATATTGCCGGTTGCCACGTTGCCGTGCCCGTCCTGGGCATACACAAACAGGCGGTAAGCGCCCGGCTGCCGGGGCGCTTTAAACCACCCATGACCAATTTTATCAGAATTCATTGCCAGGGGTAATGCTTTGGGACGGCTTTCCCGGTCGCCGCCCTGTTTGAGGTCAGTGCTTTCGGGTAGCAGCTCCCATTGATAATTGAGATGGTCACCGTCGGGGTCGGCAATGCTTGATTGCACAGCAATATCATCACCTGGCTTCACCGTCAAGTAGTTAGGAGCAGGCAGATTTGTTAGCAGCCGAATCGTATTGATATGCGGCGCCCGGTTCTTGGGCCACTGCCCGCTCCACTCGTATTGTAGCACGTCCATCACCTCGGTTTCCTCGCCTTTTTCGGTGAAAAGGCCGTACCAGGTGGGGGTGCGCTCCTGCTTCTGGCCCCAGAGAAATACGTAGGAGCCCAGGCAATGCGCCCGGTCCTTGAGCACCGAGGCTTCGTAGCGGCTGCGGTACACGGCGGCTTTCTGGCTGCTGGTTTCCTCTACCGAGGCTTTCCAGGGGGTTTGGGGGCCTTCCCAGTGGCCGGTGGGGCCCCACTCGGCTACTAGGTAGGGGCCGGTCCAACCGGCGTCGGCTACCTGCTGGGGCAGGGTGGCCAGCCCGGCGTAGGTGTTGATGCTCAGGATATCAACCGCCGGGCAGCGCGCCTTTACGTACTCGATTTCTTTTTTATTAGCCCCGGCCAGCACCGTCGAGGTGGGGTGGTTGGGGTCTGTTTCGTGAATCATCTTGGCGATGTCGTTCACGGCGTCCCACACCTTGGGGTTGGTGTAGTCGAGGTTCAGCTCGTTGCCGATGCCCCAGAGCAGCACGGCCGGGTCATCCTTGTACTTCAGCACTTCGGCCTTGATTTTTTGCAGCTGCGCGGCCACGGCCGCCGCGTCGTTGTAGTCGAAGCCGTGGCGCTCGCGGGCCACGTCGAGGCCCAGCATCACGGTGAGCTGGTGCTGGTTGGCGGCGGCCAGCACCTGAGGGGCGTCGGCGGTGCCCCAGGTGCGAATGGAGTTGCCGCCGTAGGCCGCAATGCGCTCGGGGTACTGGCTGCCGCCCGCGCCTCTCACGAAGTAGGGCTGGCCGCCGCGCAGCAGCTCGTAGCGGCCATTGGCCTGGCGCACAGTCACTTTGATGGGGTTAGCGGGCGGGCCCGCCAGGGCTAGGGTGCCAGTGAGCGCCGCCAGGGCTAGCGGAAAAATGGCGCGTGAGAATCGGTTCTTCATGGGGTGGGAAAAGGATGGAGCTGGCAAAATAAAGCGTTAATTACTTTGCATCTCCTATGAAAAAGAACGTCATGCTGAACAAAGTGAAGCATCTTGCTCGCATCATTGGGTTACTGCCTAACGATAGGAGCGAGATGCTTCACTTTGTTCAGCATGACGTTCTTAAGTCGAAGTCAGCTGCTTCCGTACGGGTAGTCTACGCCTCTTCTTCGGTTGGCGGCGTGCCGCGGAAGGCGTCGAGCTTACCGCCGCTACCAGCCAGCTTCACGGGCCGGTTTTCCTTGGCCGACTGATAGATGGCTTCCATAATGCGCTGGTCTTGCAGGCCTTCTTCGCCGGGCGTATAGGGCGTTTTGTTCTGGCGCACGCACTCGGCCATGTGGTCCATTTCGAGGGCAAACTGCTGCTTGTCGGGGTTGCTGGGCTGCTCGATTACCTGCTTGCCGTTGGGGGCGTGCACGAGCTCCTGCTTGAGGCCTTTGTAGGGGAAGGCCGGGTCCATCTTAATGGTACCGGTTTCGGCGTGCACGGCATAGCTCTTGTTGTTGAACGAGCCGTAGCCCGTCATGCACTGCGAGATGACGCCGCTCGGGAAACGGAGCGTAAAGCTCACGTTCTCTTCGATTTCCTTGAAACGGTCGTCGCCGGGCGTGCTGTAGATTTGGGCGCTCACTTCGGTAGGCTCCTCCCCTAGCAGGAAGCGCGTGGTATTGAGGCAGTACAGGCCTACGTCGGGCAGCGAGCCGCCGCCGGCCAGGGCTTTTTTATGGCGCCACTGCTGGTCGTGGGCCTGGTTTTGGCAGTTCATCATCTGGATGAGCTTGGTCTTGCCGTAGGTTTTGTCGCGCACCAGCTTCTGGGCGGCGCGGTTCAGCGGCTCATACTGAATGCGGTAGGCAATCATCAGCTTCTTGCCGGCCTTGTTGCAGGCGGCAATCATTTCCTCGCACTCCTTCACCGAGTTGGCCATCGGCTTTTCGCAGAGAATGTGCTTGCCGGCTTTTGCGCCGCGAATGGTAAATTCGTGGTGCATGGAGTTGGGCAGCACGATGTAAATCACCTCCACCTCGGGGTTGTCCTTGAGCTTGTCGTAGTTGGCATACGAGTAGCAGCTGCTGGGCTTGATGCCGTACTGCTTGGCGGCTTTAGCCATTTTGTCGGCGTCGCCGCTCACCAAGGCCACCGGCTTGCAGTGCTTGGCCTGGCCGAAGGCGGGCAGAATTTCGGCCAGCGTGAGGTGGCCCAGCCCCACAATGGCGTAGCCCACGCGCTGGTCGGGCGCGTCGGGGTTGGGGAAGGGGCCGGCCTTGGGGTCGGTGGGCGCCTCCAGCGGCGGCAGCTTGATGTCGAGCGGGCCGGTGGGCGGCGCGGGGGTGTCGAAGCCGCTGAGGTCGGCCGCTTCGGCGGCGGCCAGCGGCAGAGCGGTGGCTAGCCCGGCGGCCAGCAGGCCGCGCCCGGCGTGGTTGATAAACTGGCGGCGCGAGGCATCGCAGGCAGTATCGGTAGTGGTTTCGACCGCCACGCGGTCGAGGGTTTCGGCAGTTGAGGTTTCCTGAAACATAGGGTTAGTACTAGTGGAAAAGAAGTTGCTAGCCTGTCTGTACGTAGCAGAGGCCGCCCGCAGCTATTGCCGCCAGCATTAAGCCCAGCCGTGGTAACCTCTGCCCGGCGGGCCGGTTTAAGCAGCTTACCACTCCTGGCCGCGGCGCCCTACCCTAGCGGGCGCCCCTCATTTTTTGCTTATGTCTACGCTATTCACGCCGCTCACCCTGCGCGGCCTTACCCTCAAAAACCGCATTGTTGTCTCGCCCATGTGCCAGTACAGCGCCCAAGATGGCTTTGCCAACGACTGGCACCTGGTGCACCTGGGCAGCCGCGCCGTGGGCGGCGCCTCTTTGCTCATTCAAGAAGCCACCGCCGTATCGCCCGAGGGACGCATCACGCCCGAAGACCTGGGCATCTGGAAAGACGAGCACATTGATTTTCAGCGCCGCATCAACCAGTTTATCGAAGCCCAGGGTTGCGTGCCGGGCGTGCAGCTGGCCCACGCCGGCCGCAAGGCCAGCACCTACACCAGCTGGCTGGGCAAGGGCCACGGCGCGGTGCCCGAAAGCGAAGGCGGCTGGCAGGTAGTAGCGCCCAGCGCCATCAAATTTGCCGACAGCTACCCGCAACCAGTGGCGCTCGACGCGGCGGGCATCAAGAAGGTAATTGCTGATTTCCGCAGCGCCACCGAGCGCTCGCTGGCCGCTGGCTTTAAGGTGATTGAGATTCACGCGGCGCACGGCTACCTGCTGCACGAGTTTCTGTCGCCGCTCAGCAACCAGCGCACCGACACCTACGGCGGCTCGTTTGAGAACCGCATCCGGCTGCTGCTCGAAGTGGTGGCCGCCGTGCGCCAGGTATTGCCCGCCGATTATCCGCTGTTCGTGCGCATTTCGGCCACCGACTGGGCTGAGGGCGGCTGGACGGCCGACGACTCGGTGCAGCTCGCCACTTGGCTGCGCGACCGCGGCGTGGACCTTGTGGACGCCTCCACCGGCGGCAACGTGGAGAAGGCCCAGATTCCTGTTGGCCCCGGCTACCAGATTGAGTTTGCCGAGCGCATCAAGCGCGAAACCGGGCTAGCCACCGGCGCCGTGGGCCTCATCACCACCCCCGAGGAAGCCGAGGCAGTCATTGCCAGCGGCCAGGCCGACCTCGTGCTGCTGGCCCGCGAGGAGCTACGCGACCCGTATTTCCCGCTGCACGCCGCCCACGCGCTGGGCGCCGACGTGGCGTGGCCGGTGCAGTACGAGCGCGCCAAGCCGAGGTAGTACAAAACCGAAGTAGCGCGAAGCTGGAGCTTCGCGCTACTTCAGCTTAGTGGCTGGCTGGGTGGCTAGCCGCAAAGTGCGCCGGGCGGCGTACCTTTTCGGCTCCCTTTTCCCATCCAACTCATTCTTTATGAGCCAGCTTCCCGAAGAGCCGTCCCGGCGTTCCTTTCTTAAGCAGGGTGCCGCCGCCACGGCGGGCATCCTCATTGTGCCGCGCTTTGTGCTGGGCGGCAAGGGCTACACGGCCCCCAGCGACCAGCTTCTGATTGCCGGCGTGGGCGTGGGCGGCAAGGGCGAAAGCGACATCGCCATGTTTGCCAAAACCGGCAAGGCCCGCATCACCCACCTCTGCGATGTGGACGACCGCCGCGCCGCAAACTCACGCAAGGCCTTTCCGCAGGCCAAATACGTGAAGGACTGGCGCCAGCTCTTCGACAAAGAGCACAAGCATTTTGACGCCGTGTCGGTATCGACGCCCGACCACAACCACGCCATCACGACGCTGGCGGCCATGCAGCTGGGCAAGCACGTGTACGTGCAAAAGCCCTTGACCCACGACATCTACGAGGCCCGCGCCCTCACCGACGCGGCCCGGCGCTATCCCAAGGTGGTAACCCAGATGGGCAACCAGGGTGCCAGCAACGACGGCGTGCGCCAGCTCATGGAGTGGCACGATGCGGGCATTATCGGCGACGTGCACACCATCTATTGCTGGACCGACCGGCCCGTGTGGCCCCAGGGCATTGCCTGGCCCACCACCAAGCAAACACCGCCCGCCGAGCTGGATTGGGACCTCTGGCTAGGCACCGCGCCGCAGCGCGACTACGTCGATAAGCTGGTGCCCTTCAACTGGCGCGGCTGGTGGGACTACGGCACCGGCGCCCTCGGCGACATGGGCTGCCACCTGCTGGAGGCGCCCTTCCGGGTGCTCGACTTGCAGTATGCCAACACCGTGCAGGCCAGCGTGGGCAGCGTGTACGTGGACGAGTTTAAGCGCGGCTATTTCCCCGACAGCTGCCCGCCCAGCAGCCACGTCACGCTCACCTTCCCGAAGACGAATAAGACCAAGGGCGACGTGACCGTGCACTGGATGGACGGCGGCATTCAGCCCGAGCGCCCCGACGAACTGGGCCCCAACGAGCTGTTTGGCGACGGCGGCAATGGCACGCTTTTCATCGGCACCAAGGGTAAGATGATGGCCAGCACCTACGGCGCCGACCCACGCCTGCTGCCCCTCTCGCGCAACCAGGAAGTAAAAGTGCCCCAAACCCTGGCCCGCGTGCCCGGCCAGGCCAACGGCCACTACGGCCAGTGGGTAGAAGCCTGCCTGGCCGGCGCCGGCAAGATGAAGGTCAGTTCGCCCTTCGAACTGGCCGGCCCCCTCACCGAGGCCCTGCTGATGGCCAACCTCGCCATCCGCGGCTACGATTTGCAGCTGCCCAAGGCCACCGGCCAGGGTTTCAACTACCCCGGCCGCGGCCGCAAGCTGCTCTGGGACAACAGCCAGATGCGCATCACCAACCTCGACGAGGTCAACCAGTTTGTGAAGCGCGAGTACCGCAAGGGCTGGAAGCTGGGCTAGCCCCTATTGAATAATATAAGCCACAAGTAGAACGTCATGCTGAGCCTGTCGAAGCATCTCGCTCGCGCCGCTAGGGTTAGTAATCCTGACGGCGCGGTAGAGATGCTTCGGCAAGCTCAGCATGACGTTCTGTTTTGTTATTTAATGCGCGCCTATTTCAGCAAGTACTCGCTCTTGAGTAATTGCCGCTGGTTGGCGGCGTTGCAGAGCGCATAGCTGAAGCCCTTTTGCAGCGCGTAAGCGCCTGTCACGCCCTGGTTATTCACGGCAATGAAACAGACCTGAATATCCTTGGCTTGCGCGCCTTTGATGCGCGCCACGCGCTCGACGGCCGCGCGACACGCAGCCGTGGGCGACAGGCCCTGGCGCATAAGCTCGACCACAGTGTGAGCCCCGGTCAGGCGGATAATGTCTTCGCCCTGGCCGGTGGCGGCGGCGGCACCCACCTCATTGTCCACGTACAGGCCCGAGCCGATGAGGGGCGAGTCGCCCACCCGGCCGCGCATCTTGAAGCCCATGCCGCTGGTGGTGCAGCTGCCGCTAAGGTTGCCGGTGGCGTCGAGGGCTAGCAGGGCAATGGTATCGTGATTTTGGGGGCCGCCCACGGGGCCGGTTTTGCGGTTGCCGGTGTTTTCGATGTTGATTATCGGCTTGTACTCACTGGTTTTCAGCCACTCGCGGTAGTTCTTTTCGGCGTCGGGGCTGAGCCGGGCGGGCTCCAGCGGGAAGCCCTGGGCCACGGCAAACTGCTGGGCGCCCTCGCCCACCAGCATCACGTGGGGCGTTTTTTCCATAATGCGCCGCGCCACGCTGATGGGGTGCTTGATGCGCTCCAAGGCCGCTACGCTGCCGCAGTTGAAGCGGTGGTCCATGATGCAGGCGTCGAGCGTCACGATGCCCTCGCGGTCGGGGTTGCCACCCAGACCCACGCAGCAGTTTTGCGAGGCTTCCGTCACCATCACGCCGGCCTCGGCGGCATCGAGGGCGGCGCCGCCTTTTTTCAGGATTTCCCAGGCCGCCTGGTTGGCCGCTAGGCCGTCGTCCCAGGTAGAAATAACGAGCGCCTTGCCGCGCACGTTGGCGGGCGGTAAGGCCAGGGCGGCGGCCGGGCCGGCGGCAGCCAGGGCTAGCCCAGCGGCTGAGGAACTGAGAAAATTACGACGAGTAGCCATAGCAGAGCGGGCGCCCAGAAAGCCGGAGCGTACCCGCTAAATAACGCACTGCCCAGCTAGTAGGCCGGCTTGCAGCACGGCCTGCCCATGGCGCAGGTCGTCGTAGTTGGCAGCGTGAGCAACTACGCGAAGGTGACCCAACTCAAATCGATGACGAAGCGCCCCCTGCTAGTCGGTATTTTTTACCAGCCGGGCCGTCACCAGCAGTTGGCCCACGTGGCGGGTGGTGTGCTCGGCGGCGTGCATCAGCAGCCCGATAACGGTGCTCGGCAGCTGCGCCCGGCCCACGCCGCGCCACGCGGGCAGGCTGCTTTCGGGCGTGGCCCGCAGCTGCGCCAGCGCCTTATCAACTTGTTGGTCAAAGGCCTGCATCAGCTCGGTCCCGGCGCCGGGGTGGGTGGGTGGCTGGCCCTCGGCGGCGAGGTAAGCTAGCTGGGCTTCGCTGAGGGCCTCGCCCCGGGCGTAGGTAAAGGTGCGGTCGAGCACCCCCGTGAGGTGGCGCAGGTGGAAGCCTACCGAGGCCAGCCCCAGCGGGCGCTCGGCCAGCCGCCCGGCCGGAAAATCACGCAGTAGCTCGGCTACTTCTTCGCGGGCTTGCAGCAGGGCGTGGGCCACGGGCTGAAGCAGCGGTGGCACTTCGGGCAGCGGGCCGCGCAGCCACACTTCGGGCAGTGGTTGGGACATGGGCAGGAGTTTTTTTTGGCAATTAGCCTCCATACGCACAGTTGGGGGCCGGGGCTGGGTGCGCAGGCGGGGCCAGCGGGCGTATTTTTGCGGGTACTTATGTCCGCACTTCCTACTTCGGCCCTGCTGGCTGCCGCCCAGCAGTTTGGCACCCCGCTCTACGTGTACCAGGCCGATACTATTCGGGCGCAGTACCACAAGCTTACGTCGGCCTTCGGCGGCCACCCCACGCGGTTTTTCTACGCCTGCAAGGCCCTCACCAACGTGGCCATTCTCAAGGTGCTGCTAGCCGAGGGCGCGGGCCTCGACTGCGTGAGCCTCAACGAGGTGCGGCTGGGCCTACACGTCGGCTTTCAGCCCGAGAACATTCTCTTCACCCCCAACAGCGTGGCCTTCAGCGAGCTGGTAGAGGCCAAGGAGCTGGGCGTAAACCTCAACATCGACAACCTTTCGCTACTCGAGCAGTTTGGCGCCACCTTCGGCGGCAGCTATCCGGTGTGCGTGCGCCTGAACCCGCACATCGAGGCGGGCGGCAACTATAAAATCTCGACCGGCCACATCGACAGCAAGTTTGGCATCAGCATCCACCAGATGCGCCACTTAGAGCGCGTGGTGAAGGGCACCGGCCTGCACGTGCGCGGCCTGCACATGCACACGGGCTCCGAAATCAAGGACGTAGCCGTGTTCCTGCGGGCGCTGGATATTCTGTTCGACGCCGCCCGGCGCTTCCCGCAGCTAGAGTTTCTGGACCTGGGCTCGGGCTTCAAGGTGCCCTACAAGCCCGGCGACCCCGAAACCGACGTGGCTAGCCTGGGCCAGCAGGTGGCGGCGGCCTTTGCCGAGTTTGAGCAGGAATACGGCCGGCCGCTCGAAGCCTGGTTTGAGCCCGGCAAGTACCTGGTGAGCGAAAGCGGCTTTTTGCTAGTCGAGGTCAGCACCGTGAAGCACACCACGGCCACCGTGTTTGCGGGCGTCAACTCGGGCTTCAACCACCTCATCCGGCCCTTGATGTACGATGCGTATCACCACATCAGCAACCTCTCGCATCCCCACGGGCCCGAGCGCCTGTACACGGTGGTGGGCAACATTTGCGAAACCGACACCTTTGCCTGGGACCGCCTGCTGCCCGAAGTGCGCGAGGGCGACGTGCTGGCCTTCCACAACGCCGGCGCCTATGGCTTCGAGATGAGCAGCTCGTTCAACTCGCGCCTGCGCCCCGCTGAGGTGCTGCTCGACGGCGACGAGGCGCCCCGCCTCATCCGCCGCCGCCAAACCTTCGAGGACCTGCTGGCTGGCCAGGTTTAACTTAGCTAGCTGCTGCAAAAGGCTACCCGGCTGCGCGACGTACTCGCCGGCCGGGTAGCCTTTTTTTATTGAGTCAGCAGCCAGGCCACAGCCTCCGGCTCGCTCTCGAAGTTGCGGTAGGTGTGGCCCAGCTTGCGGCTGGTCATCACGATGCCCGTCATGGCTAGCCGGGCAAACACGTTGTGGGCCACCAGCACGGCGCCGTAGCGGTAGCCGTTTTCGCGCACGGCCACGGGCAGCCACTCGTCCATCATCCAGGTTTCCTCGGCGGACGTGAACGGGCTCATCTGCTGCTGGTTAACGAGCATGCGGGGCCAGCCGCGGCGCTGGATGGCCTGGCGCACGTGGGTGAGCAGCGCCCGAAACTGGGCTTCCTCGCGCGGGCCGGGGTAGTAGTCCAAGCGCAGGTAGCCGGCGGGCTCTTCCCACACGCAGCCAGCGTTGTTCTTAAAATAAATAGTACGGGTAGCAACAGCCATAATGTGCCGCTGGCCGGCCCTGCCCTGGCCAAACCGGGCCTACTAGTGGGCAGGACCCTGGCTAGCCTGCCTTAAACCGCGAAGGTCGCCGCTAGGTTAGCTTGCGGCCCCTTTATTTCGCTCGTGATGAAACCCCGCCGCAAACCCGCCGCGCTGCGCAAGCCCGCTTCTTTCCCGGCCGAAAACGTGCTGACCGGCCTCAGCACCGCGCGCCTGCTGGCCCTGGGCCCTGATTTCGAGCAGTTTCGCTTTGTCAATTGCGAGCTGAGCGAGGCCAGCCTCGCTGGCCTGCGCTTCGAGGACTGCCTGTTTGAGCGCTGCAACCTGACCACGGCCAAGCTCAGCGGCACGGCCCTGCAAAATGTGGCCTTTGCCGATTGCAAGCTGCTGGGCGTGGCTTTCTCGGCTTGCCAGGACATGCTGTTTGGCGTGCATTTCGACGACTGCCAGTTGCGCTACGCCTCGCTGGCCGGCAAGAAGCTGGCCGGCACGCGCTTCGTGGGGTGCACCCTCGACGAAACCGATTTTACCAATGCCGACCTCACGGGCGCCGTCTTCCAGCGCTGCGACCTTACCCGGACGGTATTTCACGACACCCGCCTGGTCGGGGCCGACTTCACTACCGCCACCGGCTTCAGCCTCGACCCCGAGGCCAACGACCTCACGGGCGCCCGCTTTGCGCTGGTTGGCCTGCCGGGCCTGCTCGCTAAGTACGGCCTGGTGGTAGAGCCGTAAGCCGGACGCCCTGCGCTAGCTTTCTTTACGCCGTACTACCCTCTCACTACCCCTTTTTCATCTCTATGTCTACCATCCCACCCGCCACCCTCTACCGCTGGGCCGATATGCCCAAAGACGAGCTATCCGACACTATCGGACGCCGCCTTATCACCGGCGACCAGATGATGCTGGCCCACGTGTACCTCAAAAAAGGCGCGCTCGTGCCCAAGCATTCGCACCACAACGAGCAGATTACCTACATCCTGGAGGGCGCGCTGCGCTTTCACCTGGGCGAGGATGAAAGCCAGGAAGTCATCGTGCGGGCCGGCGAAGTGCTCACCATACCATCGTGGCTGCCCCACAAGGCCGAGGCCCTCGAAGACACGCTCGACGTGGACGTGTTCAGCCCCCCGCGCCAGGACTGGCTCGATGGCAGCGACAGCTACCTGCGGGGCGCCGAGGTGAAGTAACGTGGGGGCGGGGCTTACCCCCGCCTGCGCCGCCTGCAAAATAATCAGCCAAAATCAGTCGCAAGTTGTTCAACGACGGGCGGGGCAAGCCCCGCCCCTACTTCACTACTAAATGGACCTCGGACTAAAAGGAAAAGTAGCCCTGGTGGCCGCCGCCAGCAAGGGCCTGGGCCGCGCCACCGCCGAAGAGCTAGCCGCCGAAGGCGCGCACCTCGTGCTATGCGCCCGCCACGACGAAGCCTTGCAGCAAACCTGCGCCGAAATCCGGGCCGCCACCGGTGTGCGGGTGCTGGGCGTGGCCGCCGACGTGGCTAACCCCGCCGACGTGGCCCGCCTAGTGCAGGCCGCCCTGGCCGAATTTGGGCAAATCGACATCCTCGTTACCAACGCGGGCGGGCCGCCGGCCGGCACCTTCGAGCAGCACGATGCCGCCGCCTGGGACGCCGCTACCCGCCTGCTACTCACCAGCGTAGTCGAGCTGACGCGCGCCGTACTGCCCGGCATGAAAGCCCGCGGCTGGGGCCGCATCCTCAACGTCACCTCCATCACTGTGAAGCAGCCCGTGGGCGGCCTGCTGCTCTCCAATAGCCTGCGTGCGGCCGTGACAGGGCTGGCCCGTACCCTGGCCACCGAGGTGGCCGCCGACGGCATCACGGTCAACTGCATTTTGCCCGGCTACACCCGCACCGCGCGCGTCGAGAGCCTGGCCAGCGCCGCCGCCACCCGCGAGGGTATCACGCCCGAACAAGCCAGCGAGCGCTGGACCAGCGAAATACCCATGCGCCGCCTCGGCGAGCCGCGCGAGTTTGCCGCGCTCGCGGCTTTCCTGTGCTCCGAGCGGGCCAGCTACATCACCGGCACTTCCACGGCCGTAGATGGTGGCTGGGTAAAAGGACTTTTTTAATGGTTAGTAGTTAGTTGTTAATTAGTCATAGAGGCTGTTTAGGAAGTTGACAGGGCGTCCTGCTCATCTGGCGTCCGCTTGTCGAAGCATCTCTACCGCTTCATCCGACTCGTTAAACAAAGCGGTAGAGATGCTTCGACAAGCGGACGCCAGATGAGCATGATAAACGATTTGCAATTTTAGCCCCTTAAGCAGCTTCGTAACCACCAGCCGGCCAGTGCTAACAATTAACAAGTAATCACTAATAACCAAAAATCAACTACTTGATTACCATTCTCGTCGGTACCAACCGCCCCCACTCGCGCGCCCGCATTGTGGCCGATTTCTACGCCCGCCTGCTCACCGAGCTAGGTGCCCCGCACCAGTTGCTGGACCTCACCGAGCTACCGGCCGACTTTCTCAACGTGGCTCTTTACCACAACGCCGGCCAGCACCCCGATTTCAACGCCTTCATCGCCCCGCTCGACCAATCTAATAAGCTCGTAATCATCGCCCCCGAGTACAATTGCTCGATTCCCGGCGCGCTCAAGTCGTTTATCGATGCCCTGCCCTACCCCGGCGGTATTCGGGGCAAAACGGCCGCCCTCATCAGCCTGAGCAGCGGCGGCATGGGCGGCGCGCTGGCTTTGAGCCACCTTACCGACATTCTGTTCTACCTGGGCACCAGCGTATTGCCGCAGCGCGTGCGGCTGCCCGGCATCAGCAAGCACCTCTCGCCAACGGGCGAGCTGGCTAGCCCACTGTTTGAGCAGTTGCTGCGCGAGCAGGCACTGGCGCTGCTCGCGGCCTAGCGGCGGCTACCGGCCGCCCTGCCCAACGGCGCATGTACCGTAGCGGGCCGTTTGCTCACCAGCCGCTAACCCAGGCGGCCCTACCTTTAGGCTACGGTTGCTGTTTTCATCGCCCATGATGCGCCTGCTGGCATATTTTCTCACCGCGCTGCTCTTGCTCCAATCGTTTGGGCGCGAGCTGCTGGTGCTGCACTTTGCCGTCAACCAGGCTGCCCTCACCGCGAAGTACTGCGTCAACAAAGCCCGCCCCCGCCTGCACTGCGATGGCAAATGCTACCTGGCCCGGCAGCTGCGCCGCGCCGAAAACGGCCCCACCAAGGCCCCGGCCGGCGCGCTGGCCAAAGTAAAGTTTGAGGTGGTGGCGCCCGTGCGCTTCCGGCTGGCCCCGCCGGCCTGGGCCGGCCCAGGCGCCGCGCCGCGCTACGCCGCCCTGGTGGCTGGCCCCGGGGTGGCGGCCCACCTGCGAGGCATCTTTCACCCGCCCACGCTGCGGGGCTGAACTTTTCGACACGGCTGCGCGTGAGGCTAGGGTCCCCCTGGCGCAGTGAGTAGCAGGCTATTGTGCCCCGGCGGGGCAGTGGCCGGCGCGTGGGCACCCGTTCAGTTTTCCGTTGCCAAGCTTTCCACCGATGCTAAATCGTCGCCTCCTCCTACCCCTTCTCGTCCTTTTTGCTACTGCCAGCGCGCTGGTTAGTGGCTGCAAAAAGGACGCTGATACCCAGCCCACCACGGCTACCACAGGCACCGTCTCGTTTGAGATGGAGACTATGGTGGGCACCAAGGCCCTCGCCCTCGACGGCACCGCCTACACCACCGCCGCCGGCGAAACCTTCACGGTGAGCACGCTGAAGTACTACATTTCCAACATCAAACTCACCAAAACCAACGGCAGCACCTACGCCGCTCCCGGCGAGTACCACCTCATCGACGCCGCCAAGCCTAGCAGCAGCAGCTTCACTATCAGCAACGTGCCTACCGGCGACTACTCGGGCGTGAGCTTCGTGGTGGGCGTCGATTCGACGGCGACCAAAGGCGACCCGCTCGCCCTCACCGGCGACCTCAACCCAGCCAACAATATGTATTGGGCCTGGGCCACGGGCCACATCTTTCTGAAGCTGGAAGGCGCCGTGACCTCGGCTAGCCCGGCCAAGGCGCTGACGTGCCACATCGGCGGCTACCGCGCGCCCTACAGCGCCATCGTAACGGCCGCGCCCTCTCTGAATGGCAACGTGCTGCTGGTGCGCGCCGACCACGCCCCCGAAATTCACTTCGCGGCCGACGTGCTGAAAATATTCAACGGCCCTACTAGTTTCACGCTCAGCACCTTCCCTACTACCATGATGCCGAGCGCTAGTTCGGTGAAGGTGGCCCAGAACTACGCGGCCGGCATGTTCTCGGTCGAGCACATCCACGCCAACTAGCGGGGTGGCCATGCGCACCACTACCTGGCGGCGGGCCTTGCGCCGGCCGCTGGCCCACTGGCGGCTGGCGGCCCTGCTGGCCTTGGGCGGCGCGGTAGCCGCCAGCGCCGGCTGTAGCAAAGTAGCCGGCCTGGAGCTGGCCGTGCCGGGCAGCGCCCAGCCCGGCAACTTCCCGGCGATGGTGTACGGGCTGGCAAAAAACGCGCCCGACGCGGCCACTTTTGAGCTGGGCCGCAAGCTGTTTTACGACCCGCACCTGTCGAGCGACGGCACGGTGTCGTGCGGGTCGTGCCACCAGTCGTTTGCGGCGTTTGCGCACTCGGGGCACGGCCTTAGCCACGGTGTGGGGGGCCAGCTAGGCACGCGTAACGCACCGGCCCTGCAAAACCTGCGCTGGCGCCAAAACTTCATGGCCGACGGCGGCGTGCTGGGCCTGGAACTGCAAGCCCTGGCCCCGCTCACCAGCCCGGTCGAGATGAACATGCCGCTGGCCGACGTGCTGGCCAGGCTCAACGCCGATGCCGACTACCAGCGGCGCTTCGCGGCCATCTACGGGCCGGGCCCGATTGATACGCCGCAGTTTTTGCGGGCGCTGGCGCAGTTCACGGCGGCACTCACCTCGGCCAACTCGCGCTACGACAAGCACGTGCGCCACGAGGCGGGCGGCGACTTCACCGCGCCCGAGGCGAGCGGCCTGGCGCTGTTTCAGGCCAAGTGCGGCAGCTGCCACACCACCGACTTATTCACCGACGAGAGCTTCCGCAACAACGGCCTCGACCGCACGTTTCCCGCCGATTCGGGGCGGGCGCACATCACCAGCCGCCCCACCGACCGGGGCCGGTTTAAGGTGCCGAGTTTGCGCAACGTGGCGCGCACCGCGCCCTACATGCACGACGGCCGCTTCGAGACGCTAGCCCAAGTGCTGGCCCACTACGACCACGGCGTGCAGCCCTCCGCCACCCTCGACCCGCTGCTGCGCCAGCCCACGGGCCGGCTCGGCATCGCGCTCACCACCCAGGAGCAGACCGATTTGCTGGCCTTCCTGAACACACTGACGGACAACGATTTCCTGACCGACCGCCGGCTCATGCAGCCGAAGTAGGCGCCGCGTGCCTTAGGCGCCCGCCCCCGAACACAACTCGGTATTCCCTCCCCCTTTACTGCGCCGGCTTCCTTGGCCCGCGCCCAGCCTTTTCATGAAAAAACAGTTCCTCTATCTGCTGCTGCTCGCCGCTAGCCTACCGGCCCGCGCCTGCGACATCTGCGGGTGCTTTATGGGCATCACGCCCTACGACAACCAGAGCGGCTTTATGCTAATGCACCGCTACCGCATCTTCAACGGCTACCAGGCGCTGGGACAGGCGCACGCGCTTTTTCCGGGCGGCGCGGGCTGGCTGCGGCCCAGCGCCGGCCTCAACGAAGATACCGGCTATAAGCACGCCCACCGCGGCGACCCTACTGATTTTGAGGCGTTTCGGGTAGTGGAACTGCGCGGCAAGTACTTCCTCAGCCAGCGCGTGGAGCTGAACGCTTTCGTGCCCTACGTGATGAACACCGAGCAGGCCAACGGCAAGCAGCTCAACCTCAGCGGGCTGGGCGACATCACGGTGTTTGCGGGCTACCACCTCATTCGGGCCATCGAAACGGCGGGTGTGCAGAGCCGCCTCGTGGCGGGCGGCGGCCTCAAGCTGCCCACCGGCAACTTTCGCCACGCCAACGCGGCCGGCGTGCGCTACCAGATGCTGAGCCAGACCGGCACCGGCACCACCGACGCCTTTTTCTACGCCAGCTACGTGGCCAGCCTCCACGGCTTCGGCCTGAGCCTGACGCCCAGCTACCGCCGCAGCCTGCGCGACAACCAGTTTCAGAACCGGCTGGCCCCCAGCGCTACCACCTTTGCTAACCTGTTCTACCGCCTGCCGCTGGGCCAGAACTGGCAGGTGTACCCCTCGGCCCAGTTCTACTACGAAAAAACCGCCGGCGAAATGCTAGACGGCGAGCTAACCCACGAGCACGCCCTCAACGACGCCCTGCTGGGGCCGGGGCTCGACGTGTACTACAAGAATTTTTCGCTCAATACCAGCGTGCAGCTACCATTGTTTACGGCCCCCACCGACCACCCCGCCAGCGCCGGGCGCGTGGTGCTGGCCGTGGGCTATAGCTTCAAGCAAACCAAGTATTTGCTGGGCCGAAACTAAGCCGGCGCCCGCCAGCGTTGCCTGCGTGGCGGGCGCTACTTTTGAGTTTCCGCATTAGCTTTTCTCTATGGCCTTTCGCGTTGCGTTCGTTTCGTATGGGGGTGTGCTGCTGAGTGCGGCGGCGCTGCTGGCCGCCGCCAGCTGTAGCACGGGCGGCTCGCCGGGCAGCGACCCCAGCCCCCAAAAGCCCACGGCCTACGCGCTGGCGATACCGGCAGGCTTTCCGGCGCCCATCATCCCGGCCGATAACCCGCTCACCAACGAGGGCGTGGCGCTAGGCCGCATGCTGTTTTACGAGAAGGCGCTTTCCAGCACCGGCACCATGAGCTGCGGCTCGTGCCACCAGCAAAGCAAGGCCTTCACCGATGGCCTGCCGCTGGCCGTGGGCGTCGATGGCGTGGCCAACCCGCGCGGCACCATGTCGCTGGCCAATGTGGCCTGGAGCACCCAGCTCACCTGGGATGGCGCCTTCACTACCCTCGAAACCCAGGCCCAGAAGCCGCTCGAAAACCCCATCGAGCTGCATCAGCTACTGGCCACCAGCGTGGCCAAGCTGCAAGCCACCACCCGCTACCCGCCGCTGTTTCAGGCCGCCTTCGGCACCGCCACCATCACGCCCGCGCTCACGCTCAAGGCCCTGGCGCAGTTCGAGCGCACGCTCGTGTCGGGCACCTCGCGTTACGATAAGTACGCGGCTACCCGCACCGGCTTCACGGCCGACGAGCTAGCGGGCTTGCAGCTCTACACCACGCACATTGCGCCGGGCTCGGTGCGCGGCGCCGAGTGCTTTCACTGCCACACCCAGCCGCTGATGTCGTCGAACTACGAGGGCCGGTTTTTCAACAACGGCCTCGACCTCACCTTCACTGACCCCGGCCGGGGCGGCATCACCAAGCTAGCCGTGGACCAGGGCAAGTTCATTGCGCCTACGCTGCGCAACATCGCCCTCACCGCGCCCTACATGCACGATGGCCGCTTTAAAACCCTGGAGGAAGTGCTCGACCACTACTCCGACCACGTGCAGATGGCTAGCCCCAACCTCGACCCCAACCTCACGCAGGGCATCAACGACCCGCCCTTCGGCACGCACATGGACCTCACGGCCACCGAAAAAAAGCAGGTGCTCGCCTTCCTCAAAACCCTGACCGACTCCACGTTTGTCAACGATAAGCGGTTTGCCAATCCGTTCTAAGGTGGGCTAGCCGCGCCGCGTACCGCCGCCGGCCGCGTACTTTGCGGGCCCACTTGCCGCCATGCCGTTTACGCCTGCCTCCGCCACTCCCCTCCGCTACCAGCCCGAACTGATGGGCCTGCGGGCCGTGGCCGTGGGCCTGGTGCTGCTGCACCACTGGACGCTGGCGCCCTTCCCGCTGGGCGAGTTGGGCCGGCTGCCGCTGTTCGTGCTCAGTGGCTACCTTATCTCGGGCATTCTCTGGAAAAATACCATTTACTGGGGCGGTGCGCCGGGCTGGCCCCGCCGGCTGGGCATCTTTTACAGCCGGCGCTTTTTGCGCATCATTCCGCCCTACTACGCGGCGCTGGCGCTGGGGGCGCTGCTGCCGCTCGCCACGCTGCGCGAGTACCCGGGGTGGTTTCTGCTGCCCGTTTCCAACATGCTGTGCTTCCAGCTACAGCACTGGCCCGAGGGCGTGGGTCACTACTGGTCGATGGCTGTGGAGGAGCAGTTTTACCTCATCTGGCCGCTGCTGCTGGGGTTTTTCAAGAAGCGCACCGCTGGCCTTTGGCTCTTGATAATCACGGCCATCAGCTACCGCGCCTACGCCGTGGTGTACCTCACGCCGGGCGCGCCCGTCTTTGCTACCGTGCTGCTACCCAGCTGCCTCGACCTGTTTGCCATCGGCGCACTGCTGCGCCTGCACACCGCCGTCGACCGCGCGCAGCCCACCGCGGCCGTCCCCTGGCCGGGCTGGCCGGCCGCCCTCACCTGGCTGGCCTGGGCGCTACTCTGGTTCAGCACGCGCGGCCACGGCCCCGCTGAGGCCGTCTGGATAGTCATTTACCCGGGTTTGGGGGCCCTGGCTGGCTACTTCACCCTGCGCTGGCTCATGCACAGCCCGCCGCTGGCGCGCTGGCTGCGCCACCCGCTGGCCCAGTGGCTGGGGCAGCGCAGCTACGGCCTCTACCTCTACCACCTCATGCTGCCGGTATTTTACCAGCGGCTCGTGTATCATCTTATGCCGGCTAGCCTGCCGCACGCGGCGGCTTGGCGGCACTTTTGGCTACAGCCGCTGCCCACGGTGCTGGTGCTGGCCCCCACTGCAATAGCGCTCAGCGCGGCCTCCTGGCACTGGCTCGAAGCCCCGCTCGATAATTTCCGCCACCAGCTAGCCTACGCAAGGCCGGTGCCCCAGCCGACTAATACCGCGCAGTAGTAGCGGCACCATTTTAGAGCCGACGCTGAGAATAAAAAAGGACCCCGCCTGGCTAGCCAGGCGGGGTCCTTTTTTATTCTCAGCGTCACTTCGTTACTAGTCCACGTTATCGTGCAAAAAGCGGTTGTCGCCCAGCAGCTCATTATCGTCGCTCAGGTTGAAGCGCGAAATATTTTGCGCACTGCTAGGCGTCACGGGCTCCAGCTTCTGGCCCCGGCGCAGGTAGGCCGGCGTGTCGAGGTGCGTAGTAGCTTCCGGCGAGAGGCCCTGGTTCTGGCTTAGCTGCTGCAAGCGGCGGCGGCGCTCCTCAGCCTGCGCTTCCAAAATGGCAGGACGCGGGCGCGGAGCCGGCAAAGGCTGACCTACCCCCTGCGGCTGGCCCTGGCCGGTCACCAGCACCGGGTCGCCGGGCGCCGTGATGGGCGCGCCGGCTAGCCCGGTCTGGGCCACTGGCGTAGCGGGGCCATTCAGCTCGTAGGTTACGCGCGCTGGCTCAGGCGCAGCGGGCGTCGTGAACGTCGGCACCACGGGGGCGGCAGCCTGCGCCGGCTGGCTCGGGCGCACCGCGTCGAAGCTAACTGGCTGCGGCTCCACCACTGGAGCCGCTACTGGCTCGGGCGCAGCTTCAGCGCGGTTATTTGTCGAAATCGTGTGGGCCTCGCGGGCAAAGCCCGTGGCAATTACCGTTACCCGAATGCTCTGGCCCAGCGTGTCGTCAGTGCCGTGACCAAAAATCATCTCGGCATCCTCGCCCGCTTTGTCCTGGATGTACTCGGTGATTTCCGACAGCTCATCCATTTCCAGCTCAGCCTGGTCGCCCGACATGATGCTGAGCAGAATGCGCTGGGCACCTTTAATGTCCGTGTTGTTAAGCAGCGGCGAGTTCAAAGCCTCCTCGGCGGCGCGGCGGGCGCGGTTCTCGCCCTCCGTGATGGAACTGCCCATTACGGCGGCGCCCGAGTCCTTCATCACCGTTTTCACGTCTTCGAAGTCCACGTTCACGTCGCTGGTCACCGTGATAATCTCGGCAATCGACTTGGCAGCCGTCGTCAACACCGTATCGGCCTTGGCAAAAGCCTGACCCATCGTGAGGTTGCCATACAGCTGGCGCAGCTTGTCGTTGAGAATCACCAGCACCGTATCGCAGTGCTCGCTCAGCTCCTTAATGCCCTGCTCGGCCTGGTCGCGCTTCTTCTTGCCCTCAAACAGGAAAGGCGCCGTCACGATGCCCACCGTCAGAATATTAAGCTCCTGCGCCACCTGGGCGATAACCGGGGCTGCCCCCGTACCCGTGCCGCCACCCATGCCAGCCGTGATAAACAGCATCTTGGTGCCGTTGCTCAGCAATTCACGGATTTGCTCGCGCGATTCCAGTGCCGCCTGGCGGCCGCGCTCGGGCTTAGCGCCCGCCCCTAGCCCTTCGGTCAGGTCTACCCCAATTTGGAGCTTATTAGGCACGGTAGAGCTTTCCAGCGCCTGCCGGTCAGTGTTACAAATAATAAACTCCACGTCCTTGATGCCCTGCTTATGCATGTGCTTCACGGCATTGGAGCCCCCACCCCCTACCCCAATCACCTTAATGATGGAGCGGCTCTGGGCAGGAATATCGAAGGTAAAATTCATATCGTCAATTAGGAATGAGGAATGAGGAATGAGGAATTAAAAATCAAGCTTGCGAACGCGGCGCGCAACTCTTAATTCCTCATTCCCCATTCCTAATTGAATTTAATATTGCTTATCGTCAAAATCGTCAATCAGGATGCCCTTTAGCTTGCGGGTGATGTCACCCAAAAACTTGAGGCCCCGCTGTTCTTTCGGGGGCTTCGGGGCTTCGGGGGCAGCCGCGGCCGGCGCAGGAGCCGGGGCGGGCACCACGGGCGCAGGCGCAAAGCTGGGCACTACCGGGGCCACCACGGGCGCCGCCGGCTGGTAGCCATAGGCCGCCGCAATTTCCTCTTCCCCGTAGCCGGGGCGGGCCAGGCGCTCATCCTGGGCTTGGTAGCCGGCCAGCACTAGGCCTACGCCGGTAGCATGCATCGGCGATTTCACGGCTTCGATTTTACCCTTGCCCAGGTGCTGGTTGGGGTAGCCGATGCGCGTGTCAAGGCCAGTGAGGTACTCGGTCAGCTGCTCCAGGTTTTGGAGCTGCGAGCCACCGCCGGTCAGCACGATGCCGGCCGAGAGGTGCTCGTGCAGGCCCATGCGGTAAATTTCGGCATACACCAGCTCGATAATCTCCGACACGCGGGCCTCAATGATGTAAGCTAAGTTCTTGAGCGATACCTCCTTGGGCGGGCGGTTGGGCAAGCCCGGGATGCTCACGATTTCGTAGTCGCTGGCCTCCTCGGCAATGGCTTTGCCAAATTTCACCTTCAGCTGTTCGGCCTGATTGGGCGTCACGTTGCAGCCTTGCTTGATGTCCTGGGTGATGATGTTGCCCCCGAACGGTAGCACGGCCGCGTGGCGAATAATACCATCCTTGAACACGGCCAAGTCAGTAGTGCCGCCGCCAATGTCAATCAGCGCCACGCCGGCTTCCTTCTCCTCGTCGCTCAACACCGATACGCTCGAGGCCAGCGGCTCCAGAATAAGGTCAGCAATGGCTAGCCCTGCCTTGGTTACGCACTTGTTGATGTTGTTGATGGCTGCGCTTTGCGCCGTGATAATGTGGAAGTTGCCTTCCAGGCGCACGCCGGCCATGCCGATGGGGTCCGTCACGCCACCTTCAAAGTCAACCTTATAATCCTGGGGCATCACGTGGATAATCTGCGAGCCGGGCGGGGTCACCAGCCGGTACATATCCGCCGTGAGGCGGTTCACGTCGTCCTGCGTTATCTCGTTGTCGCCGCTCGGGCGCGTGATGGAGCCATTGTGTTGGAGCGATTTGATGTGCTGCCCGGCAATGCCCACGTTCACCACGCCAATGTCGATGCCCGACTGCTCTTCGGCTTGCCGGATGGCACGCTTAATCGCATCAACGGTTTTGTCGATGTTGAGCACTACCCCCCGCTGCACGCCTTCCGACACGGCCTTGCCCATGCCCAGAATTTCGAGTTTGCCATACTCATTTTTGCGGCCCACCAACGCGCAGATTTTCGTGGTACCAATGTCGAGACCGACGACTATTTTATCTTGTTGCATAGGAACGGAGTAGGCAGTGAAAGAGCAGTGGCTAAACTAGTTAGCAAATTGTATAAAAAACAGAATTATGATTGCCAAGTAGTTACTACTCACAAATTATCTGGTTTTGGTATTCTACGTTGACGCGATGGTACGTATCCCAGCCCAACACAGAAGGAATCTGCCGGTAAAATACCATCAATTTCGCGAATTTCTCCGAAATATTGTCCGGCGCGCCAAACTCGATGCGCTGGTCGCCAACTTGCTGCGTGAAGCTTAGCTTGCCGCCGGGCTCCACAAACACCTCCGCCACCTGCGCCTTCCAGAAGGGGTGCTCGTCCACGTAGCGCAAGAAATCGAGGTAGCCGCGGCTGGTGCTATCCTGAAAGAAGGTGGTGGGCAGCGTGCCGCCGCCCGCCCGGCTCACGGTGGCTACGCGCGCTGTGTAGAGCGGCGACAGGGGCAGGCGCTGACCATTGGCATCGACGTAGCTGTCGAGGCGGTCGTCGGGGTGCACGAGGCGGGCAATGGGGCGGTTCTGATGCACATCGGCGTGCAGGTTGCCCGCCAGGTCGCGGTACACCTGCGCCTCGCGCACGAAGGGATGCGCCTTCAGCCGGCCTTCCAGCTCGCGCAGGCGGGGGCCTTCGGGCACGGTGCCGATTACCGGCTCTTTGCCGCCCTTGGTGAGCAAGGCCGTGACGCCGCGCTCACTGATAAAGTAGTTGTCGGCGTCATTAGCCACGTTCACTACAATGCTCTGCACCGGGCGGTGGGCCTGTCGCAACGCCGCAAACGCGACCATGCCGCCCAGCCCCAGCAGGCAGGCAAGCACGACGAGCAAATTGCGGACTGACTTATCCATCACTTAAATCAAGAAAAATAACCTCAACAACAATTGCACAATCCAAGCAGACGGAAACGAGCCAGCGCGCCTGTTCGTATACTTTTTTACTTTGTATCCTCCCCGCTTTCTACAATCTTCTTCAGCTGCGGCACCAACGTATCAATATCGCCTGCCCCCACAGTGGCCAGGATATCAAATGTAGAATCATTTTTGGCATTTTCCAATACTTGCGCCTTGGTTTGCAGCGATTTAGCTGGCGCAGTAATGGCATCCAGCAGCATGGCGGCCGTGATACCGGGCAGCGGCAGTTCGCGGGCCGGATATATATCGAGCAGCACCACTTCGTCGGCCAGGCTCAGGCTGCGGGAAAACCCCTCGGCGAAGTCGCGGGTGCGGGTAAATAAATGGGGCTGAAAAACGACGCGCAACTGCTTATTCGGGTACAGCGCCCGCAGTGAGCGCAGAAACGCTTCTATCTCGCGGGGGTGATGAGCGTAATCGTCTACGTATACCTTGGTGGAACTGGTTACAATAAATTCAAAACGCCGTTTTACGCCCCGGTAGGCCTGCACGGCCTCAGGCAGTTGCATTTCGCTGACGCCTAATAATTGGGCCACAGCGGCGGCAGCCAGCATATTTTCGACGTTGTGAAAGCCCGGCACGGCTAATTTCAAACCTGCCACCACCCCTAGCGGACTATGCAAATCGAAGTGAAACTGGTGGCCCTCGGCCGTAATATCGGTGGCAAATAAATCAGGCCCCTGCGCGGCGCTGAGGCCGTAGCGCAGCACCCGCGTGCCGGGCGGAACGGCGGCGGCCACGCGCGCATCGGCGGTGTGGTTGAGCAGCAGCGTGCCGCCAGGCTTGAGCTGGCCAACGAATTGGCAGAAGGACTCGATTAGCGCGTTCTGGTCGCCGTAAATATCGAGGTGGTCGGCGTCGGTGCTCGTCACGATGGCCACATCGGGGTACAGCGTCAGAAAGCTGCGGTCGTACTCGTCGGCCTCCACCACCACGGGCGCAGTGGGGCTTTGGGGCACTACTAAATTAGACCCCAGGTTCACCGCAATGCCACCCAAAAAGGCCCCGGCGTCGAGGCCGACGTGGTGCAGCAGGTGCGCCACCATGCTGCTGGTAGTGGTTTTGCCATGGGTGCCGGCCACCGCGATGGTGGGCCGGCCGGCGGTGAGCACGCCCAGCACCTGGCTGCGCTTGCGAATATCGTAGCCCTGCTCGCGCAACCACGCCCACTCAAGGCTAGTAGCCGGGATGGCAGGCGTGAGCACCACCAGCGTCTGGCTTTTATTTTCCCGAACTTCGAGCGGAATATTTTCTACCGCGTCGGCGTAATGCACGGCAATGCCTTCGACCTGCAAGGCGAGCGTCAGCGGGGTTTCGGTTTTATCGTAGCCGCTGACCTGGTGGCCGTTGGCTCGAAACCAACGGGCCAGCGCCGACATGCCAATGCCCCCAATACCGAGAAAAAATACGTACGGAAACTGCTGCATCTTATTTTCTACCGCCTTATTTAACAAGTTTGAGCAGCTCGTCCACAATAGCTATCGTGGCATTGGGGCGAGCCATTTCCAGCACGCGCTGCCCTAGCTGCTGCTGGCGGCCGGGGTCAGCGAGCAGGCGCAGCGTCTCGTCGTAGAGGCGGGTGGGCGCGTGCTCATCGGTGATGAGCACGGCGGCGCCTTTGCTCACCAGGGCCAGGGCATTTTTGGTTTGGTGGTCCTCAGCCACGTTGGGCGAAGGCACCAATACGCTTGCTTTGCCCGTGAGCGAAAGCTCTGATACTGAGAGGGCCCCGGCCCGGCTGATGACTACGTCGGCCGCCGCGTAGGCCAGGTCCATGCGCCCGATAAACTCCAGGGCTTGCAAGTGGCTGGCGGCGTAGGGCGCGGCCTGCTGCTGGGCCTCAGGGAAGTAGATTTTACCGGTTTGCCACAGCAGCTGCACCCCAGCTTCGCGCAGGCGGGGCAGGGCGGCGGCCGTGGCTAGGTTGAGGGTGCGGGCCCCCAGGCTGCCCCCCACTACCAGCAGGGTTTTCTTGGCGGGGTCGAGGCCAAAAAACTGCAACGCTTCTTCGCGGTTGCCACGGGCAATTTCGGTGCGTACGGGGTTGCCGGTGAGCACGAGCTTATCGGCCGAAAAGAATTTTTCCATGCCCTCGTAGGCCACGCATATTTTGCTGACGCGGCGGGCCAGTAATTTATTAACCAACCCCGCGTAGGAATTTTGCTCCTGAATTAAGCTGGGAATTCCGCGCGACGTGGCGGCGAGCAGCACCGGGGCGGAGGCGTAGCCACCCACACCCACCACCGCATCGGGCCGAAACTCCTCAATTAATTTGCCGGCCTTGCGCACCGAGCGAAATACCCGCACCGGGAACATAATATTCTGGGGCGTGAGGCGGCGCTGCAAGCCCGTAATATCCAGGCCCACAATTTTATAACCAGCTTCGGGCACGCGCGTCATTTCCATGCGCCCATTGGCGCCTACGAACAGGATTTCGGCGGTGGGTTGGCGGCGGCGAATTTCGTTGGCAATAGCCACGGCCGGGAAAATGTGCCCCCCCGTGCCGCCCCCGGAAATAATAATTTTCATAAATCAAGAACGTGAAAGTGGCTAGCCGCGCTTGCTGGGCATGCGCGCCGCACCGGGGTCTTCACCGGTCATGGGCCTAATTTCGCGCTCGCCCCGGCTCACGGCCAGCACAATGCCGACACTTAAGCCAGTGAAGATAAGCGAAGTACCACCCATGCTCAGCATGGGCAGCGGCAGGCCCGTAACGGGGCCCAGGCCCACGGCCACGCCCATGTTTACCATCGCCTGCAACACCAGGCTAAAGCACAGGCCCGCCGACAGCAGGCCCCCAAAAGCCCCCTGGCTGTTCATCACGGTTTTGAGTCCTCGATAGAGAAAGGCGAGGTAGAGGAAGAGCACGAACAGCCCGCCAATCATGCCATATTCTTCGATAATAATGGCGTAGATAAAGTCGGAATATGGGTGCGGCATGATGTTGCGCTCGGTGCTTTTGCCGGGGCCTTTGCCGGTGAGGCCGCCCGTGGCAATGGCGATAAACGAGTGCTCAAGCTGAAACTGCGGCTTCTTGGTTTTATCGGTGAAGTTGGTAACGCGCGACATTACCGTGCCCAGGCGTTGGCCGGCCCACAGGCCGGCCCCGCCCAGCACCACCCCGATGGCCACCATCACCATCATCTGCTTCATGGGCACGCGGCCGATAAACATGAGCAGCAGGCAGGTCAGAAACAGTAGCAGCGCCGTGGAGGCGTTAGACAGCACAATGAGGCCGCAGATAACCCCTACCCAGAGCATTACCGGGAAAAGCGTACTCCAAAAATCGTGCAAATGCTGCTGCCGACGGCTGAGCATACTGGCCAAGTGCGAAATCAGGGCCAGCTTGGCCAGGTCGGAGGGTTGAAACGTTTGGTTGATAACCGGAATAGTGAGCCAGCGCGACGCATCGTTGAAGGTGGTGCCGCCAAAAAAGTAGGTATATAGCAGCAGCGGCACCGACATTAACAGGGCGTAGAGCGACAGCCGCGAATAATGTCGGTAATCAACCCGATGCGCCAGCCAGGCTAGGGCTAGGCCGATAAATATGAGGCTGGCGTGCTTCAGGGCGATGCCCTCGACCGAGCCCGAGCGCCCGTGCATTTCCTGCCGGTAGGCGAGCGTGCCGGTGGCCGAATACACTACCGCGATGCTGATGAGCGAAAACAGGATGACGATGGCCCACAGAATGGGGTCGCCTTTGAGGTTGCGCTGAAGCCAGGTGAGACGATGAGCTTGCATAAACCGCAGATTTAACGGATTTAACGGATTGCGCGGATACGCCACCTGTGGTGGCTGGCTACGCTTTTTACTTGGTATTATTCTAGCGCTAGCGCGGCGGCGGCAAACTGGCGGCCCCGGTCTTCGTAATTTTTAAATAAATCGAAGCTGGCGCAGCAGGGCGACAGCAGCACCACGTCGCCGGGGCTAGCTAGGGCGGCGGCGCGGCGCACGGCATCGGCCATGCTCTGGGTTTCTTCTACGTGCGGCACTTTGCCGTCGAAGGCGGTGCGCAGCTTGGCATTATCCACGCCGAGGCACACGAGGGCCTTTACTTTTTGCGCGGCCAGCGGCTCGATGGTGGCGTAGTCGTTGCCCTTGTCGGTGCCCCCGGCAATCCAGACAATGGGGCGCTTGATGCCGTCGAGGGCGTACCAGGCGGCTTCCACGTTAGTAGCCTTGCTGTCGTCGATAAATTGCACGCCGTTCAGTTCGCGCACCAGTTGCAGGCGGTGGTCGGCATTCTGAAACGTTCGGAACGCGGCCTCAATCTGGGCGGGTGAGGCACCGGCCACCCTGGCCGCCAGGATGGCGGCGGCCATATTCTGCTGGTTGTGCTGGCCGATGAGCGGCGAGTTTTCAATGCTCACCTTGTCGGGGTGGCGGTCCTCGATGGGCAGGTGCACGCGCAGGGTGCGGTGGTCTTCGTAGTAGCCAGCCAGATGGTAATCGGGCCGGTGGTGCAGGCTAAAGGGCAGCGTAAAGGCCGTCATAAAAGCCGTGGTCAGGAAGCGCTCGATGTTTTCGTCGTCGGCGTTGTAAATCAGGTAATCGTCGGTGGCCAGGTTTTCGGCGATGCGCAGTTTGGCCTGGGCGTATTTTTCGAGCGAATACTCGTAGCGGTCGAGGTGGTCGGGGGTAATGTTGAGCAGCAACGATATCCAGGGGTGAAAATCCTTGATATCGTCCAGCTGAAAGCTACTTAATTCGAGCACGTAATACTCGTGCTTGTCCTCAATTACCTGCTCGGCCAGCGAGTAGCCGATGTTGCCGGCTAGCCCCACGCTGAAGCCGGATTCCTTCAGCAAGTGGTAGGTAAGCAGTGTAGTCGTGGTTTTGCCGTTGGTGCCGGTGATGGCCACAAAGCGCGCCTTGGTATAGCGGCTGGCAAACTCAATTTCGGAATGAATGGGGATTTTATGCTCGCGTAGCGCTTTAATAACGGGCGCCTTTTCCGGAATACCGGGGCTTTTAATTACCTCCGTGGCTTGCAGAATCCGGTCGAGCGAATGCTGGTTTTCTTCAAACTCAATACCGGCTTTCGTCAGCTTTTCCTTGTATGCGGGCTGAATGGCGCCCCGGTCAGACACGAACACGGCAAAGCCTTTGGCCTGCGCCAGCAGGGCCGCCCCAACGCCGCTTTCGGCCGCCCCAAGAATAACAACGAGATTTTGCACGGAGGTAGAAGAGATAGGAGAAATACTTGTAGGCTAGCGCAGCTTTAGCGTAACCAACGTAATGACGGCCAGCATGATGCTGACAATCCAGAAACGCGATACAATCTTCGACTCGTGGTAGCCGAGCTTCTGGTAGTGGTGGTGCAGCGGCGACATGCGCAGCAGCCGGCGGCCCTCCCCGTATTTGCGCTTGGTGTATTTAAACCAGCTCACCTGCACCACTACCGAGAGGTTTTCGATAATAAAGACGCCGCACAAAATCGGGATGAGAATTTCCTTGCGCACAATCAGGGCGAGCACCGTGATAATGCCGCCGAGGGCTAGCGAGCCCGTATCGCCCATAAATACCTGCGCCGGATACGAGTTGTACCACAAAAACCCAACGCAGGCGCCCACGAACGCCGTACAGAAAATAACCAGCTCGCCGGAGTCCGGAATAAACATAACGTCCAGGTAGTCAGCCAGCAGCGCATTGCCACTCACGAAGGCGAAAATGGCCAGCGTGACCCCAATAATGGCCGAGGTGCCGGCCGCTAGCCCGTCGAGGCCATCGGTGAGGTTAGCGCCGTTGCTGATGGCCGTTATCAGAAAAATGACAATGGGGATGTAGAGGATGCTGTAGAGTCCGTTGAACATCTCGCCCGCCGTGGCAAATAAGTCGCCGTAGTTCAGCTCGTTATTTTTCATGAACGGCACGGTGGTAATCATCAGGTGCACGTCGCGGTAGATTTTGCTGGCATCAATTTCCGACAGCGTGCCGTTGGGCAGCACGTATTGCCGGATGGTGATTTCATCGCTGAAAAACAGCACCCAGCCCACCGTAATACCCAGGCCCACCTGGCCCAGAATTTTAAACCGGCCGCTCAGGCCCTCCTTATTCTTGCGAAATACCTTGATGTAGTCGTCCAGGAAGCCAATCAGCCCCAGCCACACCGTGCTCAGTAGCATCAGGATGATGTAGATGTTGCGCAGCCGGGCGAAGAGCAGCACCGGCACCAGAATAGCCAGCAAAATGATGAGCCCCCCCATCGTGGGCGTACCTTTTTTGTCGAGCTGCCCCTGCAAACCTAAGTCGCGGATACTTTCGCCAATCTGCTTTTTTTGCAGCATCTTGATGAGTCGGCCGCCAAAAATCTGGGCAATAAGCAGCGAGACAATCACCGAGAGCCCGGCGCGGAAGGTCGTGTACTGGAACACGCCCGTACCCGGGATGTGAAAGTGTTCGTGCAGATAGCGAAAGAGGTAGTAAAGCATTTCGGGGAATTATAAATTACGAGTTATGAATTAGAAGCTGGGCAGCAAGGCACTGTGCGACTCCTAATTTTCTAAGCTCTTAATTTTCAATTTTTATTTTCGAGCAGCGCGGCGCGCAGCTCTTCGCGGTCGTCGAAGTGGGTTTTGACACCCTTTATTTCCTGGTAGGTTTCGTGGCCCTTGCCGGCCACCAGCACGAGGTCGCCGGAGCGGGCCAGCGCCACGGCGGTCCGAATGGCGGCGCGGCGGTCGGCAATGGTCTGCGCGTGGGCATCGGCGGGCGGCAAAATGCCGGCCTGCATCTGGGCCAGAATGGCGAGCGGGTCTTCGTCGCGTGGGTTGTCGGAGGTCAGGATAACCTCATCCGAAAGCTGGGCGGCCAGCCGGGCCATGATGGGGCGCTTGGTAGCGTCGCGGTTGCCGCCGCAGCCCACCACCGTGATGATGCGCTGCTCGGGGCGGCGCGTCTGGTGCAGGGTTTGGAGCACGTTTTCGAGGGCATCGGGCGTGTGGGCATAGTCCACGAGGCCGCTGATGGGCAGGCCGGGCACGGTCACGGGCTCGAAGCGGCCGGGCGCGGTGGTCAGGCCCGACAGGATGGTGAGCGCCTCGGTGGGGTCTTCGCCCAGCAGCACGGCCGCACCATACACGGCCAGCAGGTTGTAGGCATTGAAAACGCCGATGAGGCGGAAGTGCACCTCCTGACTATTCAATTCGAGCAGCAAGCCGTGCATTTCATTGGCCACCAGGCGCGCCCGAAAATCGGCGGCCGAGCGCAGCGAGTAGCTAGCCCGGCGAGCGGCGGTGTTTTGCAGCATCACCGGGCCGCGCTTGTCGTCGGCGTTGGTGAGGGCAAATGCCGTTTTGGGCAGCGCATCGAAAAAGCCCTTTTTAGCCTTCAGGTAATTGTCGAAGGTGCCGTGGTAGTCGAGGTGGTCGTGGGTGAGGTTGGTGAAGATGCCACCCGCAAAGCGCAGCCCGCCGATGCGGTGCTGGGCCACGGCGTGGCTGCTCACCTCCATGCAGGCGTGGGTGCAGCAGGCGGCTACCATCTTAGCCAACAGCTCGTTGAGCCGGATGGCATCGGGCGTAGTATGGGTGCTCGGGATTACGGTTTCATCAATCTGATTTTGCACCGTGCTCAGCAGGCCGGCGTGGTAGCCCAACTCGCGCAGTAGCTTGTGCAGCAGCGTGGCGCAGGTCGTTTTGCCGTTGGTGCCGGTCACGCCCACCAGCGTGAGCTGGCGCGACGGGTGGCCGTAGAATGCGCTGGCAATGGGCCCGAGCGCGGCGGCGCTGTCGGCCACCTGCACGTAGGTGGTGGCGGGGCTCAGCGTGGCGGGCAGCTTTTCGCACACCACCACGGCCGCCCCCAGGCCCACGGCTTTGTCGATAAAATTGTGCCCATCAGTAGCCGTGCCGCGCAACGCGCAAAACAGCTGCCCCGGCCCCGCCTGGCGCGAGTCGAGGGTAAGGCGCAGCACGGGCACGTCGGTGGGGCCGTGCTGGGCCAGCACGGCTACGTCGGTGAGCAGGGAGAAAAGAGGCAGCGTGCTCATGCAGTTTTGCGATTTTTGGCGGTAGACGTTCCCGCAGAGGGCGCCGAGGCAGGCGCGGCGGTGCGCCGAGTCGTGCGGATATCGGCCTTGTTGCCGCTAGCCGGCTTCTTAGCTTTGGCCGGCTTTTCCTTGGCTGGCTTCTCTTCGGCGGTGGCTGGCTTTTTAGCCGGCTTTTTCGTCGGTCTAGCAGCAGATTCCACCGCAGTAGCAGGTTTGGCAGGCGTAGCGCTAGGCTTAGCCACCGGTTTTGAAGCCGAAGCCCCCGGCTTAGACGCCTTGGTACGGGTGCCCGACTCGGCCGGAATGAGCAAGGTATTTTCCTCCACTTCGGTGTGCACCGGCGCGGGCAGGGCCAGCGGGGCGGCCGTGGGCGCCGCCGTGGGCGTCAGAATCAGGCCCACCACGAGGCCCCGCTTGGCAAACTCGCCGGGCGCTACCGACTGCTCGCGCACCCGGCCCGAGCCGCTGGCTTGCACTTTCAGGCCCCGGTTTTCGAGTAGAAAGAGGGCATCGCGCAGCGTGAGGCCGCGCACGTCGGGCATCCGGCCGGGGTGCGCCACGCTGGCATCGGGCCGCAGCGACACAGTGCGGGCCACGAAAGCCGTGTCGATGGCGGCCGAGGCACGCACCCACTCCTCCCCGCCCGTGGCGAAGGTTTGGCCGGGCAGGCCGATTTTCTGGCACACCAGGGCGATTTCCTGCTGCAAGCCGGCGCGCACCAGCGGCACGGGCGTGCGCCGGGCGGGCACGCGCGCCAGCATGGGCCGCTGGCTGGCCTGGTCGCGGGCCATGCACTTATCGGCGAGGTCGCGGAAAACCGGGGCGGCCACGTCGCCGCCGTAGATGCGGCCCTTGCTCGGCGAGTCAATCACCACGATGCAGCTGTACTTAGGCTTGTCGGCCGGGAAGAAGCCGCAGAAGCTGGTCGAGTACGTTTTGGTGTAGCGGCCGTTTTTAAATTTCCAGGCCGTGCCCGTTTTGCCCGCAATGGTGTAGTCCTTGGGCCGAATAGCCTTGGCCGTGCCCTCCAGCACCACGCCTTCGAGCATGGCGCGCAGCTTGCGCAGCGTGGCATCAGAGCAAACTTTAGGGTTCAGCACCTGCGTCTCGAAATGCTCCACCACCTGGTCGGCCTGCTTGATGTCACGCACTATCATGGGCGCCACCTTCACGCCGCCATTAGCCACGGCATTATAAAAGGCCAGCGTTTGGAGCGGGGCCAGCTTCAGCTCGTAGCCAATGGCCATCGTCGAGAGTGAGGTGCGGCTCCAACTGCGGTCGCGCGGGTCCTTCACGTAGGGTAGCGCCTCGCCGTTCATCTGAAAGCCCAGCGGCCTGTCGAGGCCAAATTTCTTGAGGTAATCGGTGTAGCGCGTGGGGTTGCCGGCAAAGTGCTCCTGCACCAGTCGCGCCACCCCAATGTTGCTCGACTTCTCAAACACCTGCTGCACCGTGATGCGGCCATTGGCGTGCGAGTCCGTTTTCACCGCGCCGCCGATGAGCATCCGGCCGGGGCCGGTGTCCACCATGTCATCCAGTTGCAGCGAGGGGTCAGCTTCCATCACGGCCGCCATCGAGGCCAGCTTGAACGTGGAGCCCGGCTCGGTACGGCCCTGGTCGGCAAAGGCGTAGTTGTAGTCTTCTTTATAGGTGCCGTCCTCGGCCTTGCCCAGGTTAGCCACGGCTTTGATTTCGCCGGTCTTCACCTCCATCAAAATCACGCAGCCATACTTGGCGTCGTTGGCCACCAGGGCTTTGTAGAGTGCGTCCTCGGCCCCGTCTTGCAGGTTGATGTCGAGCGTCGTCTTCACGTCGTAGCCCGGCTGCGGCTTTATCTCGGTGCCATCATATACCGGCTTGAAGCCGCCCGGCACGCGCTCAAACAGCGCCTCGCCCGGCCGGCCGGCCAGCTTCTGCTGAAAGGTAAACTCCAGGCCCGCGCCGTTTTTATCTTCGTTCACGAAGCCCACCGTGCGCTGGGCCAGCCCCCCAAAGGGCCGGAAGCGCTTGTCTACCTTCTCGAAAATCACTCCGCCCTTGCGCTTGGCCCGGAAAATGGGCCAGCTGGCAAACTCCTTCTTTTCCTGGAAGTTAATCTGCCGCGAATTCAGCCGAATGTAGCGCACCTCGTGGCCGGCGTGCGCGTCTTGCAGCTTACGCTTGTACTCCTCCTTGCTACGGTCTTGGAAGAAATGCGCCAGGCAGCCTGCCAGCGAGTCAACCTTGGCATTGAACAGGGCATCATCGACCACGCCGGGGTCCCAGGCCACCCGGTAGAAGGGCAGCGACGTAGCCATAATACTCTCGTTATCAGAGTAGATATTGCCCCGCGTGGCCGGTACCGGCTGGTAGCTGATGCGGCGCTCCTGCTCCAGGGCGCGCCACTTGGCCCCTTCCTGGTATTGGATGCGCGAGATTTTCCAGGCCACGGCGCACGAAAACAGCGCCACCCCCAGAAACGCGAGCCGTACCCGCGTGACGATGGATTTTTTAACGCTGCCTTTCATGAGCTGATTTGGTAGATTCTTTAGGCTTGCGGTTGCGACTGGCCTTGTCTTGGACTGCCTTGTGCTTTTTTGTGCTAGCAACTGGGTTTTCAGCCGTTGCGGGGCGGTTTTTGCTATTGTTGCGGCTAGCGGCGCCGCTTGGCAGAGCGGCCGAGTCTTCGGGCGCCAGGCCGGGCGGCGGCGCGCCTAGCTCCGGCGCATCGTCATCCACGGGCAGGCCCAGCTGCTGCCGGCGGGCGCGGCCCTGGATGGAGTCGGCGCGCACGGCGGCCACTGAGTCGCGGGCAGCGCGAGCGGCCAGGGTATCGGCCGTGAGCACGGGCATGGTTTCCAGCTCCGCTTCGTCGAGGTGCCCGGCGGGCACCGCAATGCGGAAGGGCGGCGACGAGCTTTCGACCAGCCCGATGGCGGCCACCTTGCGCGCTACCTCGCTCTGCTTGCTAGCCTCCATGTAGTCCGACTTCAGGGTAGTATAATCGGCCCGCAAATCTTCGGTTTCCTGCTTGAGCCGCTGAATATTGCGGTTCATGCGGTTGCCGTAGTGCGTGTTGCCAATGTAGAGCAGAATGAGCAGCATCACGAAGAGCAGCTTGGGCAGGAAGCGCACCGGCAATCCTTCCCGAAATAGCCCGTCGAGCCCCGTGAAGCGGTCGAGCAGCGCAAACAGGCTCCAGCCGGTGGCCGACACACCCTCGTGGCGGTCCCAGGCCGGGGCCGTGAACTCGGCCGGGGCGGGCGCCGGCTTGCGCACCTTTTTGGGCTCGGCCGGCTTGGGGGCAGCTACCGGGGCCGGCGCCGGCGCAGCTGGCACGGGTGCCGCCAAAGGCGGCACTACGGCGGCCGGGGCCTCTGCCTCTTCCGCGGGCTCGGGGGCACGCGGGGGGCGCACGGTATTGGCGCGGGGCGGACCAGCCGCAGCGGGACGTATCGTATTACCGGCCATTAGCTTATGCAGAAAGAGAGGTTCGGACGCCAATGCGCAGCTTGGCACTGCGGGCGCGGCTATTTTCGGCTACTTCCTCGGCCGTAGCTTCGGTAGGCTTGCGCGTAAGCGCCTCAAACGGCAGGGTCGTGCGGCCATACAAGTCCTTCTCAGCCTGCCCAAAAAACTTGCCCTGGCTCAGGAAATTCTTCACCAGCCGGTCTTCCAAGGAGTGGTAGCTCATCACCACCAGCCGGCCGCCGGGGCGCAGCACCTGGGCCGTCTGGGTCAGCATCTCCTGCAAGGCCGTCAACTCATCGTTTACCTCAATACGCAGGGCCTGAAATACTTGCGCGAGGTATTTATTTTCCTTGCCGCGCGCCACCACCGGCTGGATGGCCTGCTTCAGCTCCTGAATGGTGCGCAGCGGGCGCTGGCGGCGGGCCTGCACCACGGTAGCGGCCAGGGTGCGGGCGTTGGTCACTTCGCCATACATGCCAAATATGCGGTGCAGCGCCGCCTCGTCGTAGTCGTTGAGCACGTCGGCGGCGGTGGCCACGCTGCTGTCGTGCGGGTCCATGCGCATGTCGAGCGGCCCGTCGAAGCGGGTGCTGAAGCCCCGCTCGGCCGTGTCGAACTGGTGCGACGACACGCCCAGGTCGGCCAGCAGGCCATCCACGGGCAAGGCGTCGCGCTGGGCCAGCTCGGCCGCCAGGTGCCGGAAATTAGCCCGAATGAAGGTAAACTGCGGCCGGGCTAGCTCGGCCGCCTGGCGCTCGGCGGCCTCATCCTGGTCGAAGCTATATAAATGGCCCTCAGTCAGATGGTCCAGAATACGAGCCGAGTGGCCGCCGCCACCGAAGGTGACATCGACGTAGCGGCCGCCGGGCACGAGGTCGAGGCCCGCCAGGCACTCGGCCAGCATCACGGGGCGGTGGTAGGCAGTATCGTTGGGGCGGGTGCTTGTGCTCATGCGGCCAGGCCGGGCAGCGCCGGCGTTTCGGGGTGGGCCGACAAGAACTTCTGGGCTAGCTTCGAGAAGGCTTGCTGGTCTTTAATTAAGTATTCGTCGTAGCGGGCAGGGTCCCACACTTCGCAGCGGTTGCCGAGGCCTACCACCACGGCTTCTTTTTCGAGGCCGGCGTAGCGGCGCATCGAGCCAGGCAGCCCAAAGCGCCCGATGCTGTCCAGTTCCACCTCCGTCATACCCCGGAAAAAATTGCGCTGAAACTGCCGGTCCTCCTCGCTAAACTCATCCAGGGCCATCACCTTGGCATGAATCAGTTCCCAGGCCGAGCGCGGGTACAGCACCAGGCAGGGCTCGAAGCCGCGCACCAGCACCAGCTGGTTGGCGTAGGCATCGGGCAGGCTGGCCTTCACCTTGGCAGGCAGCACCAACCGACCTTTAGGGTCGAGCTTGCAGTCGTATTCGCCGGACAGGAGCTGGTGCATGTGAGAAAAGGAGCGGCCCGGCGCAGCCCAGGCTAGGATAACAAAAGTACGAGGGGTTTCAAAAAACTCGCCACTTTCTCCCACTTTCTCCCACACCCGCAAAAGTGCCCCCAGGTGCTTGAATCGCAGCTTTCTTACTCAATGCACTTATGTTGCATTTTAGAAAAGGACTCTTACAGAACATTTTGGCGAGCGGTCTGCTGGCGATTAGCTCACCGCCCAGAATTTATTTTTAGCGACACCATGTTGCATATAAGGCTTGTTGCTAGCCCACCGGACTCGTGCATAGCGGGAAGTGAATGGCCTGGTGACCAAGACTATTAAGCCGGCCAGCGCAGCATAGAGTGGGTGTGTCATTTTGCTTTGGGCGGCGCGCGGCGGCCTAGCCCTGAGGCCGCAAGGCAGCCAGGGCAGGCGGCAACTCCCCTGGCAAGCGAGCCCGGAGGCTACTCCGAACGCGGTATGTGTTTTTCCTGTTAATTTTCGGCATAATCTCCCCGCCCCTACTTTGTCCGCCCCCGCTGCCTTTTCGGAACCCGACTGCCTGCGCCGCCTGAAACAGGCCGACGAGCGGGCGTTCGATGCCCTGTTTCGGCACTACAGCGCGCTGGTGTACCGCTTTGCGTACAGCTACCTGAAGTCGCGGCCGGCGGCCGAAGAGATTGTGCAGGAATGCTTTATCAAAATCTGGGAAAAGCGCGAGCAGCTGCGCGATGATGTGCCGCTGAAAGGCTACCTCTTTACCACGGCGCACCACGCGGTACTCAATGAGTTGCGGCGCGACCAGCACCACCTGCGCCTGCACGGGCAGGTGGCCGCTGCCAGCCCCGCCAGCGTCACCAACGAGGCTGAGTACCAGGAAATGGAAGCCCTGTACCTGGCCGCCTTAGAGCGCCTCCCGCCCAAGCAGCGTGAAGCCTTTATGCTGAGCCGCCAGCAGGGCCTTTCCTACCCCGAAATAGCCGAGCGCCAGGGCGTATCGGTAAAAACGGTGGAGGCCCACATTATGCAGGCTCTCAAGACCTTGCGCAAATATTTCAACTTGCACGGCGGCGGTGTACTGGGCCTGCTGCTAGCCCTGGCCCTGGGCGAACGCTGATTTTTTTGGCTAGCCCCGCTAAGGGGCCAGGGCAGGCGGCAGGGTAGTTAGGCCAGCGGCTGCGCTGGCTGTGCTTTTTTACGCTCCTTTTAGTATGTCGCCTTCTTCTTTCCTGGGTATAGCTTTTCTGGGCCTGGCGCTGGCCGGGCTGGGGGCCAGCACCGGCTTTAAAATGCCTTCGGCGCAGCTTCGCGCAGGCACCTGTATTAGCCTAGCCACGGCGCGCCCGGCTGCGCCGGCCGCCGATACGCTGCTCGACAGCCTGAAAATCGTGGTAATAGGCTCTTCGGTGCCTTATGGGCAGGGCGCCACCGACAAATACGGCTACGTGGCCCGCTACGGAGCCCAGCTAACTGAGTACGCCGGGCAAGGTACTTATCCCGCCTGGAAGCTCGTCAACATCTCCGTTCCCGGTGATAATACGGTGAAGGTGCTGGCCCGCTGGCGGCGCGACCTGCTGCCCCAGCGCGGCCGCTACGTGGTGCTGGCCCTGTCGCTCGGCAACGAGGGTATTCACGAGCGGGGCCAGCCCATGTTCGACCAGTTTCGGAATAATCTTCAGCAGCTCATTGCGATGGCGCGCGCGCAGGGCATGGTGCCGGTGGTCACCAACTGCTACACCCGCAACGACTACACGCCGACCGACTACGCCTTCATCAAGCAGATGAACCTGCTGCTGCACCGCTGGGCCGTGCCCAGTGTGAACCTGCTGGGAGCCGTGGACGACGGCGCCGGCCACTGGGCGCCTGGCTACTGGGACGACGCACTGCACCCCAACGACCTCGGCCACGCCGAGCTGGCTAACGCCATCGTGCCCTCGCTGTTTGACGCGCTACGGGCCGGCAAGGCGCGGCCGCACAAGGTAGCTACTTCGTTCGTGCAGCTGGGGCATCCGCGCGGCACGGTTACTGGGGGCACTGGCCTGTTATTGCGGCCCGATGCGCTGCACGCTTTTACCCAGGTGGTGAGCTTCCGCACTACCGGCGTGGGAGACGTGCTGGGGATGCAGGACGTTAGTGCCGAGAAAGGTAGCGTTACCATCGAGCCCAACGGCACGCTCGCGTACCACTCGCCTCGCAAGGGCATATTAGCGGGGCGGCAGCGCGTCAACGATAACCGCTGGCATCAGCTCATCCTGACGCACTACTACGCCGCCGGCCAAACAGTGCTTTACCTCGACGGGGCCGAAGTAGGCCGCCGCGCTGAAAAGCTGCTGACCCGGCATTTTCGCCTTGGGGGCGGCCGGGCGCCGCAAAAGGCACAGTACCGCAACTGGCTTTTGTACCGCGCCGGCATGAACCGCGAGGAGGTGCAGGCCCTGGCCGCCGACTCGCTGCTGCAATCGAGCCTGGAGGTATACGCCCCCCTCAACGGCCGCCACCATGGGCAGTCGCCCGATTCGCTGGTCAACCTGGCCCAGAGCACGGAGAAGCTCTGGGAGCTACCGGCACCGGTTCTTAGGTAAGCATTGGCCTAGCAGGAGTTTCAGCAAAACACACCTGCTTCCTTCATACCACCCGCCAGCAGCTACCTGACTGTCTTAAGCACAACGCAGTAGCCCTGGCGGGTGGGGGCCACTCGGACTACAAAAAAGGCCCTTACCAATTTTTTTTTGCATCTGACTAAGGGGGAGCCGCCGGGGGCGGTGTAGTACTGCAAACGACCGGGTGCGCCAGCGCCGGCCGGCGCGGCCCCTCCCCTATGTCACTACCCATTACCCAAGAACTCGTTTCGGCCTATGCAGCCGGCACCACCACGGCGGCCGAAACCGAGGTGGTGCGCGCCTGGCTAGCCCAGCCGGCCAACCAGCCGCTGGCCCAGCACTGGATGCAGCTGCACTGGGAGGCCCTGGCCGCCGCGCCCGCGGCCCTCGCCGACGAGCCCGACTACGAGGCCCTGCTGCGCCGCACGCGCCTGCATCTGGTGCCCGCTGCGCCGCGCCAACTGCCGGCCCCCACGTGGCGGCGCTGGGCCGCGGCGGCCGCGCTGGCGGCCACTACCGCCGGCGGCGGCTGGCTGTTTTACCAGGCGCACCGCGCCCCGGCCCCGCTGGCCGTGGCCACCCCCTACGGCCAAACCCGCACCCTTACGCTACCCGACGGCTCGCAGGCCACCCTCAACGGCCATTCTACGCTGCGCTACGCCGCCACCTGGCAGCCCGATAAGCCCCGCGAGGTGTGGCTCGATGGCGAGGGCTTCTTCTCGGTGCAGCACCTGGCTAACAACCAGCGCTTTCTGGTGCACACCACGGCCGGGCTGCAAGTAGAAGTGCTGGGTACCAGGTTTGTGGTGGCCCGCCGCCAGGGCCAAGCGCGCGTAGTGCTGCTGCAAGGCAAGGTGCGGGTCGAGTTTGACGACCACCAGCAGCCCGACGTCATTCTGCACCCCGGCGAGTTGGTGGAAACCCACGACGACCAGCCGGCCCTCGTGACGCACAAGCGCGTGCACACCGCCCCCTACGCCGCCTGGAAGGATGCCCAGCTCGTGCTCGACGAAACCAGCATTGCCGAGCTAGCCACCCGCCTGCACGACACCTACGGCCTGGAAGTGGCCGTGACTACCCCCGAGCTGAACCGCCGCCGCGTCACGGGCACCGTGCCCGTGAGCGACCTGCCCACCCTGCTGCAAGCCCTGGAAGAAACTTTCCATTTGCAGGCCACGCGCCAAGGCAACCGCCTGACGCTGGCCGAGAAACAATAGCTTTTTTACTCTTTCCCCCACCCGTTTATGCGTCCACTCCTTACTCCTGTGGGTAAACACTACCGCCGCCCGGCTTCGCTGGCGGCTGGGGTGCTGCTGCTCCATGCCCTAGCCACGCCGGCCTCGGCTCAGCTACTGGCCGTCAACCTCTCCGCCCAAAGCACGCCGGCCCCCGCGCCCACCAGCTCCGTTTCGCTCAAAACCCTGCTCAAGCAGTGGGAAGGCGAGTACCACGCCACCATTTTCTACGAAAGCAACGTGGTGGACAACAAGCGCGTGGCCGTGCCCGCCGAGGCCAGCGCCTCGCTGGCCGAGCGCCTGGCCGCCGTGCTGCCCGCCGCCAACTTGCAGTTTAAAGAATTGCGCCCCAATTACTTCGTGGTAACCAGCCGCCCCGCGCCAGCCACGGCTGCGGGTTCGGCCGCCGTGGCACCGCAAAACGTGCCCGTGTCGGGCCGCGTGACCGACGCTAAGGGCGAAGGCCTCCCCGGCGTGACGGTGCTCGTGAAGGGCACCACCATCGGCACCTCGACCGGGGCCGACGGCAGCTTCTCGCTGAGCGCGCCTGAAAACAGCACGCTGGTATTCAGCTCTATTGGCTACAAAAACCAGGAAATTGCCGTGACGGGCGCTACCAGCACCATTGCGGTGCGCTTGAGCGACGATGCGCAGAGCCTGAACGAGGTAGTCGTGGTGGGCTACGGCACCCAGACCCGCCAGGAAGTAACCACGGCCGTGACTTCGGTGAGCGCGGCGGCTATTGAGCGCCAGCCAGTGGCGGGCTTCGACCAGGCCTTGCAGGGCCAGGCACCGGGCGTGCAGGTAACGGCCCCCAGCGGCGCGCCGGGCGCGGGCATCAACGTGCGGGTGCGGGGCAACTCGACGCTCAACCTCAACGCCTCGCCGCTGTACGTGGTGGATGGCGTGCCGATTATCCCCGAATACCAGCAGGAGATAACGGTGGGCAGCCAGCGCCTGAACCCGCTGAACACCATTAACCCCAACGACATCGAGAGCATCGACGTGCTCAAGGATGGCGCGGCGGCCGCCATCTACGGCGTGCGCGCCGCCAACGGCGTGGTGGTTATCACAACCAAGCACGGCAAGGTGGGCCAGGCCCAGGTGGGCTTCAACGTGTACTACGGCCGCCAGTACCTGCGCAAGAAGCTGGCCGTGCTCAATGCCCAGCAGTTTGCCCAAGAGTTTAACGACATTCAGGCCGGCGCGGGGCTAGCCCCCGGCTACGCCGACCCGACTAACCCCTCGCCCTACAACACCGACTGGCAGGATGCCGTGTACCGCCCCGGCTACCAGCAAAACTACCAGTTGAACGTGAGCGGCGGCACCGACAAAACCCGCTACTACGTGAGCGGCGGCTACTTCAACCAGCAGGGCATCAGCCTGAACTCGGGCTTCGACCGCTACAATTTCAAGATTAACCTGACCCAGGAGCTGAGCACCCGCTTCCGGGTGGGCACCAACCTGAACCTGAGCCGCACCTACACCAACGGCAGCGTGCGCTCGGAGGCGGCCCTCGGCAGCTCGGGCACGGTGCTCGGGGCGCTGTCGCAGATTCCGACCATTCCGATTTACAACCCGAACGGCACCTACGGCACGAACCCGTTCAACCAGTCGGACAACCCGGTGGGCAACCTGCTCGAAAGCACCACCCAGGCTACGGTGTACCAGGCAGTGGGCAACCTCTACGGCGAGTTTGACGTGCTCAAAAACCTGAAGGCGCGCAGCTCCATCGGCATCGACTTCCGCACCCAGGACGAGCGCCAGTTTACCAGCACCAACTACCCCGGCACCTCCAACGCCGACGCTTCCACGCGCGGCTCGGCCCGCACGGCCAACAACCAGCAGGTTATCTGGCTGCTCGAAAACACGCTGACCTACAACCCCAACCTGGGCGAGACCAGCCACCTGACCTTGCTGGCTGGCCAGTCGATGCAGGCCTCAGACCGCTACACGGCGGGCGCCTCCACCAAGGGCTTTGGCTCGAACGCGGTGCCGTACCTGGGCGGCGGCTCCTCGATTCTGGACCTGCCCTACAGCTACGCCGACCAGTGGAGCCTGCTCAGCTTCTTCGGCCGGGCCACCTACGACTACGACGGGCGCTACCTGGCCCAGGTGAGCCTGCGCGCCGACGGCACCAGCCGCTTCTCGACCAAAAACCGCTTCGGCTACTTTCCGGCCGTGAGCCTGGGCTGGAACATTGCTAAGGAGGCGTTCTTCCCGCAGAATACGTCCCTGTCGAGCCTCAAGCTGCGGGCTAGCTTCGGCGCCAACGGCAACCAGGAAATCTACACCTACCAGCGTTTCCCCACCTACGGGCTGGGCTCGAACTACCAGGGCAGCGGCTCGGCCATCCTGAGCGGCATTGCCCCCAACAACATCGGCAACGACGCCCTGAAGTGGGAAACCACTTACCAGTACAACGGTGGTTTGGATATTGGCGCCTTCAACAATCGCCTCACCTTCACCTTCGACATTTATAACAAGCGCACCAAGGACCTGCTGCTGAGCGTGCCGATTCCGGTGAGCACGGGCGCCCAGTCGCTGAGCGTGCTGCAAAACGTGGGCAGCGTGGAGAACCGCGGCATTGAAATCGGCCTCTCGACAACCAACGTGCAGGCTGAGAACAACGGCTTTGGCTGGACGACCAGCTTCAACGTGAGCGGCAACCGCAACCGCATTCTGGACCTGGGCCAGCAGGTGAGTGACGCCGGCGTGAGCAGCAACCGCACCATCCTGAGCACCGGCTACACCATCTCGCAGGTAGGCAGCCCGCTAGGGGCTTTCTATGGCTACCGCACCAATGGCATTGTGCAGAGCGATGCCGAGGGCCAGAACCTGCCCACCCAGAACGGCAATGCCCCCAAGGCCGGCGACATTCGCTTCGTGGACGTGAACGGCGACAAGGTGATTGACCCCAAGGACATGACCATCATCGGCAACCCTAACCCCAAGGCGTTTGCTGGCGTCACCAACAACTTCTCCTACAAGGGCCTGGAGCTGAGCGTATTCTTCCAGGGCAGCTTCGGCAACGAGATTTACAACCAGACGCGCCAGATTCTGGAGTCGCAGTCTGACCCCCTGAACCAGACCGTGCGGGTGCTCAACCACTGGTCGCCGACCAACACCAACACCGACGTGCCGCGCCCGGTACGCAACGACCCCAACGGCAACAACCGCTTCTCGAACCGCTGGATTGAGGACGGCTCCTACGTGCGCCTCAAAAACCTGACGCTGGCCTACAACGTGCCCGCCGCCTTCTCGCAGCACGCCGCCCTGAAGAATGTGCGCGTGTACCTCACGGCCCAAAACCTGGTGACCTGGACCCGCTACACCGGCTACGACCCCGAGGTGAGCGCCGACCCGTTCTCGACTACCGGCTTCGGCCGCGACTACGGCGTGTACCCGCAGGCACGCACTTACACCGTGGGCCTGAACGCCAATTTTTAAGCTGCTAGCCGTCTAGAATTCCCATGAAAAAGTCTGTTATTCTGCTGCCCGTGTGCGCGCTGAGCCTGCTGGCCAGCTGCAACTTTCTGGATAAAACTCCGCTGACCACCATTTCGCCCGCCAACTTCTTCGGCAGTGCCAGCGATGCCGAAGCCAGCATTACGGCCGCCTACGATGCCTTGCAGGGCACCGGGGGCTACGGCCAGGACCTGAACGTGATGGGCGAGATGCCCAGCGACAACTGCACGAGCACCAATGGTGACGTGAACGCGATGGATAAAATCATCTGGGTGTCGACGACCAGCCAGGTGTATAACGTGTACCAGCAGGCGTATTTGGGCATCAACCGCGCCAACTCGGTTATCAAGTACGTGCCCACCGTGACGATGGACACTGTGCGCCGCCGCCAGATTGTGGGCGAGGCGCGCTTCATCCGGGCGCTCAACTACTTCAACCTGGTGCGGGCCTACGGCGGCGTGCCGCTGCGCGTGGCACCCACCGAAAGCGGAGCCCCTGCCGACGTGAACCTGGCCCGCTCAACCAGCGCCCAGATTTACGACCAGGTAGTGGCCGACCTCACGGCCGCCGCGGCCCAGATGCCCACCAGCAACTCCAACCGCGCCACCCAGAACTCGGCTAATGCCCTGCTGGCCCGCGTGCAGCTCACGCAGCGCAACTGGGCCCAGGCCCAGGCCGCGGCCCAGAAGGTGATTGGCGGCGGCGGCTCGCTCAACTCGTCGTTCAACGGGCTGTACCCGGCTGAAAACAAGGGTGCCGAGTCGCTCTTCGAAATTCAGTACGCGGGCAATGCTGACGGCGGCAACATCCTGCCCGACTTGCTGCTGCCCTCGCCGCTGGCCACCTACTCGTTCCCGAAGTTCAATATTCCGACGACCGAACTCCTCAGCCGCGCCGACACCGTGAACGACCAGCGCTGGGCCTACGCCGGCCCCATAACGGCCGCCAGCGGCCGGCTGGTGGGCCGCAGCCACGCCAGCTACATCGACGGCAAGCCCGGCCGCAATGGCAACAACAACGACGTAGGCCCCTTCGTGTTTAAGTGGCGCAGCCTGGGTAACGGCTTCAACTCGACCGACAACACCTACGTGCTCCGCTACGCCGAAGTGCTGCTCAACTACGCCGAGGCCGCCAACGAGCAAACCGGCCCTACTTCGGACGTGCTGGCCAAGCTAAACCTGGTGCGCCAGCGGGCCGGGCTGGCCGCCCTCACGCTGGCCTCGCCCCAGGCGGCGAGCAAGCAGACCATGCGCAACGAGCTTGACTTGCAGCGCCGCCTCGAAATGGCGTTTGAGGGCGAGCGCTGGTTTGACCTGCTGCGCTACGCCCGCCACAACCAGGCCGAGGCCAACGCCCACGCCACCACGGCCCTCACCGTCATTGCGCAGCAGCGCGGCTCGGCCGATACCAATTACCTGCTCTTCCCGCTGCCGCAGGCCGAGCTGAACACCAACCCGCTGATAACCCAAAACCCGGGGTACTAAGGCCGTGGTCGTTTCGGGACGGGGGTGGGGAAAAGTGAAATAATCACGCTTTCTGCCTCGGAACGGCCCTTGGCCCGGCACCGGCGCCGTGCTGGCCCGTCGTGCCCCGCACGGCGGGCTTTGCGCATCCGGCCGCGTTTTGACTTGTATTTAGCTTTCCTTTTCCCTTGAAAACCACTCGCATTGCCTCGCACCTTGCCGGCCTGGGGCTAGCCACCTGCTCGGCCTTTATGCTGCTGCCGGCCCACGCCCAGCGGCGGCCGGCGGCCAGCGCCGCGGGCGTCACGGCCTGGGTCACTACCCCCGACCAGGCCCAGCAGCTGCGCCAGCAGCCCGGCCGGCTGGCTTTTGCCCAGGCCGCCCCGGCGGGCGCCGTTATCGAGGTAGATGACAGCCAACGCTTTCAGACGATGGATGGCTTTGGCTACTGCCTCACCGGCGGCAGCGCCGAGCTGCTGCACGGCCTCGGCGCCCCGGCCCGCGCCAAGCTGCTGAAGGAGTTGTTTGGCACCGGCCCCCAGGACATTGGCGTGAGCTACCTGCGCCTGAGCATCGGGGCCTCAGACCTCGACGCCACGGTGTTTAGCTACGACGACCTGCCCGCCGGCCAAACCGACCCCACGCTGGCCCGCTTCAGCCTCGCGCCCGATGAGAAGTTTCTCATCCCGGTGCTGAAGGAAATTCTGGCCATCAATCCCGGCCTCAAGCTGCTGGGCTCGCCCTGGAGCCCGCCCACCTGGATGAAAACCAACGGCGAAAGCAAGGGCGGTTCGCTCAAGCCCGAATACTACGGGGCTTACGCCCAGTATTTTGTGAAGTATATTCAGGGCATGAAAGCAGCCGGCATTCCCATCGACGCCATTACGGTGCAAAATGAGCCCCTGCACCCTGGCAACAACCCCAGCCTACTGATGACGGCCGAGCCCCAGGCCGAATTTATTGGCCAGCACCTGGGACCGGCCTTTCAGAAGGCAGGGCTCAAAACCAAGATTATCTGCTACGACCACAACGCCGACAAGCCCGAATATCCGCTCACGGTGCTGGGCAACGCGGCGGCTAGCCCCTTCGTCGATGGCGCGGCCTTTCACCTCTACGCCGGCCCAATTGAGGCGCTGAGCAAGGTGCACGACGCCTTTCCGGCCAAGAACGTGTACTTCACCGAGCAGTGGGTGGGCTCTAAAACCACCTTCGCCGGCAACCTGGGCTGGCACGTGAAGAACCTCGAAATAGGCGCCCCGCGCAACTGGGCCAAGACCGTGCTGGAGTGGAACCTGGCCGCCGACCCGCAGCAAAACCCGCATACGCCGGGCGGCTGCACCGAGTGCCTGGGGGCCCTCACCATCGGCCCCGGCGGGCAGGTGACGCGCAACGTGGCCTACTACACGGTGGCCCACGCCAGCAAGTTTGTGCGCCCCGGCGCGGTGCGCGTCGGCTCTACCAGCGCCGGCGTGCTGCCCAACGTGGCCTACCGCACCACCACCGGCGGCCACGTGCTGCTGGTGCAAAACGACCAGCAAACGCCCCAAACCTTCAGCCTGCGCTACCAGGGCCGCACGGCCGCAGCCACGCTGCCGGCCGGCGCCACCGGCACCTACGTGTGGTAAAATACCAAGCATAAGATTTTCCCTTTTTACCTTTTCATTTTTCCCCTTTTCACCCTTTTTCATTTTCCCACTCATGAAAAGAATTTTTACCCTCTCGACCCTGGCTGCCCTCACGGCCGCCGCTTTCAACGCCCAGGCGCAGTTCGCGGTAGACGGCACGCTGAGCCCCGCCGAAGTTGGCACCGGCACCGGCAAGTACCAGCTGGTGGGTACCTACACCGGGGCGCATAACCAAGCCGACCGCGGCCTGAAGGCGCTGTACGTGGGCACCACGGCTACTACCCTCAACGTGATGGTAGTGGCCTCAGCCGAAATTGCCGGCTATAACTCAATGTTGTTTTACCTGGATGCGCCCAACAAAACGGGTATTGCCGCCGGTACCCGCCTGCCGGGCAGCACCAACACCGGCAACGACGGCCGGGAGTCGCTGCGCCAGCGCCCCACCCTGGACCTGCCCGTGGACTATGCTTTCCGCTGCACCACCTCGCCCTTCCTGGACAACAATAATGCGATTTACCTGAGCCGGGTAGACTACACCACCGCGCCCTACGATGAGATTGGCGAAGGCTCGGTGCGCAAAGACGGCACCGTGGCTAGCGATAGCCGCGACCCCGCCGGCGTACGCACCGCCTACCAGACCAGCGCCACCGGCAGCGTGGCCGCCAACACCACCACGGGCTGGGAATTTGAAATTCCGCTCTCGGCCATCGGCGGCGCCGCGGCGGGCACCAACCTGCGCATGATGGTGGCTTACATCGACGACTTCAAGAGCTTCAACGCCGACGTGCTGCCCACCATTGCGGGCCGCACCACGGCGCTCGGCATCGACCCCGACTTCACGGCCATCCCTGGCAACCAGTACTACACCTACCAGGTGGGCACGGGCGTGCTGGCCAGCCGCACCGCCAGCGCCAGCCTGCCCACCAGCGCCTACCCCAACCCGGTAGCCGCCAGCAGCCGCCTGGCCTACACCGTGGCCGATGCCAGCCAGCCCGTTACCATCACGGCCTTCAACAGCCTCGGCCAAACGGCCCTTACGCTGCTCGACGGAGCCAGCCAGCCGGCCGGCGCCCACACCCTGGCCCTGGCGCCGCTCCAGCGCTTGGCCGCCGGCGTGTACCTGCTGCAAGTGCGCACCGGGAACCAGCTGAGCACCCAGCGCGTGGTAGTGCAATAGCCACCGGCGGGGGCCGGGGCTAGCCGGGGCGCGTGCCCTGGCTGGCCCCGGCCCCCGCTTGGTGTGGCGGCGCCGGCCGCCGGGGCTGGCCGGTCAGCTTCCTCTCCTTTCGTATCCCACCCACTTTTTTAGTTATGACGACTGCCCCCCGCTTTCGCTGGCCGCTGCTGGCCTGTTTGTTTCTCTTGCTTGGGCTCTTCGCGAGCGGCTGCAAGAAAGACACGGCTGACAACAACACGCCGGTGAACCCGCCCGTGACGCCCCCCGTGACGCCGCCCACCACCAGCGCCTCGCAAATGGCCGTGTGGCTGACCATGCCCGACAAGTCGGCCCTCTTTTACCGCCAGAAGGTGAACCTGCAATTCGCGGCCAACACCAACTCTGACCCTACCATCGCGGTCGATACCACCCAGAGCTACCAGACGATGGATGGCTTTGGCTACTGCCTAACCGGCGGCAGCGCCCAGCTGATGAGCCGCATGAGCACCTCGGCCCGCGCCGCCCTCATCAAGGAGCTGTTTGCCACCGATAGCACGTCGCTGGGCATCAGCTACCTGCGCGTGAGCATCGGGGCCTCCGACCTCGACGCGTCGGTGTTTACCTACGACGATGGCCCCGCCGACCCCACGCTGGCCAACTTCAGCCTGGCCCCCGACCGCGCCTTCCTCATTCCGGTGCTCAAGGAGATTCTGGCCGTGAACCCGAGCATCAAAATTCTGGGCTCGCCCTGGACGGCTCCGCTCTGGATGAAGTCGAACAACAACAGCGTGGGCGGCAGCCTGCTGCCGCAGTACTACGACGCCTACGCCCGGTACTTCGTCAAGTACATCCAGGGCATGAAGGACGTGGGCATCACCATCGACGCCGTAACGCTTCAGAACGAGCCGCTTAACCCCTACAACAACCCCAGCCTGGTGATGCAGGCCAGCGAGCAGGCCAGCTTTATCAAGAACAACGTGGGGCCGGCCTTCCGGGCCGCGGGCATCACTACCAAGATTATCGCCTACGACCACAACGCCGACCGCCCCGACTACCCGCTGGCCATCTTTGCCGATGCCGCAGCTAGCCCCTTCGTCGATGGCTCGGCCTTTCACCTCTACGGCGGCACGATGGATGCCCTCACGGGCGTGCACAATGCCTACCCCTCTAAAAACGTGTACTTTACTGAGCAGTGGACGCAGGCGCCCGGCAACTTTGCCGCCGATGTGCCCTGGCACGCCGCCAACCTCGTGATTGCGGCCCCGCGCAACTGGAGCCGCAACGTGCTGGAGTGGAACCTGGCCAACGACCCCTCGTTTGGCCCGCACACGCCGGGCGGCTGCACCGAGTGCCTTGGCGCCGTTACCATCAACGGCGACGTGGTGACGCGCAACCCCGCCTACTACAGCGTCGGCCACGCCGCCAAGTTTGTGCGCCCCGGCTCGGTGCGCATAGCCACCAACGTGCCCACCAACCTGCCCAACGTGGCCTACAAAACCCCCAACGGCAAGCGGGCCCTGATGGTCGTGAACACCGGCACCACCCTGCAAAAATTCAATATCCAATACAAAGGCAAAGTCGTGAGCACCTCGCTCTACGGCGGCGCGGTAGCTACCTATATTTGGTAGGTGCCGCGGGCGCTGGCTTTTCCTTTTCCCACCCGTTTTCTTGTTGATGACTACCAAGCTACTGCCGGCCGCGCTGCTGGCGGCGGCCGTCGGGCTAGCCCCCGCCGCCGCCCAAACCACTGCCGCCACCTACTCGGCCGCCGGCAAAAAGGCGCAGGTTTTTACCACTGCCCAGGGCACTAATCAGCGGCTAGCCCCCGGCGCGGCGCTCAGCTTCGCGGCCGCCGCGCAGCCGGTCGAGACCCAGGTGTGCGTGTTTGTGGACCCCAGCCACCAGTTTCAGACGCTGCTCGGCATTGGCGGGGCGCTCACCGATGCCTCGGCCGAGGTGTTTGCCAAGCTGCCCAAGGCCCAGCAGCAGGAGCTGTTGCAAGCCTACTACAGCCCTAGCCAGGGCATCGGCTACTCGCTGGCCCGCACCAACATTGCGAGCTGCGACTTTTCGAGCGACAGCTACACCTACGTTGCCGACAACGATGCGAGCCTTAAGTCGTTCAGCGTCAAGCACGACGAGCAGTACAAGATTCCGCTCATCAAGCAGGCTACGGCGGCGGCGGGCGGCAAGCTCACGCTTTTTGTGAGCCCCTGGAGCCCGCCGGCCTGGATGAAAACCAACCACGACCTGCTGCACGGCGGCAAGCTGCTACCCCAGTTTCGGCAGCCTTGGGCCAACCACTACGTGAAGTTTATTCAGGCCTACGAAAAGATGGGCATGCCCATCTGGGGCCTGTCGGTGCAGAACGAGCCGATGGCCACCCAGAAGTGGGAATCGTGCCTCTACACAGCCGAGGAGGAGCGCGATTTCATCAAGGAATACCTCGGGCCGACGCTGGCCAAGGCAGGGCTGGGTGGCAAAAAGCTTATTGCCTGGGACCACAACCGCGACCTGCTGTATCAGCGCGCCAGCACCGTGCTCGACGACCCGGCCGCCGCCAAGTACGTGTGGGGCATCGGCTACCACTGGTACGAAACCTGGACCACCAGCGGCCCACTCTTCGACAACGAGCGCCGCGTAAAAGAGGCCTTTCCGAACACCAATTTGATGTTTACCGAAGGCTGCGTCGAGAACTTCAAGTTTGACCAGGTGAACGACTGGAAGCTGGGCGAGCGCTACGGCAACTCGATGATAAACGACTTCAACGCCGGCACCGTGGGCTGGACCGACTGGAATATCTTGCTCGACGAAACCGGCGGCCCCAACCACGTGGGCAACTTCTGCTTTGCACCCATCATCGCCGACACCAAGGCTGGTAAGCTCATCTATACCAACGCCTACTACTACATCGGGCACTTCTCGAAATTCGTGCGCCCCGGCGCCCGGCGCGTGGCCACCACCACCAACCGCGACTGGCTGCAAGCCACCTCCTTCCGCAACACCGATGGCAAAGTGGCCGTGGTAGTGATGAACAGTAGCGACAAGCCTCAAGAATTTCAGCTCTGGATAAAAGGCCAGGCGGCCAGCACTACTGCCGCCCCGCACTCCATGGCAACTTACGTTATCAACTAAGTACTGGCTAGCTATTTAAGAACGGCTGCCATGCTGAACGAAGTGAAGCATCTCGCTCGCACCGCTAGGGTCCTTAACCAACCCAACGAGGCGAGCGAGATGCTTCACTTCGTTCAGCATGACAGCCGTTTTTAATTGACGTTCTCTCCAATCCCGCCTCTTCTAACACCTCCTTTTCCCACCTTCTTTCATGCGTTTTCGCTCGCTCCTTTCCTTTGCCCTGCTGGCTAGCCTGCCCAGCCTGGCTCAAACTACCACCAGCCCCCTGCTCCGCGCCGAAGGCCCCAAAATAGTAGATGCCCAGCACCACGAAGTGCTGCTGCAAGGCATGAACCTGGGTGGCTGGCTCTTGCAGGAAGGCTACATGATGAGGCCCGGCTACGGCGGCACCCAGGGCGCGGTGAAAAAGGTACTGTATAGCGCTGGCCTGAGCGACGCGCAGGTGGAGAAATTCTACCAGCAGTACCGCGACAATTTCATTACCAAGGCCGATATTGATTTTATTGCCCAGCAAGGCTTTAACTGCATCCGGCTGCCGCTGCACTACGACCTGTTTCTGACCCCCAGCCAGCGCGCCGTGCGCAATGGCGTAATCCGCGGCACCGTACCCTACGCCGACTACGTGGCCAAGCTCAAGGAGTGGCAGCAGAAGGGCGAGTTGTTCCGGGAGCCAGCCAAGCTCGAAGCCATCCGCCTCATCGACAAAACGCTGGCCTGGTGCGCGGCCAATAAGCTCTACGTAGTGCTCGACCTGCACGCCGCGCCCGGCGCCCAGGGCACTGACACCAACATTGCCGACGCCCTGCAAGCCAACGACTTCTGGCAGGAGCCGGTATTCCAGGAGATGACCAATGGCCTGTGGACGACCCTGGCCCAGCGCTACAAAAACGACGGCCGCATTGCCATGTACGACCTCATCAATGAGCCCAATAACGTGCCCGGCGGCAACGCGGCCATTCAGGTCATGTTTGAGAAGCTCATCAACACCGTACGCGCCACCGGCGACCAGCATTTGCTGCTGCTCGAAGGCAACGGCTTCGGCAACAACTACAACGGCATTGAGAAAAAGAGCTTCACTCACCAAGAAAACCTGGTGTACAACTCGCACCGCTACAGCATCTTGCCGAAGTATCCGCTCAGCAATGCCCCCGACGCCAGCAACCCCGATGCCAACCAGCTCGGCGCCATCGCTAACCTCGTAAAATTTCGTGAAGCCCAGCAGGTGCCGGTGTGGATAGGCGAAACCGGCGAAAACTCGGCCCAGTGGATGGGCGAAGCCGCCCGCAACCTCAACAGCGCAGGCATCGGCTGGTGCAACTGGACCTACAAGCGCTTCAACGACCAGCCCATTGCCGCCCTGCTGCGCATCAAGCCGCCGTATGTGGTCGATGTAAAATCGGCCGCCGACCTGCCGGTTATTCTGGAGAATATCAAGTTCAGGAACTGCGTGCCGAACCCCGAGGTGATAGCCGCGCTGAAGGCGGAATTAAAGAAATAACGGCGCATGAAAAATCTACTCTTGCTGCTTTGGCTAGCCCTCGCGCCCACTGGCTGGCTAGCCGCCCAGCCGGCCCCGCCCGCCGGCCGCGTGGTCGTGACGCACCTCGACTCGAAGCTGCTGCGCGGCAACCCGGGCGGCGAAAACCCGCGCCGCCGCGTGAGCGTGTACCTGCCGCCTGGCTACGAAGCCACTCCCGGCCAGCGCTACCCGGTGCTCTACTACCTGCATGGCTTCACCTGGAACGACAGCCTGATTTTCAACCAGGACGGTATGAAGGCACTGCTCGACCAGGCCATCGCGGCCGGGCGAATTCGCCCGCTCATCGTGGTGGTGCCCAACGAGCAAACCCGCTACGGCGGCAGTTGGTACGCCAACTCGGCCACCAACGGCCCGTGGGCCGACTTCACCGCTCGCGAACTCGTTGCCTTCATCGACAAGGAGTTTCGCACCCTGGCCAAGCCGGGCAGCCGGGGGCTGGCCGGCCACTCGATGGGCGGCGGGGGCACTGTGCGGCTCGCCCTAGCCTACCCCGGTACCTGGGCCGCCGCCTACGCCCTGAGCCCGGCCTTTCTGGGGCCGCACCCCAGCTACCTGCCCGGCCCCGGAGTGGGCCCGGCCCTGCGCGCCACCAGCGCGGCCGAGGCGCAGCGCAGCCACACCACGCTGGCGGCAGTGTCGCTGGCCCGCGCCTTCTCACCCAACCCAAAAAACCTGCCCTTCATGGCCAACTTTCCGGGCTCGTTAGGGGCGGATAGCCTAGCGCGGCGCGACGCCGTGCTGGCCCGCTGGGTACTGGCCTCGCCCCTTTATACCCTGCCCATCCACCCGGCCGCGCTGCGCCAATTGCGCGCTTTCGCCTTCGACTGGGGCGCGCAGGATGAGGTAAAGCACATTCCGCCCACGTGCCGGCAGTTTAGTAATTTACTAACGGTGTACGGCATCCGGCACACGGCCGAGGAATACGAGGGCACCCACGGTAGCCGCATTATGGGGCCCACGGGGCGCATGTACCAGCAGGTGCTGCCGTTTTTCAATCAGCACCTCGATTTTGCGCCCTAGCTGGCGTACTTGCACCCTACTGCCTGCTTCCTAACGTCTCCCGTTTATGCGCTTTTCCACGTCATTTTTCGTCTTATTACTAGCCATAGCCACCGCCAGCCACGCTGCCCCTAAGCCCGACCCCACCAAGAAGCCGACCATCATTCTCTTTGTGGGCAACAGCTTCTTCCACGGTGCTTTCGAGCCGGTGCTGACCTACAACGCCGCGGCCATCACCGATGAGAATTTCAAGCCTAATCGCACCGGCCAGCGGCGCCGGCAGTACGAGCACGAGGCGGGGCCGTGGGGCGGCATTCCGGGCATTTTCAAGAAGCTGACCGATGAGGCGGGGCTGAACTACGAGGTGCACCTGGAGGCCATCAGCGGACAAACCTTACAGTTTCACTACGACAGCGCGCTGGCCGTCATTCAGCAGCCGAAGTGGGACAAGGTCATCATGCACGACTATAGCACCGGCCCGGTGCCCACGCGCCACGGCGGCCAGCCGGCGCGCTTCTACGAGTACGCCACCAAGCTGGAGCAGGCCGTGCACGCGGCCAATCCCAAAGCAAAAGTGTACCTCTACCAGACCTGGGCCCGCGCCGACCAGACCTACCCCGCCGGCAAGGGCTACTCCGGCCTACCCCTCGACTCGATGACCACCGACCTGCACCGCGCTTACTACCAGGAAGCGGCGCAGGATAAAAACTTCGTGGGCGTGGCACCCGCCGGCGATGCCTGGCTGCGCGCCGTGCGCCAGGGCCTGGCCGACCCTAACCCCTACGACACCGCCGAGCCCGGCAAAATAGACCTCTGGGGCCGCGACCATTACCACCCCAGCATCTACGGCGCCTACCTCAACGCCTGCGTGGTGCTGGCCGAAGTAACCGGCTACGACCCCCGCAAGCTGGGCGCCCGAGAGCAGGCCGCCGCCAGCCTCGGCATCGCGCCCGAGGTAGCCGTGCGGCTGCAAAAAATCGCCTACGAGCAAGTAAAAGCTGCCAAGAAGTAGCGCGAACTTTGTAGTTCGCGTTGCGAACGGTTCGACAGCCCGCCGCTCAAACGCGAACTACAAAGTTCGCGCTACGGCAAAATCCTGCACCCCGCGGCCCGCTGATTTGCACGTAGGTAGCAAATCGACGGGCCGTATCTTTGCGGGGCTATGCCGCGTCCCCTGCCCTACCATCACCGTTTGCTGAGCGCCCTGCTGGCGCTGCTGGTGCTGGCTACGTCGGTGGGTCTCACAGCCAAGCGGCACCGCTGCCGCATCAGCGGGCGCAGCACGGTGGCCCTGAGCCTACCAGGCTTGGCTAGCCACGACGACGATGCGGCTGCAACCAGCCCCGCCAAGCCCGGCCGCCCCTGTGGAAAGCGCCGTGCCGACGGCTGCTGCGACGTCAGCCACCTGCACCACAAGCTCAGCGCCCAAAGCGCCAATGCGGGGCTAGCCAAATGGCTGCCCGAGCCGCCGCAGCTGTTGCCGCCGGCCTTGCTGCCCACGCCGGTATGGGCGGGCGTTGGGGCATCGGCACCCCTAGCGGCCAGTGTGGCCGTGGGCACGGCCGCCAATTCGTCGCCGCCCGGCGTGTCGCGGGCGGGGCGCGTGCTGCTCACGCGGCATTGCACGCTGGTAGTCTAGCTTTTTCTGAAAACCGCAAGTCCGGGCGGCAAAGCCCGGCCGTATGTTTTCTCGAAAAAGTTAAGTACCAGTTAAAATGAATTTCCCCAGCGGGATTAGCCCGCGCTTCATCCTCTTATTACTGAGCAGCTTGCCGCTACTGGCCCGCGCCCAAAGCGGCGCCGCCGTGCGCGGCGAGGTGCGCGAAACCGGCGCCACCGCCAGCCCCGTGCCCGGCGCCGTGGTGCGCTGGCTGCTGCCGGGCGGGGCCAGCGGCCCCAGCACCACCACCGACGGGTCGGGCGTGTTCACCCTCCCCTTCCCGGCCCAGGCCAAGCCCCGCCTCATCGTGAGCGCCGTGGGCTACACCGCCGATACGCTGGCCGTGCCCACCACCGGCACGCCCTACCTGCGCGTGAGTTTGCGCGGCGGCGCGGCGCTGGGCGAAGTGACCGTGACGGCCAAAGCGCTGTCGTATTCGGCCAAGTCGGTGGGCAGTATGCAAACCATCAGCGCCCGTGACCTCACCAAATCGGCCTGCTGCAACCTGGCCGAGAGCTTCGAAACCAACGCCGCGGTGGAGGTGAGCACCGCCGACGCCGTGAGCGGCGCTAAGCAGATTCAGCTGCTGGGGCTTGATGGCGCGTATTCGCTGCTCACCATCGACAACCAGCCAGCCCTGCGTGGGCTGTCAGCCCCTTACCGGCTGGGCTACTTGGCCGGCCCCTGGATTGGCAGCATCGACATCATCAAGGGCACCGGCTCGGTGGTGAACGGCTACGAGGGCATTTCGGGCCAGGTGAACGTGCAGCTCAAGGAGCCCGACCTCACCGACCAGCTCTTGCTGAACGCCTACGTGAATGACCTCGGCAAATTTGACCTCAACGCCGTGGCCTCGCAGCGCTTCAACAAGAAGTGGAGCAACGTGCTGCTGCTGCACACCGACCACCTCAGTAACCGCGTAGACCGCAACGGCGACGGCTTTCTCGACCTGCCGCTAGCCACCCAGTTCAACGGCTACGACAAGGTCAAGTATAAGTCGGGCACCGGTCTGGTGGCCGAGCTGGGCGTGGGCGCCATCCGCGAAACGCGCCAGGGTGGCCAGCTGGGCTTCCGCGAAAACGAGGCCGACGCCTACCGCACCGCCTACGGCACTACCCAGACCACCGACCGCTACACCGCCCAGGCGCGCACCTCCTACACCTGGCCCGGCCGCCCTTTCCAGAGCCTAGGTTTGCTGGTGAATGGCACGAGCCACGACTTTACTTCGGCCTACTCGTTCCGGCAAGACAGCGGCCCGCGCCGCTACGATGGCCACCAGAACACCGGCCAGGCCACGCTGCTGTTCCAGAGCATCATCGGCGACACGCGGCACACCTACCGCACGGGCCTGAGCTTTTTGTACGACGACTACAAAGAGCAGCTCACCAATGGTGACACACCCGCGCTGCTGGCTAGCCCCATCCGGCTGCAACGCACCGAGCGCGTGCCCGGCGCCTTCGCCGAATACACCTACGCCAACACCCGCAACCTGACCGTAGTGGCTGGCCTGCGTACCGACTACCACAACCTCTACGGCTGGCAGGTCACGCCGCGCTTCAACCTCAAGTACGATGTGCGGCCGGCCACCGCGCTGCGCCTCTCGGCCGGCCGCGGCTTCCGGGTGCCCAACCCCATTGCTGACAACGCCGCCATGCTAGCCAGCGCCCGGCAGTACTACCTCGCGGCCAACCTCCAGTCCGAAAAAGCCTGGAACCTGGGCGGCTCGCTCACGCAGTATTTCCAAGTGCTGGGCCGGCCGGCCACGCTGGTGGTTGACTACTACAACACCATCTTCCAGAACCAGTTGGTGGCCGATATGTACACCACGCCGCAGTACATTATTCTGGATAACCTGACGCCGAGCGCCCGCTCCTTCGCCCGCAGCGCGCAGGCCGAGGTGCAGGCCGAGCCGCTCAAAGGCCTCCAAGTGAAAGCCGCCTACAAGTGGCTCGATGTGCAAAGCACCTACGCCGGCCAGCTCCTGCCCAAGCCCCTCACGCCCCAAAACCGCGCTTTCCTGAACCTGGGCTACGCCACCGCCTTCGACAAATGGCGCGCCGACCTCACGGTGCAGTGGTACGGCGAGCGCCCGCTAGCCCACCTGCCCGCCGATGGCGTAGGCGGTGGCCACGCCCACGGCACCGGCACCGCCGGCCTCGAATACGCCCCGCGCTACGCCGCGCTCAACGCTCAGCTCACCCGCGCCTTCAAGCGCCTCGAAGTGTACGTGGGCGTCGAAAACCTTACCAACTACCGCCAGCCCGACCCCATTCAGAACGCTGCCACGCCCTTCAGCGCCGGCTTTGATGCGGCGATGGTGTGGGGCCCCGTGTACGGCCGCCTCACCTACGCCGGCCTGCGCTACCGCATCGACTAGGACCGCAGATTTAACGGATTTAACGGATTTCGTGGATACGCTTGCCGGTGGCAAGCTGACTCTGGAGTAGGCTGGCTTGTGATTTGCCTGCCAGCGGCACTTATTATTTCTTTTTAACTGTTTCGTTTTTATGAAAGCTTCTGCATTTTCCCTGCTTGCCCTGCTGAGTTTTGCTGGCACTGCCGCCCAGGCCCAGACTGCCCCCGTAGCCGCCGCTAGCCCCGCCAAGAAAGGCACCGAGATGGTGCAGTTCAAGACCTCGGCCGTGTGCGATATGTGCAAGGCGCGCCTCGAAAAAAGCCTGGCCTACGAAAAAGGCGTGCAGGCCGCCCACCTCGACGTGCCCAGCAAAGTCCTCACCGTGACCTACAACCCGGCCAAAACCAGCACCGAAGTACTGCGCACCGCCGTGCAAAAAACCGGCTACGACGCCGACAACGTAACCGCCGACGCCCGCGCCTACGACCGCCTGCCCGAGTGCTGCAAAAAAACGGCCGGCGCCCACTAGCCCTTCTGCCAGGCGCAACCTCGCCTTTTTATGCCGACTTTTGCCGCTGGCCCCGCCGCCAGCGGCCACCCCTAGCGGGCCGCCCACCCAGGCGGCCCGCTCGCTTTTTTGCCTGCTTTATGAAAAAGAACACCCCCAGCCCACCCGCCGACAAAGACCAGCTGCACCCGCGAAACCGCCACCGCGGCCGCTACGATTTTGCCCAGCTCGTGCAGGCCAGCCCCGCGCTAGCCCCCTTCGTGCGCCCCAACGAGTTCGGGACTACCGGCATCGACTTTGCCGACCCGGCCGCCGTGAAGGCGCTCAACCAAGCACTGCTCAAGCAATTCTACGGCGTCGAAAGCTGGGATATTCCGGCTGGCTACCTGTGCCCGCCCATCCCCGGCCGGGCCGATTACCTGCATTACGTGGCTGATTTACTGGCCGAATACAGCGGCGGCAAAATCCCCACCGGCCGCCAGGTGCGCGTGCTCGACGTGGGCGTGGGTGCCAACTGCATCTACCCCATCCTGGGCCACCGCGAGTACGGCTGGCGCTTCGTGGGCGCCGACACCGACGCCGTGGCCCTCAACGCTGCCAAGCAACTGGTGGCCGCTAACCCCACCCTAGCCGGCGCCATCGACTGCCGCCTCCAGCCCGACCCCGGGCACATGCTGGTGGGCGTTATGAAGTCGGGCGAGGTTTTCGACGTGACCATCTGTAATCCGCCTTTCCACGCCTCGGCGGCCGAGGCTGATGCCGCCACCCAGCGCAAAACCGCCAACCTCAGCGGCAACCGCCGCGCCGCACCCAACCGCAACTTCGGCGGCCAAAGCAACGAGCTGTGGTACGCGGGCGGCGAGGAAGCCTTTCTGCGCCAGCTCATTGCCGAAAGCAAGCAGCTCCCACGGGCCAGCACCTGGTATACCTCGCTCGTCTCCAAAAAGTCCAGCTTGATAAGCGCTCATTACTTCCTCAAGCAAGCCGAGGCTTTGCAGGTGAAGACTATCGAGATGGCGCAGGGCCAGAAAAAAAGTCGCTTCGTGGCCTGGTCCTTTCTTACCGAGGAAGAAATAACGGCCCGGCTAGCCAAGAAATAAATAGCTGAGGGAGTGAATGATTTGAGGCCCGTGGCGTCCAATCCATTCACTCCCTCAGCTATGTATCTTTTGACAAACTACTTGGTGCGCCACAGGCGCCACCACGGCAGGTAGGGCTGGTCGTGGTGCTCGTAGTGGTAGCCAAAAAAGTAGCAGCTCACGAAAGCCCACACATGGTGCCGCAGTTGGCTGCGCGACTTGTGCTTGTTATCAGCCTCGTGCTCGCCGCGGTGCGGCAGGTAGGTGCCGAAGAAGAACAGTTGCAGCGTAGCCAGCACGGCCGGCACCATCCAGAAGGCAATAACATTGGCCTGCGGAAACCAGATTTTCAGCACGTTGTACGTGGCGGCCATCAGCAGCACCTGCCACCAGGTCACGTAGTTCCAGGCAAAACGGGCCAGCCAGGGGAGGAAGCCCGGGTGGTCTTCGGGATGAAAATCGGGGTCGTCCGGGGTGCCCACGTGGCGGTGGTGGTCGTGGTGCTTGGGCAACTGCCGCGGAAACCAGTTATAGGCAAACAGCAGCGCGCACACTGTACCGATGGCGTTGTTGAGCCGCTTATTGGGACTTACTACGCCGTGCATAGCATCGTGCGCCGTAATGTAAAGCCCAGTATACAAGTGCGTTTGCAGCAGTACCAGCAGGTACGGTACCGGCGAATGCCAGTCGGGCTGGTAGAAGCCCAGCAGAAAAGCCAGCAGCCCCGCCCAACTCGTCATAATGAGCACCGCCGAAATCACGCCCTTCCGACCAATTGGCGTGGGCGCAACCCTGGCTAATGTTTCAACGGCTGGCACAGTTTTAACCAAAACGAAAATTCAGAAAAGCCGATAATTTGCTACAAATAGTCCTAACAAACATCCCGCCCAAAAGCTCTCAAAAAAGCCAGGGGCGCAGCCCCGTATCCACGAAATCAGTTACATCCGTTAAATCTGCGGTCTAGTAGCGTTCCAGAGCATCGCGCACCTGCTCCATCTGCCACATGGGCGTACTGGTGGCCCCGCAAATGCCCACCGACTGCCCCGGCGCAAACCAACTTGGGCACAGCTGCTCAACGTTGGATACGAAGTGCGTCTGCGCATTGGTATCCTTGCACACCTGGTAGAGCACCTTGCCGTTTGAGCTTTTGGTACCCGACACGAATACAATCTGGTCGAACTGCGCTGCGAAGCGCCGTAGCGCCTCATCGCGGTTGCTCACCTGCCGGCAGATAGTATCGTTGGCATTCACGTTGAAGCCGCGCTCAGTCAGCTCATTCTTAATGCGATAGAATGAATCGGTACTCTTGGTAGTCTGGCTGTAGAGCGTAATGTTTTCGGGCAGCTCGTGGCGCAGCAGCTCGTCGAGGTTTTCGAAGACCACGGCCTCACCGCTGGTTTGCCCTAGCAGGCCCACCACTTCGGCGTGGCCGTGCTTGCCGTAGATGAAGATTTTCTCGCGCCGGTCGAAGCTGGACTTAATGCGATTCTGAAGCTTGAGCACCACCGGGCAGCTGGCGTCGATGAGGGTCAGGTTATTCTCCATTGCCCGCTGGTAGGTGCTCGGTGGCTCGCCGTGCGCCCGGATGAGCACCGCCTCGTTGCGCAGGCCCGCAAATTGCTCGTGCCCGATTATGCGTAACCCCTTGTTTTCCAAGCGCTGCACTTCCTCATCGTTGTGCACGATATCGCCCAGGCAGTAGAGGTACCCCTGCTCATCGAGCAAATCTTCCGCCATCTGAATGGCGTAAATGACCCCGAAGCAAAAGCCGGAGTTGGGGTCGATACGAACGCTGAGGTGCAAACCGGACTGCATACCGTGAAGCTAACTCCGAAGTACCCTACAAGGTTATCGCGAGGGGCCGAAATTCTGAACGTTACGCTCAGAATCTTGTCTAGCTTTTCACCCGCGCCAGCCGCTGCGCATCATCGTCGCTCACGTGCTTGCGGTCGACCAGGAAGCCGCGCACCGTCTGAAACGCCTCGGCATCCATGCCCGAGCTGGGGTGTTGCAGCGCGGCTTGCAGCAAAAAGGCCTTGTCTTCTTCCACGTGCTTGCTCAAACCCAGGAAGGGCGGCAGGTTGCTCTCGACCGAAAAGCGCAGGAAGCGGATTTCGGCGTTGTCGCTGTCCAGACCCACGGCTTGGTCGAAGGTTTTGGCGGCCTGCTGCACGTAGGTGAGCTTGTTAAGCATCGAGGCATCGCGGGCCTTAATAGCCTCGGAAGCAGCCTTATAACCCAGTACCAGGGCATCCTGTCCGGCGTAGTCGCGCAGCAGATTGTAGAATTTCTCGCCGGCCTGCTTGTCGGCGGCGGCTTGCTCGTAGTGGCGGCGCAGGGCGGCCGGCTGAAGGGGCGACATAGAGTGATTTCGGGGAAAGGGGCGACCCGCTACCGCACCGGAAGCTGCCGGCAGCGCGCTCAGCAGGGCAAGAACAAGTAGTCGTTTCATAGGCGTAAAGCTACGAGCCGCGGCAAAAGCGCGTTGCGGCTGGCCCGCTCCAACGCTAATACCGGGCCAGTAGTGCCCGGCCCCGGCGCCTACACCGCCCGCAGCCGGTAGCGTAGCCACGAGCCGGCCAGCAGCAGCAGCTTGGTATTGTCGGGCAGGCGCACGCGCTCGGCCAGCACCTGGGTGGCGGGGGCACGGCGCAGCTTCTGAAATAGCTTAAGATAGTAGATATAAGCCAGATACACCCCTAGCCGCGCCGGGCGCGGCAGCTGCCGGATGCCCTCATAGGCGGCCTCAAAATCGGCCCGGATATCCGTTTCCACCGCCCGCTTAGCCTCGTCGTTAAACTGCTCGTAGCGCAGGCCCGGAAAATACACCCGGCCCCGCTCCTCGTAGTCGGAGCGGATGTCGCGCAGAAAATTCACCTTCTGAAACGCCGCCCCCAGCCGCCGCGCCGGCGCCCGCAGCTGCTCAAACAGTGCCGGCTGGCCCTGGCAAAACACACGCAGGCACATCAGCCCTACCACCTCGGCCGAGCCGTAGATATATTGCTCGTACAACTCCTGGCGGTAGTTACGGTCCTCTAGGTCCATTTCCATGCTCCGCAAAAACGCATCTATGAACTCGTGGTCAATTTGATACGTGTTCACCGCCCACTGAAAAGCGTGCAATACCGGATTCAGGCTAAAGCCCGCCGCGATGGCCGCGTAGGTATCGGCCTCAAACCCAGCCAGCAGCGCGGCTTTGTCGCGGCTGTGGAAGGTATCCACGATTTCATCGGCCCAGCGCACGAAGCCATACACTGCGTAAATGGCCCGGTGCAGCGCTTTGTCGAGGGTCCGAATACCCAGCGAAAACGACGTGCTGTAGCGCCGCGTGATGAGCTGCGCGCACGCTAGGCTAGTGTCGGTAAAAAGCTGTTCGTGGTCCATTTTGTACTTCAGTATTGCAAAAGAACGTCATGCAAAGCGTAGCGAAGCATCTCGCTCGCCTCGTTAGAGTTACTAAATCTAACGGCGCGGGCGAGATGCTTCGCTGCGCTCTGCATGACGTTCCTGTTAGTCTATTTCTTTATTTCCTTCATTACTTCTTTCGCCACTACCTGGCCAGAGATGAGCGACGGCGGCACGCCCGGCCCCGGCACCGTGAGCTGACCCGTAAAGTACAAGTTATCAACCTTTTTGCTCTTCAGCGTGGGCTTCAGAATGGCCGTTTGCTGTAGCGTATTGGCCAGCCCATAGGCATTGCCCTTGAAAGAGTGGTAATCGCTGACAAAATCGCGGTGGGCGTAGCTGCGTTTATACACCACGTGCTCGCGGATGGGGTGACCGCAGTGTTTTTCCAGCCTGTCCATCAGCAGGTTGTAATATTTTTCGCGGGTAGCTTCGGGGTCATCGAGGTCGGGGGCTACCGGGATGAGCAGAAACAGGTTTTCCTGGCCCTCGGGCGCCACCGTGGGGTCGGTTTGGCTGGGCACCGAGGCGTAGAACAGCGGCCGGCTGGGCCACTGCGGCGCCTCGTAAATCTCGTGGGCGTGCTGGCTGAAGTCCTCGTCGAAGAACAGGTTGTGGTGGCGCAGGTTGGCTAGCCGGCGGTTTACGCCCAGGTAAAAGAGCAGCGACGACGGCGCCATCGTGCGCGAATCCCAGTAGGCGGGCGAGTAGTGGCGGTACTCAGGCGCCAGCACCTGCTGCTCAATGTGGTGATAATCAGCCCCGGCCACCACTGCATCGGCCGGCCAGAAGCCGCTGGCCGTGCGCACGCCGGTAGCGTGGCCGTTTTCAACCACAATCTCGCGCACCTCCTGGTCGTACTCGATTTTGACGCCCAACTCCTCGGCCACGGCCACCAGGCCGCGCACTATCTGGTGCATGCCGCCCTTGGGGTACCAGGTGCCCAGCGCCAGGTCGGCGTAGTTCATGAGCGAGTACAGGGCCGGCGTGTTCTCGGGCGTGGCGCCCAAAAACAGCACCGGAAACTCAATGAGCTTGAGCAGCTTGGGGTGGCTGAAGAACTTGCGCGCGTGCTTGGCCATGCTTTGCAGCAGGTCGAGGCGCACGGCGCCTTTCACTATCTCCCAGTCCACAAACTCCAGCACCGAGCGGCTGGGCAGGTGCACGAATTTGTTGATGCCGACCTCGTACTTATACTTGGCCTGGGCCAGAAACTCGTCGAGCCGGGCCGCGCTGCCTGGCTCGAGGCTTTCGAACAGCTGCCGCAGCTCGGCCATGCTAGCCGGGATATCTACGGCATCGTCGTCGGCAAAGATGACCTGATACGACGGGTCGAGGCGCACCAACTCGTAGTAGTTGGCCACCTTCTTGCCGAACTTCCCAAAGTATTGGTCGAACACGCCTGGCATCCAATACCAGCTCGGGCCCATGTCGAAGGTGAAGCCCTCGGCCTCAAATACCCGCGCCCGGCCGCCGGGGCCGCTGTTCTTTTCCAGCAGCGTTACCTGCCAGCCGGCCTGCGCCAGCGTGGTGGCGGCCGACAAGCCCGCAAAACCCGCCCCAATTACTACTGCATTCGGCATTCCGTGTTCAAATAAGAAGAGCAAAGGACGCCGGGCGCCCTATGCATGACAGCCAAAAGGCTGTTGAGGTTATAAAAAAAGCCGCGCCTTCCGAATGAACGGAAGGCGCGGCTCTCGGGATTCGAGGCGGCAAGTTAGTCCTCAGTTTCTTCGGCCAGCACGCCGCCGGTGCGGTCGGCCCCGGCGGGCGCATACACCTTAAGCGCGGTCTTGAGGTCCTTGCGGGCAATGTGAATGCGGTTTTTCACGGTGCCAATCGGGATTTGCAGCTTCTCAGCAATCTCAAGATACTTGTAGCCAATGTAGTACATCATGAAGGGCGTGCGGTAGTCGGTGCCCAGGCTAGCGATGGCCTCGTTGATGTCGCGCACCACAAAATCGGTGGTAGCGCCGTTGTGCGTAATGTAGTTCTCATCGGTGTTGAAGTACTGGAAGTACTCCGTCGAGTCGATGTTAGAGCTACGCTTGGTAATCTTGTTATAATTGTTAATGAAGGTGTTGCGCATGATGGTGTACAACCACGCCTTCAAGTTGGTACCCGCTTTAAACTTATCCTTATTGAGTAGTGCTTTCAGCAGCGTTTCCTGCACCAGGTCCTTGGCATCATCCGCATCGCGGGTGAGGTTCATGGCCACGGGGCGGAGCGAGGACGAAATTTTCTGCACTTGGGAGGTGAATTCCAGAGAAGTCATGTTGTAGAAGGGTTCGTAGCAGAATCTTAAACAAAGATAGCTCACTAGCAGAAAATCCGGCTCGCATCCCGGTTCTTTTCTCCGCTTTTCGCGCCCCCGCCAGCTAATCCGACGGTGCCATACCCGTGTACGTACAACAGTAACTATTAGCCTATTGTCGAGGTTTGTTTTTTAGCAGTTTCGCCCTCAACCGGCTGATTTACAAAGGGAATCAAATCGCGGAACTCGTGCAGGCAGGCCAGCGGCAGGCAGCCATCGGGCAGTCCGGTGGCTTGCACGGCCAGCGACCCGAATAAAATAACGGAGGCATCGGGGCACTGCGCCCGCAGTTCGTCGGCAAAGCTCTTGACCTGGTTGCGGGCGGGCGTGGTCGTGAGTACGGTAGCCAGCACGGTGGGCTTGAAGGAGCGGGTGGCGGCCACTACGTCGGCCAGCGGCAGATTGGGGCCCAAGTAGAGCACCTGCCGGCCCCGGGCGCGCAGGGCGTAGTTCATGAAAAGCAGGGCCAGTTCCTGCCATTCGCCCTCGGGCAAAAAGAGCAGCCAGCGCGGCGCATCGGCCTGCGCCAGCGGGATGAGGGGCAGTGCATCGGCCGAGGCCATGAGCTCTTGGCGCAGCAACTGGGCCACGAGGCGCTCCTGGGCCAGGCTCAGCGAGCCGGCTTTCCAGGACACGGCCAGGCGCTGAAGCAGCGGGTAGCCGAGGCGCAGCAGGGTTTCTTCGGTGCCCAGCTCGGCCACGGCCTGGTCGAAGAGGCAATGCAGGCTGGGCTCGTCGAGGTCGAGGGTGGCGTTGAGCAGGGCATTGAGGCGCGGGCCGTCGGCGGGCTTCACCTCGTTGCAGAAGGCCAGCGCGGCGGCCTGGCATTCTTCCTCGCTCAGGCGCACTACCTGCGAGATGCGCTGGCCCCGGCTGCACAGCGTGGCCACGTTGAGCAGGCGGCGCAGGTCGGCCTCACCGTAGGTGCGAATGTTAGTAGTCGTCCGGCTGGGTTTCAGCAGGTTGTAGCGCTGCTCCCAGATGCGAATGGTGTGGGCCTTCACGCCGGAAAGCTGCTCCAAATCGCTAATAGAATAATGAGCCACAGGTCGTTTGTTTAGGAAGGATAGATAAAATTCCCGCCCCGGCCCGGGGGCCAGCGGCGGGAAACGCATAATGAAATAAGGTATAACTAGCTGAGTAGCCGCTGCACGTTTCCTGCGTTAGTAATTACTAACACCCTCAAATAGTTTGCCAGCCGGGGCTGGCGGCGGCCTATTGGCTTCGTTTAGCGGCGTGCTCGCGGGCCAGCCGCAGGTATTTGGGCGATACCCAGAGCAGGCCAAACTCCTGCGAGTGGTCGCGGCCCTGGGTTTTATGGTGCATTTTGTGGGCCATGTTGAGGGCGCGCAAGTACACGCTGTCCGTCTTTTTCCAGAACGGCAGGCGGCCGTGAATAAGGCCGTCGTGCACAAAGAAATAAACGGTGCCGTAGGCCGCGATGCCCACTCCTACCCAAAACCACCAGCGCGCACCATTGTCGCCGGTGATGAAAAGAAACGCCGAAATAGCACCGTAAATTACAAAAAACCAGTCATTTCGCTCGAACGGGCGCGGGCTGGGCCGCACGTGGTGCGAGCGGTGTAGCACCCACAGCGGCCCGTGCTGCACGTATTTGTGCATAAACCACGCCCAGAACTCCATGAAGGCAAACGTGGCGAGGGTGATGGTGAGGGCGGGAAGTATATTCATAAAAAGCAACTATCATTGCGAGCGCAACGAAATGGAGCGTGGCAAGCTCTCCTTCACGCCAGGGCTACTACCCAAACAACAAAGAAAAGATTGCCACGCTCCACTTCGCTCCACTTCGCTGCGCTCGCAATGACAGGCGTTAAGGACCGTAATCTACCAGTCTATCTTCTCTTTGTTTAGAAAGGCGGCGATGCCGCGGCGGCAATCGTCGGAGGCGCGGGTGGCGGCGTTGCGCTCGGCGGCGTAGCGCAGGCCGTCTTCGAGGGCCAGCTCGGGCAGGCGGGCCAGAATCTCCTTGGTGATTTCGATGCTGTGGCCCGAGTTTTCGCGGGCTAGCCGCAGGGCGTAGGTGCGCACGGTATCGGCGAGCTGGTCTTTGTCGGCCAGGAAGGTAATGAGGCCGTAGTCAAGGGCTTGCTGGGCCGTGATGGTGTCGCCGCTGAGCAGCAGCTGCTTGGTGCGCGCCTCGCCGATGCGGCGTAGTAAAAAGGCACTGACTACGGCCGGCAGGAACCCGATTTTGACCTCGGTGTAGCCAAACTTGGCTTCGGGCACGGCAAACGTGATGTCGCAAAGGGCAGCCAGGCCGCAGCCGCCGGCCAGCGCGTGGCCCTGCACCTGCCCGATTACGAGCTTTTTGAGGGTATAAATCTGGTGGAAGAGCTGCATGAGGTGCGTGCTGTCGGCCAGGTTTTCCTGGTACGTATTGTCTTGCAACTCTTGCAGATACTTGAGGTCGGCGCCGGCGCAGAACACGTCGCCGGCGGCGCGCAGGATGATGACCTTTACTTTATCGTCGGCTTCGGCTTGTTCGAATGCCTGCTTTAGCTCGGTTACTACATTGGCACTAAGCGCATTGCGCTTAGCGGGGCGATTGAGGGTGATATAGGCCAGGCGGTCCTGCACCTCGTATTGCAGAAAGCGTAGCGTGTCCAGTTCCGGGGAGGGATAGTCGGTCATAGTGAATAAAGTACGGAGAAAGCAGCGGGCTAGATTAAACGGCGTAAGATAGGCGGATATTTTGAGGATGCACCTCGGCGGGCGGGAAGTTACCGCGGAGGTGCGCAGTGGGAAAGCGCGGAGGTTCGCGGAGCCGTTCTAGCGGCCAGGGGGCAGCGCGTAGATGAAGGCGCCCTGCTCGTTCACGTCCCAGGTGCGGAAGCCGGCGGCGCGCAGGGCCGAGTCCTGGCGGGTGACGTACCAGCGCTTGCACGAGGAGTCGAACACCACTTGCACGCCGGGGCCGAAGTGCGCGGCCAGCGACTCAGGGTATAGATAGGCATTGCGGCGCAGCACGATGATATCAGCCCGCTGGGCGGGTGCGGGGCTAGCCAGCCGGCGCAGGCTGCCGCTCACGAAGGCCACGCGCAGGCCGCGCCACCGGGCCAGCACCAGCGGCGCGGGCGGGTGCCGGAAGGCTTGCTCGGTGCTGTCGGGCGGGGCCACCCGGCGGGCGGGCACGCTGGCCCCGCGCCAGCCCAGGCAGTAGCGCGGGGCGCGGGCGCGGCGCAGTATCAGGCTGGGCCGCAGGCGGTAGGTGCGCTCGGTCTCGGAGAGGGGCAGCGAATCGACGGTGACGAACTCGGGGGCCGCGCCCTGCCAGAAGCCCACCACCGAGCGGCGCGGAATGCTGTACACCACAAACTCGCGCAGCGGCGCCACGGCCCGCGCCTCGGCTACCCGGCTGCCGGCATACAGGGCGAGCAGCCCCACGCACCAGCCCGCCCAGGCCAGCCGCTTGGAAGCTAAGAACACGCAGAAGGCGCCGATGAGCAAGAAGACCAGCAGCGTCTGAGCCTGGCTGAGGTGCACGTTGCCAACCACTGCCCCCGGCAACAGCCGGCCCACGAGAAAAATGTACTCGTTGAACAGCCAGATGAGTTTTTCGAACACCCAGCCGATGCACTTTGGCAGGTAGTCGAGCACGGCGCCGGCCGCGGCGGGCAGGGCCAGCCCCACGAGCGCCACCAGGCCCTTGGCCAGCAGCAGCACCACGCCCACGTACACGGCGATGCTCGAAATGGGCACCGCGATGAGGTTGGACAGCAGGAAATTGAGCGGAAACTGGTGGAAATAATACAGCCCCAGCGGAAACGTGGCCACCTGCGCGGCCAATGACAACGCCGTGAGCTGCCAGCTGGCATCGGCTAGCCAGGCGGCGGCGCGGGTGGCTTTTTGGCGGGCGGCGGGGTGCCAGTCGCGCCGCTGGTCGAGCACGGCGTTGCGCACATCGAGCCAGCGCACGATGCGCGGCTGCAAGTACACGATGCTCAGCACGGCCAGAAAAGAGAGCTGAAAGCCCACGTCGCAGAGCAGGTAAGGATTCCACAAAAGCAGGCAGAAAGCCGCCGCGCTCAGCGTATTAAACAAGCTGCTCTGCCGCTCCCAGGCCTGCCCGATAATGACGAGCGTGAACATGACCGTGGCCCGCAGCACCGAGGCCGAGAGGCCCGTGAGAAACGCATAGCTCCAGATGAGGGCCAGCCCCAGCGCGGCCGTGAGCAGCCGGCGGCGCGCAGTAGAGCCGCCCAGCGGCACCCGCGCCAGCAACCACTGCAAGGCTCCAAACAGCAGCCCTACCTGCAAGCCGCTCACGGCCATGATGTGCGTGGTACCGGTATTGGCGTAGGCCTGCCGGGTGTCGTGGTCGATGTCGTCCTTAAAGCCCAGCACCAGCGCCGTGCCCAGCGCGTACTCGCGCCGGCCGGGCACGTAGCGCCGCAGCACGCCATCGAGCACGGCGGCCGTGCGCTGGCTCAGGGCCACCGGCCAGCTTAGCGGCGCGTAGCCCAGCACCTGATACTGACCCTGGTGCACAAACTGCGAGTGGTACACCTGGTGGGTTTGCAGGTAGCGGCGGTAGTCGAACTCGCCGGGGTTGGCGGGGCCCTTGCTTAGCTCGGGCCGGCCCTGCACCAGCCACACGTCGCCGTAGCGCGGGGCGGGCACCGAGTCGGCCGTTTCGTGGCGGGGCAGGCTGATGCGGATACCGCCGCTAGCTTGCCGCCAGCGCCCGGCCACGCGCACGGCCTGCACCCGCACGGTGGTGGCAAAGGTGCTGGCCCGCACCACGGGCGCCTCGTCCACAGTGGCGCGGTAAAACTCGATGCGCGGGGCCAGCGGGCCGAGGTGGTCGGGCCAGCGGCTTTCCGTCACGGCCTGGGTGCGGGCAAAGCCCAGGGCCGCCACGGCCACCAGGGCTAGCAGGCCCGCCGCATCGGTGGCCGCCGGGCTGGCTCGGCGCTGGCTCCAGGCCCATAGCAGGCCGTAGCCCAGCACCAGCGTTGCGGCCCAGGGAGCGGCACTGCCGGCCCAGTTCTGCCCCAGGTAGAGGTAGCCCGCCACGCCCACTATAAACGCCAGCGCCACGCGCAAAAAAGGAGCCGAGGACCAGGAAAGCATAGCTACTTAAACCAGAAGAATACGTGACAATAAACGTCACAATATTCACTATCCCCGCTCAAGCATTAAAAAAACCGCCGCTGGTGAAGCGGCGGTTTTTTAGTAGCGAAGCGCTTGGTACTACTCTGCGGCCTTTACCCCAGCACCATCTTGTAGTGCTGAATGTCGCATTCCTCAAACATCTCCCCTACTTTGTGAAAGCCGGTGCGCTCGTAAAGCGGCACGGCGCGCAGCTGCGCGTGCAGGTACACTTGGGCTGCCTCGGGAGCCTCGGCGCGCACGTCGGCCAGCACGCGCTGTACGAGGGCCTCGCCCACGCGCTGGTTTCTGAACTCGGGCAGCACGGCGAAGCGCTCCAATTTTACGCCGTGGTCGGTGGGGCGCCAACGGGCGGCGCCGGCGGGCTGGCCCGCCACGCGGGCCAGGTAGTGGCGGGTGGTGCCGGCGCGGTCGTGGGCGTCGTACTCCGCGTCGGCGGGCACGTTTTGTTCGCCCACGAACACTTTTTCGCGGATGGTGAAGGCTGCGTCGAGGTCGCGCAGGTCGGTTATTCTTTCAACGGTAGTCATGGTTTCAAACACAGGTATTCTTGGTCTAATAAAGAAAAGAACGTCATGCTGAGCTTGCCGAAGCATCTTGCTCGCGCCAGCAGAGTTACTAACCCTAATGGCGTGAGCGAGATGCTTCGCAGGCTCAGCATGACGTTCTTTTTGTGCGGGGCTCGCACGAGCCAGCGCTACAGCGCCTGCTCGTGATTTACCGGCAATTCCAGCTCATCAGCGTCGGTGGGGCGGCGGCCGTTGCTACGGTCGTTGCCCTCGCGGCGGCGCTGCTTGAACTCGGCCTCGCGGCGCTGCTCGGCCACGTCGTACTTGTCGTAGGCCTGCACAATTTCCTTTACCAGGCGGTGGCGCACCACGTCTTCGGCCGTCATCTCGACGTAGCCGATACCGGGCACATCGCGCAGAATATCAAGCGCCTGCATCAGGCCCGACTTCTGCCGGGTGGGCAGGTCAATCTGGCTGCGGTCGCCGTTCACCATCACCTTGGCGCTGGGCCCCATGCGGGTCAGGAACATCTTAATCTGCGAAGGCGTGGTGTTCTGGGCCTCGTCGAGCAGCACGAAGGCGTTGTTCAGGGTACGGCCGCGCATGTAAGCCAGCGGGGCGATTTCGATAATCTTGTTTTCCTGGTAGAATTTCAGCTTTTCGGCCGGAATCATGTCTTCCAGGGCGTCATAAATCGGGCGCAGGTAAGGGTCTACCTTCTCCTTCATGTCGCCGGGCAGAAAGCCGAGGCTTTCGCCCGCCTCCACCACGGGGCGCGAGATGATGATTTTCTTAACTTCCTTATTCTTAAGCGCCCGCACGGCCAGCGCCACCGAAATGTATGTTTTGCCAGTGCCGGCGGGGCCGAGCGTGAAGGTGAGGTCGTGCTTGAGCACAGTGTCCACGAGCTTCTGCTGGTTGGGCGTTTTGGCCTTGATAACACCACCCTTAGCCCCGAAGAGGATAACGTCGGGCGAGGCGGCCAGCACCCGGCCCTCGGCCTCCTCGGAGGTGGCGGAGAGGTACTGGTTCACGTCGCGGTCGGTGATGGCGCCGTATTGGTGGTAGTGCTCGATGAGCGAGCTAAGGATGTCATTGACCCGCGAAATGACCTCGGCGGGGCCTTGAATCTTGATTTCGTTGCCCCGGGACACGATTTTACTGCCCGGAAAAGCAGCCGAAATGCGACGAATATTTTGGTTATCGGCCCCCAGGAAGTCAACCAGGGACACGTTTTCGAGGGTGATGACTTTTTCGACCAAGCTAGGTGGGCAGAGGAAAAGAATAAAAAGAAACTTGAAAGCGTAACAGCCTGCCGCCGTGCGCCGGCAGCTGGCATCATTTTTAGTAACAACCCGGCGGGCTAAAAACTCCCGGCCGACTACCAAAAACTAGGCTACTTTTGCAGCCGCGCCAGCCGGCTGGCCGGCTACCAAACAATACTACGAAGAACCGGGCAACTGCGGGCATGGGGGTACTGACACTATTAACGGATTTTGGCTACCGCGACCACTACACGGCCGCGCTCAAAGCCCGTTTGCTGCACCTGGGCCCCCAGGTGCCGGTGCTGGACATCACGCACGGCGTCGAGCCCTACAACATCGCCCACGCCGTGCACGTTCTGCGGGCCGTGTTTCGCGACTTTCCGGTGGGCACCACGCACCTCATCACCGTGAGCGACTACGGCGCCAGCGATGCCGGCGCGGTGGCCACGCCCGCCTGGCACGCCGCCGAGCACGAAGGCCATTTCTTCGTGGCCGCCGACAATGGCCTGCTGCCCCTGCTCTGCGAGGGCGTGCCTGCCCAGCTGGTACGCCTGGCCAGCCCGGTGGCGCCTGCCCCGGCCGGCCAGCTGGCTGCCGGCAACCTTCAGCCCATTTCGCTCAACCCCACGCGCGACATCCTGGCGCCGGCCGCCGTGCGGCTGGCCCAAGGCCAGCCCCTGGGCAGCCTGGGCACGCCCGTGGCCGACCTCTACCTGCTCACCAACCGCCAAGTGCGCCTGCAAGACAACCGCATTACCGGCCACGTGGTGCACGTAGACCACTACGGCAACCTCATTACCAACATCTCGCGCGAGGCGGTGGAGGTGGTGGGCCGGGGCCGGGCGGCCACCGTGCACTTTGGCCGCGAGGTGGTGCGCGAGCTGCGCCCGCACTTCGCCGCCGCGCCCCCCGGCGAAATCGTGTGCACTTTCAACCCCCAGGGCTGCCTGTCGGTGGCCATCAACCAGGGCCACGCCAGCGAGCTCCTGGGCCTGTATTTCGACTCGCAGGTGGACGTGCGCTTTGCGGAGCCAGCCTAGCCAAGGCGGGCGTAGCAGGCCGTTTTTTGGCATTGCCAAGCCGCCTTCAGCAAGCTAAAAACAAGAAACCCCCGGCGGCCAGCTGGCTACCGGGGGTTCTTTAATAAGCGATGGGCCAGCTTACTTGGGTGCCGTGGCCGAGTCGGCCGTCACGGCGGCGCTGTCGGAGGCGGTGGTAGCTTCGGCGGGCACTACGACGGCCGTTTTTTCGGTGGTCGTGGTTTCAGGGTTGCTGGTGCACGAGGCTAGCAGCGACAAGGCCGACAGGGCCGGGGCCGCCAGCCACAGGGCGCGGGGAGCGTAACGCATAAAATACGAGGCAGTTAAAATGTAGAAAAGAAGTGGTTGTGTACGTTGGCCAGCCGGCTAGGTTAAGCTTGAGCTTACTTTTGCCGGGGCCAGCGCCGCTGGCGCTCCGCCCCTTTTCCCACCTGCTGCCCGTGCTCATCCGCATTGTTCGCCTGCCGCTCCGCCCCGAGGCCGTGGCCGATTTTCTGACCCTTTTTCACCAGTCCGCCGCCCAAATCCGGCAGCAGCCCGGCTGCCAGCACCTCGAGCTGTGGCAGGATGCCGACCAGCCCCACACTTACTGCACCCACAGCCACTGGCACGATGCGGCGGCGCTCAATGCTTACCGCCGCTCGACTTTTTTTGGCGAGGTGTGGCCCGCCACCAAGCGGCTGTTGGCTAGCCCGGCCCAGGCGTTTTCGGTGCTGCGCGTGGCCCCAGGCGCGTAGTTTTCGGCCCGGTTTCTCAACTAATGCCCGGCCCAGGCTGTAGTTGCCGGTAGCGGCCGGCCACTCTTGGTCGCGCCCCTCTCCTCCATGTCCGACTCTCCCAACTATTTCGACTTCTACGGCCTGCCCGAAGCGTTTTTGCTCGACGAGGCCGCCCTCAAGGCCAAATACTACCAGCTCAGCCGCGAGCTGCACCCCGACTTTCACGCCCAGGACACCCCCGCCGCCCAGGCCGAGGCCCTGCGCCTGAGCACCCTCAACACCGACGCCTACCGCACCCTCGCCAACGCCGACCAGCGCATGGCCTACCTGCTAGGCCAGCACGGCCTGCTAGAAGAAGGCAGTGCCCAAAACCAACTCCCCAGCGACTTTCTCATGGAAGTAATGGACCTCAACGAGCAGCTCATGGAGCTAGAATTTGAGCCCGACCCCGCCGCCACCGCTAGCCTCGAAGCCGAGGTAACGGCCCTGGCCGACACGCTCGACGCTGGTATTCAGCCGGTTTTGGCTGGCTACGCGGGCCTGCCCGCCGACCACCGCCCCGCCGCCCTGGCCCAGGTGAAAACGTATTACCTAAAAAAGCGCTACCTCTTGCGGCTTCGGCAGCAATTGGCTACCTTTGCGGCCCGCTCGTGACTACCGGCCGAGCGGAATAGTTCTTGCCCGGATGGCGGAACCGGTAGACGCGATGGTCTCAAACACCATTACCGCAAGGTGTGCCGGTTCGACTCCGGCTCCGGGTACCAAGAGCTGCTGAAATAGCTCAGAATGCAATCAGAAGGCCCTTTCTCACACGCGAGAAAGGGCCTTTCCTGTTTTCACGCCAACCGAATGCTCACGGCCACCGGCCAGCTGCTGGGCATCGAGTCACGTATCCCCTGGCACGTCAGCCGCGAGACGTTCGGCACCGAGTTCGTGCGCTGGGGCGGCCACAGCACGGTGCCACAAAAGCTGATGGACCATGCCAAAGTCAGCACTACCATGAAGTACGTGCACTTCGATGCTAATATAAAGCGGGCCGCCATCGCACAGCTCGACGCGCTGGCGGAAGACCAACCTTAGGAATAGAAGCCCGCCCAATACTGCTCATCTGAAGCAGGAAGCTTACGCGGGTTAGTTTCTTTCAAGCGGCGGTAGCGCCAACTGTAAAGCCCAGTACCCTCTTTTAACCCGATAGATGCGTATTGCTTGAGCAGCTTGATACCCTCTAGAATAGAGCGCCGATAAATCAAGTCGTCTACCTGCTGCTGTTGGTCGGCAGATAGGCGGTTGAAATAAGCCGCCTGTTCGCAATCCCAGCAAAGGGAATTCGTGCACCACCTTGTATGGTGGGTTGAGCCTTCGAAATAAACTTCGCGCCCCTGGGTGAATACTGTGCCGCAGGTCTGGCAGGCTTGGGTAGGAGCTTGTGTAAGGTCGATAGTCATGGCCGTACTAAAGTAATGCTGCATAACACGCAAAAGCCCCACCGGCCGTAGACCTGTTTACCATGAAGATGAACAAATCTGAAAAATAGACCTTAGAAAAAGCGTCACAGGCTCGCGGCCTTAGCAATTCTATGCTCGTTCGGATGCTCGTAGTTGACGAAGCCCGCCGCCTGGGTAGCTCCTAGCCTCCCCTACTACACAATAAAAAAGCCCGGCCGGTTGGTCGGGCTTTTGCATGTGCAATCAACTATTTATTCTATTACTCGCTAACTATAATCCCTACTTTAGCCCATGATTTAACGGTATTATGCATGTAGTCCCAATTCGGTTCTCCTGTGCAAATTCTAGCTAGCTCTCGCCCCTCTAAAGTTAGCTTTACAAAACCGACAGGTATATTATCAACCTGCGCTGAGTATTCGTCATCCTCTATTAACGTAGCCATATTAAATTGACGACCAAAATAGGAAAAGCTAACATTCTCACCATGCAGCAGTGTCTCATCAAGATGGTTTAAAACTACAAGGCCTGCTTCCTGACACTGGTATAGGTCAGTACTTTGCACATTGTAAATTTCATACGCTTCTAATACGTCTTTCCTGAGTATGAGTACTGGCTTTCTATCTTCATCTGTCCAAACAAACGAACATATTCGCCTAAACGCTAATGCCTCTTCTTTCGTCAAAACTGACAGCATCTGTATTGTTCTTGGAGAAAACGTCCCTGGTTGATTTGCTTCTCCACTAAGGATATGTGACCACAAGTACTGCACTTCTTCATTTGAAACTAACCGACACTTATCAAAGAATCTATTTAACCAGTCATCGTCTATTTCTCCAGGCATTGCATCTTCGCTAATATTGGGAAGAGCAGCTATTACAATACTCTCCATATTACGCTGATGCTTTAATTCCTCATTAGCTACACGTATAGCAACACGCTGTTCCAATGATTTTACCTCTTGGTCGGCTTCTGCTTTAATTAGGGTAGCTGCTGCCTCTGCTCGCGCCTTGCGCACAATCTGCTTAGGTTCTGTATACCAACCTAACGCACTAGAAACCTTTTCAATGAGCATTGCAGCAGGCTTACTACCTAGTGCTACCGAGAGAGTAGTTACGCCACCTTTAATTAAAGTAGCAATAGATTCTGCATCTAAATTTTCCATATCAAAAAGCTTGATAACACCGATGACACTCCCGCTTCCCCAGCTTCTCAGCCTCGGCCGTGGGTATGGTCTTGAGCCAGTGCGAGTGAGCAGCAAGTGCTTCACAGCCACAAGGTAGGCTGAGCTTCAAGATTGTACAACTTTGCTGTACCACCTTGCTCCTGGGGCCTCAATTTGGCACTTCTTCAAGCTGAGCTAGGTCCCTGGGCTACTCCTTCAGCAAGATGCTCTTTAGATAGGGATGCAGTTGGTTCTCGTTGGGATGGCCTTAGTCTTTGGTTGAGACGCGGGCGTGAATGGCAGCAGTTGTGTTTTAGCGAGTGAATAGCTCCTCACCGCCGCCCTTGGTCACGCAGCAACGTATTGGTATTAAACCGCTTGATAGCCTCCCTGATTGTATCAACGCCGGTATCTGCCGCGTCCATATCAACGCTTATCTGCTGCGACGCATAAGTGGTAAACACCAGATAAGCGCTCGAATCCTCCGTGCCGTTGTATTCTGTGTAATAGAAGCTCGCTAGTTGCTCCCATTCTATTGTGTCGTAGCCGGCCGTCCAAATACCGGTGGCATCTACCACTAAGCGCGTTTGCGGATTGAAGGTAGTGAGCAGCATCACACTACCCCCGACCATAAACACTGCAAAGATTGTCCAGGCGGCCCCGTTCGTATCATACCGGGCCGCAACGGCCAATATGCAGCCCGTTACTATCAGAAATAAGGCTCGGAAGCGGGGCACCCACGTAGAATCCCGCACGATTAAATAGGTCTCCTCACTCATGGGGCATTTTTTCGGGCTGGTGCTTATTTCTAAAGCTACTGTTTCTCGAATGACTTTCACCCTGTGCCAAGTGCGCTTCATGGTAGCTGGGCCACTGACGCTGGAGACGTCCTAGCCGCTGGCTCCCCTCAAATCAGAGAGAATAACGGGCGTTACCCGGCCTTGCGCCCCCGGCAGTTTTCTTCACTGCGCGTCGGCTTTCGCTCGGTGCCAGACGGCGGGCACGTGTTGGGCCAGGTAGGCGGGCAGGTCGGCCAGGGTGCCGCCCTGGAGTTTGGTGAGGGGCAGCACCAAGCGGCGGCGCCCGTAGCGCACCACCAGAATATCCTCGACCTGCAACGCCTGCCAGATGGCCGCCCCGCCCACAAACGCCGGGATGATGGGCGCGGCCACCGCCCGCACCTCAATGCGCCCGCCCGCGGTGGGGTCGGTGAAAAAGCGGTAGTAGCCGAGCGCTACCCAGAGGGCCACGCCCAGGCACGCCAGCCCAAAGGCCAGCAGCAGCCACCAGTTTTGCACCGACCGCCCCCGCGTGACCTCGACCTGGCTGATGGCGGCGTAGGGAATCGTCTCGAACGGAAACCGACTGCGCAGCCGGTGCAGGCCGGCTTCGTCCAGTCCAAATTCTGAGGTTACGAAGGCGTAAGGAGGCATCATTTTTTGCGTAGGCCAGCAACTGAGTAATTGCCGGGGCTGGCCGCGAATAACGCTTTCTTTTTTCAAACTAGCAGGCAGCGCCGCCTGGCTTGCCCGCACTCTCGGCAAGCTAGAGGGCTGCGATGTAACCCAACGCGCTGGCGAGCTGGCCCACACCCTACTAAAACTGCAACGCCCGGCCCTGCTCCGGAAAAATCAGTTTGACTTGCAGCGTATTATTTGCGGTAAGCTGCTCTTTAATGAGCGCCTCGTTGGCCGCGGTGGGCTTGAGGTGGGTGATAACGACTGGTAGCCCGCGCAGCGCGGCGGGGCCAGCCAGCCGGGCCAGCCCGGCTAGCTCTTGCAGCAGCAGCGCCGGCGTGAGGTGGCCGAAGAGCTGCGCCGGCGGCTGCGCATTAGGGTACGAGGCTTCTATGAAAATACCCTTGAGCTGCCCGGCCTGCACCAGCGGCGCCAGGGCCAGCCAGAGGTCGTGCAGGCCGTGCGCCTGCTCGACCTCGTCGGCGCCGGTGTCGCCCAGGTAAGCCAGGTAGCTCGCCCCGCTGCGCACCAGAAAGGCCGCGCTCTGCATACCCGGGCCGTGGCTGAGCGCAAAAACCTGCACGCGGAGCGGCGTATCGGTGAGGGGGACTTCCTGGCCGGGCACGAGCGGGCGCAGTTGGTATTTGCCCAGCGCCGGCGGGGGGCCGCCGGTGGCAAAATTGGGCCAGGCGCGCCAGTTAAAGTAGTCCTGCTGCATGGTGGCCAGGCAGGCGGGCAAGCCATAAATTGGCTTGGGCGCGTCGTCGGGGGCGTTGAGCAGCAGGCCGGCTACGTGGTCGAGGTGCGGGTGCGAAAGGCAGTAGCCCTTGATGCGCTGCCGCAAAACTGCCTCTGCCGGCACCGTAAAGACGTGGTTGGCCACTGCTTTTTCTACACCGGGGCGCAGGCTGCCGGCATCAAGGGCCACGAAGTCGGGGCTACCGGCGGCGGCTACCAGGTAGGCCGAGAGGTTGCCTTCAGCCAGGCCGCCCTTCACGCCCAGTGGCACCACTGTGAAAGCGGGCGCGGCCTGCGCCAGCGCGGCGGCGGGGGCCAGCCAGCCGGCCAACAGTAGCCCCCAGTAGTTGCGCCGCAGCAGGCGAAGGCTAGCCAAAATCATACGGGTAGCCGATTAGCTCCAGCTCAGCGGCCAGGGCCGGCCAGTCGGTCAGCTCGGCGTTCAGGGCCAGCACGTGCGCCCGGGTCAGGGTTTCGTGCTTGTACACCGGGGCTACAGCGGCGGCCGTGATGGGCGCACGGTCAGTTTCGTCGGTGTAATACTCGGTGGCCCACTCGGCGTAGGTAGCGGGCTGGTTGTCGAAGATGCCGAGCAGCTCCTCCGAGCCGTTATCCTCGTCCTCCACTACGCCCACCTGCCACTGGCCCTGCGCTGGGTGCCACAGGCAAAACGTGGTGCCGATGGAAGCCACCGGCTCACCCATCATAAATTCCTGAAACGCGGCGGGCAGCCCCCGCAGCAAGTCGGGCTTAAACGGCTCGTCGTAGCCCAGCAGGTAGCCATTAATAGCGCAGCCCTCGGGCCGAAACAGCGCCAACAGCTGGTCGCCTTCCCCGTCATTCATCTCAAATACAACTTCATTTTCGTCCCAGTTGGGGGTGTAGGTGTAGTAGCGGTACTCGGGGTCGGGCGAGTTGATGGCGTCGAGCGCGGCCAGGGCCTGGCACAGGCGCTGCAAGTCGGCCGGGGCGGGCAGGCGAAGGGTTTGGGTCGAAATCATGGGGGTTTTCCTACGTTACAAAGCAAATTTGGGTAGGAACTGCGGACCAATGTAGCAGCCCGCGCCCGGTGGCACCAGCGCTGGCCACGCCAGCTAAGGCATAAAAAGAGCCGCTGACCTGGGGCCAGCGGCTTTCTTAGTAAGTTAAAAAGGTGGCCACGACGCAGCCCGCGCCAGCCTAGCGGCGCAGCACGGGCAGGTCTTCGAGCTGGGCGTAGCTCAGCTTCCAGGTGCCGTCAGCGGCGGGCTTCCACAGCAGCAGGAAATTGCCCTGGCCTACGCCGGCTGGCTGGCCACCGGCGGGCAGCACATCTACCGAAAAAGTGCCGGCTTCGTAGGCCAGCTTATCGGTGCTGGTGGCGCTCACCACGCTGGTGCGCAGGTTGGCGATGCTGCCCTGGGTGGCGCGCACCCACTTGTCGCTCACCTCGGCCTTGCCGCTAAAGTGGGCGTTGCCCTGCAAAAACTGCACGTCGTCGGCGAGGTAGCTGAGCGTTTTTTCGAGGTCCTTGTTGTTCCAGGCCGTCAGAAACTGCCGGTCGAGGTCGGCGGCGCTGGTAGTGGCGGTAGCGGCCGAGTCGGCCGGTTTGCTGCACGCCGCCAGCAGCGGCAGGGCACCCAGCAACACGAGGCGGGCCAGGGAAGTACGCATAGTAATCAGGTGTTTAAGAGAAAGAAGTAGGCTAAATCAAAAGCCCAGGCCGGGCGGCCTGGGCTTTTGCATCACTGGGGCAGGCCGGCTACCAGCTACGCTGGCGATACGTGGTGCCCGCGTAGGGGTTGCTGGGGTCGGAAGGGGCCTGATTGGGCAGGTAGGCCGAGGCGGTGGCCATGGCTGGGTAGCCCGGCATTACCGACGAGGCGGCCAGGGCCGTGGTGCCGGCCAGGGCAGCCGCGGTGGCCGGGGCAGCGTAGCTATTCACGGCCGTGGTGCGGGTGGCCGATGCCGAGGAGGTGCGGCTAGCCAGGTAGGCCCGGCGGTTGGCGGCGGCACGGTAGGCTTCCTGGCGCTCAAGGGCAGCAATGGCAGCGGCCCGCTTCTTCTGGTGGTTGTCGATGTGCTTGCCCACGGCGTAGCCGGCGCCGGCCCCAGCCAGGCCGCCGATGAGGCCGCCCACCTTACGGTTGCGCTTGTTGATAACGGCCCCTAGAATAGCCCCGCCACCAGCACCAATAATGGCGCCCTTGGCCTGCGGGCTAACGCGGCGCTGCGCCTGGGCGGCCGACGAGTTGCCCAGCAGGGCGGCAATGAGAAAAAGGCTGAGGAAAACGCGAAGATTTTTCATGGCAAAAAAAGCTAAAATCAACTGGATGCTGACCCAGTAAACAAGCACCGTGCCGTAACGGTGCGCGGACGGGCTTAGTTACGCCGCGACCCAGGCTAGCCTGCTACTGCGGCGGCGTTGCCTGGGCAGGTTGCCGACCTCGCCGGGCGGGCTGCCGTCGTGGCGACATGCCAACTTAATGCCCTACTAGCAGCACGCTGGTTGCGCGGCCCGTTCAGCGCAATGTATAAAATTCTGTCATTTTCATAAAATTTTCAGTCTTGTTAATGTTCAATTTATCAGTTTTGCTTCAGAAAGCACTTCCGAGTTCTTTGGTAGCCCCTAAATGGTAGGCGTGCCGCGCAGGTGGGGATATTGAGCCTATTGCATTTAAACTCACTTTTTGAGGAAACTGCTCGCTGAAATACGTACTAATCAGTCAAATTTACATTCCGCGCCGCTCACCATTTCTTCATTAAACTGCGATTTGGTGGGCAAAAAGATTTACCTACCTTGTGCCGCCTGTGGGTAACACCACTGGTATTTTACTCTTCTCTCTTTTACCAAACCAGTTTCCTATGTTCCACAAGTACCACGCAGTGGCTTGGCTTGCCATGTCCGCCGCCGCCCTCCCCCACCTGGCCAGCGCGCAAGACGGCGGCATTGCCAGGAAAGAGCTGGGCCACGATGGCCAGCCCACCCTCATCCAGTTTTCGCCGGCCGGCCGGGCCAACGCCCGCGCTGCCAGCAGCGAGATGGTTATCCGCCAGCAGCTGGCCCTTGGCGCCGATGACCAACTGCGGCCGGCCCGCACCGAAACCGACCAGCTCGGCTTCAGCCACCAGAAATTTGAGCAGTTTTACAAGGGCGTGCGGGTGGAGCACGCCACGTACACGGCCCATTCGCGCGGGGGCCAGATTGAGACGCTGAGCGGCGACTTTGAGAAAGTGGGCGCCCTGAGCGTGACGCCCAGCCTGAACGCCGATGCAGCCCTGGCCAGCGCCATGCGCTTTGTGGGGGCCAAAAAATACATGTGGCAGGATGCCCGCGAGGAAGCCGGCCTGAAAGCCCGCGACAACGACCCCGCTGCCACCTACCGGCCCGCCGGCGAGCTGGTGCTGGTGCGCGACGCCCGCAAAGACCCCGAAAACGGCCCGCTGGTGCTGGCCTGGAAATTCAACGTGTATGCCCAGCAGCCGGTGAGCCGCGCCTACATTTATGTGGATGCCAACTCGGGCGAGGTGGTGCTGCAAGACAACATCATCAAGCACGCCACGCGCAGCGCCAAGGGCACGCACCAGACTACGGCCGCCGCCACGGCTAGCTTTGCCACGGCCTACAGCGGCACCCGCTCGCTGGCCAACGAATCGACGACCAGCGGCACCTACCGCCTGCGCGAGTACACCCGCGGCAGCGGCATCGAAACCTACAACTGCAAGAAGGGCAGCAGCTACACCGCCGCCGTTGACTTTACCGACGCTGATAACAACTGGACCGCGGCCGAGTATAACAACGCCAACTACGACAACGTGGCCGGCGATGCGCATTTCGGTGCCCAGGCTACCTACGACTATTGGAAGGCCGTTTTTGGCCGCAACAGCTACGACAACGCGGGCGCCAAAATCAAGAGCTACGTGCACTTCGACGACACACCCGGCGACGGTGTGGGCTACGAGAATGCCTATTGGGATGGCGTGGAAATGACCTACGGCGACGGCGCCAGCACCTTCAAGCCCCTGGCGGCGCTCGACGTGTGCGGCCACGAAATCGGCCACGCGGTGTGCGAAAAAACGGCTAATTTGACTTACGCCAACGAGTCGGGCGCCATGAACGAGGGCTTGTCTGACATCTGGGGGGCTAGCATCGAGAAATACACGGTAGATAAGTACACGCTCACCGGCAAATCTACTTACCTCATTGGCGAAGAGGTGATGAAGGCCGGTGGCGCGCTGCGCTCCATGAGCAGCCCCAACACCTACAGCCAGCCGGCTTACTACAAGGGTAAGTACTGGGCGGCCACTACGTCTTCGCCCAGCAATGCCAACGACCAGGGCGGCGTGCACACCAATTCGGGCGTGCTCAACTACTGGTACTACCTCATCAGCGCCGGCAAAAGTGGCACCGATGAGAAGGGCGTGGCTTTCGCCGTAACGGGCATCGGCCTGACGGACGCGGCCAAAATCACCTTCCGCATGGAAAGCGTGTACATGACGGCCAGCTCGACCTACGCCAACGCCCGCACCTACTCCATTCAGGCGGCTACCGACCTGTTTGGCGCCACTGCTACCCAAACGCAGTCGGTGACCAACGCCTGGGCGGCGGTGGGCGTGGGCGCGGCCTACGGCGGCAGCACGGGCGGCGGTACCACTACGCCGGCAGCCTACTGCACCAGCCAGGGCGGCAGCCAGGCCTATGAGTACATCGACTACGTGAAGCTGGGCAGTATTGCCCGCACCAGCGGTGCCGACAGCGGCTACTACAACGGCACGGCCAGCAGCACGAGCATTGCGGCGGGCAGCAGCCAGACGGTGAGCTTCTCAGCCGGCTTCACGGGCTCGGCCTACACCGAGTACTGGAAAGTATACATCGACTACAACCAGAACGGCGTCTTCACCGACAGCGGCGAGCTGGTAGTGAGCGGCAGCAGCAGCAGCGCGGCCACCCTCAGCAGCACCTTCACGGTGCCCACCACCGCCAAAACGGGTACTACCCGGATGCGCGTGATTGTGAGCGACGCCAGCGCCACCACCAGCTGCGGCAGCTACAGCTACGGCGAAACCGAAGACTACACGGTGAGCATCACGGGCGGCGCGGCCATTGCGGCGGCCTCGGCCCCAGCGGGCCTCGCGGCCACTACTGCCCTCAGCGGCGACGCCGTGCTGAGCCTCTACCCCAACCCGGCCGTTACCACGCTCACCCTCTCGCTAAGCTCGCAGGCCGAACTGACCTCGGTGGAAGTGCTCGACGCCCGCGGCGCCCGCGTAGCGGGGGCCCGCTACCAGGGCAATGGCCAGCTCGACGTGTCGGGCCTGGCCGGCGGCCTCTACCTGCTGCGCGCCAGCGATGGCCAGCACACCTTCGTGCAGCGCTTCGCCAAGCAATAGAGCGGGCAGGCTATTACCCAGCCCTAAAAAAAGCCCGGCCGTTTGGCCGGGCTTTTTTGTACGGATTACCCTAGCGGGTTAGTAGTTTACCCGCATTAGCAGGCCACGCCGGCCAGCCATTTTTCGGCCTCCGGCAGGGTATCGAAGCGCTTGAAAACGAAGCCGGCGGGGGCCGCGCTCACCACCGACTGCGTAGAGAGGCGGTGCATGGGGTTGGCGCCCTCCACAATGGCACAGTGCTGGGTGTGGGCCAGCGCCTGGGCCCGCGGTATCCAGTTGGTAGTGAGCCAGTCCTGGGCCTCGGTGGGCAGCGGGCTGCGCTGCCCGTGCTCGGACAAAATGCGTTGGCAGCCCGCGCTGAGCAGCAGCTTCAGCACCTGCTCGTAGTAGGCCTGAATGTCGGCCACCGACAGCCGGCCGGCCGCCCAGGTCAGGCGCACGTAGCCGGCGGCATTATAGGAAAGCCGGCCAGCCGCGCTTTCAAAGTAGAGTTTTTCCAATGCAGTAAATCTTTTATATAACGGGCAAGAATAAGCGAACCCTCAAAAATACGCTACGCGCCCCGGCGGGTTGGCCAGCCCAGGCCAAAGTCCGTTTTGCGCTAACCCGGCTAGCGTACTATATAAGGTTCGCGCCGTAGTATTGCGCCCGTGACGACTGCCTCCCTGCCGCTAGCCCCGCCGCCTTTGCCGCCACCCTACGCCCCGGCCTGCACGTGCTGGCCACCTTTGGGGCGCCGCCCGCCCGGCTGCAAGATGCGGCGGGCAGCCAGCAGTTTTTTGCCGGGCTGGTGGCCCGGCTGGGCCTCACCAGCGTGGGCGAGGCCTACCACACCTTTGCGGGCAGCGGCGGCTTTACGGCGGTGCTGGCCCTCACCGAGTCGCACCTCAGCATTCATACCTGGCCCGAGCACGGGCTGGCCACGTTCGACGTGTTTTTGTCGAACTTCCGGCGCGACAACCACGCCACCGTGCGCCAGGTGTACCAGGAAACGCTGGCTTTTTTTGAGGGCACTGAGCAGGCCTACGCCGAAGTACTGCGATGAGCGAGCTGCTTCCCGCCCCCGCCCCCATCAGTTGGGTTGACTGCCCCAAGTGCGCCGCCCAGCTACCCTGCCACGACCCGGCCCACAGCCACTTTTTCGGCTGCCCCAAGTGCCGCACGTTTTTTAGCGCCAACCCGGCCGCCCCGGCCAGCGGGGCACAGCGCCTCGATGGCTTCAAGCAGGCCCTGCAGCCCGGTCCCAGCCTGCCGCTGGGCCTGGCGGCCGAGTTGGGCGGCTACCGCTGCCGCCTTACTGGCTACCAGGTGCGCGGCGAAAAAGACGACCGCCTGGCCGAGTGGCGCGAATACCAGCTGCGCCCCGCCGAGCCCCTGGCCGGCGACGAGCCCGCCGATTTTCCCTTGCAGCTGGCCGAGTACCAGGGCCACTGGCTGCTAATCCAAGGTGCCGAGCAAACGCCTGACCGCCAGGGGCCGCGCGCCGTGCAGGATGGTAGCTGGGAAGATGAGGAGGGCCGCAACTACCGCATCTGGCACCGCTACAAGCCGATTATCCGCGAAGCGATAGGCGAGTTTGACTGGAATATTCTGGAGGATGAGAAACTGCGCATCACCGAGTACACCAGCCCGCCCTACCTGCTGGCCAGCGAGCAGGTCGGCAACAACAAGCCCACCTGGTACCTGGCCCAGTACCTCGAGCCCGAGCAGGTGGCCCAGGCCTTCGGAATGCCCGTGGCCGACCTGCCTGCGCGCCGCGACGTGGGCGCGGCGCAGCCTAACCCCACCCAGCACTGGCCCGAGCTGGGGCGCCTCACGACGCTGGTGGCAGTGCTGCTGGCTACTTTGCAGCTGCTGTTTTTTGTGGCCCGGCCAGCCATTTACCAAGACGAAGATTTTACCATCAACGAGCCTAGTGCCGGGGCCACCAGCCGCATGCTGGTTTCCAACTCGTTTACCATTGCCAACGCGGGCGCCCTGGCCGTATCGCTCCGCACCCCCGACCTCAGCAACCACTGGGTGGAGGTAACGGCTAGCCTGGTGAACGAGCAAACCGGCCGGGGCTACGAGTTCACCCGCTCGCTCGAATACTACGCGGGCGTTGAGGATGGCGAGTCCTGGGCCGAAGGCGACCGCTCGACCGACGCCGTGCTGAGCGCCGTACCGGCCGGCCGCTACCACTTCAACCTCTACCCTACCGTTGACCAGGGTGCGGGAGCCGTGACGCTCCAGCTGCATACCGAAGAAAACGCCACGCTGTGGTCTAATTTCTGGCTGGCGCTGGGCGCGCTGGGCCTCATGCCCCTGTGGGTGTGGTGGAGCCGCCGCAGCTTTGAGCAGAGCCGCTGGATTAACAGCGACTTCAACCCCTACGCCAGCGATACTTAACCCCCTTCGTTATGTCTGATTTTATTCGTGCCTACTGGCTAGCCATCCGGCGCTGGCCGGTGTATGCGGGACTGGCGGCGCTGGGCCTAGGCCTTTTTGGGTGGGCCGGCCTCAGCGGCTACCGCCTGCTCGGCGACGACAACGAAAGCAGCGAAACCGAGCGCGGCGGCCCCGGCAGCAGCCTCTCCGGCCGGGCCCACGGCGGTCACGGCACGTTTTACCACAAATAATCTTCTTTGCTCATGGAATACCTGTCTGCCAAGGCGCTCACCGCCTCCGTTGTGTACTCGCTGCTGGGCATCATCATTCTGGTAGCCAGCTTTTTTATCTTTAATAAGCTGACGCCCGGCACCTTGCGCCGCGAAATATTAGAAGAGCACAACACGGCCCTGGCCATTATCGCGGCGGCCTTTATGCTGGCGGTGGCCCTCATCATCAGCGCCGCCATTCATGGGTGAGGAGTCCGTACTAACGCGCCGCCGGCGGGCGCGGGCCGCCGCGCTAGCCCCCGCCGACGGCGCGCCCCGGCCGGCGCTGCTGCTAGGCTCGGTGGCCGTGATTGCCACCTGCGGCCTGCTCTATGAGCTGATTGCCGGCACCTTAGCCTCGTATTTGCTCGGTGATTCGGTCACGCAGTTTTCGACCGTTATCGGGGTCTACCTTTTTAGCATGGGCGTGGGCTCGTGGCTGTCGCGCTACCTGGGTGGGCCACTGCTGCGCTGGTTTATTCGCCTCGAAATACTGGTGGGCCTGGTGGGCGGCGCCTCGGCGCCGCTGCTGTTTGGGCTGTTTGCGCACGTAGGCTCGTTTCGGGTGCTGCTGTATGGGCTGGTGGGGCTGCTGGGCACGCTGGTAGGGCTGGAAATTCCGCTACTGCTGCGCATTTTGCAGGGCCGGCTAGCTTTTAAGGAATTGGTGGCCAGGGTTTTCACCTTCGACTACGTGGGCTCACTGCTGGCGGCGGTGATATTCCCGCTGGTGCTGGTGCCCCGGCTAGGGTTGGTGCGCACGGCCCTGCTGTTTGGGGCTTTGAACGTGGTGGTGGCCGGCGTCAGCCTGCTTTCCTTTGACGAAACCAAGCCCTACCGGCGGCGCTACCTGGCCTTCATCACCCTGGCCCTGCTAGCCCTCGGCGCGGGCGTGGTGGGCGCCGAGCGCATTCAGCGCTACGCCGAAGGCGAGGTCTTTCAGGATACCGTCATCTATGCCCAAAGCACGCCCTACCAGCGGCTGGTGCTTACGGGCAACCACCGCGGCGAACTGCGACTGTTTCTCAATGGTAATCTGCAATTTAGCTCGGCCGACGAGTACCGCTACCATGAGGCGCTGGTGCACCCCGCCCTGCAAGACCGGCCCCGCGCCAGCCAGGTGTTAGTGCTGGGCGGCGGCGACGGCCTAGCCGTGCGCGAAATCCTGAAATACCCGCAGGTGCAGCACATCCGGCTCATCGACCTCGACCCGGCCATGACCAAGCTTTTCCGCAGCAACCAGCTGCTGCGCGAGCTGAACCACAACTCGTTGCATTCGCCCAAGCTCGAAATACACAACGCCGATGCCTACGCTTGGCTGCGCCAGGACACGGCCCGCTACGACGTAGTATTCGTCGATTTTCCCGACCCCGGCAACTACTCCATCGGCAAGCTGTATTCCACGGCTTTCTACCAAACCTTACGCCAGCGGCTGCGGCCCGGCGGGCTGGTGGTGGTGCAGGCCACCTCACCCTACGTGGCGCGCCAGGCCTACTGGTGCGTGGTACATACGCTGAGTGCCAGCGGCTTCAGCACCGTGCCCTACCACGCCTACGTGCCGTCCTTCGGCGAGTGGGGCTACGTGCTGGCTCAGGCCCAGCCCGGCACCTGGCGCCCCGCTGGCGGTGGCCTGCCCACCGGCCTACGCTTCGCCACGCCCCAAACCATCGGCCAGATGCGCAGCTTTCCGCCCGATATGCGCGAGGTACCTACCGAAGTCAATCAGCTGAATAACCAGGCGTTGGTGCGGTATTTCGAGGAAGAGTGGGGACCGTATGGGCAGTGAGCAGTGAGCAGTGAGCAGTGAGCAGTGAGCAAAATCATCGTTTGTCATTGCGAGCCTGCGAAGCAATCGCCCCAGAATGATGCCCGCGCCATTCGTTCCGCTAGCTCGTTCTGCATTCGCTCGAGTATGATTGCCGCGCTGCGCTCGCAATGACAAACGATTAGCAAACAGCATAATTACCTATTACCCCAATGCCCCTCCCCCGTCGTCAATTCCTCACCCAGGCCGGCGTCGGGCTGGCTGGCACGCTGCTGGCTAGCCTGGTGGGCAGCGTGCCGGGCTGCACGCCCGCCCGCGCGGCGGTGCAGGGCCAGCTGCGCGGGGCGGGGCACACGCTGGGCCACCTACTGCGCACGCCGGGCAAAATTCCGCCGCCTACACGCACCGAACAGGTTGATACCGTACTCATTGGCGGGGGCGTGAGTGGGCTGGCAGCGCGGCGCGCATTGCACCGGCTGGCCCCCGCGCGCACCACGCTGCTGCTGGAGCTGGAACCCACCACTGGTGGCAACGCGGCCAGCGGCCACAATGCCCGCACGGCTTACCCCTGGGGCGCCCACTACCTGCCCCTGCCCGACACCCGCGATACCGAGCTGCTGACCTTTTTGCAGCAGGCCGGGGTACTCACGGGCTACGACGCGGCCACCGGCCTGCCTATCTACGATGAAACCATGCTCTGCCACGACCCGGCCGAGCGCCTGCTGCTGCACGGCCACTGGCAGACCGGCCTGGTGCCCGAGGCGGGCGTGCCCGCCGCCGACCGGGCTGAAATAGCCCGCTTCCTGGCCGAGATGGACTGCCTGCGCCACGCTGTCGGCGCCGATGGGCGCGAGCTATTCCGTCTACCGCTAGCCCTGTCCTCGGCCGATGATGCTACCCGGGCGCTCGATGCCGAAACGATGGCCGCCTGGCTAATCCGCCACGGCTACCAGTCCGAGTACCTGCGCTGGTACCTTGACTACTCGTACCGCGACGATTTTGGGGTGCCGGCCGCGCAGCTTTCGGCCTGGGCCGGGCTGCATTATTTCGCCGCCCGCAAGGGCCGCGCCCACAACGCCCCGCCCGATGCCGTGCTTACCTGGCCGCAGGGCAACCACTTTCTGGCCGACGCGCTGCGCGCCCAGGGTGGGCCCGGCCGCATTCAGACCGAGGCGCTGGTGTGGGGGCTGGCCGAGGCGCCCGATGGCCGCGTGGCAGTGCAGGTCTACGATGCGCGCAGTGGCCACAGCACCACCATCCTGGCCGAAAACGTTATCCTGGCCACGCCCTGGCACGTGACCAAGCACTTGCTGCCCCGCATCGAAGCCCTGCCCGACCTAGCCCCGCTACACGCCCCCTGGCTAGTGGCCAACCTCACAGTAGCTGGCTACCCCGGCGGCCCCGGCCAGCCCCTGAGCTGGGACAACGTGCGCTACGGCAGCCCCGCGCTGGGCTACATCGACGCCGAGCACCAGGCCCTGCGCGGCTTCGAAACCGATGGCCCGCGCAGCCTCACCTTCTATTGGGCCCTACCCACCGACCCGGCCGACCCGGTGGCGGCCCGCCGCCACGCTCTGGCCAGTTCTTACGCCGACTGGCTCCGCCTCGTCCTCACCGAACTGGAGCTGATGCACCCCGGCCTGACCGACCAGGTAACGGCCGCCGACCTCTGGGTGTGGGGCCACGGCATGGTGGCGCCCACGCCCGGCTACGTGTGGGGTGCGGCCCGGGCGCAGGCCGCGCAGCCCCGGCTGGCCAGCCGCGTGCACCTGGCCCACACCGACCTCAGCGGTATTTCGCTGTTTGAGGAGGCCTTTCACCAGGGCGAGCGGGCGGCGCGGGCCGTGCTGGGGATAGTGGCAAACCCCACCACAAACCTCTGACTATAAGATAGTCAGTGAGTCAGCCGGCTCACTAATCTTAACCCGCCACGGCCTACTTCGTCTAGTTACCGTACACCAAGTATTGCCTCCCCGCTAGCGTGCCTCTCTGGTGCACGCATCGGCATAATCCGTTAAATCAGTTAAATCTGCGGTCATTTATGAACACTTCCTTTCCTGGGCGCGCCCTAGCGGCCCTGGCGCTCGGCGGCCTGTTGCTGGGCAGCTGCGGTGGCAATGGCGCCTCCACCAGCACCCCCAGCAGCACGCTGGGCACCGACTCGGCGGCCACTAAGGTGGGCGGCATGGCCGACACCACGGGCACCGGCGGCACTATGAGTACCCCGGCTAGCACCGGCACTTCCACCACGGGGGGCACCATGAGCAGCCCAGCCAGCACTACCGGCACCCCCACCACGGGCGGCACCGGAGCCAGCGGCACCACCAACGGTACCGGCGCCAACTAACACGCGCCCGCTTACCAAGCTCAGGGCCGGAAGACGTGTTATTTTGCGCGTTTTCCGGCCCTTTGCTATGTCCTTTTCCCAGCCCTGGCTCCGCTCGGCCCGCTACGATGGCTGGCTGATTCTGGCCCCGCCGTTTGGGGCGCTGGCCGTGGTGGCGCTGCTGCCGGCCCCCTACCGGCAGTCGGCGGCGTTTCCGCTGCTGGCCTGGGTGGGGCTGGTGCTCCTCATCGACGTGGCGCACGTCTATGGCACGCTGTTCCAGACCTACTTCGACCCCCAGCAGCGGCGGCAGCGGGGCCGCCTGCTGCTGCTGGCGCCGCTGGCCTGCTACGCGGGCGGCGTGGTGCTGCACGCGGCGGGCGGGCTCGTGTTTTGGCGGGCGCTCACGTACCTGGCCGTCTTTCACTTTGTGCGCCAGCAGTACGGCTTTTTGCGGCTCTACTCGCGGCGCGAGGTAGGCGCGCCAGGCGCGGGGCTAGCCACGGTGCTCATCTACGCGGCCACGCTCTACCCGCTGCTGTACTGGCACTTATCACCCCCGCGCAATTTCAATTGGTTCGTGACCGGCGATTTTGTACAGGTCGATTGGCCGCTGGGCCGCCGGCTTGCCACCGGCCTCTACCTGGCGCTGCTGCTCGCCTACGTGGCCCGCGAGGCGTGGCTGGTGGCCCGCACCCATACGTTTAACCTACCCCGCAACCTGTTGCTGGCCGGCACCGCCGCCAGCTGGTACGCGGGCATCGTGCTCTTCAACGGCGACCTGGCCTTTACGCTGCTCAACGTGGTGGCCCACGGTGTGCCCTACCTGGCGCTGGTGTGGAGCCGCCGCCCGGCCGGGGCCGCCGGGCGCGGCTGGTGGGCCGGCCGCTACGGGCTAGCCCTGTTTTTGGGGGCCATCGGGCTGTTTGCGTTTCTGGAAGAAGGCCTTTGGGACGGGCTGGTGTGGCACGAGCACGGCACGGTGTTTGGCTGGTTTCAGCAGTTGCCAGCGGTGGCCGCGCCGGGCGTGCTCATGTGGCTGGTGCCGCTGCTGGCCCTGCCCCAAAGCACCCACTACGTCCTCGATGGCTTCATCTGGCGGCGCGAGAAATCAAGCTAAGTATATTCTTGTGCTTTTGCTTGGCTAACAGCCACCTGCTATTCGCACACCGTTCAGGCTATTTTGGCGAGAATGCGCGCTGGCGATTGGCAAAATCCTCTAGTTTTGAAGGATGAAACCCGCCTACCCCACCACCAGCGACCTACATACGGCTACTTGGCTAAAGCAGTTTGCAGCCCGCCTGCCCACTTACGCCGCCAAGTACCAACTGACTGATACCGAGGTGGCGGCGCTGCAACAGGCCGCCGCTTCGTTTCTCGACGGCCTGGCCGAGCAGGTATGGCGCGTTTCGCTGGCCATCCGGCTGCTGGCCCAGGCCTCGGGCTGCTGGCCGCCCTCGGCCGTGCCGTGGCGGCCGGGCCTGCACGCGCTGCCCCCGCTGGCGCTGGCGCTGGGCCACCGCATTCTGAGCCACGCCGCCTACGACCCCGCCGACGGCGCGGCCCTGGGCCTGGAGTGCCAGCTAGAGCAGCCGGCCGGCTGGCTGCCCTGGCTGGGCTAGCCAGCCGGCGCGCTACTTCGTAATCACCAGCTCTACCCGGCGGTTGAGCTTGCGAGTTTCCTCGCGGTCGTTGCCAAACTTGGGCTTTGAGCCGCCGTAGCCGATGGTGGTGATGCGGCTGGCGGCCACGCCCCGGCCCACGAGGTAGCGCTTCACCTCGGCCACGCGCTGCTCACTGAGCACTTGGTTTTTATCGGCCGGGCCCTGGTTATCGGTGTGGCCTTCGAGGCGAATTTCGAGGCTCGGGTTTTCCTTCATCGAGCTAGCCAGCGCGTTGAGCGTGGCGTAGGACGAGCCAATGAGCTTGGCCTGGCTCTGGGTGAAGATGATGGCTGGCAGGTCGAGGCGCGAGCCCACGGTGGCGGGCGTGAGGCGCGGCTCGTAGCGGCGCGACTCGCCGGCCCGCACCGTCAGGGTGTCTACCTTAGTAAGCAGGCCAGCGGTGGTGGTGAGGCGGTAGCGGCCGGGGGCCAGCGACATCTGGAAGCCCACCTGGTCGGCGCGGGCCGTACTGCGGAAGTCGATAGGGCCGCCTATCATCAGGGCCTGCACCTCGGCGCCGCCTTCGAGGGGCTTGTTGGTGCGGGCATCGAGCACGCGGCCCGTGAGCAGGGCGCGGGCCTGGGCCAGCGGGTTAGCGGCGGCAGCGGCGGCCCGCGCCACGGCCGCCGAGTCGGCTACCGGCGGCGGGCCAGCGGGCGTGCGAAACAGCTTTTTGGGCGCTGTGTCCTTGGGGCCAGTGCTGGCATAGTAGGCCGTGCCATCGGGGCCGAGGGCAAAGAAGGCGTCGTAGCCGGGGCCGTTGAAGCGCGGGCCCAGGTTTTCGGGCTGGCTCCATTTGGTGTAGCTGTCATCGAGCCGCTGGCTCACGAAGATGTCGGCCGAGCCGTAGCCCTGGTGGCCGTAGGAAGCGAAGTAGAGCGACTTGCCATCGGGAGCCAGCCAGGGGGCAAACTCGTAGCCCGGCGAGTTCACCACCGCGCCCAGGCTCACGGGGGCCGTGTAGCCGCCCGCGCCATCGGGCCGACTGATATACAAGTCATTAGCCCCCTGCGAGTCTTCGCGCTCCAAAGATAGAAGCAGAATTTTCTCGTCCAGCGTCATGTAAAAGCCGGTGGCCGGGCTGCTCGAGGCATAATTGGCAATGCGGAGCGCCGCGGGCTTTCCGCCGCCCGTCAGGGCCACGCGCGACACGCCTTCGTCGCGAAAGCTGCCGCTGGCCTCGTAGGTGCCGCGCACCAGCAGGGCAGGGCCAACGGCGGTGCCCACCACGGCCTGCACGGCGTTGTTCTGGGCCGTGTTGAGGCCGGCGGGCTGGCTCAGGTGGGTGGGCGCGGCCCATGTACGGCCCTTGTCGGCGCTCTCACTCACCCAGGTGTCACCGCTTTCGGCCACCCCCTCCACGTTGCCGGCAAAGCGCGTGCGGGTGAAGTAGAGGTGCGCGCCGTCGGGGGCGGGCACGGGCTGAAGCTCGCTGCCGGTGGGCGAGTTGAGGGCCGCCAGCGGCTCGGGGGCGGCAAAGTAGGGCGGCCCGCTGGCCAGCTTCAGTTGCAGCTGAAATAGGCGCCACTGCTGGCTAAGGCGCCCGATGCTGCGCGCCGCCACGATGGCCGTGTTGTTGAATTTATCGTTGGTGGCCAGGGTAGCCACCCGGCCGTCGAGCCGGTTTTCGAGCTGAAACGAGCCCACCTGGCCCGTAGGCACCAGCCGCCACTGCTGGCCCAGCCCGCCCGTGAAGGGGCGCTGCACCAGCGGCGTATTGGCCCCGGCGGGGGCCGTGGGGTTCACCTCCAAGGTCAGGCACTGGCCGCTGTGCTTGGCTTCGAGGCGGTAGTACTCGCCGCCTTCCCTGATGAGCACCAGGCGCCACTGCTGGCTGGGGGCGTGGGTAAACTCCCACTGCACGGTGGCCACGCCGCTGGTGGTGGCGGCCCGGGCCACGTCGAGGCTGCGCCCGCTGGCGCGGTTGATGAGGCCGTAGAGCGCCCGGCCATCGGGGGCCGGCACTTGGGCAGCGGCCGAAAGTGCCACTAAACACAGGAAAAGTACTCGAAGCATGGGGCAAAGGTCGGGCGGGCGGGCTAAAACGCCCGGCTCTAACGTGCCCGCCCGCCCTTTAGCCGAAACGCCAGGCGCATCTTCTGCCGCGCGGGGCCGTTTAACGGGGCTCATCTTACCTCCACTTTAGGTTATGCGCAAAGGCACGAAGGTTACCTGGAAATACGGCACGGGCACGGCCACGGGCAAAATTGAATCGGTGCACAAGGAAGCTACCACCGTCAAAATCAAGGGCCACGACATTCATCGCAACGGCTCGGCCGACGACCCGGCTCTGGTTATTGTGCAAGACAACGGCGACAAAGTGCTTAAATTGCAGAGCGAAGTCAAGGCTGCCAGCTAATTACTACCGCATTTATTTTGACTTGGCTTCTGTTCTAGCCTATGCCTCCACCCGCTCCGCACTGCTACCAGGTACAGTATCAGGCGCAGCCCCCGCTGCTGCGCGGCACCGTGCAGTGCGCGCTTTCGGCAGTCGAGTTTACTGAATCGTGCGAATTATTGCTGGCCGTGGCGCAGGAACATGGCTGCCCATTCTGGCTGCTCGATGGCCGCGCCGATAACGTGGGCCACTCCAATGACGTGTACGAATGGATGCGCGAAGAATTTTTGCCGCGCACCCACCGGGTGCTGGGCCGGGTGCCCTGCGTGGCATTCGTAGCGCACCCCGAGTTCTGGCAGGCGTTGCAGGCGCGTCACTATGATTTGCCCGGCCCGCTCACGACTTCGGCCTCGTTTCGCACCAATTGGTTTGTGGGCGAGGCCGAGGCGCTGGCTTGGCTGGCCCAGTTTCGGCCCGCCCTCGGGATGCCCGAAATGTAAGAAGCCCCGCCAGTGGCTGGCGAGGCTTCGTAGGCAAGGCGGCTAGCCGGGGCTAGCGGTTGTTGGGGTCGGGCTTGATGAAGGCTTCCTCGTCCATCTCGGTGGGCACCACCACGATGCCTTTTTGCAGCATCGAGTTGCGCTTGCCGTAGAGGAAGTACACCACGAAGCCAATGGCCATCCAGCCGAAGGCCACCTGCAGCGTGAAGGTGTCGAGGGCCACAATCATGCCGCCGCAAATGATGGCGCCCATCAGGGGCACGAAGGGGAAGCTGGCCGACGAGAGCGGCGCACGGAACGGCCGGGGCTGGTCGGGGTCCGACTTGCGCATAATCCAGATGCCGATGCTCACCAGCACGAAAGCCAGCAGCGTGCCAAACGACGTGAGGTCGCCGGCCAGCGAGCCGGGCACAAAAGCCGCAAACGCGCCCACGAACACCAGCAGCACTAGGTTAGACTTGTAGGGCGTGCGGAATTTGGGGTGCAGTTCCGAGAAGGCTTTGGGCATGAGGCCGTCGTTGGCCATCGAGAAGAATACGCGGCTCTGGCCCATGAGCATTACCAAGATAACCGACGTAAAGCCGGCCAGGATGGCCACCGTCACGGTGTTGGCGAGCCAGCCGTAGCCGGGCATGTGGTTGGCAATGGCGTAGGTCACCGAGGCCTCGCGGCCCTTGGTGGGGTCAGCAAACTCGGTCCAGTTGGCCACGCCCGTCAGCACGTGGCCGAAGAGGATGTAGAGAATGGTGCACACCACCAGCGAGCCCAGAATGCCAATCGGCATGTCGCGCTTGGGGTTTTTGGCTTCCTGCGCGGCCGTGCTCACGGCATCAAACCCGATGAAGGCGAAGAACACGATGGCCGCGCCCCCGATGATGCCCCCAACGCCGTGCTTGAAGTAGCCGTGGTAGGAGATAATCGTTTTGCCGGCTTTGTCGAGCACGTCGGGCTGGTTGGCCGGAATGAGGTAGGGCGTGTGGTTGGCAGGGTTGATAAACTGCCAGCCCACGGCGATGAACACGAGCACGATGGCCACTTTCACTACCACGATAATGGCGTTGAACGTAGCCGACTCTTGGGTGCCTTTGATAAGCAATAAGCTCAGGGCCACGATAATGAGCAGCGCCGGCAGGTTGAGCCAGCCGCCCTCGGCCGGGGCGTGGCAGAGGTTGTAGGGTATTTGCAGGTGGAATATCTCCAGCAGCTTGTTGAGGTACTCGCTCCAGGCAATGCTCACCGTGGCCGCGCCCAGCGCGTATTCCATAATGAGCGCCCAGCCAATAATCCAGGCCACAAACTCGCCCATCGTAGTGTAGGCGTAGGTGTAGGCCGAGCCGGCAATCGGAATCATGGCCGCAAACTCGGCGTAGCACAGCCCGGCAAAGGCGCAGCCGATGGCCGCCACGATGAAGGCCAGCGTGACGCCCGGGCCCGAGGCCTGCGCCGCCGCCGCCGCCGTGCGCACAAACAGGCCCGCGCCGATGATGGCGCCCACGCCCAGCGCCACTAGGTTGGCCGCGCCCAGCGTGCGCTGGAGGCCACCGTGGCCCGAGTTATTAGCTTCGCCCAGCAGCTGAGCAAGCGGTTTTTTGGCAAAAATACTAGCCATGCAAAAGAGGGAAAAAGAACGGGTAGAGAGGGGAAATAGTAATGTGTTGTTTGCGTTAAATTGACGCTGCGCACTAGTCAGCCGGGCCGAAAATACGCTAAACTTTGCGACCGCCCCCCACCTTGGTTTGGCCGGGCGTTTGCACGGGCCGGGCCAGCCGCGCTCAACCCCCTGGCGCCGCCCCGTTTTGCGCCGCTGGCCGGGGCAGTACTTGCCTATTTTTACTTTCTATTTCCTGCTTGTTCTTTTTCCGGTTTGATTATGAAAAATACCCTTATCCTTAGCGCTCTGCTCGGCCTGGCGATGGCCAGCGCCCACGCCCAAACCACGCCGGCCGTGCAGGCGGCCGTGGCTAGCCAAGCCCAGCGCATGGCCCAGGAGCTGGCCCTCTCGCCCGACCAGCACGCCCGCCTGCGCCACGTGCTGCTGCTCACCCGCCAGCACATGGATGCCGACCGCACCGCCCACCAGGGCGACCCCGCCGCCCTGCAAGCCGCCATGGCCTTCGACCGCGCCAAGTCCGATGAGCTGATTCGCGGCGTGCTCACGCCCGCCCAGTACGTGCGCTACCAGCAGTACAAGGCCGCCCGCATCGGGCAGCTGCGCAGCACCAGCCAGGTGGGCCGCTAGCCCCAAGCCAGTATCGCTAGTCTACTTTTGGCGAAGCTTGCATCGCCGCCAGCCGCCGGCGGTGTACCCGAAACCGTGCTAGTCCCACTACTAATACCAGGACCGCAGCGACCAGCGCCGAGTAGCCCAGGCGCCCGCCCCGCTCGGGATGAAATTGCAGCAAGGCTAGCCCGAAGCCCACCAGCGCCAGGCTGGTACGCACGTAGGTGAGCAGGGTGCGCTCGTTGGCCAGGCGGGTGCGTTGCAGGGCGAGCTGGTCAGACAGGGGCAGGGAAGCAAGACGAGGCATGAGGAGAGAAGCGCCGCTGCTTGGCCGCGCGTTAGTAAGGCCGCTATACGAAACCGGGGAGGTGCTGACGGCCGGCCGCCCGGCGACCGTAGCGCCCACTGGCCCGCTTCGTCGGCAAAAAAGTGGCCTCCGTCGGCAGAGCGGGCCCTTGGCGGACCCCGGCGCGGCTTTGGCGCGCTCCTTGTAAATACCCCAGCATCCGGAGCCAGCGCGGCCGCGCTTCCTGCTTTTCTCGCCTTTTTTCTGCTTTTCTGCTTCTTATTTTTTATGAAAAAGCCCCTGCTTCTGCTGGCCGCCCTGGCCTTCGCCACCGCCAGCTTCGCCCAGACTACCCCTGCTGCCACTACTACCCAGCTACCCACCCACGGCGTACACCGCATGGGCAAGGGTAAGCACCACACCCCCGAGCAGCGCGCCGAGCACCGCACGGCCATGCTCACCAAAAAGCTGGGGCTCACGGCCGAGCAGCAGCCCAAGGTCAAACAAATCATGCTGGCCCAGGCCCAGGAAGGCCAGGCCCTGAAAGCCAAATACCCGGCCCAGGAGCAGCGCCAGGCCCTGCACCAGGAAATGAAGGCCGGCCACGCCAAGTACCAAGCCCAGCTGCAAGGCGTGCTCACGCCTGACCAGTACGGCAAGCTGGCGGCGATGAAAAAAGAGCATCACCACCGCGGTGAGCACGGCGGCCAGCAAAAAGCCAAAAGCTAGCCCCTAAGCGGCACCCACTGCCCAAAGCCCCGGCCCTATAGCCGGGGCTTTTTGCGTCTCGGGGCAGGCCAGTGAACCCGGGGGGCTAGCCCGATGTTGAGCCGGCTCGTTATATTTGACCCTGTCACCCATCCCGGCGGCCCGATTATCAGGCGTTTAGCTCCTCGGCTGCCCCCACCCCCGATGCCCTTACCCAGTAGTAGCACCCCCGCGGTGCAAATTCAGCAGTTTTACGATAAAGGACTGGCCCACGCCTCCTACGCCGTTCGGGCGGGCCGCCAGGTAGCCGTTATCGACCCCGGCCGCGACCCGCAGCCCTACTACGACTTTGCCGACGAGCACGACGCCCAGATTGTGGCCGTGATTGAGACGCACCCCCACGCCGACTTCGTGAGCAGCCACCTGGAAATAGCCCAGGAAACGGATGCCACCATTTATTGCAGCAAGCTCACCGGCGCCCGCTACCCCCACAAAGCTTTCGACGACGGCGACCGCATCAAACTCGGCACCGTTGAGCTGCACGCCCTCAACACCCCCGGCCACTCGCCCGACAGCATCAGCGTGCTGCTGCTGGATGAGGCCGCCCAGACCCGCGCCGTATTCACCGGCGACACGCTCTTTGTGGGCGACGTGGGCCGGCCCGACCTGCGCGAAGCCGAGGCCGCCGGCGGCCACGCCCGCGAGGCCCTTGCCGCCCAGCTCTACACCAGCCTGCGCCAGAAACTGATGGCCCTGCCCGCCACCACGCGCGTGTACCCCGCCCACGGCCCCGGCTCGCTCTGCGGCAAAACCACCAGCCCCGACCTCGACAGCACCATCGGCAAAGAGCTGGCCAGCAACTACGCGCTGCAACCCATGTCGGAGGGCGAATTCGTAAAAGTGCTGCTGGAGGACCAGCCATTTATGCCCAAGTACTTCGGGCACGACGTGCAGCTCAACAAGCAGGGCGCGCCCAATTTTGAGGACAGCATCCGGGCGGTGCCGCGCCTGCACCAGGGCACGCCGCTAGCCCCCGGCGTATTGGTTATCGACACCCGGCCGGCCGCCAAGTTCCGCGCCGGCCACCTGCCGGGCGCCCTCAACTTGCAGGATGGCGGCAAGTTTGAAACCTGGCTAGGTTCGGTGGTGGGCCCGCAGGAGAAGTTCTACCTGCTCGCCGACACCCAGATTCAGCTCGACGCGGTGATTCGCAAAACCGCCAAAATAGGCTACGAGGGCAATATCAAAGGCGCCCTCCTGGCCCCCGCCACTCAGCCCGCCACCAGCCCCACCGTGGATGTGGCCGCCGTGCGCCAGCACCCCGAGCAGTTTACTGTGGTCGATATCCGCAATCGCACCGAGGCCCACGACCCGCTGTTTGCGGGCGCCTTGCTCATTCCGCTGCCCGAGCTGCGCGAACGAGTAAGTGAGATTCCAACCGATAAGCCGGTGCTTGTGCACTGCGCGGGCGGCTACCGCTCGGCCGCTGGCGCCAGCATCATCGAGGCGGCCCGCCCAGGCGCCGAAGTGCTGGATTTGGGCGAGGCCGTGACGGAGTTTGCGCCGGTGTCGGCGTGAGAACGCTGCTTCTCATTCTCTTCCTATTAGCTAGCCGGGCGGCCTTTGCACAGGTCGCCCGGCCGTGGCCGCGCAACGCGGCAACGGGCAAAATTGAGTTTGTTGGCCGGCTGCCCTGGCCCGATAGCGTCCGCACCGAAGCGCAACGGCAGCGGTTAACGCGGCGCTGGTACCGGCGAACTTTAACTACTGACTCTCCAGAAACAATACGGAATTTTATTCAGTCAAGCGGCACTACGTATGGTGGTATACCGAAGGAAAGCTGTTATCGAGTGCGCATTATGAATGCTGATGAGGAGCAATTCAGCCTCTTTTTCAATCTTACGCTTACGCCAGATGCTAGCGGCTTGACTTACCGCTTTTTTGACTTTGAGTACGGTTATTTTGGCTACGACGCTGGTGGTAGTGATTCGCTGGAAAGCACACTACTATCAGAGTATACGCCAAAAAATATTATAGAATCGTTTCGCGAGCAACTGGTAATGGCCACCAAAGGCTGGTAAGCGCCCGCTGGCCCACTAGCAACGCCTCGTTTCGTGTAGCACAAACCGCGGTTTGTATACCGCCGCCCGCTAGCCCCGGCCGCACCTTTGCGGAGCCAGACCCGTCGTAGCCGACAGCTTTCCCTGGCCCCCTTCCCATGTCCCTCACCGATTTTCGCACGCTGGGCCGCTCGGGCCTGGTAGTGAGCCCGCTCTCCCTGGGCACCATGACCTTTGGCACTGCCCGCTGGGGCTCGGCCGATGAGGTGTCGCAGGCCATTTTCAACGCCTACGTGGAGGCCGGCGGCAACTTTGTGGACACGGCCGACGTGTACGCCGGTGGGCGCAGCGAAGAGCTGCTGGGCAGCTACCTGGCCGAGCGCCGGCTGCGCGATAAGGTGGTGCTGGCCACCAAGTTTGGTTTCAGCGCCGAGCCCGGCAATCCCAATGCCAGCGGCAACGGCCGCAAGCAGATTTACCGCGCGCTCGAAGGCTCGTTGCGCCGCCTGGGCACCGACTACCTCGACCTCTACTGGCTGCACGTGTGGGACGCCGTGACGCCCGTGGAGGAGGTGCTGCAAACCCTCGGCGACCTCGTGCGGGCCGGCAAAATCCGCTACTTCGGCTTTTCCGACATGCCGGCCTGGTACACCACCAAGGCCGCGACCCTAGCCGCCGCGCACGGCGTGCCCGGCCCCGTGGCCATGCAGCTGGCCTACTCGCTGGTCGAGCGCAACATCGAGCACGAGTACGTGCCCGCCGCCCGCGAGTGTGGCTTAGGGCTAGCCCCGTGGAGCCCGCTGGCCGCCGGCTTTCTGGCCGGCAAATACGCGCGCACCGCCACCGGCGCCACCGGCGAAGGCCGCCTCAGCGGCCCCAACCCCTTCGGCAACACGCTCTTTACCGACCGCAACTGGCGTATCCTGGACGCCCTGCGACCGGTGGCGGCCGAGCTCGACCGCCCGCTGGCGCAGGTGGCGCTGGCCTGGGTGCTGGCCCAGCCCGGCGTGAGCGCGCCCATCGTGGGAGCTAGCCAGGTGGCGCAACTGCACGGCAGTATTGCCGCGCTCGACATCCGCCTCTCGCCCGAGCAGCTGCGGGCACTGAACGAGGCCAGCGCGCCCGAGGCGGTGTTTCCCTACGGTATTTTCTCGCCGGCCGGCAACAAGGGCGTGTTTGGCGGCGCCACGGTACGGGGCTGGCTCTAGGCTAGCCGGGCCTGGGTAGGCCGCGTTTTGTATTGCAGAAGCGCGGGTTTGTATAAGCCTGGCCCTAGCCAGCAGCGGGACCTTTGTGGGGTTGGATTTCATTTCAAAAACCTCCCTAAGTAACCTAGTATGAGCACCATCAAGAAAGTACCGCTGGGCAGCCAGGGCCTGCACGTATCGGTAGAAGGCCTAGGCTGCATGGGCATGACCGGCGGCATCAACGGCATGAGCGTGTACGGCGAAGCCGACGAAGCCGAGAGCCTCGCCACCCTGCACCGCGCCTTAGAACTAGGCGTGGACATGCTCGACACCGCCGACCTCTACGGCCCGATGAAAAACGAGCGCTTGGTGGCCAAAGTGCTGGCCGGCCAGCGCGATAAATTCACCGTAGCCACCAAATTTGGCTTCGAGGTGGATGACAACGAGCAGTGGACCGGTGGCTACAACGGCCGCCCCGCCTACGTGCGCAAGAGCATCGAGCGCTCGCTGCGCAACCTGGGCACCGACTACGTAGACCTCTACTACCTGCACCGCGTAGACCCCGCCACGCCCATCGAGGAAACCGTGGGCGCCATGAGCCGCCTGGTCGAAGAAGGCAAAGTGCGCTACCTCGGCCTGAGCGAGGTGCCCGCCGACACCCTGCGCCGAGCCCACGCCGTGCACCCCATCTCGGCGCTGGAAAGCGAATATTCTCTCTTCGACCGCCGGGTGGAGGACGAAGGTATCATCGCGGCGGCCGGAGAGCTGGGCATCGGCTTCGTAGCGTATTCGCCGCTGGGCCGGGGCTTTTTATCGGGCGATATCAAGACGCCTGATGACTTTGAGGCCAATGACTCGCGCCGCTTTTTCCCGCGCTACCAGGGCGAAAACTTCTACAAAAACCTCGAGTTGGTAGAGAAGCTAAAGACGCAGGCCGCCGCCAAAGGCGTGACGCCCGCCCAGTTAGCCCTGGCCTGGGTCTTGGCCCAGGATGTAGTAGTAATACCCGGCACCAAGCGCCGCACCTACCTCGAAGCCAACGTAGCCGCCGCCAGCATTGCGCTCAGTCCGGCCGAGTTAGCCGAGCTCGACGCCATTATGCCGGTGGGCAGCGCGGCCGGCGCGGCTTACCCGGCGGGTTTTTAGTTAATTGACATTATATAGTAGTCTGTCATTGCGAGCGCAGCGCGGCAATCTCTCCTTATTATTAGATTAGCAACCCTAGATTGCTGCGCTACGCTCGCAATGACAGACGTTTAATAAGTACTAATCAGTTGATGAAACAGCCGCCCAAAGAGTTTCGCACCCTAGCTACAGTGTCCGATTTTACGCAGCACTTCGGCTACCCGGCGCCGGTGCATCCGCTGTTTACGGTTATCGACTTGGCCCACGCGCCCCACCAAGCGCCTCCTGGCGGGCCGGCGCTGCGGCAGCTCTACATTATCGCGCTGAAAAAGAACCTGAAAGGCCGGATTAACTATGGCCACCGGGCCTATGATTTCAGCGAGGGCGTGCTGGCGTTTTACGCACCGGGCCAGCTTTGCGAAAGCAACGAAACCATTGATACCTCGGAGCTTAGCGGCTGGATGCTCGTTTTCCACCCCGACTTACTGCACAAGTACCCCCTGGCCAAGAAGATAGCGGGCTACTCGTTTTTTTCCTACCAGGTACACGAGGCGCTGCACCTCTCGGCCCGCGAGGAGACCCTGCTCGATGGCGTGCTCGATGGCCTGCGCCGCGAGTGCGAACAGCCCATCGACGGCTTCAGCCAGGATGTGCTCGTGTCGCAGCTCGACGTGCTGCTCAACTACGCTAACCGCTTCTACCACCGGCAGTTCCTCACGCGCCGCCCGGCCGAGCACGACCTACTCAGCCGCTTCGAGGCGCTGCTGACCGGCTACTTCGCTCGGGCCGACGAGCAGCCGCTGCCCACCGTGCAGCACTTCGCCGATGCGCTGCACGTGTCGCCCGCTTATCTCAGCGACATGCTGCGCTCGCTCACGGGCCAGAATACGCAGCAGCACATCCACAGCGCGCTCATCGAGCGGGCTAAGCAGCTGCTGCTCAGCACGTCGCTTACCATCAACGAAACCGCCTTCCGGCTAGGCTTCGAGTACCCGCAGTATTTCAGCCGGCTATTCAAGAGTAAAACCGGGCAGACACCGGCCGCCTACCGCTTTTCGGCGCAATGAGGTGATGAAGCAAAAAGGAGCGTTATGCTAAGCTTGTCGAAGCAGCATACGTTTTTCAACTCATTACCCCATCGCTTCATCACCCCATTACCCTACTCATCACCCGCGCACCAGGCGGTCGGTGCGCCAGAGAGGGAGAATCTCGGGGTGGGTATCGACCTGCATGCAGAACGTGAAGTCGTCGTGCGCTTCCAGGGCGTTGAGGCGGCGCACGGCGGCCGATTGCAGCAGGTACTCCGGCCAGGTGGGCTTGGCGTGCTGCCACAGGTGCAGGGCGGCCAGCGCGGCATCAGAGGAGGCAATATCGAAGCCCAGCAGGGCTAGCCGCTCGGCCAGCGCGCCCCCGAAGATGCTGTCTTCGAGGCAGAAGCTACCCTTCCAGCCGGCGCACACCACTAGCACGTCGCGCCCGTGGGCCACGCAGAAATCGGCCACCGCGCTCAGGTTCAGGAACGCGCCGCACACGATGGCCTCGGCGGCCAGCGAGCGGTGCAGCGCCATGGTGCCATTGGTAGTGCTGATGGCCAGCGCCCGGCCCTGCACCGGCAGCTTGCCGTCGAGAAAGCCGAAGGGCGAATTACCCAAATCGAAGCCCGCCGCGGCGATTCCGTCGCGCTCGGCCGCCGTAATGCAGCCCTGCTCGCGGCCCAGTGCGGCGCACTCATCCAAGGTGGCGGTGGGAAAAACCTCCGTGACGCCCGCCGCCAGGGCCGTGACGATGGTGCTGGTGGCGCGCAGCACATCCACGATAACGGCCACCCGGCCGCGCAGGTCGTAGAGCGGCAGCAGCTCGGGCGAAAAGCAAACGTCTAGCTTCAAAATGGCCTGTTTACTAAATGATTATAAAATAACGCATTACATAAGAACGTCATGCTGAGCTTGCCGAAGCATCTCTACCGCGCCGTTAGAGTCACCCTAAGGATGCGAGCGAGATGCTTCGGCAAGCTCAGCATGACGTTCTGTTTATTGACTACTGGGTATTACACCTCCTCCGTACCGGGCACCAGGGGCAGCTTAGCCACGGTGGCGGGCAGGTTTTTGCCGCGCACCTGCACGAAGATTTTAGTGCCGGGGCTAGCCAGCTCGGTTTTCACGTAGCCCAGGCCGATGCCTTTGCTGAGGCTCGGCGACTGGCCACCGCTGGTTACCTCGCCGATGGTGTTGCCCTCGGCATCGACCAAGGGGTAGTGGCTGCGGGGCAGGCCGCCGGGGCCGTCCATCACGAAGCCTACCAGCTTGCGCTGCACGCCGGCGGCCTTCTGGGCCTTCAGGGCTTCGCTATTGGTAAAGTCTTTGGTAAACTTGGTAATCCAGCCCAGGCCGGCTTCGAGGGGCGAGGTCTTGTCGTCGATGTCGTTGCCGTAGAGGCAGTAGCCCATTTCGAGGCGCAGGGTGTCACGCGCACCCAGCCCAATGGGCTTGATACCGTAGGGCTTACCGGCCTCCATAATCTTACTCCACACGTCGGCGGCATGCTCGTTGGGAATGTACAATTCGAAACCGCCCGCGCCGGTGTAGCCGGTGGCTGAAATGATGACATTGGGCGCGCCCGCAAACGTGCCCTGCACGAAGCTATAGTATGGGATGCTAGTCAAGTCCACATCGGTGAGCGAGGCGAGCGCCGCGGCGGCCTTGGGGCCCTGCACGGCGAAGAGGCTCAGCTGGTCCGACACGTTCTCCATGTCGGCGCCCTCGGTGTTGTGCTGTTGCAGCCAGTTCCAGTCTTTTTCGATATTAGAGGCATTGACTACCAGGAAGTAATCCTCCTCGGCCATTTTATACACGAGCAGGTCGTCTACGATGCCGCCTTCAGCGTTGGGCAGGCACGAGTACTGCGCTTTGCCGGGCTGAAGCTTGCTAGCGTCGTTGCTGGTGGTGCGCTGAATGAGGGCGAGCGCCTGGGGGCCGCGCACCCGAAACTCGCCCATGTGCGACACGTCGAAGATGCCCACCGCGCGCCGCACGGTGTGGTGCTCCTCCAGGTCGGAGGAGTAGCGCACGGGCATGGCGTAGCCAGCGAAAGGTACAATTTTGGCGCCTAGCTGCTGGTGGGTGTCGTGCAGGGCAACGGTTTTGAGCGGGGTAGCTTCCATGAAAAACGAGAGAATGGGCCGGCAGGGGCTAGCCGACGAGGCTGAACGGCCACAAAGCTACTTCGCGCCTGCACAACGCACCCGACGCAGGGCCGTACTACGGGCTATTAAGTATAGTATGAGCCCCGAAGCTATTAAGCAGGACTTTGAGTCTGCCCTCATCAAGCATATTTCCTTCAAGGCCCGGCTACGCTCTTTTTTGTACGGCAACAGCAAGGAGCAAGGGCCCCTGCGCGACCCCGACCAATGCGGCCTGGGCCAGTGGATAACAGCACGCCGCCAGGGCGAGTACAGCCACCTGCCCGAGTTGCGCGAGCTTGACCGCCAGCACCGCCTTATTCACGAGCGGGCCAACCACCTCATGGATTTGCACCTGGCTAGCCGCCGCGAAGAAGCCCTGGCTGGCTTTGGCGAAGTGCAGGCCCTGGCCGACACGATGGTGACGCTGCTCCAAACTATGGAGGTTAAACTGCGTACTGCGCAAGCGTGATGACGCCGGGCCCCCATGAAAATAACCCTTACTGCCAGACTCTTTGCTGGATTTTTGCTGCTGCTCGGCTTATTCGCGGCCGTAGTGGTGGTTAACTATCGCCTCGCGGGGCAGGTGCTGCGCAATTCGCAGCACGTAGAAGCATCGCAGCGCACCTCGGCCGATGGCGCCACGCTGCTGCGTAGCATTATCGACATGGAAACCGGGTTTCGGGGCTACCTGCTGCTCGGCAACGAGCAGATACTGCAACCCTACTACTCGGGCGAGCGTGACCTGCTGCACCGCTTTAACACCCTGCGCGAGGAGCTGGCTAACGAGCCCACGCAGCGCCAGCGCCTCGACACTACCCAGCACCTCTACAAGCAGTGGGTCGCCTATACCCAGCTGATGGTGAGCGAGAAGCGCGCCGCCCGCCAGCGCGACCCGCAGCAGCAGGGCCTCAAGGGGATGCCCCACGCCGGGCTGGCCGAAGGGCTGGCGGGCAAGCAGATAATGGATGCCATCCGCTTTCAGATGGCCAGCTTCGACACGGCCGAAACGGCCAACCGCCAGGCCCAGCGCCAGCGCCTCACCGATAGCATCGCGCGTGCCCAAAACCTGTCGGCCCTGATAACCGGCCTAGCCCTGGTCTTTGGCTTGTTCTGGGCCGTGTACATCGTGCGGCTACTGGCGCGCCGCCTGCGGGGCATGATAAGCATGGCCCGCCGCCTAGCCGACGGCGACTACAAGACGCAGCTCGTTGATACCGAGCACGATGAAGTGAGCGAGCTAACGGCCGCCCTCAACACGATGGCCCGCACCATCGACCAGAATATCAGCCAGCTGGAGGGCCGCAACCAGGAACTCGACCAGTTTGCCTATGTGGTGTCGCACGACCTGAAGGCGCCGCTGCGGGGCATCGAAAGCGCCTCGCGCTGGATTGAGGAAGACATGGGCAAGGACACGCTGCCGCCCCACATCCGCGAGTTTCTGGCTCTGATGCGGCAGCGCGTGCACCGCATGGAAAATCTCATCACCGGCATTCTGGCCCTGGCCAGGGTGGGCAAGGTGGCCGAGGCCAACGAGGCTGTATTCGTGCGCCAATTACTGCGTGAAATTACCGACACGGTGGGCTTGCCCGAGGGTATGCATATGGAGCTGCCGTTCTTCCTGCCCACGCTGCCCACCAACCGCACCCAGTTGCAACAGGTTTTTACCAACCTGATTTCCAACGCTATTAAGTATCACGACCACCCGGAGAAGGGGACTATCCGCATCGGCTGCGAAGACCTCGACGACACCTTCTACCGCTTCTCGGTGCAAGATGATGGCCCCGGCATCGCACCCGAGTACCACGAGCGGATTTTCATTATTTTTCAAACCCTGGTGGAGCGCGATGCCCTCGAAAGCACCGGCGTAGGGCTGGCCATCGTCAAGAAGATAGTGGAGCGCCAGGGCGGCCGCATCTGGGTCGAGTCGGCCGAGGGCGAAGGCGCTACTTTCTTCTTCACCTGGCCCAAAAAGCCGGCGGCCAAGCCCGCCTCGGCAGTGGCCCAGGCCGTGCCAGCCGCCCAGTTGGCGCGAGCCGCTAACTAGCTGCTTGCGCATCCTTTCCCGCTTTCGCTCGTTAAGCTAGCCTGCCTATACCGGCCACTGCTCGCTTTTTCCCTCCCCATGTCTCCCCTTTCCTCGGCCGCTGCCCCCAGCATTCTCCTTGTCGAAGACGACCAGATGGATGTTATGAATGTGCAGCGGGAGCTTCGCAAACAGAACATCACCGTGCCGCTCGTGCACGCCAAAAACGGCCGCGAGGCCCTCAACCTGCTGCGCGGCGAAAACGGCGAAACCAAAATCGGCCGCCCCAGCCTGGTGATGCTCGACCTGAACATGCCCCGCCTCAATGGCCTGGAACTGCTCAAAATACTGCGCAACGACCCCGAGTTTGCCGACCTCAACGTGTTCATCATGACCACCTCGGACCTCGACGTTGACCGCTCGGGCGCCAGCGACCTCGGCGTGAGCGGCTACATCATCAAACCCCTCACCTTCGACTCATTCGGCGGCGAGGGCGGCGGCACTGTCGATGGCTTCAGCCTGTTTCTCGACCTGCTGAAGCTCAAAGACCACGGTTAGGCCAGCCTCCGCTAGTAAGCCAGCCGAAAGCCCCGGCGGTGGTAGGGCGTAGGGCCGTGCGTGCGCAGGGCCGCCTGGTGCATCGCCGTGGGGTAGCCCGCATTCTGGGCCCAGCCATAGGCCGGGTACTCCTGGGCCAGCGCCAGCATGTGCTCATCGCGAAACGTTTTGGCCAAAATGGAGGCCGCCGCAATGTGGCGAAAGCGGCCATCGCCGCCCACCGCACAGGTGTGCGGCAGCCCGGGGTAGGGCCGAAAGCGGTTGCCATCGACCAGCAAATGCGTGGCGGGTACGGCTAGCCCGGCCACGGCCCGGTGCATGGCTAGGTAGCTGGCCTGCGCAATGTTGATTTCCTCAATCTCGGCCGTGCTGGCCTCGCCCACGGCCCAGGCCACGGCCTCGGCGCAAATGAGCTCGCGCAGGGCCGTGCGGCGCCGGGCCGTCAGCTTCTTCGAGTCGTTGAGAAACGGGGGGTTGAAATCGGGCGGCAGGATAACGGCCGCCGCAAATACCGGCCCGGCCAGGCAGCCCCGGCCGGCTTCGTCGAGGCCCGCCTCGTGGGGGTGGCCGGTGTGGGTGGCGAGCAGCCCCAGCGGCGTCGCGGTACGGGGAAGGAGCATAAGCAAGGGCTAGCCCGCCGCACCCGCGGCGCGGCTAGCCTCGCAAAGGTCGGCCGGCAGCCGCATAGCGCGGCGCGGGCTAGAAGTGCAGCGCTTGCAGAAAGAACACCTGGCGCTCGGGGCCCCGGTCTGCCTTGATGCGCTGAAACCCGCTGGCAATAAATTTATTAGCCCCCCAGGGCATCAGCTCGGGCTGGTGCACGTCGAGCACTTTTTCGGTTTGGGCATTGGCACCGGTCAGCAGTTCCACCATTGTATCGTTGGGGGCATCCTCATCCTGGCGAATGCGCTTGTAGTGTACCTCGTTGTCGAGCAGGTAGGCTAGCACCAGGTGGCCATCGGCCAGCACCAGGGGCTGCACGGCTTCCTCCAGGGCTGTGCGCACCAGGCCGGGACCTACCACAAACGTATTGTCCCATTGCAAGTTACCCCGCTTATCGAAGCCGCAAACCAGCACGTGCGTGGTGCGAAAGCCGGAGAAGGTGCGGCCAGTTCCATAGCCACTATAGGGGCTGTAGGGCCCCACGGCGTTGTACGAGTTGCGGCCCGTCACGGCGTAGGGGCTCAGCGGCAGCCCGCCGCCGTTGGCGTAGCTATACTGGGGGGTGTAGACCTCGGCCACGAGTGTGTAGCTGCCATCGGGCTGGCGCAGCATTTCGTGCAGCAGCAGGTGGTAGTGCCAGTGCAGGGGGCTGGCGGCGCGGGCCTCGCGGCGGGCGGCGCGGCCGCGCAGGCGCGCTTCGTGCGTGGGGTTGAGGTAGTCGAAAAAGTGCCGGAAGCGCTTGAAATCGTAGAAGCGCAGCGCGGGCCGGCCGGTAGCCGCCGCAGCCGCGCGCGGCGTGAGGTCGGTGGCAAACAGGCCCTGGGCGTAGCGCAGGTCGCGCAGGCCGTAGGTGCCGGCCAGCAGGCGCGCGGTGGTGTCTTCGGGCGGGCTGAGCTGGGCCGTGAGCAGGCTGCGCTCGCTTTCAGCCTGCACAAACTCGGAGCTGAGCAGCTGGCCGTGCTCGGCCGAAAGACGCTTGAGCTGGAGGCGCTGCTTGCGGCCGTTGCTTTGGCTAAGCACAAATTCGGCGTGGCCGGCGGGGCGGTCGGCCACGCTGGTGAGCTCGGTATTGAGCGGCTCGTAGAGCGAGGGCAGGAACTGGAAGCGCCCGGTGGCCACGTCGAGGAGCAGCACCGTCTGGTGCTGCTGGTCGGCCAGCGTCACGTTCACCAGCAGGCGGCCAGCCATAGCCTTCAGGCCCACCACCTCGCGGCACAGCTTGGTATCGAAAGGCTGCACGCGCACCTGACCCTCGTGCGCATCGTAAGCCACGGCCAGCAGCTTGCCCGTGAGGCTGGGAGCCCGAAACAGGGCGTACACAACGCCCGGCTCGGCGCACAGGCGCTCCACCTCAAACTCGGGCGGAATCTCTACGGGCACCTCGCGGCGCAGGTGCAGGTTGGCGCCGTACTGCTGAAAGATATAGCGTACCTTACCGTGCAGGCCCGGCCCCTCGTGCCGGATGAGCAGCACCACGGCCGTGTCGGCGGGCAGGGTTTGCACCTGCACCTCGTCGGTGGCGGGGTCAAGCAGCAGCTCGGTGCGGGCCGCCTGCACCGGGGCATCAGCCGGGGGCGCGGGCGGCGTGCGCTGTGCCCACAGCCCCAGGGGCAACAGGCAGCAGCAAAAGGCGAAGAAGTGTTTCATAGCTAAGCCCGCAACGCAGCCCAGGCGCGAATAGTTAGTGGGCTATTGCGAAGATAAGCACCCTTTTGCGGGAATGGAAGGGGGCGGCGCACGGTATTTCACACCCGATGCCGCCGCTCGCCAAATTCCTCACGCCGCCCGGCTTAGCGCGCCTCGGCCAAGGCCAGTATCAAGTCAAACTCCTCGGGGCGCACGGCCGTGACGGACAGGCGCGACTGGCGCAGCAACCCCAGTTGGGCCAGCCGGGGCTCGGCCTTGAGGGCGGCCAGCGGCACGGGGCGGGCCAGCGCCGCGTGGGGGCGCAGGTGCACGGCCACCCAGGGGCTGCCGGCCTCGGCGGTAGCATCGGGGGCGTGGGCGGCGTGCACCAGGGCCACGCCCACCACGGCCTTCTCGCTCACGCTGTGGTAAAACAAAGCCAGGTCGCCGGGCTGCATGGCTTGCAGGTTGTTGCGGGCCTGATAATTGCGCACGCCGGTCCAGTCGGTGCCACCGTCGCGCACAAACTCGGCCCAGGAATACGCCTCGGGTTCAGATTTAACGAGCCAATGATTCATGCCCGCAAAGGTCGCCGCCGCCGGGCCCGCAGCCAAAGCGGCGGCGCGGCCCTTACTTTTGCAGCCCCCGGCGGCTCCGGTTTACCAGGAGCTGTTTTAATGCCTACCGTTGACTTTTCCTGAATGTGGACTTTTTTTTCCGAGGCAAGAGTCCGCTGGCTGAGTGTATTCTGGGGCTTGCTCATCATTGGCGGGCTTTTTCTGGCCGACATCGTGCGGGCGCTGCCTAGCATCGGCATTGCCGGCCTGTTTCTGACCAGTGTGGGCTACAGCGTGCAGCACCGGTGCATTGCCCAGCGGGCGCAGGCCCCGATGCTGCTGAGCTTTGTGCTTATTTACGGGCTGCACTTAGTAACGGGCCTGTGGCACAGTAGCCTGGCCGACCCAGCCCTGCGCCAGGACCTGGTGCTGGAGCTGCCGTTTGTGCTGCTGCCGGTGTCGTTTTTGCTGCTGCCCCGGTGGCAGCCAGCCCACAAGCGCACGCTGTGGCTCATGCTCATTGGCTGCTGCCTGGTGGCAGCGGGGCAGGCCACGGCCAACTACCTCGTTAACTTCAAAGAGATTAACCAGATTTACCTGGAATCGCGGGTGATGCCTACCGAGCCCGACCACATCCGCTTCAGCCTGCTGGTGAGCATGGCGGTGCTGGCGGGGGCCGTGCTGGTGGTGGGCGATAAGATGAGCCGGCCGCTGCGGCTGGCCACGATAGTGGGCATTCTGCTGCTGTTTTTGTTTCAGCACCTGCTGGCGGCCCGCAGTGGCCTCGTCACGCTCTACGCGGCCAGCGCGGTGTGGCTGGCCTGGCTGGGCTGGCAGCTGCGGCGCTGGAAAGCCATGCTGCTCAGCGCCTTGCTGGTGGCGCTGCTGGGTGGGGCCTCGCTCCTATTCTTCACCACGCTCCAAAATAAAATCATCAACACCCGCGAAGACACCGGCAAAATTGCCTCGGTGCACGCGGCCAACAACTTCTCGGTGACGGCGCGGGTCTACTCCTACGAGGTGGCGTGGGCCGTTATCCAGCGGCACCCCGTGGCGGGCGTGAGCAAGGTGAAGCTAGCCGACGCCATGGCCGAGCAGTACGGCTACATGTTCCCCGAAATTGAACCCGTGCATTACTTGTTGCCGCACAACCAGTTCATTTTCAATCTCACCGCCTACGGCACGGTGGGGCTGCTGGTCTTTTTGCTGGGCTTCTACGCGTTGCTCTGGGAGGGCGTGCGCACGCGCAATATTCTGCTGCTGCTCATGTACCTCATTGTCTCAATTTCCTTCCTGGTCGAGTACACGCTCGAAAGCCAGGTGGGCATCCTGACGGGGCTGTTTTTTATTCTGTTGGCCGCCGCGCCCGTGGTGGACAGCCCGGCGTCCGCCGTTCAGACCCCGGCCGCCTAGTAGCCCGCCCACTGGCGAATTACTCCGTGCGAATGATTTCGACGGCGGGCCGCTGGTTAAGACGGCGCAGGCGTAGCACGCCTTTTTTCAGGTCCAGCACTTCCAGCTCGTAGTCGGGCTCGGCGGGTTCCAGCTCGGGCAGGTGAATGAGCAGGCGGCCGGTGGTGGTTTCGGCCCAGGTGCCTTCCTGGGCCAGCAGGCCGCCGCCGGGGGCCACGTCGTAGCGCACAAAGCGCTGGGCCGGCCCCAGCCGAAAGCCCGGCCGCCCAGTCGGCAAGTACTTGAAGCGGTAGGTATTGGGGCGGTACACCAGCGTATCGGCCCGGCTGGCCTCGGGCACGAGCAGCCAGGTGCCGCCCAGCCGGGCCAGGTGGCCGGTGGGCCGCTCGGCAGAGCGGTCGGGGTGGCAGGCGGTGGCCAGCAGCAGCACGCTGGCTAGCCCGCCCAGGCAGTTGACGAAGCGCATAATGCGGCTAAGTACGCAATTCTGGCGCATCCTACCCATCGGCTGGGCCGTACTTTTGGGCGGGGGCGCGGGCCGCCCGGCCCGCCACCACGGCGGCCACCACCCGGCTAGCCCGCCCGCCGCTTTTAGTATGGATAACCGCGCCCTCATCAAAGCCTTCCGGCTCACGGCCCAGCTCCTGGAGCTGCACGACGAAAACGCCTTCAAAATCAGGGCCTACGAAGGCACTGCCACGGCCCTGGAGCAACTAGAGTTTCCGGTGGCCGAAGTGGCGCGCCCCGGCCTGCCCGACCGCACCGGCCTGAGTAAAACCCAGGCCGCCAAAGTAGCCGAGCTGCTCGACACCGGCACGTTTGAGGAAATGCAGCGCCTGCTCGACACCACCCCGCCCGGCGTGGTCGAGCTGTTGAAAATCAAGGGTATTGGCCCCAAGAAAGTGCGCGCCCTGTGGCGCGACGCCGGCATCGAAAGTCCCGAGCAGCTGCGCGAGGCTGCCGAGGCGGGCCTCGTGGCCAAGCTCAAGGGCTTCGGGGCCAAAACCCAGGAGGCCATCCTGGCCGCGCTGGCCTTCACCGACCAGAGCGCGGGCAAGCTGCTGTTTTCGCAGGCCGAGCAGCTAGCCAACGACCTCGCCGCCCGCCTGCGCCAGGAGCCGGGCGTGGCCGAGGTAGCGGCCACCGGCGAGGTGCGCCGCGCCCTCGAAATAGTGGAAACCATCGAGATTCTGGTTGCCACCCCCGACCCCGCTCCCATCCACGCGGTGCTCAATGCCGCCCCCGGCCTGCGTGCCGATGCGCGCCGCTCGGGCCCGTGGGCGTGGCGCGGCACCGTGGCCGACTCAGGCGTGGCCGTGGCCGTGCGCCTGGTGGCCCCCGCCGACTTCGTCAACCAGCTCTTTGTGAGCACCGGCACCGAAACCCACCTGGGCACGCCGCTGCCCTCAGCTAGCCCCGGCCAGCCCGCCACCCTGCGCCAGTGGGCCAAGCGCGAGCATTTTGCCAGCGAGGAGGCGCTGTATGAGAAAGCCGGCCTGCAATACGTGGTGCCCGAGCTGCGCGAGGGCCTGGGCGAAATTGAGCTGGCCGCCGCGCATAAAATCCCGCAGCTACTGCAAGACAGCGACTTACGCGGCTCGCTGCACAACCACAGCACTTACTCCGACGGCAGCCATTCGCTGCGCCAGATGGCTACCTTCCTGCGCGACGCGGGCTACGAGTACCTCGGCATCTGCGACCACTCGCAGGCCGCGCACTACGCCCAGGGCCTGGGCCCCGAGCGCGTGCGCCAGCAGCAGCGCGAAATCGACGAGCTGAACGCCGAGCTGGCCCCGTTCCGCATTTTCAAGGGCATTGAGGCGGATATTCTGGGTGATGGCTCGCTGGACTACGATGCCGAATTGCGCGACTCGTTCGACTTCATCGTGGCCAGCATCCACTCCAACCTCAAGATGGACGAGGCCCGCGCCACCGAGCGCCTGCTGGCCGCCATTGCCAACCCGCACACCACCATGCTGGGCCACCCCACCGGCCGGCTACTGCTGCGCCGCGCCGGCTACCCCATTGATTTTAAAGCCGTTATTGATGCCTGCGCCGAGCACCAGGTGATTATCGAAATCAACGCCAACCCCTGGCGCCTCGACCTCGACTGGCGCTGGGTGCGCTACGCCCTCAGCCAAGGCGTGCAGCTCAGCATCAACCCCGACGCCCACCACACCGACGGCTACGCCGATATGCGCTACGGCGTGCTGGCCGGCCGCAAGGGCATGCTAACCAAGGAGATGACCTTCAACACGAAGTCGGTAGACGAGGCAGCGGCGTACTTCGCGGCGCGCAAGGTTCGCACTAGCAACTAGCCTCTTAAAAAACGTCATGCTGACGAAGGAAGCATCTCTACCACGCCGCTAGGGTTACTAGCTTAACCGCAGCGGTAGAGATGCTTCCTTCGTCAGCATGACGTTCTTTTTCAATTTTACGGTATGAAAATCCTTGTCCTGCGCTTTTCCTCCATCGGCGACATCGTGCTGACCACGCCGGTGGTGCGCCAACTGAAAACGCAGTTACCGGGGGCGCAGGTGCACTTTGCCACCAAGCCGGCCTTCGCTAAGCTCTTCGAGGCCAGCCCTTACGTGGATAAGCTGCACCTGCTGAGCGGTAGCCTGGGCGAGCTGGTGCGCGAGCTGCGCGCCGAGCGGTTCGACTTTATCGTGGACTTGCACAACAACCTGCGCACGCGGCTCATCCGACTGCGGCTGCCGGGCGTGCCAGGCCAGGCCTTCGATAAGCTCAACTGGCAGAAATACCTGCTGGTGCGCTTCAAAATTAACCAGATGCCGCCCGTGCACATCGTGGACCGCTACCGGGCGGCCGCAGCACCGCTCGGCATCCGCGACGACGGGGCGGGCCTCGACTACTTCATTCCGGCTAGCCAGGAAGTTGATTTGGCCACCGCGCTGCCGGCCGGCTTTTACCCCTGGGAGTACGTGGCAGTGGCCATTGGGGCGCAGCACGCCACCAAGCGCCTGCCCGTCGAGAAGCTCATCGAGCTGGTGCAAAACCTGGCGCCCCGGCCCGTAGTGCTATTGGGTGGGCCCGAAGACGAGAGTACGGGCCACGTTATTGAGCTAGCGGCTAGCGCCCTCATTTTCAATGGGTGCGGGCATTTTTCGCTGCACCAATCGGCTTCGCTGGTGCGGCAGGCGCAGTTTGTGGTGAGCCACGACACAGGGCTGATGCACATTGCGGCGGCCTTCAAAAAGGAGATTTTCAGCGTGTGGGGCAACACGGTGCCGCAGTTTGGCATGTACCCCTACCGCACCCAGTTTGAGGCGCTGGAGGTACAGGGACTATCCTGCCGGCCCTGCTCCAAAATTGGCTTTGGGCAGTGCCCGCAGGGGCATTTTAGGTGTATGCGCGGGCAGAATTTGCAGCAGGAATGGCCGTAAGATTCTGTTGGGCTTAACATTGCGCCATGAAATTATTTTTTCTCTGCGTGGCGAGCTTGCTGCTGAATATCGTGGGCGCGAAGGCGCAGGAAATGGGCAACGCTGTGTACGGGCAAGGCCGCAACGAGCAGCCCCGCACCGTGAATGCGGGCGAGCGCGGTGCACTCACCAACGCCCAGCCTGCCGACGACCAGGCTATTACGCTCCGCATCAATGGCCTGGCTAATATTGCGCCCACCACTTTTGTGGCGGTGTTCAACCTCGTGCAGGTGGGCACTACCCCCGAGGTGGCAACCGGCCTCATGCGCGAGCGCATTCGCGCCTTCACGCGCAGCCTGGCGGGCTTGGGCATCGACTCGACCCGCCTGCGCCTCGATGTTATTTCCTTCGTTCCCCGCTTCGAGCTGCAAGCCGAAAAGCGGGTTTTTAGCAAGCGCTTCAACGAGGTGCCCACCGGCTACGAGCTCCAGCAAACGCTGAGCGTGCTTTACCACAACGACGCCCTGGCGCCCGCTATCCTGCGTAGCGCAGCGCTAGCCGAAATCACTGACTTAGTGAAGGTTGACGTATCGATAGCCGACCCGCTCAAGCCCGCCGAGCAGCTGCGCGAGCAGTGCCTGCAAGCCCTTAAGGCGCGGGAGCAGGCCTACGTGGCGGCTGGTTTTCGGCTCGATACCCTCCTGCACCGGCCCACCGAAAGCAGCGCCACGGCCTACCCCGTGAGCCGCTACGCCAGCTACCAGGCCGCCGCGCGGCCCTCGCTGGAAGCCGCCCGCGCCAGCCGCTCGCTGCTGGGTGGCCAGCCCACCGTGACGGAGGCCCCCCAAACCACGGCGTACTACTACAACCCCGTGGCCCCCGACCAGTACGATGTCGTTATAAATTCCACAGTTACTGGCCCCGTTATTCAGTATTCCTACTCCCTCACCGTGCGCTACGTGCCCCGGCCAGCGCGCCGGGCACCCAAAAAATACCTCTTGCCTAACAACGCCGGTGGAGCCAACTATTTGGAGCTAGCGCCTTAACCGCTATTTCCAGTTTGCGTCGCCCCCCGCGGGTGCGCCCTCCGGTTTTACCAGCCGGAACTCGACACGGCGGTTGATGCGGGCGTCGGCGTCAGTCAATTCATCTTTGAGGGGCTTGCTGGAGCCGTAGCCGAAGCTCTCGATGCGGTTGGGGGCCAGTTTGCCCTTGCGCTCAATGTAGCGCCTGATTTCTTCGGCGCGGTCTTGCGAGAGCTTTTCGTTTACCTCGGGGTCGCCCCGGCCATCGGTGTGGCCCGAAATGTTGAGCCGGTATGTGGGGTGGTCTACTAGGAAGAGCGTAATGCGGTCGAGGGTCGGCTGCATGACCGACGAAATACTGGACTTATTGGCCTCGAACTCAATGTTTTTAAAGATGAGCGGCAGCTTGTAATCGATGCTGTTGGTGAGCATCGTCATCACGGTATCACCCTTTAGCTCAAACTTCTTCTCGACCGAAAACGCGTCGGGGCTTTGAATGAGCATGGCGTAGTGCGAGCCCTCAATCAGCTCAAAATCGAAGGAACCATCGGCACGTAAGTACTTGCTAGCTACCTCAATGCCGTTATCTAAGTCGATGATGCTGACCATGCCCTTGAGCGGGCGGTTGCTCACCGAGTCGAGTAGCGTGCCGGCTACCTGGGTGGTGGCCAGCGGCTGGGCCTCCATCGGCAGCGGGAAGGAATAGAGGTCCAGGTTTTCCATGTCCTGGGCTTCGGAGCGGGCGTAGTAGAGGTTCTTGCTCTGGCTGTCGATGGTGAAGTAATATTCTGACCCTTTGCCGTTTACGAGCGGGCCAATATTGCGCGGCTCCTGCCAGCGGCCCCGCACCCGGTAAGTTTTGTAGATGTCAAAATCGCCGAAGTTGAGCAGCTGCCCGCGCGAACTGAAGTAGAGCACCTGGTAGAGCGGGTGGAAAAACGGGCTCACCTCGCTCTCGCGGGTGTTCACTACGGGGCCCATGTTCAGGGCCTTGCCCCACTGGCCATTTTTACCCTTCACGGTGTAGTAGATGTCGCTGAGGCCGAAGCCGCCAAGCCGGTCGGAGGCGAAGTAGAGCGTGTCTTCCTTGGGCGACAGCGTGGGCTGCGAGTCCCAGCCGGGCGAGTTGACGAGCGCGCCGAGGCTTTTGGGGGTGCCCCACTTGCCGTCTTTGCCGAGGCTGGCGGTGTAGAGGTCGCAGTTGCCGTGGCAGGTGGGGCACTCGCAGCGGGCAAAAAAGATGGTGCGCCCATCGTGCGAGAAGCACGCCGAACCCTCGTTGTACTGCGAGTTGATGGGCGTGGGCATGGGCTGGGCGTCGGACCAGCCGTCGGGCCCCTCGCGGTGCGACACGTACAGATTTTCGTTGACCTTGGTGCGCACGCCCTTGCCCTGCGTGCGCTTCGAGCTGAAAAGCAGCACCGAATCGCCAGCCCCCAGCGTGGGGCCGTAGTCCGGAAACTGCGAGTTCACAGCGGCACCCATGTTGGTGTACACGTTTTTGGGCGGGTGGAAGGTGCTGATATTTTTGCGGTACTCGACCAGTTCGTAGTACATTTTGAGCGGCACGTAGAGAATGGCCGCCTTCTCCTCCAGCGAGTCGTAGTAGAGCTGCACGCGCCGGATATCGGTGCGGTGGTGCTTGAGGGCCAGCCGGAAGTACGCCTTGGCTAGCTCCTGCCGGCTGCTATCGCGCTGCATCAGCTGCCCCAGGTGCCAGAGCAAGTCGGTGTTGCGGTAAAAATTCTCAATCCCAAACTGGCCCACGTACTGCGTGAGCAGGGTGCGCGCCTCGGCATAGCGGTGGCGTCGCTCGGCCTTTTGAATGGCTTTGAGGGCCTTTTTATCCTCGTAGAAGGCGATTTTATTGACGTTGGGGAAGTCGGGCGTGCCGTCGGGGTGCAGGCGCAGGCGGCGGGTTACGCGGCCCTTCAGCGCCCGCTGCTGGTAGGCCGGCTTCGGGGCCGCGGCGGGGCTAGCCAGGCGTGGGGTGGCGGGGGCAGCAGCGGTTTTACCAGGCTTCGGGACCGGGCGCGGGGTGCGCTGGGCTAGCCCCGACCGGGCCGCGCCCAGCACGAGCAGCCAGCAGCAGAGAAGTGCAAAAAATAGCGGGTGGCGCATGAAACGGCAGTGGGAACGGAACGAAGCTGCAAGTTCTTACATAATAACCAGTATTATCAAATAGCTACGCCCGCTTGCTCCGGGCCGGCCGCTTTGGCGGCCCGGCGGCGGCTGGCACGGCCCTTGCCGCCGTAGCCGGCTAGCCTGGCCGTACCTTAGCTTTTTGAAAACCGGCTGCCACTCTGGCAGCAACCTTTCCGTACCGGCCGGCTTTTTTTCTGCTTTGCCCATGCCCCTCGATTTGTCTGGCCCCGGCCGCTCGCTAGCCGGCGGCCCCGATTCTCCGTCCGAAGCCATTGCCATTATGGCCGCCGACCCCGACCACCTGCTGCCCGCCGCCGACGCTCCCGACGTGCTGGCCCTGCTGCCGGTGCGCAATACCGTGCTCTTCCCCGGTGTGGTGCTGCCCGTGACGGTGACGCGTAAAAAAAGCATTCGGCTGGTGCGCAAGCTGGCCGCCAAAAACGAGAAGCTGGTGGGCGTGGTGGCCCAGCGCCACCCCGATGCCGACGAGCCCAGCACCGAAGACCTGTACCCCGTGGGCACGCTGGCGCGCATTCTCAAGCTCATCGACCAGCCCGACGACAACGTGACCATCATCCTGCAAGGGCAGGTGCGCTTTCACGTGGGCGAGCAGCTCACGTTTGCGCCGCAGCTCACGGCGCGGGCCACGTATTTCAACGAGCGGGCCCTCGACTCGGAAATTGATGGCGAGTTGGTGCTGCTGCAAAGCCTGCGCGAGGCCGCCGGCAAAGTGCTGGAGCTGACGCCCGAAATTCCGCTGGAAGCCCGCGCCATGCTCGACGGCATTCAGTCGCCAGCCTTCCTCATCCACTTCCTGTCGTCCAACGTGCAGCTGGAGCTGCCCGCCAAACAGAAGCTGCTGGAGATGGCCGACCCTGAGGTCCAGGGCCGCCAACTGCTCGAAGCCCTGCTGCGCCAGATTGAGCTGCTGGAAATTAAAAACGACATTCGCACCAAGGTGCACACCGGCATCGACGCCGAGCAGCGCGAGTATTTCCTGCGCAAGCAGCTCAAAACGCTGCAAGACGAGCTGGGCCAGGGCGAGGGCAGCGCCGAGGGCGACGCGGCTGACCTGCGCACCCGCGCCGCCGGCAAAAAGTGGAGCGAGGCTACGGCTAAGCACTTCGACAAGGAGCTAGCCAAGCTGGGCCGAATTAACCAGATGTCGCCCGACTACCCGGTGACGTTCAGCTACCTGGAGTTTTTGCTTGACCTACCCTGGGGCGAAACGACCAAGGATAAGTTTAACCTCAAAACGACCAAGAAAATCCTTGATGCCGACCACTTTGGGCTGGAAAAGGTGAAGGAGCGCATTCTGGAATACTTGGCCGTGCTCAAGCTGAAGCAGGATTTGAAGGCGCCAATTTTGTGCCTCTACGGCCCGCCCGGCGTGGGTAAGACTTCGCTAGGCCGCAGCATTGCCACGGCGCTGGGCCGCAAGTACGTGCGCCTGAGCCTGGGCGGCGTGCGCGACGAGGCCGAAATCCGCGGGCACCGCAAAACCTACGTGGGCGCCATGCCCGGCCGCATTATCTCGCAGATAAAGAAGGCCGGCGTGAGCAACCCGGTCATTATTCTGGACGAGATTGACAAGGTGAGCAGCGACTTCCGCGGCGACCCCAGCTCGGCGCTGCTGGAAGTGCTGGACCCCGAGCAGAACTCGACGTTCACCGACAATTACTTGGAGGTGGAGTACGACTTGAGCAAGGTGCTGTTCATTGCTACCGCTAACTCGCTCGAAACCATCCAGCCCGCCCTGCGCGACCGCATGGAGATTATCGACCTCACCGGCTATACGCAGGAGGAGAAAGTACAGATTGCCAGAAAGCACCTCTGGCCCAAGCAATTGCGCGAGCACGGCCTGGGCGAAGCCGAGGTAAAAATCACTGATGCCTCGCTGCACCGCGTGGCCGACGACTACACCCGCGAGAGCGGCGTGCGCAGCTTGGAGCGCCAATTGGCGGCCCTCACCCGCAACCTGGCCCGCCGCAAGGCCAGCAAGGAAACCCTGCCCGCGCAGCTCGACCCGAGCGACGTGCAGAAAATTCTGGGCGCGCCGCGCTTCGACCGCGACAAGGACCAGGACCACGACACGGCCGGCGTGGTAACGGGGCTAGCCTGGACGAGCGTGGGCGGCGATATTCTATTCGTGGAAAGCCTGTTGAGCCGCGGGCGGGGTAAGCTCACGCTCAGCGGCCAGCTTGGCGACGTGATGAAGGAATCGGCCATCACGGCCCTCTCTTACCTGCGCTCGCGGGCCGATGAGCTAGGCATCGACTACCGCTTATTTGAGCAGTACGACCTGCACATTCACTTCCCCGAGGGCGGCATTCCGAAGGACGGGCCGAGCGCGGGCATCGCCATTTTTACGAGCATCGCCTCGGCCTATACCCAGCGCAAGATTCGGCCCCACATGGCCATGACGGGCGAGATAACCCTGCGCGGCCGGGTGCTGCCGGTGGGTGGCATCAAGGAAAAGCTGCTGGCCGCTCGCCGCGCCGGCATCAACCTGATTATCCTCTCGCCCAAAAACCGCAAGGACGTGGAGGAAATTCCGGCCGAGTACCTCAAGGGCGTGCGCATCCACTACGCCGAGCGCGTAGACGACGTGCTGGCCGAGGCCCTGCTGCCCGAGTTGGTGGCCCGCCCCCAAAAGCTACCCGTGCGCGACGAGGCCCCCGCCCCCACCGGCCCGAGCGTGGAGGTACAGTAAGTGTGTAGGGTGAGCTTTCGCTTGCCGTGGGGCGACTACTATTCCTCCACGGCAAGCGAAAGCTTACCGCACGCGCGTTACCTTGGGGTATGAAACAACTCTTACCGTTTCTCCTGCTGTTGCCCGTGGCTGCGCACGCGCAAATTGGGGGCCGTGCGGCCTTCCCATTTTTGCAGTTGCCGCCCTCGGCGCAGCTAGCGGCGCTGGGCGGCTTCACGGCCTCGGCGCGCAGCGCCGACCCCACGCAGTTTCTGGCTAGCCCGGCGCTGCTCAATGCTGATATGGACCACGCGGCCGGCATCAGCTACGTGGGCTACGTGAGCGACATTAAGCAGAGCACCGCGGCCTATGTCTTCGACACCGAGCGGCGCGGGCGCTTTGGCCTGGGTTTGACTTATTTGAACTACGGTAGCTTCGAGAGCTACGACGCGGCGGGCAACTCGCTCGGCACGTTTGCCGTGAATGACTACGCCCTGGCCGCGGCTGATTCCTATACCAAGGGCAAATTCACGTTTGGCCTCACCGCCAAGCTAGCCGTTTCGGGCATTGCCGGCAATCGCGCCGTGGGGCTGGCCGGCGATGCGGGCGTGCTTTTCAAGCCTAGCGAGCAAGACTTTGCGGTGGGCTTGGTGGTGAAGAATGCTGGCTACATGCTCAAGCCCTACACCGCCCTCGCCCGCGAGCCGCTGCCGCTGGATGTGCAGCTCGGCACCACCATCAAGCCCGAGCACATGCCGCTGCGCGTTACGCTCACGGCCCACCACCTGCACCAGTGGAATATTCAGTACCTCGACCCCAACGCCCGCGGCACCCTCGACGCCAACAACGTGGAGGTGAAGCCGAGCTTCAACTTTGGCGACAACCTGGCCCGACACTTCACGGCGGCGGCCGAGTTGTTGCTGGGCAAGGGCCTGAGCCTGCGTGTGGGCTATAACCACTTGCAGGCCCGCGAACTGCGCCTCGACAATGTGGGCGGCGGGGCCGGCTTCAGCTTTGGGGCGATGGTGCGCATCTCGCAGTTTCAGCTCGATTATACCTACGCCACGTTGCAGGCGGCCGGCAGCAGCAATTATTTCACGCTCAGCCGCAGCCTCGATAGCTTTTTGAAGAAGAAAGACTAATTTCTCATTTTTTGGGGTTGTGGCACCTGTCAGGCTGACCGGTGGCCGGCAGCTTGGCCGCGTCATTGCACAGCCCCTAGGTGGGCTAGCCCAGCCGCCGGCTACCGGTCAGCCTGACACTCTTAATTTGCCCGCTACTACCAACCAGATGCTAGATTCCACCTTTCTCACCCCGGCCCAGATTGTGGCCGAGCTCGACAAGTACATCATTGGCCAACACGAGGCTAAGCGCCACGTGGCCATTGCCTTGCGCAACCGCTGGCGCCGCCTGCACGCCCCCGCCGACATGCAGAAGGAGATTGTACCCAACAATATCCTGATGATAGGCGCCACTGGCGTAGGCAAAACCGAGATTGCGCGCCGGCTAGCCATTTTGGCCGATGCCCCCTTCGTCAAAGTGGAGGCCAGCAAGTTTACTGAGGTTGGTTACGTGGGCCGCGATGTGGAAAGCATGGTGCGCGACCTGGCCGAGCAGGCCGTGAGCCGCCTGCGCCAGCGCCGCCAAGAAGAAGTGAAAGCCCAGGCTGCCCAGGCAGTAGAGGACCTCATCCTGGACATCCTCATTCCGCCGCTCAAAGCCCCCGGCAAAGAGGCCGGCGCCGGCCGCACCGGGCTCGGCTTCGGCACTAGCGGCGAGGCCAACGCGCCCGAAGCTGCCCCCGGCTCCGACCAGGAGCTGAACGAGCGCACCCGCGAGCGCTTCCGCCAGAAGATTCGCAACGGCGAGCTCGAAGACCGCCGCATCGAAATCAACGTGGCCCAGGGTGCCCCCAGCGTGGGCATTATGGGCGCCCCGGGCATGATGGACGAGGCTACCATGTCGGGCCTGCAAGACATGCTGGGCAACATGCTGCCCAAGAAGCAGCGCAAGCGCAAGGTGTCGGTGGCCGAGGCCCGCAAGATTTTGCTAGATGAGGAAGCCGCCAAGCTCGTTGATATGGACGAGATAAAGGAAGAGGCCATCAAGCAAGCTGAAAACTCGGGCATCATCTTCATCGACGAAATCGACAAGGTTGCGACCAGCGGCAACGGTAAAAGCGGCGGCCCCGACGTGAGCCGCCAGGGCGTGCAGCGCGACCTGCTGCCCATCGTGGAGGGCTCGGCCGTGAACACCAAGTACGGCATCGTCAATACCGACCATATCCTATTCATTGCCGCCGGCGCCTTCCACGTCAGCAAGCCCAGCGACCTCATCCCTGAGCTACAGGGCCGCTTCCCCATCCGCGTGGAGCTGCAAAGCCTGACCAAGGATGACTTCTACCGCATTCTCAAAGACCCTAAGAATGCCCTCACCAAGCAATACCAGGCCCTGCTGGCGGCCGAAGACGTAGCGCTTACTTTCGAGGATGCGGCCCTGCTCAAGCTAGCCGACATCGCCGCCGAGGTAAACAACGAAGTCGAAAACATCGGCGCTCGCCGCCTGCACACCGTTATGAGCCGCCTGCTCAACGAACTGCTTTTCGACGTGCCCGACCAGTTGCCGGCTGGCACCCAACTCACCATCACGCCCCAGCTTGTGGAAGAGCGCCTGCGCGACATGGTGAAGAACCGCGATATGAGCCAGTACATTCTGTGAGCAGCTAGCGTAGTCTTATCAGCTTAAACGCAAAGAAGCCCTAGTCAACTTGACTAGGGCTTCTTTGTGGCAGGTGCTTAATCTGGCCTAATAGCCGGGGTTCTGCACCAAGTTAGGATTCTGCTGAATATCTACCAGCGGAATGGGGAAAACAGCCTTCTGGTCACCGTAGGCGATGCGGTTCGTACCAGTCTTGTAGCGCATCAGGTCATAGTAGCGGTGGCCTTCAAAGGCCAGCTCTAAGCGACGCTCGAACAGGATAGCGTTAATGAGTGCCTGCTTGTTGGCAAAGCTGGCCGTGGTGAAGGGCGTGTAGGCCGTAATGGTGCTGGGTAGCGAGCGGTTACGCACTTGGTTGAGCAGCGTGATAGCGTCAGCGCTAACCCCGGTAGCCGTCTGAGCCAGGCCTTCGGCACGGTTCAACAACACTTCCGAGTAGCGAGCAATCATTACGTCGTCGAAAGGACCGTTGGGGTACTTCAGGGTGAAAACGTTGACCGCCGTGGTAGCCGGGTAAGTGCTCGGCGTCAGCAACAGCGTGCGCCGACGGTCCTTGCTACGGAACTGGGTGCTATCGATGCGGGCGTAGGGCGTTACAATGATGTCAGCGCGCTTGGTAGCTCCGTAGTGCTGGCCGATTGCGTTGTTGGTGTTCGGGTTATCCGCCGAGTTCATGTTAACCGAGAAGATGGTCTCGGTGGTGCGAGCAGCCAGCTGAAATGGGGCGCTGGGTGAGGACTGCAACGAGTGGCGACCGCCCTGGATAACGTTGTTGGCCATGGCGGCAGCATCAGCGTACTGCCCTTTGTAGAGGTACACCCGCGAGAGCAGGGTACGGGCGGCATCCTTAGTGGCCCGGCCGGTGCGCTCAAACGCAGTGCTGTACGTTTCGGGCAGCGCCGTGATGGCATCGTTCAGGTCCTTCTCAATCTGCGTGTACACCTCGCGCACCGAAGCACGCGACAGGTTTTGGCTAGCGTCGAAGGCCGTAGAGCCATCGGGAGCCGTCAGCTGGATAGGAACCCCAGCGTGCGAGGCATCAGCCGTGAAATTGTAAGGCTGCGCAAAAAGGTTTACCAGGTGGAAGTAAACCAATGCCCGGATGAACTTGGCTTCGCCAACGTACTGCGTTTCTAGGGCCGCGGTGGTTACACCGGGGTTTTTCGCGAGCTGCTGCTGAAAGTAGTTTACGCCGTACAGCGTGCGGTAGCCGCCAGTCCAAGCGTTCGTGGCAAAGCCATCGTTGGCCTGCTGGTTAAACACCGGTACGTTGCCAAAATAGCCAGCTATGTTAGCGTCATCACTCCGAACATCGCCGTAGATAAGAGCCCGGCCACCCAGAAACTCGGCGTTTTGAAGCTGGTCGTACATACCGATTGCTGATTTAGAAATCCGGTCCGCAGTAGCGTACGCTTCGGTATCAGAAAGGGCAGTTGGCGGCAGTTGGGTCAGCACGTCGCAGCCCGCCAAAGGACCGGCCAGCAGAAGCGCAAATGCGGCGTGCCGCAGGTTAAATTTATGAATCATATCGATTGATAATCAAGAAAATTAAAGCCCGATGTTTACGCCAACCGTGAAGCTACGCGGCACCGGCAGCGAACGGCCGTCTACACCGTAAGCAATGTTGTTTTGCAAGTTGGTGTTAACCTCGGGGTCTAGCCCGCGGTACTTAGTGAAGTTGTACACGTTCTGCACCAGCACGTATAACCGCAGGTTGCTCAGGCTCAAGGTATTGAGCACACCCTGCTGGAAGTTATAACCCAGGCTAAGCTGACGCACACGCAGGAAATCACCGTTTTCCAACCAACGGGTCGAGGCTTGACCCGATACCACATCCCGCAACACTAGCTTCTGAATATCAGTTTCCTGGCCCGGAGTGGTCCAGCGATTTTTGATTTCCTCAATGTTGTTCTGCAAGCTCATGCTGAGCAGGCCAGCGCGGTAGCCGTTGTAAATCGTATTGCCGCCGCTGTACTGCAGGAAGATGCCAAGGTCCACACCTTTGAAGGAGAACGTGTTATCGAAGCCGCCGTAGAATACCGGGTAGCCAGTCTTATCCGTGTACTTATAGTCAGCCGTGGTGATAGCCGTCGTCAAATCACCGTTCAGGGTCAGCCAGCGACCCGGGTTAGTAGTACCGTTGGAGCTGTATGCGGCATCGAACTGCTTGATGTTATCGTTGGCATCGTAGAACATGGCGTTGCCGTTGGCCGGGTTCACCCCAGCCCAGCGAGGCAGGAAGTACACGCCCAACTGGTTGTTAATCTGCGCCCGGTTGTTGCCAGCAATCAGGTCATTGGGGGTAGCCAGTGCCGTGATGCGGTTACGGTTTACGGAGATGTTGAAATTGCTGGTCCACGTGAAGCCACTCTCCATCTGCACGGGGGTCGTGTTAATGGCCAGTTCTATACCGCGGTTAAACATCGAACCGATGTTACGCGTGATGGAAGAACCGGGGATACCCGTTGTGCGGAGTACCGGAGCAGCCAGAGCCAGCCCATCGATGTTCGTGTTGTAGTAATCGAACGTAACGTTGAGGCGGTTGTTGAGGAAAGCGGCGTCGAAACCAACGTCCAGCTTCTTTGACGTTTCCCATTTCAGCGCAGGGTTGCCTACCTGCGAGGGGCTAAAGCCGTTGAGGTCAGCGTAGAGGCCACCACCGATGAGCGTGCGGGAGGCGTAAGAGCCCAGGCCGTTGGAGTTACCAACCAGGCCGTAGCTACCACGCACTTTCAAGTCGTTGAGGAAAGTCAGATTCTTCATGAAGCTTTCCTGCGAGATGCGCCAGCCCAGCGAGCCGGTAGGAAAATAGCCCCGCTGGTTATCAGTACCATACACCGACGAAGCATCGCTGCGGATGATGAACGAAGCGTAGTACTTATCGGCAAAGTTGTAGTTGGCACGCGCGAAGTACGACTGGAAGCCAGAGTTAAACTCCTGGCCACCGCCCGTGAGGGTACCCGAGTACAGGCCGTCCAAGATAGACTGGAAGCGCGGGTCGGCAAAGTCGTTGGCTACGCTGTAAATCCGCTTGGTGCGGGTTTCCTGGTATTCAGCGCCGACGGTCAGTGCTACGTTGTGCTTGTCAGCAAAAACCCGGTCGTAGTTGGCATAGTTCTGCCAGTTGAACTGCGTGCGGGTCGTATTATAGTCCTGCACCAGGCCCTGACCAATCTGACGGCCGAGGCCGCCCAGGATGGGGCTGTTGTACTGGTCTTCGAAGTTGGTATTGTAGTCGATACCATATTTGGTAGTCAGGCTCAGACCTTTAACCGGAATAATGGTCAGGTAAGCGTTACCCAGGGTACGCTCCGAGGTATTGTCGTTCCGGTTTTCACGCAGGATGCCCACGGGGTGGTAGTAGGCATTCGGAGCGTAGGTGCTCGGCACGGCGTTGTTACCATTACCTAGGTTACCAAGGCTGTTCAGGTAGTAAGTACCATCGGGATTGAATGCAGGTACGTTAGGGGGGGCCGTGTAGCCCGATACCGTAGCGCCGGCCAAGGCATTTTCGCCATTAACGCCTTGGTTATAGGTTTTGGCGTAGCTCAGGGTAGTACCTGCTTTCAACCACTTCTTGGGCGTCAGGTCTACGCTCAGGCGTCCCGAACCACGACGCAGGCGGTTCTGGATGATGATACCCTGCTGGTCGTTCCAGTCGGCCGAGCCGTAGTACTGGGCAAACTCATTGCCACCCGAAAGGGCAGCCTGGTAGTTCTGCTGGCGGCCGGTGCGGAACAACTCCTTAATCCAGTCCGTGCGGTCCGGAATGCCGTCGCCGTTCACGTCAATGTTGGCGGCTACACCCGCAGCCGGGATGCTCGTGTTGCCAACGTTGCCGGGGGCACCTACGCTACCAGCGCGGGCGTTGGCAGCTTTCTCGTTGTTGATGAGGATAAAATCATCGCCGTTCAGCACTTTGGGCGTGCGCACCGCCTGCTGCAAGCCGTAGTAGCTGTTCACCGAAAGGCGGTTGGTACCGGCTTTGCCACGCTTGGTGGTGATAACTAGTACCCCATTGGCAGCGCGCGAACCATAGATAGCGCTGGCCGAAGCGTCTTTTAGTACTTCTACCGAAGCGATATCGTTCGGGTTAATGTCGGCCAGCGGGTTGTAGCGCGAGCCAAGTACGTTGCCTTGGTCAGTGGTATTCAGGGGAACACCGTCGAGTACAATCAGCGGCTGCGAGCTGTTGGAGAGCGAGTTGGCACCCCGGATACGGATAGCCGTTACGTCGCCCAGCGTTCCGCTGGTTGCGTTAATATTCAAACCGGCTACGCGGCCGGTCAGCGCTTGGTCAACGCTTACTACCGGCTGGAGCAGGAGCTTCTCTGCCTTTACCGTGGCAATTGAACCCGTAATGTCTTTTACGTCCTGCGACCCGCCGTAGCCAGTCACTACTACTTCGCTCAACTGCTTGTTGTCCGTGGCTAAGGCTACGCTAACCGTCGTGCGGCTACCCAGAGCGATTTCCTGGGTTATCATGCCTACCGAACTGATTACGAGCGTACCACCTGAAGCCGGTACGTCGAGCGTGAAATTACCATCTGAGTTAGTTGAGATACCAGTGGTCGTGCCTTTCAACAATACGGTAGCGCCGGGAAGGCCCTCACCCGTTTTCTGGTCCGTTACCCGTCCTGATACCGCCCGTGTTTGGGCCAGCACTACCTGGAACAAGGTAAGCATGAGCACGAGGCTCATTAGTAAGGTTTTTTTCATTGAAAAAATAAGGAAGGTAGAAGATAACGTTCGCCAAATACCGTTGGCACGGGTTAGTTGGAGACGCAAGATAAACAGCTAGTGTGCACAATAATGAATTTTTGGTTATTTTTTCAATGTTTTTGTTCACTGATTCAAGAAAATCTATTCATTTGCATTTTTTACAATTAAAAGTATTATGGACGCACCCTTGGTGTATCGACAACAAAAAAGGAGTGCCGGTTAGGCACTCCTTTTTGTATTGGGAAGGTTGTCTTAAAACTTATCCCAAAATATTTTTGCCGTCACCTTGTCGCCACCTATTGAGGAAGCAGCAGTTGCATAATTGGCTCCATTGAGGTTTTGCTCGCTGGTAGGATACGTGAAGCGCAACGGAATGTCAGTCAACGCTACCGCAGGCTTGGTCAGTTGCGGGTAGTCCAATCGGCGCCATTCAACCCACGCCTGCGTAGGCTGATTGTAGAGAGAAATCCACTTTTGGATGCCGATTTTCTGTTTGTACCCCCCCGTTGCAGTGGTGTAAGCTACGCTAGGCTGAGCTAAATAGGTAGCTGCATCAGCCGCCGCAGTCGTTTTGCCAGCTAGGTTTTCCCAATAAGCAATAGAAGCCGTGATTGCTGCATTGTAGTGAGACTCTGCCGTACCACCTACTGCAAAACCACGCTCAACAGCTTCTGCTAACATAAACTGAACTTCAGAATAGGTAGCCAATACACCAGGCAAGGTTGCAGAACGAAGCACCGTACCTGGCTGCGACGAGTTGTCGGCAGATGTCTTGGGTCCGTAGGGTGCGCCTTTGTAGGTGGAACCAGACACAGGCTGGAAGTAGATGGAAAGCCGGGGGTCGTTCAAAGCCAGCAACGGATTGATGAACGTATCAGCCCCTACGTAGTCGGCCCGGCCACTCGATACCAAGTCTTCATACAACGGGTTCTGGTTGGGCAGAGCCGTCAAAAACGTGAGTTGAGCATTGTCCGAGCTCGACTGAAACACACCGGCAACGGCCTGCTCAGCCAGCGTTTTCGAGCGGGCTGCGTCTACGTCGGCCGTATTCATTGCCAAACGCAGCTTCAGTGTATTAGCGTAGCGCAACCACCGCGTCATGCTACCATTGTAAATGATATCTGACGTACCTAGCCCAGCAGATGACGTACTCATGGCTGCAATATCAGCATTTACCCGACGAATGAGGTCAGTGTAAATCGTAGCAGCATCATCGTATTTAGGCGTAGTATTCAGCGGGTTGAGCGCCTCGGTATACGGAATATTGCCGTAAGTATCAACCAGTGTTGACCAAGCTTGCACAGCCAACAGGTCAATGCAGGCGAGCTGATTGGCTTTAACCCCAGTAGCTACTGTAGCGTCGGCCGTGATGAGACGAGTAGCCTCGTTCAGGTTGCCCAACACGGTTTGATAGAGCGGTGTCCAGAAGTTTTCCGGAATCTGCCGGCTAGCCAAGTTGTAGCGGGCCTCGTCGTTGTAAGTAGTTTCAGTCCAATACTGAACCAGAAGGCGCGTGATGCCTAAGTTCTGATTGGTAGTGGTAAGCGTACGCACCAGCGTGCGCTCAGCCGTAGGCACTAGCGTCAAGCCAGGCACGGTAGCCGCCACTTTGGGGTTGACGTTGTAGTCCTGAATGCTATCCACACACGCGGTGGCTAGCATCAAGACCGGGAGAGATAATAAAAGAGCCTTTTTCATAAACGTTGCAGATTAGAAGCGAAGACGCAGGTTGGCACCAAGAGTACGCATGGAAGGATATGCTCCTCCCTGGAAGCCTTGGCCGAGGTTACCCGAGCTAGCGATGTCTTCGGGGTCAGCATCAGGAAGATTCTTGTGAATAATCCAGAGGTTACGACCTACGATAGAGAAATCGATACCTTTGACAGCGATTTTGGAGAGCAAAGTAGCTGGCAGGGCAAACGTTAAAGCAGCCTCGCGAAGTTTCACAAAACTTGCATCATATACAAAAGCAGCATTTGGGTTGTAGTTGTAGCCAAAAGTTGCGGCGCCGTTGTTCTCAATCCGAACGTCGTTAGGCGTACCATCAGCCTTTACACCCGGCAGGATAACACCACCACCCTGTGCGATGGGCAGGCGCGACTGGTTACCCAAGTCGTTGAGGCCAGCCGTTTCGGGCTGCAAACCAGAGTCGAGGCCGTAGGCACGGTCCAGCGAATAAATCTGCCCGCCCGCCTTGATGTCAACCAAGAAGTTCAGTGATACGCCTTTGTAAGTAATCGTGTTGGTGATACCACCGCGCCAGCGCGGCGTAGGGTTACCAATTACGTTGTTGGCATCGGCCGTCTGTACGTAGTAACCATCGCTACCTACGATACGGCGGCCCTGGGCATCGTACGTGAAGTCCGTACCACGCAGGCTGCCGTAGGCTTGGCCAATAGTGGCGTTGGACGAAACGCCCTGCTGATAAGTAGCTAGCACGAGGTTATCGCCACTGTAGAGCGAGAGCAGCTGGTTCTGGTTGCGGGTCCAGTTAGCATTAACCGTCCACTTGAAGTCTGACGTTTGAACCGGCGTAACAAACGCAGAGATTTCAATACCGCGGTTGCGCAGTTCGCCAGCGTTCACGTAGCGAGCCAGGTAACCGGTAGAAGCCGGAATCGACACGGCCAGGAGCTGGTCCGACGAGTTTTGCTGGTAAACAGTTGCCTCAAAGCCAACGCGGCTCTGCAGGAACGAGGTTTCAACCCCAAACTCGTAGCTACGCGTAGTTTCGTTTTTCAGGTTGGAGTTGTTCAGCGTACCCGGCAGGGCAAACAGCGGTACCGTACCGTACGAAACCGGCTTGTTGTAGTAGTTGTACACAGCCAGCGGCGCCGAAGCCGAACCTACTTGAGCAAAGTTGGCCCGCACTTTACCGTACGACAGCCAAGGAGCTTTCTCCTTCAAGCTCTCCGAGAAAACATAGCCTAGGGCTACCGAAGGGTAGTAGTAGGTATTGTTGCCCTCGGGGAGTACCGTCGACTTATCGCGACGAATCGTCAGGTCCAAGAATACGCGGTCGAGGAAGCCAAACGTTGCGTTGGCAAATACCCCGTCTACCCCAACGCCGTACTGCGTTTCAGTAGGAGGGTTGATAGGCGAGATGGTATTGGTGAGCGAATACAGGTTGGGTACTGCCAGGCCGCCGTTCGTTTGAGCGAAAATAGACGAGTTGGAAATCCGGCGCAGGTTGGTACCCAGCAAACCACGGAAGGAGATGCTCTGCGTGATGGCAGCCTTGAAGTTGCCGAAGAGGTCGAAATTGTATTCGCGGTACGTGTGGTTGTAGCGCGAGTAGTAAGGCAGGTAAGACGAGGTAGTGCTACCCAGCGCCGAGCGCTCCTCCTGCATTTCATCGTAGCTATCCAACGATACCCGGCCCAGTACGTCAAACCAATCAGCTACCTTATAAGTGGAGGTTACGTTACCGAACAAGCGGTAGCGCGTGTCTTCTTCGTAGTTGTTGTAACGCACGAAGTAAGGGTTGTTCCAGTAGAATGCACGCAGGTCACCGCTTTGTGGTGAGCGCATGTTCCACGAGGCGTTGCCATTGTTGATGCGCAGGTCAGGGTTGGTGCTTAGGTCATAAGCGCTCTTCAGCTCCTTAATATCTACGTTCGTCTGCCACCACTGACGGAAGTTCGTCATAACGTTTTCGGAGCCATAACCCGTGCCGTAGCGGCCCAGGCCTTTCACCCGCGAAAAGTTTACGCTTGAGCTAAATGTCAAGCGGGGAGTCAGGTTGAGCGAGCCAGCGAAGTTGACAACGTCCTTCTTAATGCGGCTGTTGGGCAGGTAGCCCTGCTCGTTGTTGCCACTGTAGCCAAGCTTAAAGTTACCCATTTCGCTACCGCCATCAATAGTGATGCTATTGAGGTTGGATACCGCCGTCTGGAAAAACTTCGAGGGGTCGTTGGCGGCTGCCGTCCAGGGGGTAGCCTGGCCGAAAGTAGGCGAACCGGGAACGTAGGAATACCACTGGCGCACCAGCAGCGAAGGGTCAAAGCGACCACCGTAAGAAGCATCTTCGCCCGTAGGTACTACCAACGCGCCGCTAGCATCGCGGTTGAAGTACGAGTCTTCGTTCGGGCCATATATCTGTCCGTAACCTGCGCCGTACTCCTTCTGATACTTGATAAAGGTGCTCAGGTCGGCTCGGCCGAAAGTAATACCCGAGTTAATTGTGACGCCGAGGCCATTGCGACGGCCTTTCTTGGTAGTGATGAGGATAACACCGTTGGCGGCGCGCTCGCCGTAAAGGGCAGTGGCAGCAGCACCCTTCAGGACTGTGGTTGTAGCAATATCATCCGGGTTGATGTCGGCAGCTGCGTTGCCATAGTCATAGCCCGAGCGGCCAGTCTGCTGGTTGGCAGAGTTAGTATTCTGGTTGCTAATCGGCACCCCGTCTACTACGAACAGAGCCTGGTTAGTACCTAGCAATGACTTTGCGCCCCGAATAACTACGTTGCTCGAACCACCCATTGTGTTCGACTGCTGAATAGCCAAACCGGCTACTTTGCCTTCCAGGCCGTTTACCGGGTTAGGGTTACGAGCCACGGTAATGTCCCCACCGTCAACCTGCGTGGCTGCGAAAGCCAGCGAGTTCCGGTTACGCTCAACGCCCAAGGCCGTTACTACTACCTCGTTCAGCTGCTTGGTGTCAGTAGCCAAGGCGATATTCACCGTGTTGACACCGGCGATGGCCGCCTCCTGGGTTGCGTAGCCTACAAAGCTAAAAACGAGCGTAGTGGCCGTTGAGGGCACGCTCAGGGCAAATACACCATCCGAGTTGGTAGAAGTACCAATGGTTGGCGCGCCCTTTACAATAATGGTAACGCCGGGCAGGCCCTGACCGTTGCTACGGTCGGTGACCTTGCCCGAGATGTTTCGGTCTTGCGCCCATGCTTGCTGGCACAACCCAGCAAGCAGTAGGATGACCCAAAATAAGTGTTTTCTCATGATGGAATTTGGTTAATGAATGCCTCCAAAAAAACGAGGCCTATGAACGGATGCGGCAAGTATAAGCAAAAAGCCCCCACCGAATTGGTTGAGACAGATTAAGTAAAAATGAAGTTTTTAGTAGGCTAGCAGCACAATACAAGGCAATTATCACAGATTATCAACTCGTTACTTCACATACATTTGGGTACTATAGCAATAAAGCAGCGCAAAAAAACACGGGGTTTTAGCCCCATATTTTTTTTGCGCTGCTTCGCTGTGCAAGGGCGTAAATGCCTCAGTGTTGCATAAGATAGCCTTTAATGTACTCATCCAGGTCGCCATCGAGCACGTTCTGCACGTCGGTACGCTCAATACCGGTGCGCAGGTCCTTGATGAGCTTATAAGGGTGCAGCACGTAGTTACGAATCTGCGAACCGAAGTCGATGCGCTTTTTAGTAGCTTCTACCTTGTCGCGCTCGGCGTTGCGCTTGTCCAGCTCCTGCTGGTAGAGGCGCGACTTGAGCATGCGCAGGGCGTGCTCCTTGTTCATGAGCTGCGAGCGCTCAATCTGCACCGCGATGATGATGCCGCTCGGGGCGTGCGTGAGGCGCACGGCCGTTTCGACCTTGTTCACGTTCTGGCCGCCCGCGCCGCCGGCCCGGAAGGTATCCCAGGAAATGTCGGCGGGATTAATTTCGATGTTAATCGTATCGTCGACCACCGGGTAGGCAAATACGGAGGCAAACGAGGTATGACGCCGCCCGCTGCTGTCGAAGGGCGACATGCGCACGAGCCGGTGCACCCCAATTTCGCTTTTGAGGTAGCCATAGGCGAAGGGGCCGTCAATCTCGAGCGAGGCCGACTTGATACCCGCGCCTTCGCCGGGCTGGTAGCTTAGCTGCTTCACGGTGAAGCCTTTGCCTTCGCCCCACATGATGTACATGCGCATGAGCATCTCGGCCCAGTCCTGGCTTTCGGTGCCGCCGGCGCCGGGGTTGATATCGATGATGGCGGGCAGCTGGTCTTCCTCATCGGAGAGCATCCGCTTGAACTCCAGGGCTTCTACCTTGGCCTGGGTTGCTTCGTACTCGGCCTGAATTTCGGCTTCGCTAGCTTCGCCTTCGCGGTAGAAATCGTAGAGCACATCCGTGTCGGCCACGGCCTGCTGCACGGCCTCGTAGTCGTCGGTCCAGGTCTTGAGGCTTTTAATTTCCTTGAGCTTGGCCTCGGCGGCTTTGGAGTCGTCCCAGAAATCGGGTGACAGGGTTTCGGCCTCAGCCTTAACTACTTGTTCTTTGCGGGCATCGTAGTCAAAGATACCTCCTCAGGGCCTCGGCGCGGCCCCTCAAGTCCTTTATCTGGTCTTGAGTCATACTAGCAAAATAGTGAGTGGGAACTGGTGAGTGGGCGTGTTCACGGGGCAAAGGTCGAACAAAAAGGCCAGCCGGGGATTCCGGCTGGCCTTTCTTGGCAAAACGAAGTGCTTACGAGCAAGTATCACTCCTCACTACCTACACAGCTACCATCCAGCCGTGGGGGTCGGCGGCGTGGCCGGTGCGGATGGCCTCCAAGGCCGCCCCCACCCTACGGGCAAAGGCGTCGTCGGCCAGGGCGGGCAGGTCATAATCATGGCCTTCGTGGCCAATGGTGGCGATGGGCGCAATGGTGGCGGCCGTGCCCACGCCGAACGCCTCGGTGAGGCGGCCTTCCTGAATGGCGGCCACTACCTCGCGGCTCGACACACGGCGTTCCTGCACGGGCAGGCCCCAGTCGTGGGCCAGTTGCAGCACCGAGCGGCGCGTGATACCATCCAGAATGGAGGTCGAAAGCTCGGGGGTGAGGAGCACGCCGTCGATGATGAACATCACGTTCATGGCGCCCGATTCTTCCACGTACTGGTGCTCGGAGGCGTCGGTCCAGAGGAGTTGGTGGTAGCCCTCCTGCTGGGCTAGCTTGCTGGGCAACATGGCGGCGCCATAGTTGCCGGCATTTTTGGCGTAGCCGGCCCCACCGGGGGCGGCGCGCACGTACTTCTGCTCGAAGCGCACGCGCACGGGCTTGGTGAAGAAAGCGGTTACCGGGCAGGTGATGATGCCGAAATGGTAGGTTTCGGAAGGCCGCACGCCCAGGAAGCCATCGGTGGCAAACATGAACGGGCGGATGTAGAGCGAGCTGCCGGCTGCGTCCGGCACCCAGCCGGCATCAAGCTTCACCAGCTCGCGCAAGCCCTGCATGTAAATTTCTTCCGGGATGGTGGGCATGGCCATGCGCTCGGCCGAGGTATTGAGGCGGCGCCAGTTGTCGAGGGGCCGAAACAGGGCCACGCTGCCATCGGCCTGGCGGTAGGCCTTAGCACCTTCAAAAATGGCCTGCCCGTAGTGCAGGGCCGAGTTGGCGGGGCTTACCTGCATGGGGCCGTAGGGCACGATGCGCGGCTGCTGCCACTGGCCCCCAATAAACTCGACGGCTAGCATGTGGTCGGCAAAGGATTTGCCAAACTCCAGGTTGGCGAGGTCGAGCTCGGCGAGGCGCGAATTGGCGGCGCGCTGCACGTCAATGGTCAGGGTATCAAGCATAGCAAATCGGCGGGGGGTAAATCAACGAAGAGGGCGGGCCAAGCGCACGCCCGAGTGAGTGGGAAGGTAGCGGTAGGGACAGCCAAACCGGCCAAATGTTGCAGCGGGCCGGGCCAGCCAGACTAGTCGGCGGCTCACACGCGCGGCTGCCAGGTCACTTCGGCCGCGCCCAGGTCGTGGGCCATGGCGCGGCTGAGCACGAAAAGGTAGTCGGAAAGCCGGTTGAGGTACATTATTACCAGGTCTTCGACGGGCGCTTCCTCGCCCAGATGAATGACCAGGCGCTCGGCGCGGCGGCACACGCAGCGCGCCACGTGGGCAAACGACACGGCCGGGTGCCCGCCAGGTAGCACAAATGCCCGCAACGGGGCCAGCTTGCTGTCCATGCTGTCCATCTCGGTTTCGAGCAGGGCCACGTCGGCGGCGTGCAGGTCGGGCAGGCGCTGGCGCGGGTCTTTGGCGGGGTCGGTGGCCAGGTGCGAGCCGATGGTGAACAGCCGGTCCTGGATTTCCTTTAGCACCTCACGGCGCGGGGCGTTCACGTCCTGGTCGCGCAGCAGGCCCACGTACGAGTTTAGCTCATCCACGGTACCGTAGCAGTCGATGCGCAGGCTCGACTTGGGTACCCGCGTGCCGCCGATGAGCGAAGTCAGGCCCTTGTCGCCGGTTTTGGTGTATATTTTCATGGACCGCAGATTTAACGGATTTAACGGATTGCGCGGAGGCGGAGCTGCGCTCCTGGCTTTTGCTTTGGGGCGCGGGCTGGCTTTTACGGGCGCAACTGCTGCTTGGGCTACTAGCCGGGGCGCTGCTGGCTAGCCGGCGAGAGAATTAATGGCGGGCTGGCTGACGTTGTGGTTTACCTCGTCGGTTTCGATGAGGCCGTCGCGCAGGCGCACAATGCGGTGCGCGTAGTGCGCAATGTCTTCTTCGTGGGTCACCATAATAATGGTATTGCCCTTGGCGTAGAGCGCCTCGAAGAGGCCCATGATTTCGTAGCTGGTTTTGGAGTCTAGGGCGCCCGTGGGCTCGTCGGCCAGCAGCACGCTGGGGGTGTTGACGAGGGCGCGGGCAATGGCCACGCGCTGGCGCTGGCCGCCGCTCAGCTCATTGGGGCGGTGGCCGGCGCGGTCGGCCAGCCCCACCGAGCGCAGGGCTTCGAGGGCGCGCTCGTTGCGCTCGCGCTTGCCCAGGCCGGCGTAGATAAGCGGCAGGGCCACGTTTTCGAGCGAGGTGGAGCGCGGCAACAGGTTAAACGTCTGGAAAACGAAGCCGATTTCCTTGTTGCGCACCTCGGCCAGCTGGTTGTCGCTCATGCGGCTCACGTCCTGGCCGTTGAGGATATACTGGCCCTGGCTGGGGGTGTCGAGGCAGCCCACAATGTTCATGAGCGTGCTTTTGCCCGAGCCCGACGGCCCCATGAACGCCACGTACTCGCCGCGCTTAATGTCGATGCTGACCGAGCGCAGGGCGTGGATGTGCTCCGTGCCCATCACGTATTCCTTGGCGATGTTGGTGGTTTGAATGACAAACGGCGTGAGGTCGGCGGCGGGCATAGGGCGAAGGTAAAATCAGCGGGAAGGCACGGGTGGCTGGTCGAAGGCCGCGCTGGCGGCCGCGTGGGCCGCGCGGCGCGCCGCAAATTGCGCCAGCAAGTTAGCGTACTCGGCGGGGCTGAGGCGCATGCGCAGTTGCCCAAGCACCGACTGGCCGAGGTCGGCTAGCCCGGCATCGGCGGCGGCCAGCGCGTAGGCTTGCAGCAGCGGCGCCGAGGCGGGGTTTTCGGCTAGTCCTTTGTTGAGCGCATCGTAGGCATCGGTGTAGGCTTTTTGGGCAGTGAAGTAGCGCGCCGCCGCTAGCACGGCCGCTTCGTTGAAGGGTGCCTCGTTCACAATGCGCGTGTAGAGCTTGCGCTCGGCGGCGGGCTTGTGGCGCAGCCTAGCCACCAGCGCCTGCGCGTAGAGCGCGCCGCCACCGGGCAGGCTCTTATCGCGAGCGTTCGCGTAATTTTCCAGCTCTACCACGTTGCCGCTGGCGGCTACTCCATCGAAGAGCCGGGCCCACCGACCAGCCTGGATGCCCTCTCCTTCCTCGGCCCGCTCAAGCAGCCGGCTGGCCCGGCGGCGCAGCAGTGAATCGGGCTGCACTTGGAGACGGCGCCGCACCGCCAGCGTGGAGTCGGGCACGCGGTAGCCGACGTAGCTAGCCAGCAGCTGCGCGGGCACGGCCTCGCTGGCCCCGTTGCCGGCAGCCAGCGCTAGCTGGCTAGCCGCCGTGGTGTATTGCTCCTGCTGCAATTGCCACAATCCGAGCACGTACTGGTAGTAGCCAGCCGCCAGCGTGGTACCCACCGTGAGCGGGGCCAGGGTTTGACGGGCGGCCAGTTCATCACCGGCGGCGTGGCGCAGCAGCGCTTGCAAGAAGAGAATCTGCTCGTAATACGGCTCGTTGGCCGGGCGCTCGGCCAGTTGGGCTAGCCCGGCCACCCACTGCCGATGCCCACCCGGCGAGCCCTGGCGGACCTGATTCAGCGCCGCGTGGTAGACATCGGCAAAGGAAGCCCCGTCCAGGTTAGCCGCGGCCGGCGGCGCCGTATCGATGGTCAGGCTGACAACTGCGCCTTTGGGTACTGGCACCTTGCCAAGCGTTAGCAGACTCAGCAGCTCCTCATTGGCCCGTAGGCCCGGCTGGGCAGACGTAGATTTTGAGTCGGCGGCCAGCTTTTGAGCGGCGGGCACGAGATTTTGGCTCAGCAAAAAGCCCAATTGATTGGTGCGGCTGACGTAAGCGTTGGGCCGGAGGCGCTCGGCTTTGTCGAGGTAGAACGCGCTCGAATCGGTAAGGGCCGAGCGAGTAAACAGCTGGGCCATGTCGGAGGCTAGCGCGAAGCTGCCGGGGGCGGCGCGGCGGGCTTGGCGCAGCACGTCGAGGGCATCGAAAAAATCGGCGGGCTCGGTGAGCAAGGCGTTTAGCTTGAGGCTGGCCTTTTCATCGGGCTGGCGCTTGAGGGCGCGGCGCAGGGCGTTCAGCTCGTTCTGGCGCTGGTCGCGAAAATGGTAGAGGGCCGCTCGGCCCAGCTGCGCCGAGCGGTTGAAGCGGTCGAGCACGTCGCCGCTTTCGGCGTAGTAGCGCTCGGCCAGCAGGGCAAGCGGCAGGTCATCGGGGCGGCTTTCGCTTTGCTGGCGGGTCAGGTCGCCGAGCTGGTTGTACTGGCCGGCCTGCACTAGGTCGAGCAGCGGCCAGTTGTTGCGCAGCTCAAACAAAAACAGCGCAGCCAGCCCCAGCACATATACTGTATAGAACGGCAGCCGGCGCGGCTCAAATACCACCCGGTGCACCGCAAGTCGCTGCCGGATAAGCGAGCCGAAATTGATTAGTACGTACAGCAAAAACGCCGCCCCCAGCAGCCCCAGCGCCCGCCCACTGAAGGCGCGCGCCGCCGCCAGCAGCGAGGCATTGGCCGTGGCCAGGGCGTAGGCCAGCGCGGCGCCGGCGGCCGCCACTAGCAGCCAGTAGAGCGGCCAGGCCGCCGCGTAGGGCAGCCAGCCGGCGTAGCTGGGCGCCCGCTCGCGCAGGCCCAGCCCCCCCATGAGCACGGCCGGCAGTAGCAGCACCAGCGGGTCGAGGTGCAGGCCACCGCCCAGGGGCAGCGCGCCATCGTTCCAGAAATACAGCCCCAGCGCACCCAGGTAGAGCAAGCTGGCCAGCACGAAGGGCAGCAGCCCGAAGCGCCCTTCGGGCCGCTCGGCCTGGGTATTGAACCAGAGCAGGGCGCGCACGTTCTCCACCCCTACCCACCCAATGACCGCCGCTACCAGCCCGGCCCCGGCCGGCGTGCCGTATGCCGCTAGGTGCAGCGCGGTTTCGGCCAGGGGCAGCTTGGTTTTGGCTAGCAGCAGGGCCACCAGGCCAGCCACCAGCGCGGCAAAGACGGCCACGCGCCACGCGCTACGCACTTGGTCGCCAAAGGCTTGCAGGCCCAGTGCGGCGGCGCCCAGCACGCCCAGGCTCAGGTAAAGAAAGTATTGCTTGTTAGCGTCGAAAATGCCCAGCGCGTCGGCGTTGAGGGCCATGAGCAGGAACACGACCGGCACGGTACCGGCTAGGAAGGCCGGGCGCCGCAGCATACTCACCACGGCCAGCCAGCCGGCCAGCGCCAGGGCCAGCGTGGCCAGCCACAGCCCGGCCACCAGCGGCTGGGTATAGGGGCCGCCCACGTCGTGGGTAAGCGTGGTGATGAAGCCGCTCACCGGCACCGGCAGCCGCGCCGCCCCCACCGCCACCGAGTCGAGGGTGAGGGGCACGGGCGCCAGATGCGGCACCAGCTGCACCGGCAGCGTGGCGCTTTCGCCCGTGAAGTAATAGTAGATGGCACCAGCCAGGGCCAGCAGCGCCAGGAGCGCGGGCAGCCCCGGCAGGCGGCGCAAAACGGAAGAGTCAGGCAAAGCGGAGCTTAACTAAAAAGCAGGGTATTTGAGACTAATTGGCTAAACAAGAACGTCATGCTGAGCCTGCCGAAGCATCTCTACCGCGCCGCAAAGTAGTAACCCTAGCGGCGCGAGCGAGATGCTTCGGCAGGCTCAGCATGACGTTCTTACTTAATTCCTGGCGTTAATCCAGCACCTTGGGCACCCGGAAGTAATCCGAGTCCTTGCGTGGGGCATTGCGCAGACCCTCCTGGTGGCTCACGGTGTTGGCCGATACGTCGTCGCGCAGCACATTTATCTCGTGCGAGAGGTGCACCAGCGGCTGCACACCTTCGGTATCCACCTGCTCCAGTTGGGCTACCCAGTCGAGAATCTTGTTGAGGTCGGTGAGCATCTGGCCCTCGCGGGCGGGGTCAAATTCGAGGCGGGCCAGGTGGGCCAGGCCGCGCAGGGTTTCGAGGTCAGCTTTCATCAGAGAGTAATTTGAGTAATGAGCGTAATTTGAGTAATTAGGAGCAATTGTGCAAGGAGCGATTTTCAGTTACACTCATTACTCAGATTACTCCTATTACTCACCAAAAGCGGCTGGCCTCCGGAATGCCTTTGCCTTCGGGCACGAAATCGTCGGCAATCTGGCCCATCACCTTGGCTTTGAGGGCGGGCACATCGGCTTCGGTGAGGCCCTTGGTTTCGATGGCTTCGTGAAACACGACGCGCAGGGCGGCGTGGCGCACCCGCAGGCCACTCACCGAGGGCATAAACTTGTGGTTGAGGGGCATACTCACCGGCACCAGCGGCACGCCCAGGCTGATGGCCATCTGAAAAGCACCGTCCTGGAAGGGTTGCAACTCCTCGCCGGGCTTGGGGCCGATGGTGCCCTCCGGAAACAGCGCCAACGGGCGGCCTTCCTGCAAGCCCTGTTTAGCTAAGGCGAAGGCGCGGCCCCGGCTAACCACGCTGCGGCGATTGACAGGAATGTAGGTTTTGCCAAAGATGGGTCCCCACAGCGGAAATTTCACCAGCGCATCCTTGCCCATCATGTTGAGAAAGCCGGGGATGGTATAGAACAGCACCAGAATGTCGATGTAGGAGCCGTGATTGGCCACGTAGATGCAGGGCTGGGGCACCGGCTTGGTGCTCTCGCGCACGATTTCGAGCGGCACGCCCCACATCAGAATGGAAAACTTAGCCCAGTTGCGGTTGATGCTGTGCAAATGGCGGCGCCAGGCGGGCCGGCGCACCAGAATGAGCTGCAATGGGTACGTGACGAAAAACGGCAGCACAAACCAAAACGTGGCCCACGTGGTGTAGAGCCGGTGGCCGAGGGTGCGCAGGAAAGCAGGCATACGGACAAAGTTAGCGCGTGATACGGGACGGAATGGCGCAATACAACGCAACGCCATGCTCATCTGGCGTCCGCCTGCCGAAGCATCTCGCTCGCGCCGCCAAGTCAGTACTCTACCGACGCGGGTGAGATGCTTCGGCAGGCGGACGCCAGATGAGCATGACGTTGAGTCGTATTCTATCGCACTGCTAGCTTCTCTCCGCCAGCACTTTCTGGGCCTTGAGCAGGCCGGCCACGCTGATGGCGTCCGTGATGCGGTCGGCCATTACCAGGTCAATGGCGTGGGCTAGCGGCAGCTTCCAGAGGCGCAGGTCTTCGGTTTCTTCAGGTTCGCTTTCGCCGGGGGTCAGGTCTTCGGCCAGAAACACGAAGCCCTCTTCATCGGTAACCGAGTTGGAGGTGTGCAGGCGGGCAATGCGCGTCCAGCGGGCGGCGAGCAGGCCGGTTTCCTCGCGTAGCTCGCGCTGGGCCGATTCCAGCACGTCGAGCTCCACGGGGCCACCCCCCATCGGAATTTCCCAGCAGTACTCGTTCAGGGTGTAGCGGTACTGGCCCACCAGCCAGGTATTGCCTTCACTATCAACGGGTACGATGCCGATGGCCTTGTTTTTCATCGACACCACGCCGTACACGCCGGGGTTGCCGCTGGGGTTGATAATCTCATCCTGGCGCACTTGAATCCAGGGATTTTGGTACTTGATTTCCGAGCTTAGCGTCTGCCAGGGGTTGTGGGTTTCGTCGAGGTCGGGGTGCGGCTGGGCGTGGGGCATGGCAAAAGCAGGTAAGGCGAATGGCTGCAAAAATAGGGCTTAGCCAGCCGGCTGGCCGCCCCAACCCCGCGCCGAGCCACCGCGTACTACCCTTAGCCCGGCGGCTACTCACCACCCAGTTGCCGGGTTCTATTCTTATGGCTGATAAGACCCAGAAGCCCGCCGACGACTCGCTGCTCAACCTCAAATTTGCCCAGGCCGAAGCCGACCTGACGGCCAAAACCGGCGGCCTCGGCCCCACCTCCAACGAATACGTTTCGACCGACGAGGACGATGAGATAACCCAGGCCGAAGGCCCGCGCGACAGCCAGGGCCAGCGCCGCGGCGAAAACGACGACCTCGTAAAAGGCGACTCGGCCGGCGCCCACAGCTAGGTTCTCCCCATGCATTTTATCGACACCACCCCAGCCCCGCACCGCCCCCTTGGCAGCCGCCTGGGCTTGCAGGGGCTAGCCTTGCTGCTGGCGCTAGCCCTGCTGGCGGGGTGCCAGGCCAGCCGGGGCGGCCCGGGCACCCCGGCCCGTACAGTGCCCGCCTTCTTTGCCAAGTACCGCGACCGGTCGGGCTTTCGCACTACCGAGTGGTCGGCTGACTTGCTTCAGCGCCTAGCGCTGGTGCGGGTGGGCAAGCTGCTCGGGGGCAACGACCTGACCAACGCCATCACCGGCATCCGCACGGCGCGGGTGATGACCTTTACGCCTACCTCGGGCAGCGCCCGCGACTTGGTGCAAGAGGGCCTAAACTCGGAGGTGAACAGCCTGCTGCAAGCCGAGCGCTACACCTCACTGGCCAACTCTACCGGCGGCGCAGCCAATTACCACTATGTGGTGAAGGCCAGCGGCGACCAGGTGAGCGAGCTAGTGGCTACCGGCACCATGCCCGACGCGCTCGGCTCGTTTGTGCTGGTGCAGGTGCAGGGCAGCTTTACCCGCGCCCAGGCCGAAGCTTTGAGCAAGGTGCTGCCCGAAGTGGTGCAACAAACGGCTAATAAGTAGCCACTAGCATACAAGAACGTCATGCTGACGAAGGAAGCATCTCTATCGCGCCGCCAAGTACTGACCTGACGATGCGATAGAGATGCTTCCTTCGTCAGCATGACGTTCTTAATTAGTGGCCGGCTTGTTCGCACCAGACACGCGGCCAACTCCCGGCCGGCCGGTGCAACTTTGCACCTCTCTTTTACCTAGCGGCTGGTTTCTTGACTTCATTACTGATTACGGGCGGGGCGGGCTTTGTGGGCGCCACGCTAGCCCTGCGCTTTAAGGCGGCGCACCCCGCGGCGCGGGTTATCGCCCTCGACAACCTCAAGCGGCGCGGCTCGGAGCTGAATTTGCCGCGCCTGCGCCAGGCGGGCGTCGAGTTTGTGCACGGTGACATCCGCAACCAGGAAGATTTTGACGCCCTGCCGCCGGTCGAGGTAGTTATTGAAGCCTCGGCCGAGCCGTCGGTGATGGCGGGCATTACCTCGGCCCCCGATTATTTGGTAAATACCAATTTGTTGGGCACTATTAATTGCCTCAACTACGCCCGGCGGCACGGCGCGGCGTTCGTGTTTTTGTCCACGAGCCGGGTGTATCCCATCAATCAGATTGAGCGAATCGCCCTCACTGAAGGCCCCACACGCTTCGAGGTAGCGCCCGAGCAGCCCATGCCGGGCATGAGCGCAGCCGGGCTCGCCGAGAGCTTTCCGCTCGAAGGCTACCGCTCGCTCTACGGCGCTACCAAGTTGTGCTCGGAGTACCTCATCCAGGAATATCACCACTTCTACGGCCTCAAAACCATCATCAACCGCTGCGGCGTGCTGGCCGGGCCGTGGCAGATGGGCAAGGTAGACCAGGGCGTGGTGGTGCTATGGGTAGCGCGCCACTTCTGGCGCCAGGGGCTGGGCTACATCGGCTTCGGCGGCACTGGCAAGCAGGTGCGCGACGTGCTGCACGTCGATGACCTTTACGACCTGCTCGAAATTCAACTGGCTAGCCTTGCTCAGCATAACGGCCAGACCTACAACGTGGGCGGCGGCCGCGAAAGCAGCGTCTCGCTGCAAGAGCTAACGGCCCTGTGCCAGGAAGTAACCGGCCACACGGTACCCATCCACGCCGAGGCCGAAACCCGGCCCGCCGACATCGCCCTCTACCTCACCGACAATACCCGCGTGACGGCCGCCACCGGCTGGGCCCCGCGCCGCCCGGTGCGCCAACTGGTGCACGACGTGCACGAGTGGCTGCGCGCCAACGAGGCCGACCTGCGGCCGATTTTGGGCATTGGCTAGCCCTCCTCTGGCAGCCGTAAGAACGTCATGCTGAGCTTACCGAAGCATCTTGCTCGCGCCGCTAGGGTACTAGGAGGTGTTAACAGTGATTCGTAGATTGGCGCATGGATTTTTTGCTAACTGAGGCACAGTGGGCACGCATCGCGCCGCTGCTGCCGGGCCGGGAGGGCACGAGTGGCGGGCGAGGCCAAGACAACCGCCGCTTTGTAGAAGCTGTGCTGTGGCTGACGCGCAACGGGTGCCGGTGGCGGGCCTTGCCGGCCGAATGGGGCAACTGGCACACCACGTACACGCGCTTCCAGCGCTGGACGGCTTCAGGCGTGTGGGCGCGGGTGCTGGCTGCCGTGCAACAAGAGGATGCCCTGCACACGCTGCTGGTCGACTCGACCACCGTGCGGGCGCACCAGCACGCCTCAGGGGCGCGCAAAAAAACGGGCCGCAAGCCCTCGGGCGCAGCCGCGGGGGCCTGACTACCAAGCTGCACGCCGTGGCCGACGCCCGTGGCCGGCCCGTGCGCCTGGGTCTGAGCGCCGGCCAGCGCCACGACGCGCCGCAAGCCCTGCCCTTGCTCGATGGCCTGGCTCCGGCCTACCTGATTGCCGACCGGGGCTACGACTCCGACCCCTTGGTGGCCGCGCTCGCCGCTCGCGGCACCTGCGCCGTGATTCCACCGCGGCGCAAGCGTCGCCTCCCGCGGGCCTACGACCCAGCCCACTATGCCCAGCGCCATCCCGTCGAGCGGCTCTTTAGCCGCCTCAAGCAGTTTCGCCGCGTCGCGACTCGATACGATAAGTTGGATACGCATTTTTTGGCCTTTGTTCAGCTTGCAGCAACCGTACTCTGGCTACGCGACTGTTAACACCTCCTAGCTCCAACAGCGCGGCAGAGATGCTTCGGCAAGCTCAGCATGACGTTCTTTTATCTTTGTCTACGATGCCAGTGCGCGTCGTCCAGTACAGATTATGAAAGTTGCCCTCATTACCGGGGCCGGCGGGCTGATTGGCTCGGAGGCCGTGGCGTTTTTCAGCGAGAAATTTGACCTCGTGGTGGGTGTCGATAACGACATGCGCCGCTACTTTTTCGGCGAAGCCGCCTCGACCGACTGGAACCGCCAGCGCCTGCAAGCCGACTACGCCAACTACCGCCACCACGCCGCCGACATTCGCGACGTGCCGGCGCTCACGGCCATCTTCCAGGAGTACGGTGCCAGCATTGCGCTGGTGGTGCACACGGCCGCGCAGCCTAGCCACGACTGGGCCGCCCGCGAGCCGTTTACCGATTTCAGCATCAACGCCACTGGCACGCTCAACCTGCTGGAAATGACCCGCCAGCACTGCCCCGAGGCGGTGTTCATCTTCACCTCGACCAATAAGGTGTACGGCGACAATCCCAACCTGCTGCCGCTGGTGGAGTTGGAAACGCGCTGGGAAATCGACCCGCGCCACGCCTACTTCGAGAACGGCATTGATGAGCAGATGAGCATCGACCACACCACGCACTCGGTATTCGGGGCCAGCAAGGTGGCGGCCGATGTGCTGGTGCAGGAATACGGCCGCTACTTTGGTATGAAGACGGCCGTGTTTCGGGGTGGCTGCCTCACGGGGCCGCGCCACGCGGGCGCGCAGCTGCACGGCTTCCTCTCCTACCTCATGAAGTGCGCCATCACGGGGCAACCGTACACGGTGTTTGGGTACAAGGGTAAGCAGGTGCGCGATAATATTCACGCCCACGACCTGGTGAGCATGTTCTGGCACTTCTACGAGGCGCCGCGCAGTGGCGGGCAGGTGTACAATGCCGGCGGCGGGCGCTTCGCCAATTGCTCGATGCAGGAGGCCATTGCGCTCTGCGAAACCATCACGGGCAATAAAATGCAGTACACGTACTCGGACCAGAACCGGGTGGGCGACCACATCTGGTACGTGAGCGACGTAGGCCACTTTCAGCGCCACTACCCCGGCTGGCAGCCGCAATACGACCTGGTGAGCACGCTGACGCAGATTTTCAACGAATTGCGGCTGCGCCAACCAGTATGAAGCTGAGCGTCGTCATTCCGGCCTACAACGAGGAAGAAAGCATCGGCGAAACGCTGCGCACGCTGCACGCCGCGCTGGTGCAGGCCGGTATCACCCACGAAATCGTGGTCACCAACGACAATTCAAAGGACGGCACCCTGGCCCGGCTCGCGGCGCTGGCCCAGGAAATTCCGACCCTGACCACCTACACCAACCCCGGCCCCAACGGCTTTGGCTACGCCGTGCGCTACGGCTTGGAGCGCTACCAGGGCGACTGCGTGGCCGTGATGATGGCCGACCTCAGCGACGACCCCGCCGACCTCGTACGCTTCTACCACAAGCTGCTGGAGGGCTACGACTGCGTGTTTGGCTCGCGCTGGGTGAAGGGCGGGCGCGTCATCGACTATCCTGCCCACAAAAAAACGCTCAACCGCGTGGCCAACACCATTGTGCGGCTGGTTTTCCGGCTGCGCTACAACGACTGCACCAACGCCTTCAAGCTGTACCGCCGCAGCACGATGGACGGGCTCAAGCCCTTCCTCTCGCCGCACTTCAACCTCACCCTGGAGCTGCCGCTCAAGGCCATCGTGCGGGGCTACACCTACGCCGTGCTGCCCAACTCGTGGACCAACCGCAAGTATGGCGAATCGAAGCTGAAAATCAAGGAGATGGGCAGCCGCTACTTCTTTATTCTGGTGTATTGCCTGATTGAGAAGTACTTTTCGCGGGGCGATTTTAAGAAGGCCAACTAGCTAGCAGCGCGGTGCTTATCTTGGCCGGGCAATCACCTCTTTCTGCTGCTTACCCATGCGTAAACCCTTACTTTTTGCGGCGCTGCTACTGACGCTGGCGGCCTGCAAAGGCAAGCCCGACGAGGCTAGCCCGACCATCGATTTTGGCGCGGGCGACGGCTTTTCGCACTTCGATGCCAGCGCCCGCCCCAACGGCACGCAGGACCCAACCGACTGGACTTCCGACGCAACCTGGAACGAGCAGGAAAAGGCGCTGTTCCCCAAGACAAGCTTTGACCTGAACGGCGCCCAGCGAACCGCCCTGTTCATGTATGCCAACGTGTACCCCAACCCGGGCGCCACCGCCCTCTACCGGGTCGAGGCCTTCAACAGAAATAATAGCATCACGGTGGGCTATTCGGTGAAGCTGGTGCTGGTCGATAAAAACTACAAGGTGCTGATGCAGCAGGGCCCACTGAGTTTCCCGAGCGGCTACGCCGTGGCCCTTGACTACGGGCAACTGGGCCTGCAACCCACTGAGCGCTATCGGCTTTACTATGTGCTGTACGACAACGACGGCTTGGTGTGCAAGGGCCACGGCGACGTGCGATACGACAAGTAACTTCCGGTGGGCCGGCTAGCCCAATTCCCTACTGATACGACCGGGCGGCCAGCGCCCGCAGCAGCACCAGCCACACCGGCCCGGCGTATTGGAGGTAGCCCGTGGTGAAGTAGGCCGGAATGAGCAGCGCGAAAAACACCACCACCAGCGCCAAGTAGCGCCGCTCGGCCAGCGTGGTGTAGCGCCCCAGCAAATCGAGGCTGATGAAGGCTACCGGCATTCCAAACGCCAGGCTCCGCGTGATGTCGGTGACGGCCAGCGCGCTGCCCAGAATGGGCACGAAGCTAGCCAGCAGCAGCGCCAGCACCCCGTAGCGCCGCTGAAACAGCAGCAGCGCTACCGCCAGCACCACCGGCAGCCAGTAGCTTGACAAGCCCGTTACCAGCCCCAGGGCCAGCAGCTCGTGCCAGGCGCTGTGCAGCAGGGCCGACACACCCACCAGCCCGCCCGGCGTGTGCAGGCCGTAGCGCCAGGCCAGCGCCAGCCGCAAGCCCGCGTAGGCCAGCCAGGCCGCGTACACGGCCGTGGCGGGCCGCGTCAGCCCGAAGCGCAGCAGGCCGGGCACCTGCCAGCCGTGCTGCTGCGTGCCGTACCAAAATACCAGCAGCGTCGAGGCGGCCAGCACCCGCTCATCGACAAAGCCCCCGGCCAGTACCAGCCCAAAAATGACCAGCCAGCGCCGAGTGCCTATCGCCAGCACCAGCGCCGCGTAGCCCAGGCCATCGAAGTACCCGCTCAAATCATACGTGTACTCGTAGCCGAAATATGTGAAGCTGAGCCCCAGCGTGAGCAGGGCCGCCGCCACGCGGTCGTGCAGGCTGGCTTCAAGCAGGCCCGCCACCCGGTAGAAAACGGCGAACCCCGCCAGCACTTGCAGCGCCAGCAGCTGCGCCAGCGACAGGTGCAGCCCCCGCGCCAGCAGCGGCACCGCCAGCCGAAAGCTCATCTTGGCCAAGTGCGTCGATGACACATCGGCGTGCTGCGTAAACGGCGCGGCCACCTGCTCGCTGATGCGGCGCAGCTTTCCATCAAGCACTTCGGTGTGGGCAAAAAGCTGGGCGTAGGCGTGGTTGACTTTGGGCAACTGCCAGATGGCCGCCACCAGTAGGCACAGCCCGGCCAGCCACCAGCGCCAGTGCCGGTGGGCCAGCCGGGCGGCCAGCCACCCGAAGCCCGCCTCAAACATCGTGTGTAGCATGGGGCAAAGATGGGCCGGGGCCGGGGCTGGCCGCGCGTGCAACCCCACAGGCCGCGCCCCGCTCTCCTACTTGTGGCCCTACTATTTTCGCGCAGCGTCAGCCACTTATCCCTTAGGTCTTATGAAACGTGCGCTACTTTTCGCCGCCATTGGCGCCTTGCCGCTGCTAGCCTTTCAGTGTGAAAAGGCATACACTGGCCCCGACATCGACTTCGGCCCTGGCGAAGGCATCACGTACCGCGATGCGCAGGGCCGCCCCAGTGGCCCCCAGGACCCCAGCGACTGGACCACCGATGCCACCTGGAACGCGCAGGAGCTGACGTATTTCAACTTTCCCACCTTTCCTATCAACGGCGCGCAGCAGGTGGGGAGCGTCACATTTGTCGGGGCCTACCCTAATGCGGGCCCGGCGGGCAAGCTTACCTGGCGGCTCCGGCTGAGCCCGGCGGCGCCGTGCCCGTGCCAGGTCTACGCCTCACTACGTAGCCGGCGCTACACCGAGGTCGATACTTTTTTGGCTACCATGGCGGCCGGCGATAGTGTGGCATTCTCTCCCAAAGCCTACAATTTTGACCAGAATTACCGGCTTTACTACGTCGTATCCAATGCTAACAGCCTGCTCTACAAAGGGCACGGCGACCTGCGCTTTATTCCCTAGCCACAAAAAAAGCGCTCCGCTGGCGGGGCGCTTTTTTTGGCTGAGTGCAGCGGCTTAGATATCAAACTTGATGCCCTGAGCTAGCGGCAGCTCGGTGCCGTAGTTGATGGTGTTGGTTTGGCGGCGCATGTATACGCGCCAGGCGTCGGAGCCCGATTCGCGGCCGCCGCCGGTTTCTTTTTCGCCGCCGAAAGCCCCGCCGATTTCGGCGCCGCTCGTGCCGATGTTCACGTTGGCAATGCCGCAGTCGGAGCCCGGCGCGGCCAAGAAGGCTTCGGCTTCGCGCAGGTTGAGGGTGAAGATGGCCGACGACAGGCCCTGACGCACGCCGTTTTGCAGAGCAATGGCTTCCTGCACATCCCCTTCGTACTTAATCAGATAGAGGATGGGGGCGAAAGTTTCGGCCTGCACCGTGGCGTAGTGGTTTTCGGCAGCTACCAGGGCGGGCAGCACGTAGTGGCCCCCGTGCAGCTCGGCGCTGCTCAGCACCTGGCCGCCGGTGAGCAGCGTGGCGCCTTCGCGCTGCACGGCTTCGAGGGCATTGCTGAACAGGGCTACCGCATCGGCGTCGATGAGCGGGCCCACCAGCGTGCCAGCTTGCAGCGGGTGGCCCACTGGCAGCTTGGCGTAGGCGGCCAGCAGGCGCTGGCTAACCTCTTCGTAGATAGAGGCGTGGATGATGAGGCGGCGCGTAGTGGTGCAGCGCTGCCCGGCCGTGCCCACGGCCCCAAACACGATGGCGCGCATGGCCATGTCGAGGTCGGCCTGCGGGGTGAGGATGATGGCATTGTTGCCGCCCAGCTCCAGCAAGGCGCGGCCCAGGCGCTGGCCCACGGCGGCGCCCACGGCGCGGCCCATGCGGGTGCTGCCGGTGGCCGATACCAGGGGCACGCGCTCGTCGGCGCTCATGGCCTGGCCCACGTCGGCGTGGCCCAGCACGAGGTTGAACACGCCCTCGGGTACGTCGTTGTCGGCCAGCACTTTCTCGATGATGTGCTGCACAGCCACGGCGGCCAGCGGCGTTTTCTCCGAAGGCTTCCAGATGCAGACGTTGCCGCACACGGCGGCCAGCATGGCATTCCAGCTCCACACCGCCACCGGGAAGTTGAAGGCCGAAATAATGCCCACCACCCCCAGCGGGTGGTACTGCTCATACATGCGGTGCGCGGGCCGCTCCGAGTGCATGGTGAGGCCGTGGAGCTGCCGGCTCAAGCCCACGGCAAAGTCGCAGATGTCTATCATCTCCTGCACTTCGCCCAGGCCTTCCTGCAAGATTTTGCCCATCTCGTAGCTCACCAGCTTACCCAGCGCCTCCTTGTGGTGGCGCAGCTCGTTGCCAATCTGGCGCACGATGTCGCCGCGCCGGGGCGCGGGTACCAGCCGCCACGCCGGAAACGCCGCCTGGGCGGCCGCCACTACCGTTTCGTAGTCGGCCACGCTAGCCTGGGCCACGGCCGCAATGGGCTGGCCATCGGCCGGCGAGGTGATGACGCGGGCGGCGCCGGTGCCGCCACAGGCACGGCCGGTGCTGTAGGCCGGGTTCTGGGCCTGCACGCCGAGTTGGCGCAGCACGTCGCGGATGCCGTGGGGGTCATGGTGCGGGTGGGGCACCGTTACGTCGGGGGTGGTAGCTTCTTCGAGGGCCTGCTTCATGGGGTGGGGAGCTGCGCAATGGGTTGGCCCCAAAGGTAGCAGCGCCGCCGCTGGGCTAGGGCTGTTGCAACAGCCAGGCCAGCGCCGCGCTTTCCTGGTTGAAGTAGCAATAGCGATTGCCCTGAATGGCCCCCTGGCGCATGTTTTCGCGCAGGCCGGGGTCTTCACCAGCCACGCTCTGGTCTACCATCGCAAAGTAGGCGAGCGCCACGGGCTGGCCCAGCAGCGCCGGCAGGTGGCGGCTAAACTCGCCAAACCACGCCACGGCCGCCGCATCGCTAATGGGGCGGCGGCGCACATCGAGCAGCCAGTGCCGGCAGTGGCCGTGAGCTAGCGCCGCATCGAGCAGGGCTTGGTAATGGGTCTGGACTTCGGCCAGCGAGGCCGGGCGCAGCCAGCGGCCTACCAGCAGGTGCTGCTCGGGGCGGTAGTCGAGGGTGAAGCCGTCGAGGGCAGAAGGGCTGGCTGCTGGCATGGGCCTATGATGAAGCGCGAAAAGCCCCCAAAACTAACGCCGCCGCTACGCTTGCGCCCCGCAGCCGGCAGCTAGTCACCGTCCAGCTTGCGGTGGTAGGCCAGCCATTCGCGGGCCGCTGCCTCATCGTCGAAAAAGTAAGGATAAAACTCATTTTCGGCGTGCGCCCGCAGCCGTAACTGGGTGCCAATGCTCTCAATATCGGCCCGGTTTTGCTCGGTAGCCACGCAGGCCAGAAAGACTGGCTTGCCCAGCACCTGCACTACTTGTTGCGACAACAGGCCCGCAAACCACTTCTCAAAAACGGGCGGGTGCCAGGCACGCTCCCGCATATCAAATAGCCAGAACCGGCAATTGTGGAAAATCTGGGCCTCGGCGAGCAGCGCCTCGAATACGGGCGCTAGCTCCTCGCTCGGGGCATCGGGCCGCCAGCGGCACAGCAGCAGGCCCGCCTCGGCCTCGTAAGTGAGCGAAAGAACATCGGGCGGCAAAGCACTCATAGAAAGCGATTGTAAGCTAATTTCTACAATACCTTTTCCAACAACAGCTAGTGGCGGGGTAGCACCCCTATTTCATGGCTTTGCTACGCTAGTGGGCGAACAGTGTTGGCTATTATTCCTAAAAAAAGCTCCTGCCAACTAGTGGCAGGAGCTTTTTTACCTTAGGCATGATGCTAACCTACTCGCGGCCGATGGGGTAGAAAGCCTTGCGGCCATCGGGGTATACGCCCTCTACGAGCGCGCCCGAGCTATCCTTGGCCTGGTCGAGGTAGGCCTGCACGTCGCCGGGCTTGCGCACGGCATTCTTGTCGATGCGCGTGATGATGAAGCCATCGGCCATGCCGGTCTCCTTGAAATTGCTGTCTTTAATCCCCGAAATCTGGGCGCCACCGTCGATACCGAGCAGGTTTTGCAGCTTGGCCGCTACCGGGGCCACTTTGGCACCTTCGTAGGTGATGGCAGCGGCGGCGGGCAGTTCGTGCACCACGGCTGTGGTGTTGGAAGCGTTGAAGAGCGTGGCGCTGGTCACTTCCTTGTTGGCCCCGCGCAGGTAGCCCACCTTGATTTTATCGCCGGGGCGGAAGCGCGACACCTGTTCTTGCAGTTGCGAAGCCGTATTGACCGCAATGCCGTTGATGTCGGTGATGATGTCGCCCACTTTCAGGCCAGCGGCGGCACCCGCACTTTTCTCATTCAGCCCCTGGATGTACACGCCATTCAGGGTGTTAAGCTTCTTCTCGGAAGCCAGCCGGGCGTCTACTTCCTGAATGCGCACGCCCAGCAGGGCACGCTGCACCACCTTGTACTTCAGCAGGTCATCCACCACCTTGCTCACGATGGAACTAGGCACAGCGAACGCGTAGCCTTCAAACGAGCCGGTGTGCGACGAGATGGCCGAGTTGATGCCGATGAGGTCACCGCTGGTGTTCACCAGCGCCCCGCCCGAGTTGCCGGGGTTCACCACGGCATCGGTCTGGATGTACGACTCCACGCCCATGCCGTTCTGCTCCTTGGCCAGGATGCCGATGCTGCGGCCCTTAGCCGAGATGATACCAGCCGTCACGGTCGAGTTAAGGTTGAAGGGGTTACCTACGGCCAGCACCCACTGGCCCACCTTCACTTCGTCGGAGTTGCCATACTTCACAAAGGGCAGGTTATCAGCCTTTACCTTGAGCACGGCTAGGTCGGTGCTGGGGTCGGCGCCCACCAGCTCGGCGTCAAACTTGCGCTTGTCGTCTAGCACTACCGTGATTTTGGAGGCTTTGTCGATAACGTGGTTGTTGGTCACGATGTAGCCATTAGCGGCGATAATCACGCCCGAGCCCGAGCCTTCACCTCCACCCTGCTCGCGCTGGCCGTGCGGGCTCATGCCCTCCAACTGGTCGCCAAAAAACTGGCGCAGGAAGGGGTCCATCTGCATCCGGCTCTGCTGCTGGGGCTCGGCCTTGTATTCGGTCATTACGTGCACTACGGCCGGCGTGGTAGCGGCGGCGGCGGCCACAAAGTTCAGGCCTTCGGGGGCGGCGTAGGTGCTGCTGCGCAGGGCCGACGTGTACCGCACCTGGGGGTCAGAAGCCACCGTTGTTTGAGCCCCGTTGCCCGGCTCGGATTCCAGCAGCTTATATCCCCCCACGGCCACGCCACCACCTAGTACGGCAGAAGCCAAGAGGCCGAGCATCATTTGTTTAGCTTGCATTGGGGTTGAGTTAAAAAGGGAAAGTAGAAAATCGCGCTAAGTGGAGCCTGGCCAGAGGCGGCTCTCCTCTTAAGTACCCGCGAAAATAACAAAGAGTTTAATTTTTGGTAAGCCCAACGCAAAAAAGAGCCGCCGCAGTGTGCAAGCGTTGCGTGGCGCCCGGCTTTTGGCGGCGTGCTACTAAAAAAGGCACCCGCCAGGGTGCCTTTTTTAGTGGGCCACTAGCGCACCTCTATGTGCTGCTTGGTCACTTTCTCAGTGTCGAAGGGCAGCGTCACGCGCAGCAGGCCATCGGTTAGCTCGGCGCTGATGGCCTTTACGTTCACCGTTTCGGGCAGGCGGAAGGCGCGACGGAACTCCCCGAAGCGGGTTTCTACGCGGCGCAATGCGGGCGCATTTTCACCCTCGGTAGCCGGGGCCGGGCGGCTGCCGGCTACTACCAGCTGGCCATCCTGAAAGTCGATGCTTACGGCGTCCTTAGCCACGCCCGGCAGCGCCAGGTGCAGCTCAAAGCCCTGAGCCGTCTCAAAGATGTCGGCGGCCGGCACGAAGGAAGTCGAAGGCTGCGGGGTAGCTGGCTGGGCATCGCGCAGTAGCTCACTCAGCATGGAATTGAAAGCGCGGGTAGGACGAGCAACGGGCCGGGTATTATACAAAAGAGCAGACATGATAAAAAGAAGATGTTGAGGTTGACAGCAAGCCGCCAAGCAGGCGGCGCTACCTCATCTCCTTAAAATTTATGCCGCTTCACCTCACCAGCCAATTTGTCTTTATTTTACCGTGTAAGAGAGTGCATTTCTGACACAATTTATAAAAAACCTGCCCACAGTTTCCCAAAAGCAATTTTCAACTTTTTATACCAATGCCTTTTTGTCATTTACATCATTAGTGCTGCGTAGGCAACTGCTGGCGCTCAGCTTTTGCGCCTTCGCTCAGCAGGGTGAAGCGCAGGTCGAGACCTATGGTGGGCCTAACGAAGTTTTCGCGGCCGCCGCGCACCTGCATCATGTTTGCGTTATACTGAGGTAGCGACATCAGGTAGCTGGTTTGGTAGCCAAACCACGGCGTAATATCCAGTTGGGGCGACAGGCGCACCCCTACTTCGCCGCGCAGGCTGGTGTATTGAATGGTGCGCTCGTCGGGGTCGCCCGTTTCTTTTTGCAGGCGCAGATGGGTGCTGGCTTCGTAGCTGAGGCGGGGGCGCAGGGCTAGGCCGTTGGCATCGGTACCGAGCGGCAATAGCTTCTCCAGGTCTACGCGCAGGCGCGTCCAAAACTGCTTTTCGGGGCCCGAGCCCAGCGCATAGCTACCCTGGCCGCCAAAAGACTGCTCGACGCTCAGGCGTTGGCCAAACGTGATACCCCAAAAAATGGGGGCACGGTGGCGCAGCAGCACTTCCGGAATGACGATGGTGCGGCCCTCATCTATTACTTGCAGGGTGGCACCGTAGCTCCAGGCGCCGGAGCCGAAGTGCTCATAGGCCAGCCGAACGCGGCGGGTGTCGAAGCCCAGGCTGCGGGGCCCGGCATCACCGTTGCCGACGGCCCGCTCGCCGCGCAACGCCAGCAGCAGGTAGTCGCCGTTGCGCAGCGCCAGCTCGCCTTGCAGTTCGGGCCAGAACTGGGTAGCCCGCACCACCCGGGTAGTTTGTGCTTCGGCCGTGGCGGCGCCCAGCAAAAGCAACGGCAGCAGTAGCTTACGCATAAGTAAAATTTACTAAGTCTTTAAACAGCAGCCACATCAGCTAGCTCCTGCAAGGTAAGCCAGGCCATAAGCCCGGCCCCAATGCTGAGCGCCTGCTCGTCGATGTCGAAGGTAGGCGTGTGCACGGAGGCTGCAAAGCGGCCATCGGTGGCGCGGGTGCCGAGGCGGTAGAAGCAGGCCGGCGCCGCCTGCGAGAAGTAGGCAAAGTCCTCGGCGGCCAGCCACTGGTCGAGCTCAATCACGTTTTCGGCGCCCAGGTAGGCCTCGGCGGCGGCGCGCACGCGGGCCGTCACGGCGGGGTTGTTGTCGAGGCAGGGGTAGCCGCGGCGGATTTCCAGCTCGCACACGGCGCCCATGCTGGCAGCCAGCCCCTCGCAGAGCTGCCGCAAATGCTGGTGGGCCTCGTCGCGCCATTTTTCATCGAGCGTGCGGAAGGTGCCTTCGATGTATACTTCGTCGGGAATGACGTTGGTGGCACCGTTGGCGATGACCTTGCCGAAGCTCAGTACCGAGGGCATTTTGGGGTTGGCGCGGCGGCTCACTATCTGCTGGGCCGCCACGATTAGGTGGGCCGCCACCAGCACGGGGTCGAGGTTAAGCTCAGGCATGGCCCCGTGGCCGCCCTGGCCCTTGATGCGCAAGTACAGTTCGTCGGTACTAGCCATGTAGCGACCGGGGCGCACGCCAATCTGCCCCACCGGCAAGCGCGGAAACACGTGCTGGCCCAGCACCTCGGCCGGCCGGGGGTTTTCGAGTACACCATCCTTTATCATCAGCGACGCGCCGCCGGGCAGCAGCTCCTCGCCGGGCTGAAACAGCAGCTTCACGGTACCCCGGAAGTGGGCACGCTGCTCGGTCAGTATTTTGGCGGCGCCCAGCAGGCAGGTGGTGTGCACGTCGTGGCCACAAGCGTGCATCACGCCGGTATTCAGCGACTTGTACGGCACGTCGCTCAATTCTTGAATTGGTAGCGCATCCATATCGGCCCGTAGCGCTACCACTGGTCCGCCCGGCTGGCCCTCGATGAGGGCCACTACGCCGGTACCAGCCACGGTGTAGGGGGCTAGCCCCATCGCCCGCAGCTGCTCGGTCACAAAGGCTGCCGTTTCGGTTTCCTTAAACGACAGCTCTGGATGGGCATGTAAATAGTGGCGGATGGCCAGCAACTCGGGGGCGAGGGCCGCGGCGCGGTCTTTAATTATCAGAACCGCAGATTTATCGGATTGGTCGGATTTCACGGATTATAAGGGCGTAGTTGGACGCGAAGAGTGGGCTAGCTGGTTTGGTTAGCCATTAGCTAGCGGGCTAGCGGCAACAGACAACGCAACCGGCTATTTCAAAAAAGCAGTAGTGGCCTACCGGAATAATCGCCCACGAAATCCGTGAAATCCGACCAATCCGATAAATCTGCGGTTCTAACTAAGGCGTCTTATTCAGCAGCACCTGCATGGGTTCCAGCTCGGCGCGGGGCACAAACTGGCGCACCCGGGCCAGGCCGCGTGCGGCGTCGAGCTTGGTGAGGTAGTCGCCCACGTAGAGCCGGTACACAGGCTGCTTGAAGGTGATGTAATCCGTTTCGTCAGGGTAGCGGCTGATAATCTGGCGGCGGATGTTCATCACCTGGTCGCGCTCCAGCCCCAGGTAGGCCCGCACCCGAAAGCCGCTGGCGTACTTCACGTTCTGGTTGGTAAAGGCCTGGTCGCGCAGGCGCTGCTCTACCTGGGCCGTTACGTGGTTGGTGGGCGCGGGCGCGGCGGCTTTGGGGGCCGGGGCAGCGGATGGGCTGGCGGCGCGGGGCGGGCTAGCCACCGGGGCCGGGCTGCCGCTGGGCACCGCAAACACGGGCCGGTACTTGGCCACATTTTCGGTGGGGGGCGTGCTGGCCACCGGCTTGCGCGTGGTATCGGCCGGCGTTTGGGCGCGGGTGGTGGGGGCGGCCGGGGCCGTAGCCGCGCAGGCCACCAGCAGCGGCAGGCTCAGAAGCAGCACGGCGTTAGGAAGGCGTAGATTCATCTTCTTGCAAAATGGCCAGACTGTTGGACGTACCCAGGCGGTCGGCACCGGCGGCTAGCATGGCCAGGGCCTGCGCACGGGTGCGAATTCCCCCGCTGGCCTTGATGCGCACCCCCGCCGGCAGCACGCGGCGCAGCAGCTCCACATCGGCCACCGAGGCGCCCCGGCTGGCAAAGCCGGTGCTGGTTTTCACGAAGTGCGCGCCGGCCTCGGCACAGAGGCGGGCGGCGGTTTCCATTTCCGCCTCGGTGAGCAGGGCGGTTTCAATGATGACTTTCAGAATGGCGTCGTGTACGTCGGCCAGGTCGGCTAGGTCTTCGACCTCGGCCTGCACAGCTTCCAGCTGGCCCGACTTCAGCAGCGACACGTTCAGCACCAAATCTAGTTCGGTAGCACCTTCGGCCAAGGCTATTTCGGCCTCCTTAAATTTCACCCGGGCGCTATTATACCCTAGCGGGAAGCCGATAACCGTGCACACCGCCACGCCCGAGCCACTAAGCTCGCGGGTAGCCAGCGGCACGTAGCAGGGCGGCACGCAGGCGCTGGCAAAGCCGTGCTGGCGGGCCTCCTGGCACAGCTGGGTTATCTGGGCTTCGGTGCAGTCGGGCCGCAGCAGGGTGTGGTCGAACGTCGCGGCGAGATGGGGCGTGGGCATGGGGCAAAGGTACGTATGCGGCCAGGGCCGCGTTTTAAGAAGAGCCGCAACGAGGTATGCTCATCAAAAAGCAACCCCACCCAGTTTTATTTCACTGGGTGGGGTTGCTTTTAACTAAGGGTTAGCATTATGCTTCTTCTACCAGCACGCAACGCTCGGCGGCAAGGTCTTCCTCTACCGTCTTGTATTTCACGTCGCGCAACACGCGGCCGTCCATGTACTGCACGGTCACCTTGTCGTTGCGGTTGGCTACTTTCTGCGAACGCACCGGCTCTTGCTTGATGGCTGGGGCTAGCCCCAGTTCGGCGGCCTGCTCCAGGTCTTCGGGGCCCGCGCCGAGGCTGACGTCCGACACGGCCTTTTCGGCCTTTAGCTTGGGCAGGGGCTCCACGATGTCATCTTCGTAATACGAGTCCGGCTCGGCGAAGCCGGCTTCGGCGGCCACCGGTACATCAGCCTTGAAGAGGAAGCCGCTGGTGCCGTGGTTCACCTTGCTCAGCATGCGCTTGAACAGCTCAAAGGCTTCGAACTTATAGACCAGCAGCGGGTCTTTCTGCTCGTACACGGCGTTTTGCACCACCTGTTTCAGGTCATCCATCTGGCGTAGGTGCTGGGTCCAGGCTTCGTCGATGGTCGAGAGCACGGCGCCCTTTTCCATCTGCCGGATGATATCCAGGCCCTTGGTTTCCTGGGCCTTGCGCAGGTTGGCGATTACCTGCGTGTGCTTGTGGCCATCGGTGAAGGGAATGGCGATGTTCTCGTAGGGCGTGTTCTGGCCCAGCAGGTCGTTTATCATCGGCATCGCGTTCTGGCCGATGTGCTCGTTCTTGCTTTCGTAGTAGCCGGTGGCTTCTTCGTAGAGCTTCTGGGTGAGCGGCTCGGCGGCCAGGGCGCTGAATTCCTGCGGCGTGATGTGCGTGTCGTAGCCGAAGTCCTTGATAATGCTCAGCTTGAAATCCTCGTAATCGTTGCTGACCTTGTGGCCAGCCGCGATATCCTCGCTCACGTCGTAGATGAGGTTGAGAATGTCCAGCTCCAGACGCTCGCCGAACAGAGCGTTGCGACGGCGGCGGTACACCACCTCGCGCTGGGCGTTCATCACGTCGTCGTATTCCAGCAGGCGCTTGCGGGTGCCGAAGTTGTTTTCCTCCACCTTCTTCTGGGCGCGCTCAATCGACGAGGTAATCATCGAGTGCTGAATCACTTCGCCCTCTTCCATGCCCATGCGGTCCATGAGCTTGGCAATGCGCTCCGAGCCAAACAGACGCATCAGGTTGTCTTCCAGCGATACGAAGAACTGCGACGAGCCCGGGTCGCCCTGGCGGCCGGCGCGGCCCCGCAGCTGGCGGTCGACGCGGCGGCTTTCGTGGCGCTCGGTGCCGATGATGGCCAAGCCCCCCGCCTCACGCGAGGTTTCACGCAGCTTGATGTCGGTACCGCGACCGGCCATATTGGTGGCAATAGTCACGGTGCCAGGGTAGCCAGCGGCGGCCACAATCTCGGCCTCGCGCTGGTTCTGCTTGGCGTTCAGCACCTGGTGCTTGATGCCGCGCAGCTTCAGCATCCGGCTCATCAATTCGCTAATTTCAACCGAGGTAGTACCCACGAGTACCGGGCGGCCGGCCTGCACCAGCGCCTGAATTTCCTCGGCCACGGCGTTGTATTTCTCGCGCACCGTGCGGTACACCTTATCGTGGTCGTCCTTGCGCGAAATCACGCGGTTGGTCGGAATTACGACTACGTCGAGCTTGTAGATTTCCCACAATTCGCCGGCTTCGGTTTCGGCCGTACCCGTCATGCCGCCCAGCTTGTGGTACATGCGGAAGAAGTTCTGCAAGGTCACCGTGGCGTAGGTCTGGGTAGCATCCTCGATGCGCACGCCTTCCTTGGCCTCGATGGCCTGGTGCAGGCCATCAGAATAGCGGCGGCCTTCCATCACACGGCCGGTTTGCTCGTCCACAATCATCACCTTTCCATCCTGACTCAGGATGTACTGGTCGTCGCGCTCAAACAGGGTGTAGGCTTTCAGGAGCTGGTTCACGGTGTGCACACGCTCCGATTTCTCCTGGTAGTCGCTCATCAGCTGCTCTTTCTGCTGGAGTTTTTCCTCAGCGGTCAGGGCATCAGCTTTTTCGATGTTGGCAATTTCCACCCCGATATCGGGCATGATGAACAGGTGCGGGTCTTCGCCCTGCGCCGTAATCAGGTCGATGCCTTTTTCGGTCAGCTCAATCTGGTTGTTCTTCTCGTCGATGGTGAAGAACAGCGGTTTGTCGGCCTCCGGCATCTGGCGCGAGTTGTCGGCCATGTAGTGGTTTTCGACCTGCTGCAGCACCACGCGCATGCCCGGCTCCGAGAGGAACTTGATGAGCGGCTTGCTCTTGGGCAGGCCGCGGTAGGCGCGGAACAGGGCCAGCCCGCCGTCGCCGTCCTTGCCATTCTCAGTAGCGCCGGTTTTGCCTTCGGCAATGGCCTTGCGAGCCTGCACGAGGTAGGCCTGCACCAGCTTGCGCTGCTCGTCCACGAGGCGCTGAATGCGCGGCTTAAGCTGCAAGAACTCGTGCACGTCGCCCTTGGGCACGGGACCGGAGATGATGAGCGGCGTCCGCGCATCGTCAATCAGTACCGAGTCCACTTCGTCGACCATGGCGTAGTGGTGCTTGCGCTGCACGAGCTCGCTGGGGTCGCGGGCCATGTTGTCGCGCAGGTAGTCGAAGCCGAATTCGTTGTTGGTGCCGTAGGTAATGTCAGCCAGGTAGGCGTTGCGGCGGGCATCAGTATTGGGCTGATGCTTGTCAATGCAATCCACGCTGAGGCCGTGAAACTCGAACAGCGGCGCATTCCACTCCGAGTCACGCTTGGCGAGGTAGTCGTTCACCGTTACCAAATGCACGCCGCGGCCCCCGAGCGCGTTCAGGAACGCTGGCAAAGTCGACACGAGCGTTTTACCCTCACCCGTGGCCATCTCGGCAATTTTACCCTGGTGCAGCACTACGCCACCAATCAGCTGCACATCGTAGTGCACCATGTCCCAGGTAATCTCGGCGCCAGCGGCCAGCCACTTGTTGCTCCAGGTAGCCTTGTCGCCCTGAATGGTTACGTTGCCTTTGGTACGGGCAATTTCGCGGTCGGCGTCGGTGGCCGTTACCACGAGTTGGCCGTTTTGGGCGTAGCGGCGGGCAGTTTCCTTTACAATGGCAAAGGCCTGGGGCAGGGCGTCGAGCAGAGCCGCTTCGAGGTCTTTATTGCGCTGCTTTTCAAGGGTATCGATTTGCTCGAAGATGGCCTCCTTGCGCGATACGTCCAGATTAGGCTGGCTGTCAATCTGGCTTTGCAGGCCGCCAATCTGCCCGTCGATACCGGCTAGCTTGCCATCAATCTGCTGGCGGACTTCCTGGGTACGCTGGCGCAGCTGGTCGTCGGTGAGGGCGGCCAGTTTGGCATATTCCGCATTAATGAGGGCCACGTAAGGCACCACGTCCTTGAGGTCCTTTTCTGCTTTAGAGCCAAACAGCTTGGCGACGGTTTTGCCGAGGAAATCTAACATTGGGTAAACAAATTGACTAAAAAGAGCAGCGCGTATCTGGCAAATTTAAGGCCTGCCCGCTTAACGACGCGCCGGGCCATAAACTATAAAACCCCGCACGCTCAAAAAGAGTGCGGGGTTTTAAGAAGCGGAAATATTGGCAGCTTAGTAGCGCGGACTCTGCGAGTCCGCGCGTGGATAGCTACGCAAAGTGCCACCTACGCGCGGACTCGCAGAGTCCACGCCACATTTCACTACTCCTTGGCGGGCTCGCGGTTCACAAGCTTCTCAACCAATGAGGTAGAGCCAGCGATGGCCGGACGCGCCGGCTTGGCAGCCTCTTCCTTGTCCGTCAGCTTCTTGTAGAGCGTCAATGCCTGGGCCACTACCTGGTCCATATTGTAGTACTTGTAGGTAGCGAGACGGCCTACGAAATGCACATTATTAGCCTCGTCGGCAGCCTTCTTATACTTGGCGTACAGTTCGGCATTTTCCGGCATCGGAATCGGGTAGTAAGGGTCGCCCTCAGCCTGCGGGTACTCGTACACAATGGCCGTTTTGGGATGCTTCTGACCGGTGAGGGCCTTAAACTCGGTGATGCGGGTATAGGGGTGTTCGTTGGGGAAGTTCACCACCGGCGCGGCGAGGTGCTGCTCCTCATTCAGGGTGTCGTGCTTGAATTCGAGCGAGCGGTAGGGCAGCTTGCCGAATTTGAAGTCAAAATACTCGTCTACCGGGCCGGTGAAAATCATCTCCTTGAAGGGGATGAACTTAATCACCTCGTGGTAGTCGGTGTTGAGCATGATTTTGATGTTTGGGTGGTCGAGCATCTTCTCAAACATGCGGGTGTAGCCGTGCAGCGGCATCGCCTGGAACGTATCGGTGAAGTACCGGTCGTCGCGGTTGGTGCGGGTGGGTACGCGGCTGGTCACCGACTTATCGAGCTGCGAGGGGTCGAGGCCCCACTGCTTATTCGTGTAGTTTTTGAAGAATTTGTTGTACAGTTCGCGGCCCACTTTGCTTACTACCACGTCCTCCGACGTTTTCACCACCGGCACTTCCTCGGCTACCGAAGCAAAGAACTCCTCCACTTGAAAGCTAGTCAGGTTTAAGCCATATAGCTTATTAATAGTGTCCAAGTTGATGGGCATTGGCACCAGCTGACCATCGACCGAAGCAAGCACGCGGTGCTCGTATGGGCGCCAGTCGGTGAAGTTGCCGAGGTAATCGAATACGTCCTTCGAGTTGGTGTGGAAAATGTGCGGGCCGTACTTGTGAATCAGGATACCATCCTCATTATAATGGTCATAGGCATTCCCCCCGATGTGGCTACGCTTGTCGATAACAAGCACTTTTTTGTTACTGCGGGTGGCTAGCCGTTCGGCCAGCACGCTGCCAGCGAAGCCGGCCCCGACGATGAGGTAGTCAAACATAGGAGGGAAATTGAGGAGGTAGGAGATTAAAAACTAGTTCGTATGCTATCGAAAAAAGGCAGTATCAGGTAGTTTGCGCAACGGGCGCGGCCGATTTGGCCGCGAGGCGCGCTTGCATCAGGTTTACCATGTTCTGCCAGGTAAGGTCCCAGGAGATGGTAGCCAGGTAGTCATCGGTACGGGTGCGCCAGTCGGCATCCTTGCCCTGTTCGAGGGCATAGGCAATGGCTTTTCCGAAGTCTTTCGGGTCGTCAGCAATCTGCACCAGGTTGAGGTCGCCGTAGGGGCGCACTACATCGCGGATACTGGTGCTAACTACTGGCCGGCCGGCAGCCAGGTATTCGGGGGTTTTGGTGGGCGAGATGAATTCGGTGCTTTCGTTGCGCGCAAAAAGCAGCGTGGCTACGTCCCAGCCCCGCAAATATGCGGGTAATTCCTGGTAATTCTTACCGCCGAGGTAATGAATATTTTCGTTGTGGGGGAGCGTAGCGGGGTCAATCTTCACCACTGGTCCGATTATGACAAACTGCCACTCCGGATGGTTAGCCGCTAAATGGCCGAGCAGTTCAATATCGAGGCGCTCATCGACCACCCCGAAGAAGCCTACGCGCGGATGCGGAATGCTGGCTTGGTCGGCGGGTTCGGCTAGCTGGGGGTCGCGGGCTTGGCCGAAGTGGGCCTTATCGATGCTGCTCGGGAAGGAGTGCGCGTCGTTGTGCTGTTCGCGCTTGGATTCGTACAAGCGCTGGCCGCCGGTAAATACCAAGTCGGCTTTTTGGAACAGCTCCTGCTCGCGCTGGCGCAGCTCGGGCGGGGCACCTTTGAACTGGGCCAGTTCATCCATGCAATCGTACACGGTGAGAGCGGGGGCAAACTGGCGCGCCCGGCTCATGGCCATCGGGGTGTAAATCCAGAAAACGTAGGTCTTCACCTCGTTCTCGGTGAAAAATTGCTTAAGAATTTCTACTTGGGCTTCATCGCTGGCCTGCTCGTTGCCACGCAGGCGCTGAGGCAAATGCACTACCAATACTTTTACGCCATTCTGGCGCTCTTTTACTTCCACGTGTGGCTCGATGTGGTCATCGTTGTGGTAGAAGGCATCTTCGACGTAGAAAACGCGGCCGTGCTGCGCGAAGCGCGACAGCAAGTGCTGGGGCCGCTGCCAAACAAAATCCCAGTGCAGGTGCGCAAAACACACCAAATCGGGCAGCGAATACGTAAGGGAGTTTGAATCGGCTTGGCCCGCAGCCGGGGCGGTGGAGGCGGCACGCGCAGGTGCCTCCGCCGGAGTAGAAAGCGGCATGAAAAAAGACAGGAAAGAGCTTTTGTGCGCTGAATAAACCGGGGAAAGTCGTCCGGCAGGCAGCGCGTGTACTCTTATACGTGCCCTCTGCTAAAAGGATATGGCAGGGCTTAGAATGGTAGTTTTTCGCATGGACTACCCTTAGGTGCTCAGTATAATTTGTAATTCTACTGCATTTTCCCAGCCAGTACTGGTATTTTCACGTAGCCAGTCGTGGCGCACACCCACCTGCCGAAAGCCGGCTTTTGCGAATAAACTGAGGCTAGCCACGTTACTAGCCACTACGGTGGCGTATAATTGGTGTAAGCGTAAGGCCTGCCGGGCGTAGGGCAGCAGTTGGGTCAGGGCGGCCTGGGCGTAGCCGCGCCGCTGGGCACTGGCCAGCACCGCAATGCCCACGCCCGCCCGCTGGTGCAGGGCCGAGTAGTCGAACAGGTCGAGCGTGCCCACTGGCAGATTCTCCTCACTGCTGATAATCAGCCGCATCTGCCCTACCTCGGCGAGGCTTGCGCCCGCGTGGCGCAGGTACTCGCGCAGGGCGTGGCGCGAAATGGGCGCCGGCAGCACGTCGGACACGGCCCAGAGCGCGGGGTCGTTTTCGAGCTGAAATAAAAATTCTAAATCATCCGGCTCCAGGGCACGCAGAGTCACCATCGGGCCTAAATTTCGCCGCCAAACACGCGCACGGCTGGGCCGCTCAGCCACACGTTTTGAAAACCGCCGTCGGGGCCGGGCTCGAAGGAAACTTCGAGCAGGCCGCCCGCCGCTTGCAACTGCACGGGCGAGACCGCGCCGCGCGCCGAAGCGGCCAGCGCCACGGCCGTGACGCCGGTGCCGCAGCTTAGCGTTTCGTTTTCGACGCCGCGCTCATAGGTGCGCACGGGCCAGGGATGGCTGGGGTCGGCGGGCACTTCCACGAAGTTGACATTGACGCCGGCCGGGTCGTAGGCCTGGTCGAAACGGATATCGTGGCCGTGGCCGTACACGTCGAACTCGGCTAGGGCGTGGTGCTCCTCGGGGTCGAGAAAATGCACGTGGTGCGGCGAGCCGGTGTGCAGAAACACATCCTCCTCCCCTACCCCGGCGGGCTGAATGGCGGCCACGTCTATCATTTTCAGGCGCACGGTGCCGTCGGCCTCAATACAGGCCTCGTGGGGGCCATCCACGGCCAGAAAGTACGCTTTATCAGCAATGACGCCTAAGTGTTTGGCGAAGGCTACGAGGCAGCGGCCGCCGTTGCCGCACATGCTGCTGGGGTGGCCGTCGGCGTTGAAATACACCATTTCGAAGTCGTAGCCCTCGCGGTTGCGCAGCAGCATGAGGCCATCGGCGCCGATGCCGAAGCGGCGGTGGCAGAGGTGCGCGATGCGGGCGTGGCCGGTGGTATCGAACTGCTGGGCGCGGTCGTCGATAATGACGAAGTCGTTGCCGGTGCCCTGGTATTTATGAAAAGTCATGAAGCGTAGTGCGGATAGAATAGTGGCGGGGCGGCGGCCGGGCCGCTGGCCCCGGCGAGCTCTCGCCAGCCCGAAATTAATGCCCCTGGCTGGCCAGGTCGCCACAGCGCAGCCACTTTTCCCAGCGCTGGCGCTTGGGGGCGATGTGGCCTTTCAGGTATTTCTCCATGATGAGGGCAGCGCAGGGCGCGGCCGAGAGGCCACCAAAGCCCGCGTTTTCGAGGTACACGGCCACCACGATTTTGGGCTTGTGGGCCGGGGCGAAGCCAGCGAACGTGGCGTGGTCGTCGCCCTCATCGTTTTGCACGGTGCCGGTTTTGCCGGCTACCGCGATGCCCACATCGGCGAGGCTGGCCAGCTCGGCGGTGCCGCCGCGCTGCATGGCGGCCTCCATGCCGGGGATGAGGGCAGCGAAGTTGGCACTGTCTACCAGCGTGCGGTGGCGCTGGGTGAAGCGCGGCAGCGGGCCACCCTTTCCCACGGCCTTCACGAAGTGGGGCGTGATGTACCAGCCGCGGTTGGCAATAATAGCCTGCACATTAGCCATTTGCAGGCCGGTCAGGTTGATTTCGCCCTGCCCGATGCTGAGCGAGTAAATCGACTTGAAATTCCAGTTTTTGGTGCGGCGGGCCTTGTCGTAGTAGGCCGCCGTGGGCAGAAAGCCGGGCTGCTCGCGGGCAATATCTACCCCCAGCAACGTATCGAGCCCAAACGAGCGCACGTAGCGCCGCCACTCATCCAGATGGGCGTGGCGGGCGGCCACGGTATCGGCCAGGGTGGCAGCCGAGTCGGGGCGCGGCTCGACCACGGCGCGTAGCGTCTGGTAGAAATACGGGTTACAGCTGTATTTCAGGGCCATCGTGAGGTTGCGGGCCGTGGGGTGCGCGTGCACGCAGTTGACGAGTGACTGGTCGCAGAGAAAGGGCGTGTGGTCGGTAATGGCCCCCAGCTGCAAGGCCACGGCGGCATTTACGAGCTTGAAGACCGAGCCCGGCGGGCTGGCCTGCACGGCGGGGCGGTTGAGCAGCGGGCGGTTTTCGTCGTCGAGCAGCAGGGCGCGGCGGGCGGCGTTGCCGCCGGGGGCCGTGAGCACGGTGGGCTCGTAGGTGGGGGCCGATACGCAGGCCAGGATTTCGCCGGTGCGGGGGTCGAGGGCCACGAGGTAGCCGCGGCGCTCGCCCAGCAGGCGCTCGGCGTAGGCTTGCAGCTCAGCATCGATGCTCAGGTGCAAGTCCTGGCCCTGCTGAAAGGCGGTGTCGGCAGCCCAGCGGCCGTGCACCTTGCCGTGGCCATCGGTGAGCGGGTGGTAGGCCCCCCGGTGGCCAGCTAGCAGGCTATTATAATAGCCCTCTACCCCGCCGTTGCGCAGGCGGTAGTAGCGGCCGCGGGCCAGCCGCTGCGCCAGGTACAGAAACGGCTGGGCCGCCGCCGGCTGGTAGCCTAGCACGGGCGCGGCCACGGTGGTGAGGTAGCTGCGCTCGCGCCGGTGGCGCACCACCAGAGCTGGGTACTCGCGGGCATGGCGGCGCAGGCTATCTGCCTCGGGCTGGGTGATGCTCAGCTCGATGGGCCAGCGCTGCACGCGGGGCGGGGCAGGCTTGGGCTTGGCCGTATCAGGAGCGATGATGCCAGTGGAATCGGCCACTGGCTCGGGGCGGCGGGGTGGCGGGCCAGCTGGCAGCCGGCTGGCCAGGATGCGCGCCTGCAAGGCCCCGGCGGGCCAGCCCAGCAAGTCATTGAGCGCGAGCGTATCGAAAGGAGCGGCTTTAGGGATGCTGAGGGTATAGTAGTCCTGGCGCGCCACCAGCAGCTCGCCATTACGGTCGTAGATACGGCCGCGGACGGGGCGGTATACCTCACGGCATTGTTGGTACTCTTCGGTGAGAGCGGCTGGCCCGCCGGGCCCAGAGCACGCGGCCAGCCCAGCCCCCAGCAGCGCGCAGAGTAAGTAAGTGATTCTTCTTCGTAAAGCGTCAGGCATCACGTAAAAATACGGCTTTGCGGCGCAGCTTGGTGGGCAGGCTCGCCCAACGCACCGGGCGGCTAGATGAACGGTTATTTGGGCCCGCTGGCCGTGCCGGGGCCCCTTGGCCGTAACTTGCCCGCTCTTGCTAGCTGGGCCATTGGGCCATTTATATCCCTGTTTATGCGCGTAACTTCTTCCCTGGCCACAGCCCTGTTGCTGGCGGCCAGCCTGCCTGCCGCGGCCCAGAGCCGCCAGGAAACCCTTCTCACCACCGATTGGAAATTCATTAAAGGCGACCAGCCCGACGGGGCCAAGCCCGAGCTCAACGATGCCAAGTGGCAGGCCGTGCGCATCCCGCACGACTGGGCCATCACGGGGCCATTCAGCGGTGACAACGACGCGCAGGTAGTTAAGATTGAGCAGAATGGCGAGAAGGAGGCGACGCTGAAATCGGGCCGCACCGGCGGGCTGCCCTTCATCGGCGTGGGCTGGTACCGCCGCTCGCTCACGGTGCCCGCGCTGGGCAAGGACGGCCAAGCCGTGCTGGTGTTCGACGGGGCCATGAGCAACGCCCGGGTGTACGTGAACGGCAAGGAAGCCATGTTCTGGCCCTATGGCTACAACTCGTTTTCGGTCGATATCACGCCCTTCCTGCGGGCCAGCGGGCCCAATACGCTAGCGGTGCGCCTCGAAAATCAGTCTGAGTCGTCGCGCTGGTACCCCGGCGCGGGCCTGTACCGCAACGTGCACCTCATCACCACCAAGGGCGCGCACGTGCCGGTGTGGGGCACCTACCTCACTACGCCCGAAGTGTCGGCCACGGCGGCCACCGTCAAGCTGCGCACCAAGGTGGAGGTACCCGCCGGCTCGCCCGGCCTCGTGCTCTACACTGCTTTGCACGATGCCAAGGGCCAACTGGTAGCCCAGGCCAACACGCCCGTAACGCCGGGCCAGGAAACCGAGCAGACGTTTACCGTGACGGCCCCCAAGCTGTGGTCGCCCGAAACGCCAGCTATGTACACCGCCGCCTCCATGCTGATGGCTGGCAAGGTTATCCAGGACAAGTACGAGACGCCGTTCGGCATTCGCAGCTTCAAGTTTGAGAAGGGCAAAGGCTTCTCGCTCAATGGCCAGCCGCGCAAGTTTAAGGGCGTGTGCAACCACCACGACCTCGGCCCGTTGGGCACGGCCGTGAACGTGGCCGCCCTGCGCCACCAGCTGATGCTGCTCAAGGACATGGGCTGCGACGCTATCCGCACCTCGCACAACATGCCCGCGCCTGAGCTGATGACGCTCTGCGACGAAATGGGCTTTATGGTGATGGTGGAGTCGTTTGACGAGTGGAAAGCTCCCAAGGTGAAGAATGGCTACAGCCAATATTTCGACCAGTGGGTGGAGAAGGACCTCACCAACATGGTGCACCACTACCGCAACAACCCCAGCGTCATCATGTGGAGCATCGGCAACGAGGTACCCGACCAGAGCACGCCCGAAGGCCCGACCATTGCCAAGCGCCTGCAAGACATCGTGCACCGCGAAGACCCCACCCGCCCCGTGACCATGGGCATGGACCGCTACAACGACGACTTCAAATACGGTATCGCCGCCGTGCTCGACATCCCCGGCTTCAACTACAAGCCCATGCGCTACGCCGATGCCTACGGCAAGCTGCCGCAGGGCTTCGTGCTGGGCACCGAAACGGCCTCCACGGTGAGCTCGCGGGGCGTGTATAAATTTCCGGCCGTGCTGGGCAAGGAAATGCGCTACCCCGATAATCAGTCGTCGAGCTATGACCTGGAGTACTGCCCCTGGTCGCAGATTCCCGACATCGAGTTTGCGGCGCAAGACGACCTGCCCTACGTGCTGGGCGAGTTTGTATGGACGGGCTTCGACTACCTCGGCGAGCCCACGCCCTACGATGAGAAGTGGCCGTCGCACAGCTCGTACTTCGGCATCATTGACCTGGCCAGCCAGCCCAAGGACCGCTACTACCTCTACCGCGCCAAGTGGAACGCTAGCCAGCCCACCGTGCACCTGCTGCCCCACTGGAGCTGGAAGGGCCGCGAGGGCCAGGTAACGCCCGTGTACTGCTACACCAACGGCGCTTCGGCCGAGCTCTTCGTGAATGGCAAGAGCCAGGGCCGCCAAACTAAAGCTGCCGCCGGCGCCACCGACCCCCAGACCCGCTACCGCCTCCAGTGGAAAGACGTAGTGTACCAACCTGGTAGCATCAAGGTAGTGGCCTACGACGCCCAGGGCAAAACCATCGGCACCGAGGAAATCCGCACCGCCGGCGCGCCCCACCACATCAAGCTCGTCACCGACCGCACCACCCTCGCTGCCGATGGCCAGGACCTCGCCTACGTCACCGCCCGCGTCGAAGACGCGCAGGGCAACCTCTGCCCCGAGGCCACCCAGCAGCTGCACTTCGCGGTGAGCGGGGCCGGCACCTTCCGCGCCGTGGGCAACGGCGACGCCACCAACCTGGAGCCCTTCCAGGAGCCGCACATGAAGGCTTTCCAAGGCCAGCTCGTGGCCATTGTGCAGGCCAGCGAGGCGGCGGGCACACTCAAGCTACAAGCCACGGGTGACGGCCTGAAAGCCGGCGAGCTTCAGTTGAAAACCACCAAGAAATAGTTCTTGCGGCTGGCTCTGCCAATTAGATTTTTTATTAAAAAAGGTGCCTTCCGCTGGAGGGCACCTTTTTTGTTTTCAGCAGTCGCTTATGCTAAGCGGCATCCTTGAGAAAGTGCACCTTACGGCACGAAAAACCGGAGCTTAATAGCAAGTGGATTTGATAATTAGCTAAGCTCTTCTGTAGCAACCGGCGGCCGTAGCCAGCGTATCTGGTGGGGTATTTACCAAGCAATTTCTAAGCGTACTTCTTTTTATGGATAAGGAAAATAGCATGAGCCGGCGCCAGGTACTGGGCGGCATAGGGGCTGGCCTGGCCGCGGCGGCCGTGGCGCCTATCTTGCCCGCCGAGGGCGCGCCGCGTGCAGCCGACGCCGCGCTGGCCGCGCTCGTCGACCCCACCACCAAATACCCCAAGCCGCCGTTTCCGGGGCAGTCGCAGCCCTTTCCGGGACTGGCCGGCCAGATGACACCCCGTCCCGACCACGGCGAAACCAGCTACAAGGGCTCGGGCCGCCTGGCCGGCCGCAAGGCGCTCATCACGGGCGGTGACTCGGGCATGGGCCGGGCCGCCGCCATTGCCTACGCCCGCGAGGGGGCCGACGTGGCCATCAACTACCTGCCGGCCGAGGAGGCTGATGCCAAGGAGGTGATTGCGCTCATCAAGGCAGCCGGTCGCAAGGGCGTAGCCATTCCGGGCGACTTGCGCGAGGAGGCTTTCTGCCAGAAGCTGGTGGCCGAAACCGTGCGCCAGCTCGGTGGGCTCGATATTGTGGTCAGCAACGCGGGCCGGCAGCAACAGCGGCAGTCCATCCTCGACCTCACTACCGAGGACTTCGACGCCACGATGAAAACCAACATCTACGCGCCCTTCTGGATTATCAAGGCGGCGCTGCCGCACATGCCGCCCGGCTCGGCCATCATCGGCACTACCTCGGAGCAGGCCTACGACCCGAGCCCCAACCTGTACGACTACGCCCAGACCAAGGCCGCGACCATGAACTACGTGAAGTCACTGGCCAAGCAGCTGGCTCCCAAAGGCATTCGCGTAAACGGCGTGGCCCCCGGCCCCATCTGGACGCCCTTGCAGGTGAGCGGCGGCTCGACCCAGGAAAACCTAAAGGAGTTTGGCGGCAAAACGCCCATGAAGCGGCCGGGCCAGCCCGCCGAGTTGGCGTCTATCTACGTGCAGCTGGCTGCCAGCGACGCCAGCTATGCCACCGGGCAGGTGTATGGCGCGGCCGGCGGCGGCGGCCAGCCGTAGGGCCAGCGGCCACTAGCGCCAAAAGAGAAGGGCGGCCCGGTAAATACCGGGCCGCCCTTCTCTTTTGGCGCTAGTGGTTAGCTACTTAGTTCACGTCGCGGCTAGCCTCGAACAGGAACCAGGCGCGGCGCTCGGCCTCGTCTATGTACACTTCGAGCAGGCTAGCGGTGGCTACGTCGTTGATGTCGTCGGCAATCTCGTGCGAGGCGCGCAGGTTCTTTACCAACTCGCGGTTCTCGTTTTGCAGGTCGATGAGCATGTCAAGGGGATTCTCATAGATGTCATCGTTGTCTTTCACGCGCTGCTTGCGCTTTACCTCTCCTACCGAGTGGATGGTGGGGTAACCCAGCTTGCGCACGCGCTCAGCGATGGGGTCGATTACGACGAAAATCTGGTCAGCCTGCTCGTCCAGCAGTAAGTGATAGTCACGGAAGTGACGGCCGCTCATGTGCCAGTGGTAGTTCTTGGTTTTGATGTAGAGCGCGAAGTAGTCGGCAACCAATAGGTTGAGGCTATCGCTAAGTTTGGCGCGGCCGGTTTCGTCGAGGTCCGAAGGCGTGTGCAGCAGCGTAGGCTTGGCAAGCTTTTCTTGAGTGGCGGGCATAAAAATGAATTTTAAATTAATTATTTAGCAATCAATGGCTTATTAAATAAGCCGTAGGTCTGGATGTATTTACGCAATCCGCTCAAGCTGGTTTAAAAAGATGGAAATAATCTGCATCTTTCCCCAGGCCGCCCGACCTTTGCCGGTTCCTGCGCGGGTACCGCGCCCGCTCACCCCGTTTTCCTGCCCGTGTACGACTTCCTCACTACCTCCCCCTGGCCCGACTACGAGCTCATTGACTCCGGCAATTTTCAGAAGCTGGAGCGCTTTGGCAAGTACGTGCTGGCGCGCCCCGAGCCGCAGGCCATCTGGGATATGGCCCTGCCTGCCAGCGAGTGGCAGCAGGCCGATGCCACCTTTGCCCGCGCCCCCGGCAGCACCGAAAAGGGCCAGTGGAGCCTCAAAAAAGGTATGCCCGAGCAGTGGGTCATTGCCTACGAGCGCCCCGGCGGCCTCAAGCTGAAGTTCCGGCTGGGGTTGTCGTCGTTCAAGCACGTGGGGCTGTTCCCAGAGCAGGACCCCAACTGGCAATTCATTTATAACCAGACTAAAGCGCGCCAGGCCAAGCTACCACGCGTGCTCAACTTATTTGCCTACACCGGCGCGGCGACCCTGGCCGCCCGCGCCGCCGGGGCCGACGTCACGCACCTCGACTCGGTAAAGCAGGTCAATTTCTGGGCCCGCGACAACATGGAAGCCAGCCAACTCGACGGCGTGCGCTGGCTCGTGGAAGACGCCATGAAATACGTGCGCCGCGAGGTGAAGCGCGGCAGCAAGTACCAGGGCCTCATCCTCGACCCGCCCGCCTACGGCCGCGGCCCCAACGGCGAAAAGTGGCAGCTCGAAGACGAACTCAACGAGCTGCTCAAGCTCAGCCAGCAGCTACTCGACCCCGAGGACCACTTTTTTGTGGTGAACCTGTACTCGCTGGGCTTCTCGGCCCTGATTCTGGATAACCTGACCCAGGCCATTTTCCCCGGTAAAAAAGCCGTGCGCGAGCTGGGTGAAATCTACCTGCACGATGCCAGCCAACGCAAGCTGCCGCTGGGCACGTTCTGCCGGTTCGCCACTTGATTGTAGAACGGAGTGATACTCCGTTCCGCGTCCGTTTTCTTTGTTGAGTACCCGGTCCCGGCTTCGCCCCTTGGGCGACAACGGAGTACCACTCCGTTTTACATTTATGCACGCACCTGTACTGCACCGCCGGTTAGCCCTTATCGATATGGGTACCAATACCTTCCACCTGCTCATCGTGGAAGACCGACCAGGCCAGCCGCCGCACGTGCTGCTGCGTACCAAGGTGGGCGTGCGGCTGGGTGAGGGCGGCATCAGCCAGGGCGAAATTGCGCCCCTGCCCTACGACCGCGCCCTGCAAACGATGCGCGGCTTCAAGGAGGAAATTGAATTGCACGCCGTAACGGAGGTGCGTGCCACGGCCACGAGCGCCATGCGCGTCTCGCGCAACGGGCCGGCGCTGGTGCGCGACATCCTGGACAGCACCGGTATTCAGGTCGAAGTAATCGGCGGCGAGCGCGAGGCCGAACTCATTGCCAAGGGCATCCGGCAAGCCGTGCCGCTGGGGCCGCAGAAACATTTGCTGATGGACATCGGCGGCGGCTCGGTCGAGTTTATCATTGCCAACGAAGACACGATTTTCTGGAAGCAGAGCTTCGAAATCGGGGCTCAGCGGCTGCTCGATAAATTTTTCCCCGACCCCAGTGGCGTGTTTCCGCGCGAGCAATTGCAAGCGGAGTTGGAGTACTTGGCTGATAGACTGTCCCCCCTCACAGCCGCCGTAGCCGCGCATAGCCCGCTGGCTGGCCTGGTGGGCAGCTCCGGCAGTTTCGATACCCTGGCCGACCTCAGCGTGGGCCAGGTGCGCCGCGAGGCCGACCTGCCGCCCAGCACCGCGCTACCGGTAGCCGAGTTTGAGCAGCACTTTGCCCAGCTGCTCACCCTCGACCACGACGGCCGCGTGGCGCTGCCGGGCATGTTCCCGATGCGGGCCGACATGCTGGTGGTAGCTAGCGTCATTGTAAAATACGTACTGACTACCTACGAGTTAACGCAGATTACGACCTCCGCCCTGGCCCTGAAAGAAGGCCTGCTGGCCGAGCTACTCGCCTGATGTAGTGTAACTTTAGCTTACGAGCGGACGGACGCTGCCTGTCGGGGCTACTCGCTGCGCTCGCAAGCTAAAGCTTACGCTACATTTTCCCGGCTGGCCACGCCGGCGCGGCCACCCGCCACTTTGTGGATGAAGGCGAGCTTATCGACTACCGCCGGGCTGATGATGAACGGGTACGGGTCGGGCTGGCCCATGCTGCGGTTGAGGCTATTCATGGCAAAGGTGAGAGGCAACCACATGGCCATAATCTGCCGGAAATCAGCTATCTGATAGGGATTTTGCATGGCGGCGCGCAGGCCCTGGTCGGGGGCGGCATCGAGCGGGTCGAGGCGCAGGCCGAAGGCGTGGGCCGTTTGCAGGGTGTCTAGAATATGGAGGTAATGCGCCCAGGTTTCGGCCCAGTCTTCCCAGGGGTGGCTGCTGGCGTAGGCACTGATGTAGTACTGCGGCCAGTCGGGCATGGCACCCTGGGCATAGTGTTTTTTAAGAGCCTCGCTGTAGTCTACCCGCTCATCGCCAAATATTTGCCGGAAGCTCGCCAGGTTGGGCGAGTTGTCGATGAGGCGGTCCCAGTAGTAGTGCCCTACCTCGTGCCGGAAGTGGCCCAGCAGCGTGCGGTACACCTCGTTCATCGACTGCCGGGCCTGCTCGCGCGCGATAGCATCGGCTTCAGCTATATTAATAGTAATGAGGCCATTGCTATGGCCGGTAAGCACGCGCTCGGTGGGGTTATCGTCGGCTTTGAAGTCAAATTGCAGGCCTTGCTCGGGGTACACGGTTTTGCTCACCACGGGCAGGTGCAGGCACAGCAGGCTGTACACTAGCCGGTGCTTGGCACCTTCCAACTCGCGCCAGCGGCCCAGGTAGCCGGGATGGCTCAGGTCGGGAATGGTGCGATTGAGGGTGCAGGCCGGGCAGAAAGGCGTGGCGCTATCGCTCGGCACCAGCCAGTTACAGACGCCGTGCTCGTTGTTTTGGCAGTAGGTGTACGTAGGGCCGGCGGGCTCGCCATACAATCGAAACGTGCGGCCATCGGGCGCGGCTTGCAGCGGTAGCAGTTGCCGCCGGGTGGCCTCGAACCCCAGCGGATACTGGCATTTTTCGCAGCGGCTGTTCTCAAAGTATAGCACTTGGCGGCAATGGGTGCAGGTAAAAAGCTTCACGGGAATGCGGCTAAAAACTAGCCTGCTCAACGGCGTCCGGAGCCACCGGTTGGCTTACGCACACATTTTTTAAGAATTATTCTTTTATGAAAAGACCTTCTATTTTAGGGCGCTTTAGTCGAAAAGAGTAGCCTTTTGCTTTTTTAGCCGTTTATTTAAGCCCCAGCTATCCGCTTAAAGCTACCGTTTATTAGCCCAAGCCCTTCATATCAGCCCCTGTCCCATGTCGAACCCACTCGTAGCTTCCTACCAAAACCAGCCCCAGGTGTGGGATGAAATGTTTCGGACCGAGGGCGTGCGGGCCGAGTACCAGCACTTTGTGGCAGCCATCGCGGGCCTGGCCGGCGATGAGATGACCCGCAAGGACGAGCTAGCCAAGAAACTCTTTATGAGCCAGGGCATTACCTTCACCGTGTACAGCAGCGGCGAGGGTATCGAGAAGATATTTCCGTTTGATATCATCCCGCGCATCATCTCCAACAGCGAGTGGCTGCGCATTGAGGCGGGCATTAAGCAGCGACTGAAAGCGCTGAATATCTTCCTGAAAGATATTTACAATCAGCAGTTTATCATTAAGGATGGCGTGGTGCCAGCGGCGCTGGTGTATTCGTGCCCGCAGTTTTTGCGCGAGATGATGCACGTGCGCGTGCCCCACGATGTGTACACCCATGTGGCGGGCGTGGACCTCATCCGCGACCACGACGGCGAGTTTTACGTGCTCGAAGACAATCTGCGCACGCCCTCTGGCGTGTCGTATATGTTGGAGAATAGGAGCATTACGTACCGAATTTTCCCCGACCTGCTGCCCAAGAGCAACGTGCTGCCGGTGAAGGACTACCCCGATTTGCTGTACCGCAACCTGCTGGCCCTGGCCGACCGCCAAACCAGCGACCCCACCGTTGTGCTGCTGTCGCCGGGCATCTACAACTCGGCCTATTTCGAGCACAGCACCCTGGCCCGGCTCATGGGCATTGAGCTGGTAGAGGGCCGCGACCTGCTGGTGCACAACCACTTCGTATACATGAAAACCACGCGCGGGCTGCAAAAGGTAGACGTTATCTACCGCCGCGTCGACGATGAGTTTCTCGACCCACTGGCCTTCCGGCCCGACAGTGCGCTGGGCGTGCCGGGCCTGTACTGGGCCTACCGCAAAGGCAATGTGGCGATAGTAAATGCGATGGGCAACGGCGTGGCCGACGACAAGGCCGTGTATTGCTATGTGCCCGACATGATACGCTACTACCTCAACGAAGAGCCGATTCTGAAAAACGTACCCACCTACCAACTCGAAAATGCGGACCACCGCGAGTTGGTTTTCAAGGACATGGACAAGATGGTCATTAAGCGCACCAACGAGAGCGGCGGTTACGGAATGCTCATCGGCAGCGCCGCCACCGAGCAGGAAATGGACGATTTCCGCACCGCCATCCTGGCCGACCCGCGCAGCTTTATCGCGCAGCCCATCATCAGCCTGTCCTCCACGCCGTGCTACATCGACGGCAAGCTCCAGCCCCGCCGCATCGACTTGCGGCCGTTTGCGCTGTGCGGGCCGAGCGGCATTGACATCGTGCCGGGCGGGCTCACGCGGGTGGCCTTGCGCGAGGGCTCGCTGATTGTAAACTCGTCGCAGGGCGGGGGCAGCAAGGACACCTGGGTGCTGGGGGCGTAATCCTGGCGTGGGCGCCTCACCCCCCGGCCCCCTCTCCGAAAAGGAGAGGGGGAGCCTGGCATCAGTAGATGGGCTTTGTTTCCAAGTAATTTTTAAAAATACGCATTTTATCGTCCGGCTCCCCCTCTCCTTTTCGGAGAGGGGGCCGGGGGATGAGGCGCTACGTTAGAAGAGCATTATGCTAAGCAGAGTTGCCGAAACTATCTACTGGCTGGGGCGCTACATGGAGCGCACCCAGGTGATGCTGCAAACCATTCGAATTCAGTATATTGCCTCGCAGGATGAGCCTCACTACTGGGGCTGGCAGCCGCTGCTCGGCACCTACGGCGACCTCAGCGACAAGGAGCTGGCCCGGCGGGCGCCGCACACGCCGCAGGTGCTCTACCACCTGCTGTTCGACCGCGACAATGCGGCCTCTGCCTACCGCAACATCGTGCAGGGCCGCGAGAATGCCCGCGCCGTGCAAGACCACATTACCAAGGAAGTGTGGCAGTGCCTCAACGATTACTACCATCTCATCCGGCACGATGCCTTAGCCCACCAAACGCTGGGCGAAGACCCCGTTTCGGGCCTGGATAACCTCTTGCAGCAGGGCATCCTGTACGTGGGCACCGTGCAAAATACCATGCCGCGCGACGAAGGCTACATCTTCCTTAAGCTGGGCAAGTTTCTGGAGCGCGCCCTGCAAACCGTGGACCTGCTGCGCCTCAACCAGCACCTGTTTGCGAGTGAGCCGGAGGCTGGCAACCACGAGCTGCGCTACCTACTGTATAGCCTGCTGGGTTACGAGCTGTATTTGAAAACTTATCAGGGCCAGCTCGATGCCACCAGCGTGCTGGAACTGGTACTCTACAATCCCGACTTTCCGCATTCACTGCTTTACAGCCTGGGCCAGCTGCTGCGCTACTGCGAGCGCCTCAAAGACAAGAGCCGGCCCGAGAGCTACGAGCAGCTGCGCTTTCTCATTGGCAAGGCTCGCACCACGGTGGCCTACAGCACCTTGCAGGCCCAGCAAGACGGCGCGCTAGGCTCCTTTCTGGGGCAGGTGCGGGGCGAGCTGCTCGATATTACGGCGGCGCTCAGCACATCTTATTTCAATTGATAATGAGCAGTTATGGCTTCTTATAAGATTCAGCACCGCACGCGCTATGCTTACGCCGCGCCCGTTATCGACTGCGCCAACCAGCTGATGATATACCCGCTGCCCGACGAGCGCCTGACCGTGAAAAGCCACCTCGTGCGCATTACCGGGCAGCCCGAGGTGGCGTTGTTTACCGATTATTTTGGCAACCAGGTGGGCGTGTTTTCACTCATTGAGTCGCACGCCGAGCTGGTTATCGACTCGCTGGCCGAGGTCGAAACCCACGCCATCCAGTTTCCGATGGATGAGGCCACCGCCGAGGCGCAGTGGGCCCACCTGGCCGGCCTGCGCACCGATGTGGCCTTCATGGACTTTCTCAAAGTACCGACCGCAGACATCGAAACCGAGCTGCGGGCGGCGCTGGGCGGCATCGTCACCTACGGGGCCAAGCCGCTGAAGCAGGCGCTCGAACTATCGGAGTACGTGCACGATAACTTTCAGTACCAGCAAGGAGTCACGAGCATTGAAACGCCCATTGAGGCCATTTGGCGGCTGCGGGCGGGCGTGTGCCAGGATTTTGCCCATCTGCTGCTGCACCTGCTGCGCCTCAACAATTTGCCCGCCCGCTACGTGAGCGGCTACGTGTGCCCCCGCGAGGAGGGCGTGCGCGGGGCCGGGGCCACCCACGCCTGGGTCGAAACCTACGTGCCCTTCTACGGCTGGCTGGGCCTCGACCCCACCAACAACTGCATCGTCAACGACGGGCACGTGCGCATGGCCATTGGCCGCCACTTTGCCGACTGCACCCCCGTGAAGGGAACCTATAAAGGCACCGGCGCCCACACTCTGGAGGTAACCGTACACATCGAAAACGGCCGCCCCATTGCCGGCAACGAACTGCCCGACCGCCCCACCTACGTGCAGCAGGCCCCTAGCCCCGCCCCCGCCACCAACTCCTACCGCAAGTACCTCGACTGGGAGCAGCAGCAGCAACAACAGCAGCAGTAGGCCGCTGGCCCCGGCTCAGGGCTGGTTTTTGAACGTAACGGGCACCGTGAAGCTCACTGCCACCGGCCGGCCACTCTGCTGACCCGGCACGAAGCGCGGCAGTTGCTGGATGGCGGCCACCACGGCCTCATCGTAGGCCGGGGTGAGGCCTTTTATTACTTTGGTATCGCCCACGCTGCCATCGGCCAGAACCACGAAGCTCACAAACACCCGGCCCTCCTGGTGCGGACCGCTGGGGTACACGAGGTTGTCTTGAATTTGCTTGACGATGCCACCCATGCCGCCGCCTGTGGGCAGGGCAGGCATTTGCTCGACGAAGGTGTACACGGCCAACGGGTTGGGCGCGGGCTTGCCGGAGCCAGCGGCGCGCGGGGGGAGCGGCGTGCCCGGCAGTTCCCGCACCACCTCATCCGGCCGGTACACCCGCATGGTAGACGTGCCGGACTGACCTGCTTTCAGCCTTCTGACTACTACCCGCATATCTTCCGGCTTGCCTGCCATCTGGGTGATGTCGAACTGCTGCGTGACCCCGGGCTCCAGGGGGCCATTTTGCCGCAGGTCCTGCTGGATTGCCTCAGCCACTTTGCGCTTCGCCACCTCGGTTCGGGCGGTCTGGTCAGCCTCGCTGGCGGCGGGCTTCGTTTGGGCTAGCGCCACTTGGCTGGCAGCCAAAAATACCCCGGCCAGCACGGGCAGGGCTAGCCACTGCTTCCAGCGACGCACGGGAATCTCATTCTGTAACATGGTAATTCGGGTAAGGGTGAAGGAAAAGGCAAACGACTGTAATAAAGACGAATAGCCCACCGCGCGGCGCGTGGCCAGCCGGGCCAGCAGCGCGCGGTAAGGCGGCGCGGGGGCCAAGGCATCGGCGGGGCTGGCTACCTGCCACAGGGCCTGCCAGTCGGCCAGCAGCTCGTGGGTGAGGCGCAGGGCGGGCAGCAGTAAGTGGGCAAAGGGATTGAACCAGAGCAGCGCCCGCCACACCTCTAGCCAGAGCACGTCGCGGCTGTGGCCCTGCTCCACGTGGGCCAGCTCGTGAGCGAGCACCGCCGTGGCCTCGGTGGGCGTGAGGGCGGCGGTATCATCCCAAAAAACGGTACGCCCGAAGGAGCTCGTGGGCAGGCGCCCACCGGTGTAGGCCAGCACGTAGCCGGGCCGCTGCTCGCGGGGCAGGTGCCGGGTGGCGCGCCGCAGCCGGTCGTAGCGATAGGCAAGGCCCCCCAGCGACGCCAGCGCCCCCAGAAGGTAGAGGCCGGACAGCCACGGGCCGGCTTCCCAGCCAGCGGCCGGCACGGGGGCCAGCGACACGGCCGGCTGGGCCACCCCTTGCGTTATTACCATTGCTGGCGGCGCGGGGGCCAGCCACGCGGCCACGTTGGGGCGCGGCAGCAGCGGCAGGGCCACAGCCACCACCGGCGCCAGCAGCAGCACCGCCCGGTTGTAGCCAAAGCACCGCTCGCGGCGCAATACCAGCCGGTGCAGCAGCCAAATGGCCCCCAGGGGCAGCAGCGTACCCCCTAGCCAGCCCAACAGAAAAGACGTATTCATAGCTCAGAAAGAAATGATAAGCGACAAATAAACAGCTAGTTAGCCAGAGGCATTTACCTAGTAGCCAGGCGGCGGGTACTGGTGCGCTTGCCTAGGGTATAGACCTGCACGCTATCGAGCGCCCCGGCGGGTGAGTAGTAGTTCCAGTCGCCAAACCAATAAAAGTGCAGGCCGTCGGGCTCGTCGGCCAAGCGCGCGTGGCCCTGCTTTGCGACTTGGCCGCTGGGGTAGTAATAAGTAATATGGCTGAGGCCGTGGCGGCGGTAGCGCTCTTTGTGCTGCAATTCGCCGGCCTGCGCGTAGTAGCGCCAGCGCCCCACCGGCTGCCCGTGCCGGTAGCGGCCCCGTATAAAAGGCTGCGTGCGGGCATCATCGTAGTACGTGCGGTAGCGCCCTTGGCGGTCACCCTGGCGGTCGGTGCGCCCAGTTGCCAGTTGGGTGCTGGCGCAGGCCGTGGCCAGGGCCAGCAGCAAGCAGAATAGAAGAAGACGTTGCATGGCGAGGCGGGCTTAAGCTAGGGGTTGATTTTTGGCGGGCGAGCCAGGGGCAGCAGGGTCTTCGGCCGCCTGGCGCAGCAGGGCATCGAGCTGGGCGGCATCAAGGTTTTCTTCCTGCGCAAAAAAGGATACCAGCTGCCCAAACGAGCCCCCGAAGTAGCCGCGCAGCAGCTTGCGCAGCGAAAAGCGCCGGTAGTCGTCCTGCGCCACCAGGGCGTGGTAGCGGTAGCCGCGCCCCACGGGCTCGTAGCCTACGAAGCCCTTTTGCTCCAGAATACGCACGATGGTGCTCACGGTGGTGAGGGCCGGCAGCGGCGTGGGCAGTGCTTCGCGCAGGTCCTTTACATAGCTGGGGCCCAATTGCCAGAGCAGTTGCATTACCTGCTCTTCGGCGCGGGTTAGTTCGGGGAAAGGCGGTTGCATAAGTCGGAAAGCCAGGAGTTATTTCACAGCGAGCGGTTGCTGCCAGCAGCGGGCGGAAGCATCACGTAGCTCGGCCGCGTAGGTGCTGGACAGCAGGTTGGATAACTTGCCGCTAAGTACGACACGCTTTCAACTAATAAGTTAGTCACAAACTAAATTATTAGTTAATAAAGGCTAAATTTCTAATAATCAGCAATAAAAATTTTAGCCCTCCTGCTGCATCACCCTTAGGGCATCCTATGAGTGAGCCACGTTTGGAATGAGACTACTATGCTGGCGCCCAAGCTGTGGCCCGGCGGCAGGGCTCCCCCGGCAACTAGCCTGGTGAGCCAGGCTACCTTCGCAGCTAGACTTTTACTTTGACTTTCATGCTTTCTCGCCTTGGCCTGCTAGCCCTCGCCACGATGGCCACCGCCGTGGCAGGTAGCCCTGCCACGCTGCGCGACCTCAGCAGTGTGTATGAAACAAACGACCCGGCGTTTTTTCGGCAGCACCGGGTGCGCGAGATTCAGGTCCATAAGCAGTTTTTTAACGGCCCCAACTCCCCTGAGCCGCGGCAGTTGGAGTACACTTTGCAGTTCAACCAGCAGGGCCAGCAGGTGCGCTACGAGCAGGCACAGCAACGGGTAGAGGCCAGCTACGACGCCGCCGGCAGCCTGACCGACCTCAGCCGCTACCAGCTGGCTACGGGGCCAACCGGCTGGCAACCGACCACGCGCGAGCACTTGCCCGAGCCCGCCGGCACCCCCGGCTACCTCGACGAGTGGGACGTGTACCACCAAAACTGGATTCGGCTGGAAGACCGCACCCGCCGCCGCTGGCAGGCCCACGATACTACCTACGTGCTCAACAGCTACCGGCCCGGCCCCCTGGTAAAGCTCGTGCGCCCGGAGGCCGCCACCCGCAGCGTGCTCACGCGCAGCTACCAGGGGCCGGCGGGCACCACCCGCACCGATGTGCTGACGATGAGCAACCAGGAGTTGCAAGAGGCTGAGTACTACTACACCCGCCGCCAGGGGCTGGCAGAAGAAAGCGGGGAGTTGCTTTACGACAGCCTGCTGCGCGCCCACGGCACCCACCACCGCCTGCCCACTACGCACCCGGCCCTCGACTACCTGCAAGACTCGCTGGCGCGCCGCGCCCAAGGCCAGCCCGTGGCCGAGTTTCGCTCTACCTACGATGCCAGCGGCCGCCTGCGCACGCGCAACGGGCTTAGCTACGAGCGTGATGCCCAGGGGCGCCTCACGGCTACGATGCACCGCAATACCCGCAACGGCAAATTTGACGGCACGCGGTACGAGTACCTGCCCAACGGCCTCGTAGCCAAGCAAAAATTAGTAAGCGACCTCGGTTTTGCGACCGTTATTTACTCCTACACCTACCGCTACTACTAGCACCGGGCCAGCGGCCTGGCGGCGGGCCGGCGCGGCGGGCCACGCCGCCTGCTCCTTCCGGGCTGGTGCATCTTTGTGGGCCGCTCCGCACTCCAGCGGGCCTATTTTGCCATGACGTTCGCCTATCAACAGCTATTCACCTTCGCCGAGCAGGTGTTCCTGGCCCTCGGCTGCCCCGAGGCCGATGCCACCCTGGCCACCGAAACCCTGCTCTCGGCCGATTTGCGGGGCGTGGACTCGCACGGCGTGGCGCGGCTCTCGGGCTACGTGCGCCTCTGGGAGGCGGGCCGCATCAATGCCCGGCCGCGGGTGGGCATCACCTACGAAACGCCCAGCACGGCCGTGGTCGATGGCGACGGTGGGCTAGGGCTGGTGGTGGGCCCCAAAGCCATGCGCATTGCCATGAAAAAAGCGGAGCAGGTAGGCACCGGCTGGGTATCGGTGAAGAACTCCAACCACTTCGGCATTGCCGGCTACCACGCCATGCTGGGGCTGGCCCAGGACATGGTGGGCATCGCCATGACCAACGCCTCACCGCTGGTGGCCCCTACCTACTCGCTCGATAGGCTACTGGGCACCAACCCTATCGCCGTGGCCGTGCCCGCCGGCGAGCAGCCCGACTTCGTGCTCGACATGGCCACTACTACGGCCGCCAACGGCAAGCTCGAAATCGCGCAGCGCAAAAACCTGCCCATTCCCGAGGGCTGGGCGCAGGATGCCCAGGGCCAGCCCAGCACCGACGCCAACATCGTGAAAAACGGCGGCGCCTTGCAGCCGCTGGGCGGGGCCACCGGCTCGCACAAGGGCTACGGGCTGGGCGCGGTGGTCGACATTTTTTCGGCCGTGCTGAGCGGGGCCAACTACGGGCCGTGGGTGCCGCCGTTCGTGGCGTTTTTGCAGCCGCCGGCCGACCCGGTGGGCCAGGGCCTGGGCCACTTTTTCGGGGCCATGCGGGTCGATGCCTTCCGGCCAGCCGACGAGTTTAAGCAGCACATGGACAAGTGGATAACCACTTTTCGCGAGGCGAAGGCCGTGGCAGGCCAGCAGGTGCTCATCCCCGGCGACCCCGAGCGGGCGATGGCCGCGCACCGCCTCCTCGAGGGCGTGCCGCTGCTGGGCGCCGTGGTGCAAGACCTAGAAAAGACGGGGGCTAAGTTTGGGGTGCGCCTGTAGCTAAGGCTCAGCCCTACTGTAGGTCGTTGAGCGCGGTGCGCAATTCGGGCATGGTGACGGGGTGAAAGCTAAGGCTACCCAGCGCCAGCGGCCCCATAATAGCCGTGCGGGTAGCGAGGTACAGTATGCCATTCTCACGGCGAATTGCCACGATAACGGCACTACTGCCCAGCGGCACATTGCGAAACGCCGTTTTGTAGGCGCTGACCGGCTGGCCGCTCATGACACTCCGAAAGCCCTTGAACAACAGGGTTACGATGGCCCCAGCCTGCGGCGACCGCACGCCGAACGTAATGAGCGGCCCCGGCCCCAGGTAGCGGTCGCAGTTTATCCATCGCAAGCCCTGGGTGCTCAGCTCATTGTACACTCCTTGCTGCGTAATGGCTGCCCTGGAGGTATCCGTGAATTGGGTGCGAATTCGCTCTAGCTCGGCCGCGGCCCGTGCCCGCTGCACGGCATTCAGCGAGTCGTAACGGCCCCGGTTGGAGAAATAAAGCGCCTCCATCTTATTTCGTTGGTCTTGGATGGCTCGCACTATAGCGCGCCAACATCCTTTGCTTCGTTTTTCGCGGAGATGTGGGGTAGTCTGGAGGTCCCAGTCTTCCGGCACCACGCGTATTTTGCCCGATTCGGCAAAGTATAACCGCAACTTGCGGGAAGTACTCCCCGCCGAAACCGAATCGACAGCCTTACCGGGCCCAAATGGCACGGGCGCTAAGCAGAACGAAGGAACTTCCGTAAAAGTAGCGGGCCGCCAGCGAGGCAGGCTGCGGAGCGCCGTGGTGATGTGCGCTACCAACTCGGCATCGGCCTGGGATTCGACACGGCCGACGGTCCCGGTCGAATCGACCTCAAATTTTACCGTCACAATTCGCAGAATCCGCTCCTTGTACTGCTCCGAGGCCTCGTGCAGCACTAGTCGCTCGTTGCGGCTCATGCGCCGGCCGTGCCCCAGCCTGGCCCGGGTAGCCTTAGGGTATTCGATGGTGGCCGCCAGGTCTTTGCTGAAGCGGCGCTCTCCCCGCACGTATTCGGGTGGGTTGGCTTCGGATTCTCGGCGCGTCTTGTTGGGGGTACGCCGCCGGGCTTTCAGCTTGCGGCCACGCAGCATACGGCGGCCCGGCAGCGTAGGCGCCGGCCCAGTCGGTGGGCTGCTGATGGGTGGTAGCAGGGCCGCCGGCTCCTGCCAGTCCAGCACGTGGGCCGAGCCATGCGCAACGCCTACAAAAAGCTGCATTCCGGGCTTCTGGACCGGGGCTGGCATTCGCAGATGCACGAACGCGCCTGGCCGCAGCTGCACGGGCTGGCCTTGGGCAGTGGCGGTGAGGTTGAGCATGCCGCCAGTTTCGAGAAGCTGCGGGCCCGCCGTGGTGCTCAGGCCCGCCAGCACCATATCGGCCGGGGTATAAAACTCCTGCAATTCCAGCCTCACCGCAGTAGTGCCAGTGTCGGTCAGGTCCCAGGCATCGGCTGGCAGCAATAGCTGCGTACCCTGCGCGCCCAGCAATAGCGTATCGCGGCCGGGACGCACCGTAAACACCTGTACGGGCGGCAGGCCGGTCAGCAAAAAGCTTCGCAGCTCGGCTGTACGTACTGAGTCGGGGCCGGCTTCGGCCAACGTATCCGGCGTAGCGGCGGCCAGGGTAGTAGGCCGGCGGCGGCGCGGCCCATCCAGCAGGGCCAGCAGCCGCGTAGCTTCGGCGCCATCGGCGGCGGATGGCGGGGCCGGAACGGCCGCCGGGGCTACGCCGCTGGCAGCCGGCAAGGCGGCCTTACTGGCTGCCAGCGGGGCGGGACCAGCCCCGGCAACTGTGCTGGGCGAGCCCATAGCAGAGGTGCGCTCGGAGCGGCCGCAGCCAGCCAAGCCCAGCATGCTCAAGGTTAGCCACAGCAAGTAATTTTTGCGCATACGCAACGACGAAAAACAGCTATTGGCTCGTCTAGACGAACCGTTTGTTTATTGAGAATCAAAGAAACACCCGCCGCATAAATCGTACCGTGGAAGGCCGGCAGGTACTCATTTCCAGCAACCCCTGACGGGCGATGGCCGCGCACCGGCTTCTGGAAGACATTCCGCTACTCGAAGCAGCGGAGTATATTTTGGGGCAGAAGAGGGCCAGGCTCGGCGTGAAGCTGTAGCCACTGGCGGGGCAACTGGCTAGCCTTGCGCCTACCGCTGCGGGCGTGGCCCGGGCGGCCGGGCAAACACCAGCCAGTTGGACTGCCGGGCGGTGTGCGTGCGCCGGTGGCCCAGCGTCACTACGCGGCTGCCGGCGCGGTACCAGCCCTCGTCCCAGTCGCCCATGTCGAGGTAGAGGGCGTTTTTAGCCCCTAGCTCCAGCAGGTCGTCGGCAAATTGCTTTATCTCCAGGTCATCGGCCGCGCTCTCGACCACGGCAAACTGGTGGTTGGCAAACTCAACCAGTGCTCGCCGCTGAAACACGCTGCCCCCGGCCTGCCGCTGATTCTTACCCTCAAACACCAGCAGCTCCTGCAACAGCACCGTGCCCCGGTGCTGGCTGGCCCGCGCCAGCTGCGCCGGGGGCGGCACCTGGCCCGCCGCCACCCGGCCGATGGCCAGCGTATCGCCCACAATAGTCAGCACGCCGTTCAGGAAGCCTACGGTGGCGGTGGTTTGCCGCAGGCGGCCCTGGCACACCAGCAGGTCGAGCGGCGCGTCGGTATCGAGGTCGGTGTAGGCGGCCGCTACGCTCAGCTGGCAGCGCGCATCGGTGGCCAGGGGGCGCTGCGTGACGACGTCAACCGCCAGGTTTTGCGGATAAAAAACGGTGTAGCCGTTGCCCTGCCGGGTTGTCTTTTCCGCTACCTGCACCTGCTGCGCCGCCTGCTGACGACAGGCAGCCAGCACCAGCAACGAGCAGAACAAGAAGCTGTATTTCAAGATGTGCATACAAGTACGGAGTGAGCCGCCAGCCAAGATAGCGCAACGACACCCACCGCCCAGGCCAGCCGGCTACGCGCCCAGCCGGCTGGCCCGCCCACCGGCCACCAACTGCACCAGCAGCACCCAGCCCAAGGCGCTGCTCCAGCCGGCCAGCACGTCGCTGGGGTAATGCACGCCCAGGTACATGCGCGCCGCGCCCACGGCCAGCGCAAACAGCGGAGCAACCAGCCAGCAGTTGCGGCGGTGGCGCGGCGTGCTAAAAAACAGCGCCGCCGCCAGCGCCGCCGTATCCATGGCGTGGCCGCTGGGAAAGCTGAACGTGTGCTCGGGCCGCAGGCTAACCCACAGCGCCGGCCGGGGCCGCTCCACGGTGTACTTGATGGCCTGCGTGAGCAGCATCGAGCCCCCTACCCCAGCGGCAAACAGCCAGGCCTCGCGCCGGCGGCCGGCCCAGGCCAGCGCGCCGGCCGTGAGTATGCCGGCCGCCACCATTGGGCCGGTGTTGCCCACGATGGTGAAAAACACGGCCAGCCCATCGAGCGCCGGGGTGGCGTGGCGGTGCAGCGCCAGCAGCACGGGGTTGTCGAACGGCGCCCGGCCGGCACCCAGCACCAGCGCGGCCATCGTGCCAAACGTGCCCCAGGCCAGCGCGGCGGGCAGCCACAGGCGGCGGCGAAAGGAAACTTCGGCCATACGGAGCAGGTAAAGGAATACGCGCTGCATACGCAAAAGCCCCGCGCGGGGTGCCGCGTGCCTAGCTTCGTACCCCCAACTCCCGAGCTTACGCGATGCGCAAAATTTCTCTGTTGAGCCTGCCCCTGGCGCTGGCCGCCTGCTCGCCCACCGACCCGGCCAGCCAGGCCGACGCACCCATCCCGGCCGCGTGCCGGCCGCCCGCGCCCTTCGCCGTGCAGCACCCGGCCTGGGCTACCAATGCCAGCCTCTACCAGGTAAATGTGCGCCAGTACACGCCCGAGGGCACGTTTCGGGCGTTTGAGAAGCACCTGCCGCGCCTGCAAAAGATGGGCGTCAGCATTCTGTGGCTGATGCCGGTGCAGCCCATCGGCGAGGTCAAGCGCAAGGGCACGCTGGGCAGCCAGTACTCGGTGCGCGACTACCGGGGCGTGAACGCGGAGTTTGGCTCGCTGGCCGATTTGCAGCACCTGCTGGCCGAGGCGCACCGGCTGAAAATGCACGTCATTCTCGACTGGGTGGCCAACCACACGAGTTGGGACAGCCAGCTTTCCAAAGAGCACCCGGATTGGTTTACGAAGAATGCGCAGGGCAATTTTCAGCCGCCGGTGCCCGACTGGCAGGATGTCATTGACCTCAACTACAGCAAGCCCGGCCTGCGCCAGTACATGACGGAGAGCATGAAATACTGGGTGAAGGATGTGGGTTTCGATGGCTTCCGCTGCGACGTGGCCGGGCTGGTGCCTACCGAGTTTTGGAACAATACCCGCGCCGAATTAGAAAAAACCAAGCCGGTGTTCATGCTGGCCGAATGGGATGAATTGCACGACCCGCCCTTCCTCAAAAAAGGCGAGTTCACCCCCAATACCCACCTGCTCGAAAAGGCGTTTGATGCCACCTACGCCCTCAAATTGCACTACCTGCTCGACAGCGTGGCGCAGGGCCGGCGGCCGGTGGCGGCGCTGCCCGGCTACTTCGCCGCCGAGCGCAACATGTATCCGGCCGGCGTGTATCTGATGAATTTCACGAGTTCGCACGACGTGAATAGCTGGGATAACCCCGAGGGCGCGCGGCTGGGGGCCAATGCCCAGGCGCTGGCCGTGCTCACAGCGCTGGTGCCAGGTATTCCCTTGGTTTACAGCGGCCAGGAGGCCGCCTCCACTAAGAAGCTGCGCTTTTTCGATAAGGATACCATTCAGTGGAATGGCTACCCGCTCAACGCCTTTTACGCCGCCTTGCTGCACCTCAAGCGCACTAGCCCGGCGCTGCGCAACGGCGACGCCTGCGCCAAATTCACCATCGTACCCGCCCCGGCCGATTGCTTCGTTTTTGAGCGGGCCAGCGGCGATGGCAAGGCTAAAACCTGGGTGGCCATCAACCTCGGCCCCCGCCCTCAAACCCTCCCCCACCCCGCCGAAACCGTGACCGACGCCTTCGCCGATGTGGGCGCGCCCGTGGAAGACCCGCAGGTGACCGTGCCCGCCCACGGCTGGCGCGTGCTCAGCACCAAAAAACCGTAGGCAGTAGCGCGAACTTTGTAGTTCGCGACCAGGCGCCGTAACAACGATTTTCTGCCGCCAAGACGCGAACTACAAAGTTCGCGCTACTACTTTATGACCGACCATCCGCTAGCCTCCCGCTTTACCGTGCGTCACCCCGAGTGGGCCGCCAATGCTACGATTTACGAAGTAAACGTGCGCAACTATACCCCTGAAGGCACCTTTCGGGCCTTCGAGGCGCACCTGCCCCGCCTGGCCCAAATGGGCGTGGTCATCATCTGGCTGATGCCCATTCACCCCATCGGCGAGGCGGGGCGCAAGGGCTCGCTGGGGTCGCCCTACGCGGTGCGCGACTACTTCGGGGTGAGCCCCGAGTTTGGCACCCTGGCCGACTTGCAGCACCTCGTGCAAACGGCCCACGGCCTGGGCCTCAAGGTGATTCTTGACTGGGTAGCCAACCACACGAGCCGCGACAACGCCCTCATCACCGAGCACCCCGACTGGTACCAGCACGATGCGCAAGGCCAGCTGGTGCCGCCCGTAGCCGACTGGACCGACGTAGTGGCCCTCGACTACACCAACCGCGCAATGCGCGCCTACATGGTGGAGGCGCTGGCCTACTGGGTGCGCGAGGCCGACGTAGACGGCTACCGCTGCGACGTGGCCGGCCTGGTACCCACCGACTTCTGGGACGAGGCCCGGCCTGCGCTGGAGGCCATCAAGCCCGTGTTTATGCTGGCCGAGTGGGATGAGCTGTACCCTTCGGGCGGCCTCACCTGGGAGGAGTTCAACTCCGACACCGAGCTGCTAGAGCGGGCCTTCGACATGACCTTCGGCCTGCGCCTGCACTACCTGCTCGACCACATTGCCGAGGGCAAAAACACCCTGGCCGACATCGACGCCTACCTGGCCGCCGAGCGCGAGAAGTACCCGCCTAGCGTGTACCTCATGCACTTTACCAGCAACCACGACGTGAACAGCTGGGACGGCACCGAGTATGAGCGCCTCGGCCCGCTGGCTTTACCCTTTGCCGTGCTCGCGGCGCTGCTGCCGGGCATGCCCATGCTCTACAGCGGCCAGGAAGCGGGCCTGAACCGCCGGCTGGCCTTCTTCGAGCGCGACACCATTGCCTGGGATGAGCTGCCGCTGCAAGACTTTTACACCAAGCTCTTGCAGCTCAACAAGCGCCACCCCGCCCTGCGCAACGGCGACCCGGCCAGCCAGTTTCAGCGGCTGGCCACGCCCGAGGGCTTGTACGGCTTCGTACGCGAGAAAAACGGCTCGGCCGTGCTCGTACTCGTCAACGCCACCGCCGAGCCGCTGGCGCTGCCAGGCCAGCGCACGCTCATCAACCCGCAGAAAGGCTTATTCGACGTATTCAGCGGCGAGCAGCTGACGCTGGCCCAGGCTAAGGCGCGCACCGTGCCCGCCTACGGCTGGCGCGTGCTGCGCACTCGCGACTAGCACGCAGTTGGCCGGCTTACGGGCACAGCAAGAATTAGGATGGTTAGGCCAAGTATCCGGCCGGATGCTTGGCCTAGCTACTTTTTTATTCGCCATACGGTCAGCCTCTTATAAGGCCGGCTTTACGTCAAAAACTGTGCTGGCGCTGCCGGCTTGCCCGTCGGCGGCCAGGCCCTGCGCCACCACCTGGTAGCGGCCTACCTGGTCGGAGGTGTAGAAAGTCAACTCCTGGGTAGTGCCCGGGGCCAGCGCAATGGCGGGCTGCCAGTGCAGCAGGTTGCGCTGGTCGGGCAGCGAGGTGGGGGCCGGGGCATCGTAGCGCGGGGCGAAAAACTCGCGCTGGCCTTGCAGGCCGTTGTACTCCTCAAGCAGGGCGCGGGGGTCGAGCGGGAAGCCCTGCATATCGCCCCGGTAGGTGCTGAAGCTCAGCAGGCCGTCGTAGTCGTGCGCGCCGTAGAAGTAACGGTTGGTAAACACCGCCACCCGCTGGATGCGCAGCGGGTCGAAGGCCATCAGCTTTTTGGTATCGAAAATGGGCACGCCATCGAGCAGCACCAGCGGGTCGTTTTCGAAAAGGGAGCCGTGCTGCGGGTCGGTCAGCAGCAGGTGCGGGCCGTCTTTGCGGGGGCGCACGTACACGCCCTGCACGTATTCGCGCAGCACCTCATCCAGTGTTTTGAAGCGGGTGTAGTCGTCGAGGCGGTACTGCCTGGGCGGCTGGCCGTAGAAAGCCAGCGTATCAGGCGGCGGCAGCTGGTACTGCCGGTAGCGGCCATAGTAGGTGGTTTGCAGCTGGGTTTGAATATGGCGGCGCGTGAGGTCGGCCGCGAGCGCCGGGCCCAGCGCCAGGGGGGCCAGCGGGCGGCGGGCGTAGCGCGCCGAGTAGGGCGACAGCAGCGCCAACTGGTAGGTACTATCGTGCCGCCAGTCGGTCTGGAGCGTGTACGTGCGCAGGCCATACGCCTCGCGGGGCTCGAAAAGCAGCAGGCCGTCGGGGCCGCTGGTGGCGGTGTAAAAGCGGGCCGCCCGGCCCGGGGCGGCCAGGTAGGCCACGATGCCCGGCGCGGGCGCGCCAGCCGCCGTGCGTACCTGCCCTTGCAGCAGCGGGCCGTTTAGCTCGGGGGCGTAGGGCAGGGTGGGCGGGTGGCCGGCCAGCACCTCGGCCCAGCGAAAGCGGCTCCAGCCGTGGGTGAGCATTAGGTTGTCGGCCGCCAGCTGGCCGGTCTGGCTCGAATCGCGCAGGTAGTAGTCGGGGTCTTCGACTACTCCTTTGAGGTCGGAGGTGAGGCTGAGCACGCTGCCGATACCCGCCGGCGCGGTCCTGGCCGCCAGCGAGTCGAGCAAGTACACGGCCAGCGACGCCTGCACCGGGGCCGCCCCCGCGGGCAGTGTCAGGCGTAGCGTCACCTTCTGCCGGGGGCCGTAGCGGGCCTGGCTGGCCGCCACCGCCAGGGCCAGCGGCCGGGGCCGCCGAAAGTACAGCCGCTCGGCCACCGGCTGGCGGCGGCTGTCGAACACCGTGAAGTGCGAGATACCCGGCAGCAGCGCCGCCTTATCAACCATAAAATCAACCTCGCCCCGGGCATTGGGCGCCGCTACCTGCGCCGTGGCAATGCGCTGCCCCGAGTGGCCCACCAGCGCCAGGTGCGCCGCCTCGGTGCCCGGGCCCCTGGCCACCACGTGCAGGCGCAGCTGCGTGGGGCTGGCCTCGGCCAGGCGCAGCACGTAGCCCTGGGTCGCCGCAGCGGGCAGCGGCTGGCGCAGCTTCTGGCCGCTGGCCAGCTGCACCTCGGCCGTGTAAGCCCCGTCCGCGGCGGGCGTAAAGTCGAAGCTGCCCAGGCCCGCCCGCAGCGTGCGCAGCGCGGCCACCGCCCGGCCCTGCGCGTCGCGCACGGTGCCGGTGGCGGCTTGGCCGCGCCCCGCCGCATCGGCCACCCGAAACCCGACGCGGCTCGCCACCCCCTGCACCAGTCGGCCGCCTTCGGGAAAAAACTGCACGTCGTAGCCGGGGGCTGCGCCAGCCACCGGCCCCGAGGCGACAAACGTATTGATGATGGTGACCGGCGCCTGGAAGTAGAAGTCGGGGTCGAAGTTCTTCATCCAGCTCGTGTAGGCGCGCACCACGTAGCGGCCGGTGGGCAGCGTGGCGGGCAGGTCGAGCGCGCCCTGGGCGGTGGCATCGTGCAGGGCCAGCTGGGCTTGCAGCACGGGCTGGTGCTGGGCATTCAGCACTTCTACGTAGGCCACCTTGCTCAGGGCAAGTGGCTTGTGAAAGGTGCCATCGACGGCGTAGAGCTTGAGCCACATCGTTTCGCGGGCCGTGTACACAGGGCGGTCGAGGTGGCCGTAGAGCTTTTCGACCAGGGCCTGCTGGCCGTAGCGCTGCACCTGCCGGGCCGGGGCCAGCAGTGAATCGGGCGCGGCCGTTTGGGCCTGTGCCGGCTGGGACAACAGGCCCAGCGCTAACCCGGCCCCGCTTACTTGCCGCAGGCCCCGATGCAGTAAGTACCACATAGCTGCTAGAGTCATAATGCCGTGAAAAAAGCAGCCGCTAGGGCCAATAGCTGGGCTTGCTGTTGGTGCCGCGCAGGCGGCAGTCGGCACAGGCCGGCGAGGCTGTGGTAATACCTATCGTATCGCCGGTGAGGATGTTGATAATAGGCTGGAGGGGAGTGTAACCGCCGGTTTTGAGCTGGGCCAACGCGCGGCTGAGCGGCGTCACGCCCTCAACATCCAGGCAAGTGGCGTAGGCCAGGTCAAAGAAAACGCTGGCCGGCTGAGGCTTGGGCAGCTGCGCAACAGCATTGATAAACAGACGCTTTTGGGCCACCGAGTGCACGCCCACGTAGCCCAGCACTGGCTCGGTGGCATCGGCCAGGGCGTGCACGTTGCCGGTTACTTTACCGGGCAAGGGGTCGTTCACGGTGCCCAGGCTTTCGGTGTTTTTGCGCAGACGCTCCCAGTAGTCGTACTCGGCCTGCGTTTGGGCCACCTGCCGCACCAGGATGCTGTAGCCGTAGCGCAGGCGCACATCGGGCAGCACCAGGCGCAGCGGGTAGTTGGCAATAGCGTTCTGGCTGAATTGCGTGCTGTTGCTTTGCAAAATGGCCGTTGAGGACTCCGTGCGCCAGCACCGGTAGATGGACGACTGGCGCTCGCGCAGCCGGTTGGTACTCGGCACGTACTCGATGGTCGACTCGAAGGCCGAGGTGAACTGATACGTCTCGTCATACTCCCAGCGGTAGTAGCGGGCGGCCGTGCTGGCGGCGTGGGTAGCCAGGTAAATCTGCACGCCCTGCGCCGGCGTCAGCTGCCAGGTGAGCGAGTCGATGGCCGGGGCCGGCACCACGGGCTGGCTATCGGAGGCATAGTCGCGGCCCTGGGCCGTGGTGATGCGCAGTTGGTACTGCCGGCTAGGGTCGAGGGTGAGCGCGCCTGAGGTGTAGGTGCCCGCCGGGTTTTCGGCCAGGGCGTAGCGCAGGCCGGCATCGTCCACGATAGCCACCTGCGCCCGGGCCTCGGGCGGGGCCGTGTTCTTGGTATTCACGCTGAAGGTGCGCGCCAGCTTAATGACGCTGGTACCCTGCGCGTTAACGAAGCCATCGACCACCAGGTTGGCCTGCGCGGCCGGGGCCACGTCGGGGGTGTAGCGGTCCACGCAGCCGCCCAGGGCCAGCCCGCCGCCCAGCAGCCAAAGGAGAAGAAGCCGGCGCATATCAGAAGCGGAAATTATAGGTGACGGTAGGAATGGGCTGCCCAAAAATCGAAAGCTGGTAGCCGTTAATCTGCCCCTGTTGGGCCTGAAAATAAATGGAATAGGGGTTGCGCCGCCCCAGCAGGTTGTAGATGGCCAGCGTCCAGGAGCCGTGGGCCAGCTTCTTGATTTTGTGGTTGCCCTCCAGGTTGAAGGCCAGGTCCACGCGGTAGTAATCAGGCACCCGGTAGGCGTTGCGGTCCGAGTAAAACACGCGTAGCACATTGTTGAGGTAGTACTGGCTCAGGGGCAGCGTGATGGGCCGGCCGGTGCTGTAGTTGAAATTGAGCGAGGCGCTGATGCGGCGGTTGAAGCGGTAGTTGCCCACCAAAGTCACGTCGTGGGGCTTGTCGTAGTTGCTGGGGTACCAGTTGCCCTCGTTTACCTGGTCGGTGGCGGTGTTCACTTGCACCAGCGAGCGGGCGTAGGTGTAGCTGAGCCAGCCATTGAGCTTGCCGGTGGTTTTGCGCACCAGAAACTCGGCCCCGTAGGCCCGGCCGCGGGCATTCACCACATCGGTTTCGAGGTGCGGGTTCAGCAGCAGCGTGGCCCCGTCCTTGTAGTCCAGGAAGTTATAGAGCTTCTTGTAATAACCCTCCACCGAAACCTCGATGGAGTTCGAGCGCAGATTGCGGTAGTACCCCAGCGAAACCTGGTCGGCCACCTGCGGCAAAATGTAGCCGTCGCTCAGCTTCCAGTTGTCAGTCGGCGAAATAACCGTGGTGTTGGTAAGCTGGTGGATGTACTGGCGCGTGCGGTTGTAGCTGGCCTTCACCGAGGCATTTTCGGTGAGCAAGTATTTGGCCGCCAGCCGCCACTCGGGGCCGTGGTAGGTGGCCAGCGCCTGGCTGGGGGCGTAGGTCTGGGTGCCGGTCACGGTGTTGTCGCTGCGCGACAGGCCGGGCTGGTAGGTGCGCGCCGCGCCCGGCCCCAGCGCCGCGTAGAGCGAGTAGCGCAGGCCCACATCCAGGGCCAGCCGCTGGGTGGCCTCGAAGCGGTCGGCCACGTACAGGGCGTTTTCCAGCGCCTGCTCGCGGGCCAGGGTTGTGTTCACTACCAACGAGTTATCGCCCAGCGCCGCGAGTTGGCCGGGGTTGATGCGGTAGAGCAGCGCGCTGCCGCCCGCCTCGATGGTGTGGCGCGGCGCGGCGAAATACGTGAAGTCAGCCTGCGCCCCGCCCTGGTTCAAATTATACCCCAACTCGGAGGCCGTGAGCGGGTTGCGGGTGCTGCGCAGCCCATACTGGTAGCGGCTGAACGTGCCCGTGAGCACGCCGTAGAGCTTGTCGCTGAGCGTGTGCTTCCACTTGAGGCTGGCGGCCAGGTTCTGGTAATTATACACCGTATCGGTAGCCAGCCGAAACCGGTCGCGGCTGTAGTAGCCGGTGGCGTACAGGCTATTGCGGTCGTTGAGGTCGTAGGCCAAATGGCCGCTAAGGTCGGAAAACGACGCGGCGCTGTTTTGCAGCGCGCGGCTGGGCAGTTGCCGCAGCAGCCAGTCGGAGTAGGAGGTGCGCCCGCCCACCAGCCACGAGCCCCGGCCGTGGGCCAGCGGCCCCTCCAGCGTGAGGCGGCTGGTGAGCAGCCCGATGCCGCCCGAGCCCGAAAACTGCTTGCGGTTGCCATCGCGCGTCACCACGTCGAGCACCGACGACAGCCGCCCGCCGTAGCGCGCCGGCACCGTGCTCTTGTACAGCTCGGCCGATTTCAGCATGTCGGCATTGAAGGCCGAGAAGAAGCCGAACAAGTGCGAGGGATTGTAGATAACGGCGTCGTTGTAGAGCACCAGGTTTTGGTCGGCCCCGCCGCCGCGCACGCTAAAGCCCGTGTTGCCCTCCCCTATCGACTTCACCCCCGGCAATAGCAGCACCACTCGCAGAATGTCGGCTTCGCCAAATACCGTGGGTACCTGCTTGATGTCTTTAATATCGAGCTTGGCCACGCCCATGCGCAGGCTGGTCACGTTCTTGGCTTTTTCGGCCTCCACCACCACCTCTTTCAGGGCCGTGAGGTCTTCTTCGAGGTCGATATTCAGCCGGCCGTTGCCGTACACGGCCAGTTGCCGGGTGGTATTCTTAAAGCCCAGGCTGCGCACGCTGAGCCGCTGCCGGCCCGTGGGCACGATGAGCGTATAGGCCCCAAACTGGTCGGTAGCCACGCCATTGGCCGGCGCGTCGGCATACACCAGCGCCCCCACCACCGACTCGCCCCGGCCATCGCGCACGCGGCCGCTCACGGTGGCTTTGCCGCCAGCCGCCGCCTGCCCCAGCCCAATGTCATACACCCGCCCCGCCCCCGCGCCGGGGGCCGCCCCCACCACTGGCGCACTAGCAGGGCCAGCCACCGGCGCAGCCGGCACCGCCGCCAGGGCCGGCGCCTGAAAGAAATCGGCGGGCAGCTGCGTCTGCACCGGCTCGGCGGCCGTGATGTATACCCCGTAGTCGGCATCGATGGTGAAGTGCAGCCGGGTGGGGGCCAGCACCTGGCGCAGCGCCTCGGGCACGGGCTGGGCGGTGGCCATCAGGGTAACGCGCAGGCTGTCGGTTTCGGCCGGGGCAAAGTACAGCCGGTAGCGCGTGGTGGCGGCCACCTGCCGCGCAAACTCCGCAAACGGTACGCCCCGGAAGGTGCCCGTCAGGGTAGCGGGGGGCGGGCTGGCCTGCTGCCCGTGGCTGGCCAGGCTGCCGCCCAGCAACCCCAGCAGCAGCGCCCGGTAGAAAGTTGACATAGCGAGGGAGGTGGGAGCCCCAAAGTAGGGCGGCCCCGGCCTATTTCCTAGCCGCTGGCTGGCCCCAACTACAGCTTAGTCAAAGCGTTATACTGCCGCACCAGCGCCGTGAGCACGGCCTCGCGCCTATCGGTTGTCAACCGCAAACGATTTTCCCGGGCGTAGGCCTGCATTTCGCTTTTTTTGTCGCCCAGCGCGGCCAGGGCTTCTTTGAGCGAATTGGCCTCGAAAATTTGTCCGCCGCGGGCCACAAAAAACCGCGTCACTTCCTCATACTCACCCTTGAGCTGGTAGCCGCCGGTGGCCGCTTCGAGCTTTTTGCCCCGTTTCACCAAGAGCTGCGCCGGGCCATCAGCCACCAGGTCGTAGAAACCCTCGGCCAGCCCGCTGGCCGCATCGGCGGGCAGCCGCACAAAGCGATGGCCCGCCAGCTCGAAGCCCCGCACCTGCTGGCGCACCAGCTGCACGGGCGCGGCCTGGGCCGGACCGTAGAGAAGTACCTGGTCGAGCACCTGCTCGTAGAGCAGCAGCACGCCTTCATAGTGCCGCCCCTCGTAGTCGAGGGAGCCAGGCTGGGGGTCGCTGCCTTGGAAAAACGGCCGGCCGCTCACGTACGACGGCGGCTTGTTGGCGTAAGCTACTCCGTTTACCAGGCGCGGCTCGGGGCCGGCGGCGAGGTAGCGCTGGCGGGCCGCCGCCACGGCACTCGCCAGCAAGCTCGAATCACTGGTGGCAACTACTTGGGCGCTAGCCCAGTGGCTAGCCAGTAGCGCGCCCGCGCCTAGTACTAGTGCTTTCATAAGAACCGGCTGATATGCACGCGCCCGCCGTAGCCAGGACCTTAGCTACGCGTTGAGTACCGGGTAAATATCGGGCTTCGCCGCGTTCTTCCTACCCTTCTTTTAGCCCCTGGCCTTTTACCCTACCGCCATGCCCTACGTCTTCCTTTTTCTGGCCATCATCTGCGAGGTGATGGGCACCACGGCCCTCACCGCCTCCAACCAATTTACCCGGCTGGGGCCCAGCCTGCTCACGGTGGCTGGCTACGGGCTGGCGTTTTACTTTTTCAGCTTCTCGCTCCGGGCCATTCCGGTGGGCGTGGCCTACGCCATCTGGGGCGGGGTGGGCATTGTGCTGGTTACGCTCATCGGGTTTTTCTACCTCAAGCAGCGGCTCGATGGGCCGGCCCTGGCGGGCATCGCCCTCATCGTGGCGGGCGTGCTAGTAATGCAGATTTTCTCTAAAACGGTGACGCACTAGGGCCAGCCACAGCCTCGGCAGCCCGTCACAAAAAAGCCCGTCACAAAATAATTTGTGACGGGCTTTTTTGGGTCAGCAGTAGTTAGCGGCTTACTCGGGCAGCTTCAGCGCGCGCCAGGTGTTATTGAAGCGGTTGGCGTCGGGCAGCAGGTTGGTGGGGTTGAGCACCACCGTGCTCAGGGGCGAGGTGGTATTGGCCCGGAAGGTCCAGGTGCCGCCGCGCTGCCAGATTTCGACGGGCAGGCGCACGGTGGTTTTCTTGCCGTTGCTCTCCGTGATTTCGGCGGTCACAGGCATGGCCATCTGACCCTTGTTTTCGATGGTGATGAGCGAGCCCTTGGCGGGGTTTTCGTTCACGTAGGCCACCGAATTCACGGCCTGGTCGAGTTGCCAGTTCTCGAAGAACCACTCGTGGTAGAACCACGTCAGGTCTTCGCCGGCCACGTTGTTTATGGTGCGGAAAAAGTCGCGCGGCGTGGGGTGCTTGAAGGCCCAGCGCTTGATGTAGGTGCGGAACGCGTAGTCGAAGCGCTCGGGGCCCAGGATTTCCTGGCGCAGCAGGTACAGCCCGAAGCCCGTTTTGCTATACGCCGCGTAGCCCAGGTTGCGGGCCTGCGTCACGTCGGGCACGGTGTAGGGCACGTCCATGTTGGGGTCTTGCAGGGCGCGCACGATGCCGGGCGTGATGCGGGTTTCCACGTCCTCCATCGCCTTGTATTCGCCACCGTTGAAGTCCTTGGTGGATAAAATGTTGATAAAGGTGTTGAAGCCCTCGTCCATCCACGGGTACTTGCGCTCGTTCGAGCCCACTATCATTGGAAACCAGTTGTGGCCAAACTCGTGGTCGGTCACGCTCCAGAGCGCGCCTTTCTTCGACTTGGCGCCGCAGAATACGATGCCCGGGTACTCCATGCCGCCCACCACGCCGGCCACGTTGGTAGCCACCGGGTAGGTGTACTCGTACCACTGCTTGGAGTTAAATTCGATGCTCTTTTTCACGTACTCGGTGCTGCGGTTCCAGGCGGTGTCCTGGGCGGCCTCCACCGGGTAGAGCGACATAGCCAGCGACTTACGGCCGCTGGGCAGATTCATTTTAGCGGCGTCCCACACAAAGGCGGCCGAGGCGGCCCAGGCCACGTCGCGGGCCTGCTGGCACTTGAAGTGCCAGGTGAGGCGGCCGTTTTTGCCGACGGGGCGCGAGCCGGCCTGCGTCACCTCGCCAGGCCCGCGCACGATGACCGTTTTATCGGAGCCGGCGGCCTGGGCTAGCCGGCGCTGCTGGCTGGCCGTGAGCACTTCGGCGCCGTTTACCAGCTCGCCCGAGCCGCCCACCAGGAAGTTGGCCGGCACGTTGAGGGTGTAGTCGTAGTTGCCGTATTCGAGGTAAAACTCGGCTGTCATGTAAGGCAGCGTGTTCCAGCCCTCCACGTCGTCGTACACGGCCATGCGCGGATACCACTGCGCCACCTCGAAGATTTCGCCGTTCTGGGTTTTCAGGCGCCCCAGCCGGTCGGAGCCGTACTCGGGAATGTTAAAGGCGTAGGCAATATTGATTTTGAGCTTGTCGCCGTGGGGCTTCATGGCCTCGGGCAGGATGATTTGCATCCGCGTATCCTGCACGCGGTAGTTGGCCTTCATCTTCTTGCCGTGCAGCTCAATGTTGACCGTCTGCAACGAGTCGCCGCCCTGGAAGCTGCGCGCCCCGTTGCCGAAGCGGCTGCCCGCCAGCGGCGTCGTGGCTGAGCCCCGCGAGTCGGCTCGGTACAGGTTCTGGTCGAGATATACCCACACGAAGGGCAGCGCGTCGGGGCTGTTGTTGGTGTAGGTGATGGTAACGTTGGACGTTACGCGGGCCGCCTTGTCGTCGAGGCTGGCCGCAATCTGGTAGTCGGCCGCGTTTTGCCAGTAGCTAGCGGCAGGCGCGCCGCCGGCCGTGCGCGTGGCGGGCCCCACCTGGTTGAGGTAGTCGGGGTTAAACAGCACCCGGGCGTTATAGGGCGGCAGCGCGCCGGTGGGCGGCGCCATCGGCTGGGCCTGGGCGGCACCGGCCAGCAGCAGTGCCGCGCCGCTCAGCAGCGTGGCAACAAGGGTTTTTTTCATGAAAAGAGGAACAGGCATTTTGCCAAAAATAGGCAGCTACCGCAAAGTATGGGTGAAGAAATTGCGTTTCAATGGTTGGGAAGTGGGCAATGACAAGCGGGCCTGCGCCACGTTGCAACGGCCGCCTCTTACCCCACCCGTCATGCTGAGCACAGCGAAGCATCTTGCCCGCACCGCTAGGGGTACTAACCCAACGAGGCGAGCGAGATGCTTCGGCAAGCTCAGCATGACGGACGTTTTTGTTTCATACTATCTACTATCCTCCTCATGACCTTCGACCCCCAGCAGCTCAACGACCTCATCCGCACCCGGCGCAGCGTGTTCATCCCGCAGTTCGAGCCCGGTAAAATCATTCCCGACGACCTCATCTGGCAGCTGCTCGAAAATGCTAACTGGGCCCCCAGCCACAAGCGCACCGAACCGTGGCGCTTCGTGGTGTTCAGCGGCGCGGGCTTGCAGCGGCTGGCCCAGTTTCAGGCCGATTTATACCAGCAAACGGCCGGCTTCAAGTTCAACCCCGCCAAGCACGAAAAGCTGCTGACCCTGCCGCCGCAGTGCTCGCACATCATCGCACTGGGGATGCAGCGCTCCGACGACCTGCCCGAAATCGAAGACGTGGAGGCCGTGGCCTGCGCCGTGCAAAACCTGGCCCTCTCGGCCCACGCCTACGGCCTGGGTGGCTTCTGGAGCAGCGGCGGCGTCACCTACGCCGAGGAAGCCAAAGCATTTTTCGGCCTCGGGCCGGCCGATAAGCTGCTGGGCTTCTTTCATCTGGGCTACGTGCGCACGCCCGGCTCGGCCGGCAAGCGTGGCCCCGTGCAAGACAAAGTGCGCTGGGTAAGCGAGTAGCGCAACGTGATGTAGGGCGAACTTTCAGTGCGCGAATGGGCGGAGCGCAGCGGTGCCGGCCACTCGCGCACTGAAAGTCCGCCCTACTTTCGCGCCATGGCTTTACCTCTGCTGGGCGTGCACCACATTGCCCTCATCTGCACCGACTACGCCGTTTCGAAGCGGTTTTACACCGAAGTGCTGGGTTTGGAAGTGCTGGCCGAAACCTACCGCGCCGAGCGCGCCTCCTACAAGCTCGACCTGGGGCTGAACAGTCAGTACGTCATCGAGCTGTTTTCTTTCCCCAGCCCGCCGCCCCGCGCCAGCCGGCCCGAGGCGGCGGGGCTGCGCCACCTGGCCTTTGCGGTGCCCGACGTGGCCGCCGCCGCCCGGCACCTGGCCAGCCACGGCGTGGCCAGCGAGCCCATCAGGGTAGATGAGCTGACGGGCCGGCGCTTCACCTTCTTCTTCGACCCCGACGGCCTGCCGCTGGAGTTTTACGAGGCCTAGCCTATGCTCAAACCCTACCTGCTCGCCGGCCTGCTGGCCCTGGCCGGCTGCACCACCCGCCCGCCCACGCACTTGGCCGTGGCCGCTGGCTACTGCGACCCGCCCCTGCCCTACCGCTACAACCCCACCTTCGCCCCGCAGGTTGATTTTGAGGCGGCCCTCACGCCCACGCTGCTGGCCCGCTACCCGCGCCGCAACCTACTCACGGCTAATGCCGTCGGCATTCTACCGCAGCTGCGCGAGCTGCTGGCGTTGCAGGAGTCCGCGCGCCGCCAGCCCGGCCCGGCCGCCGAGCTGGCCGTGCTGCGCCAGCGCCAGGCCATTGCCGGGCAGGTGGCGCTGGTGAGCAGCACCGTGGCCAGCCTGGCCGCCGAGCTCGACTGCGAGGGCGAGCGCGCCGACCAGGTGGCCGGCTACCTCAAAACGCTGGATGACCGCCGCACCCAGCGCCTCAACGTGCTGTCCATCGGCGTGGGGGCAGCCAGCGGCATCGGCACCACGGTCATTGAGAACAAGGGCGGGCAGTATGCTTTTGGCATCGGGGGCGGGCTGCTGGCGGCGGGGCTGGGGCTGCTCACGCTGCGCCAGCAGGGCCACACGGCCGAGTTTGACCACCCACGCAACCTGCTGGCCGACGTGTGGGCCGAGAAATCAGCTTCCGACCTGTTTCCGCCCAGCGTGTGGTACCTGCTGCGCGAGCCCGCGTTCAGCAACGGCGGCCAGACGAGTATTGCCCACAACACGCGCCAGCGCTGGCAGCACTACGGCCAGCTCGCCAAGCCCGAGTCAAAGAAAGGCAAGCAGTTGGCGGGCCTGCTCTTCGGCCCCGGCGGCCAGTACTCGGCCGATGAGCTGACGGTGCGCGCCAACATGCTGAACGAGCTGCAATCGGCCGTGCGCCTGCTCAACCAGGAGCTGCAAGGCCTGCTGCTGGTGCTTAATGAGAACTGAGCTGGGCTGACTTACTAACCGCACCCTAACATCAACCCCCTAAAAAACGGGGGCAACCCGCCGGCCACGCCGACTGGTTGCCCCCGTTTTGCGGCGAGCGCCGGGCGCTAGCCCGAGCCTACTGCACGGACACGTGCTGCACGGCGCGCTGGCCGTCGGCAGTGGCTATTTCAAGCAGGTAGGTACCCTGGGGCAGGCCTGCCAGCAGGGCAGTGGGCTGGCCCAATTGGCCCCGGCCGGTGGCTAGCTGGCGGCCCAGCACATCGCGCACGGTGAGGGTTACGAGGGCCTGCGAGCCATTGCCGGCCAGCAGCGTGAGGGGGCCCTGCGCCAGCGGGTTGGGGTAGGCCGAAAGGCCGCCCACGGTAGCAGCTAGGCTGGGGCGGGTAGCCAGCAGCGACGACTCGGCCGAGTACGTGACGCCTTGCAGCGCCTGGTAGGTGGCCGACGTGTAAGCGAAGCTCAGCAGGGCCTGCGACGAGCCGGCGCGGTAAAAATTATCGTAGTACGAGCTCGTGACGGTGCCCTGCTGCACGCCCAAGAACCCGAGCAGCAAGGCCGGGGCCGGCTGGCCGGCCAGGTAGAAGCTATCAACTTCGATGACCCGGCTGCGCACCAGCAGTACTTGGTTGGCCGAGGTGCCCCCGGTGGTAGGCACGCGCAGCGTGCCGTAGCCGGCCACGCTGTCGGTGCTGCTTACGCGCTGCACCAGGCGCAGCGGCGTTTTGCTGAGGCCCACCAGGCCTACGGTGAGCAGCCCTGTGGTGCCCGCGCGGTAAAAATTCTTATTGACCGTGCCCACGGTGGTGGGGAAGGCCACCAGCGTGGCGCCCACGGGTACGGCCTGCGTCGGCACCACCAGCGAGTCGGTAGCGGTGCCCGTCACGGCGGCCAGGCCAAAGCGCTGGCGCGGAATGCTGTAGCCTAAGTACTTAAGCCCCGAGGCCGTGAGGGCCTGCGACGTAATTCCTTGGACCTGGAAGGGGCCCAGCGGCAGCGCGTAGACGTAGGAGCGGGTAGTGCCGGGAAAAGCCGGCGTGGCCGATGGGGAACTGTAGGCCCGCGTGGCCTGGCCCGTGGCCACGAGGCCGCCGTAGTTCCAGGTTTGGTTGGCGCCCAGGGTGGGCGGCGTCACGCTGGCCGGGTTGGCCACATTGTACGCATCTACGGCAGTGGCCAGGGCCGGAAAATTGCTCTGCGTGAGCGTAATGGGGGTTTGGGCAGCGGCCGTGAGGCCAGTGGCCAGCAAAGCCAGCAGGGGTAAGGTTGCTTTCATGAGAAGGAAGCGTGCGGGTGAATAATAGCTGCAAAGCTATAGGCAGCAAGTGAAAAGTCACTGAATAGCTGCGTAATACTTCGCGGCCGGGCCGTTCGCCCTGCTTCCAAAAGCGTAGCGCCCACCATACAAAACGGGCGGGCCGGTGGTTATGAGGGCTCCGTTTTCTTTTCCACTCCTTTCTACCTCGTTTCTATGGCAACGCATCGTGAACTCGGCCACTCGGGCCTGCACCTGGCCCCGCTCGTGCTGGGCGGCAACGTATTTGGCTGGACGGCCAACGAACAAGCTTCCTTCGCCGTGCTCGACGCCTTTGTGGCGGGCGGCGGCAACGCCATTGACACGGCCGACGTGTACTCGGCCTGGGTACCCGGCCACGCGGGCGGCGGGCAGTCGGAAACCGTGCTTGGCAAGTGGCTAACCCAGCGCGGCCGGCGCGACGACGTGCTCATTTTCACCAAAGTGGGCATGGACCTCGGCGACGGCAAGAAGGGCCTGGCCAAAGGCTACATCAAGCAGGCCGTGGAGGCCTCGCTCAAGCGCCTGCAAACCGACTACATCGACCTCTACCAGAGTCACCAGGACGACGAGAGCCTGCCCGTAACCGAGCCGCTCGAAGCCTATGCCGAGCTTATTAAAGAGGGCAAGGTGCGCGCCATCGGGGCCAGCAACTTCAAGCCCGCGCGCCTGCAAGAAGCTCTTGAGGCAGCCAAAAACGGCCTGCCGCGCTACGAGAGCCTCCAGCCCGAGTATAACCTGTACGACCGCGAGGCTTTTGAAAAAGACGACCTGCCCATTGTGCAGGCCAGCGGCATCGGCGTCATTCCGTATTTTGGGCTAGCGGCGGGTTTTCTCACCGGCAAGTACCGCAGCGAGGCCGACCTGCAAAAGAGCCCGCGCGGCGCCGGCATTGGCAAAAAGTACTTGAACGACAAGGGTTTTAGAATCCTGAAAGCCCTCGATTCCGTGGCCGCCCGCCACGGTATTTCGCAAGCGCAAGTGGCGCTGGCCTGGCTGATGCAGGCGCCCGGCATCGCGGCGCCCATTGCCAGCGCCACCAGCCCCGCCCAGGTGCAGGAGCTACTGAAGGCGCTGGAGGTGCAGTTGACCCCAGATGATGTGGCCGAGCTGCAAGGCTAGCTTGGCTAGCTGAACAACAGCTTCTATATCCTGTAAAACAAGGAAGCCGCGGCAGTTGCCGCGGCTTCCTTGTTTTATGGTAGCTACCCTAGTGGGGGGGCTACTTCAGCTTAACGCCTTGAGCAGCCATCTGCTTTTCGGTTTCGGCGTGCTTGGCCAGGAATTCTTTGTGCTGCTCCTCGGTGCGCTCGTGGCCGAGGCTACGCAGGTGCTCGCGCAGCTCGTTTTCGGGCCAGTCGGCGCCGTAGGAGGGCGTGCCGGGCTGTTGGCGCCACGACTCATGCAGGCTGCCATCGTCCACGGCGTCGAAGCCGAGTTCCTCGACCAGGTCCATTACCTTGCGCTTGGCGGCTTCGTCGTCGCCGGCTACGGGCAGGGCAATGCGGCCGGGCGCGCCCACAGGCAGGCCCTTCTTTTCGAGGTGGTCGGCGTAGATGTTGTTGAACACTTTCACCACCGGGCGGCCTAGTTGCTGCTGCACCCACTCGCTCTCGGTGAGGGTGCCGGTTTCGAGCTCGCGCAGGTGGCCGTCGCGCAGCAGCGGGTAGTAGTTGCTGGTATCGATGACCGGCACGCTGGCGGGCACGCCGTCGAACAGGTCCTTGGGCAGGTCGGGGATATTAATCAGCGGGATGGTGACCACGATGAGTTCACCGTGCTGGGCGGCTTCCTTAGCCGTGGCGGGGGTGGCGCCGGTTTTCTGCACTACATCGCCCAGCGTCTCGGGGCCGCGCGAATTGGCGATTTTTACCGAGTGGCCGAGGCTGACGAGCCGCACGGCCAAGGCGCTGCCGATGTGGCCGGCGCCGATAATTCCGATATTCATAAGGTGAGCCTGGAAAAGGAAAGGCAGCGGCTGGGTGCCGCAGCGCGTTTCCTAAGACCACCCTAGCGGGCCGATTGTTTTTGGCGGTGAGCACTACCGCTTAGCATTCGTACCGTTGAATCGGCTACCAAAAAAACCGTCCGTCATGCTGAGCTGGTCGAAGCATCTATCCCGAACGACCCTAGCGGCGCGGGAGAGATGCTTCGACCAGCTCAGCATGACGGACGGTTTTATTTCTCTATAACCTTAGTAATAAACCGGTTACTTACCACCCGTCATATCTTCAAACGTGTAGGTGCGGGCCACATTCTCTACCGGCTTGCCATCAGCCTCGGCGTAGGGATACACGAAGTAGTTGAGCGGCGGGCCGGCCTGCTTGGGCGTCAGGGTCAGGTCGCGGCCGCGGGTGAACTCGACACGGTTTTCGTCGTGGGCGCCGAAGAAGTAGTTGCGCTTGTCGGGGTTTTTGGCGGCCTCGGAGGCATCGACGGGCACCCAGCCGGTTTGCTTGGTGAAGAACTCGGCCCAGCAGTGGTAGCCCTTCACCTCGCCCTTGCCGCGCTCGGCGGGCAGCGGCAGCCCGATGCTGAAGCGCGCCGGGATACCCAGCGCCCGGCAGTAGCCGATGACGATGGCGTGGAAGTCGGTGCAGTTGCCACGGCGCGCATCGCAGGCGTAGTAGATGTCGCCGCGGCCCCAGCCCTGGCCGGTTTTGTCGTAGGTCACGGTGCTCACCACGTGCTCGTAGATGGCGCGGGCCTTTTGCAGGTCGGTTTTGGCGCCGGCCTTATCCACCACTTCCTGGGCCTGGGCCTTGATTTTGAAGTCGAGGGGCACGAGGCGGTCGGGGGCGAGCCAGCGGCTGAGGTTGGGGTCTTTGGCCTCGGTTTCGGCGGGGGCGTGGTCGTCGGTGGCGCGCAGGTTGAGGTGCTCGCGGCGCGTAACAACGGCCGTGAGCGTAACGGTCAGCGGCCCCAGCGGCGACGTCTCCGGCTTGGCCATTGGGATATCTACCCCCTCAGCCGTTCTCATCGATACCTCCCCCGCGTTGACCACCATGTGAATCATCTGGTTGCCGTAGCGGTCGGTTTCGATGGTATAAGGCTTGCGGTAGCCCGGGCCTTCTTCGTTTTTGGTACCAATAAAATTGGCCGCCGCCTCAATCTTAAGATTGTTCACGTTCTGGCTCTTGTCGCTGTGCGGCACGGGCATCCAGAACTCCAGCTTACGGGTGCCCTGGGGCAGCAGCGGCACGGTGGCCTGGCACTTCAGCAGAAAGATGCGGCTGCGCAGGGCAAGCGGCCGGGTGGCCGGCGCGGCGGCGGTGAAGAGCAGCGCGGTGGCGGCCAGGACTAAAGGTCTCATACTTGGTAATACGTAGCGAATCACAAAATTACGCCCTGCCGCACGCATGGTGGCCGGGAGCAATTTGCTTATTTTCTGGCTTTCTGCGCCTACGGTTCAGGTAGGGTCGCAACATAAAGGCTACGGGCGGGTCTTTACGGGGCTGTCCTTTTCCACCGTGTCTTTAGCGTATACCTATGAATTTTGAACCCGACCTGCCGGCCAATCACAACGAGGCCCGGCGCACGTTTCTCAAGCAGTCGTCGCTGCTCACGGCCCTGGCGCTGGTGCCCGCGCCGGTGGTCACGGCCGCCGCCGAAGGCCTGGATGAGCGCGTAGCCGCCGCCTTCGAAAAAATACCGCTCAGCCTGAAAGTAAACGGCGTGAAGCACAAAGTGTCGGTAGAGCCGCGCGCCACGCTGCTCGACTTTTTGCGCGAGCAATTGCACCTTACCGGCACCAAAAAAGGCTGCGACTACGGCCAGTGCGGCGCCTGCACGGTGCACGTGGATGGCCAGCGCGTGAACTCCTGCCTGAGCTTTGCCGTGATGCACGACGGCCAGGAAATAACGACCATCGAGGGGCTAGCCGAAGGCAACAAGCTGCACCCCATGCAGGAGGCCTTCGTGAAGCACGACGGCTTTCAGTGCGGCTACTGCACGCCGGGCCAGATTATGAGCGCCGTGGCTTGCGTGCGCGAGGGCCACGCCGGCTCGGAGGGCGAAATCCGGGAGTACATGAGCGGCAATATCTGCCGCTGCGGCGCCTACGCCAACATTGTGGCCGCCATTCAAGAAGTTAAAGGCGGAGGGCAGAAGGTATGAACCAGTTCCAGTACGTGCGGGCTAGCAAGCCCCAGGCCGCCATTGATGTGGTGGCCAAGGACCCCACCGCCAAGTTTATCGCCGGCGGCACCAACCTCATCGACCTGATGAAGCGCGGCGTGATGACGCCGCAAAAGCTGGTGGACATCAACCGCCTGCCGCTCGCCAAAATCGAAAGCCAGAACAACGGCCTGCGCATCGGCGCGCTGGCCCTGAACTCAGCCGTGGCCAATGACGCCCAGGTGCGCGCCCGCCAGCCGCTGCTAGCCCTGGCCCTGAACGCCGGGGCCTCGCCGCAGCTACGCAACATGGCTACCGTGGGCGGCAATATGCTGCAACGCACCCGTTGCGCTTATTTCTACGACATCACCATGCCCTGCAATAAGCGCGAGCCCGGCACCGGCTGCGGCGCGCTGGAAGGCATCAACCGGATGCACGCCATTTTCGGGGCTAGCGATAAATGCATCGCGGTGCACCCCAGCGACATGAGCGTGGCCCTGGTGGCGCTCGATGCTACGGTGCTCGTCAGCGGGCCCAAGGGCGACCGCCGGCTGGCCTTTAGCGACTTTCACCGCCTGCCCGGCGATACGCCGGAGAAGGATTCCAACCTCGAAGCCGGCGAACTGATAACAGCCGTGGAGATACCCGACGGGCCGTTTACCAAGCACGTGCACTACCAAAAAGTGCGCGAGCGGGCCAGCTACGCCTTTGCCCTGGTGAGCGCGGCCGTGGCGCTCGACATTGAGAACAACACCATCAAGGCCGCCCGGCTAGCCCTGGGTGGCGTGGCGCACAAGCCCTGGCGCCTGCCCGCCGCCGAGCAGGCCCTGGTGGGCCAGCCCGCTACCGAGGCCAGCTTCCGGCGCGCCGCCGAGGTGGCCATGCAAGGCGCCAAGGCTTTCAAACACAACGAATACAAGCTGCGGCTAGCCCCCAATGCGCTCGTGCAGGCCCTCAAAACGGCCAGCGCGGCTTAACTATAAGTAGCGTGGACTCTGCGAGTCCGCGAGCAAGCGTAGCGAGCAGCCACGCTGGTGAGTCGTTCGCCCGGTGATGCTCGCTACGCTCGCCCGCGGAATCGCAGAGTCCACGCTACATAATATTATTTCTTTATGAAAACGCAAGACAAGCACATCGGGGGCTCGATGAGCCGGGTGGATGGCCACCTCAAAGTGACGGGCGGCGCCCGCTACTCGGCCGAGTACGAGCTGCCGGGCATCACCTACGCGGTGCTGGTGGGCAGCACCGTGACCAAGGGCCGGCTGGCTGGCATCGACACCAAGGCGGCCGAGCGGGCGCCGGGCGTGCTGGCGGTTATCACGCACTTCAACTCGCCCAAGGTGCCGGGCTTCGACACGGTGGGGAAAGACCCTTCGCAGCCGGCCACCAAGGGCGGGCCGCTAAAGATTTTCAACGACGATAAAATCCGCTTCAACGACCAGCCCATTGCCATTGTGGTGGCCGATACGCTGGAGCGCGCTCGCTTTGCCGCTCGGTTGGTGAAGGGCCAGTACGCGCAGGAGAAGCACCAGACCAACCTGGAAGCGGGCAAGCCGCAGGCCTTCCTGCCCACTTCGGCCAAGAAAAATCCGAAGTCGCCGATGAACGACTACCAGCGCGGGCAGGCCGATGCCTACCGCACGGGCGCCATCAAGCTGGAGCAGGAATACGTAATTCCGACCGAGGTGCACCACCCGATGGAGTTGCAGGCCATTACGGCGCACTGGGAGGCGCCCGACCGCCTCACGATTTACGACAAAACACAGGGCACCCTAGCCACGCGGCGCGACTTTGCCAAGGAATGGGACCTGCCCGAGGAGAACGTGAAAGTGGTGGCCACCTTCGTAGGCGGCGCCTTTGGCAATGCCCTGCACAGCTGGCCGCACGAGTCGGCGGCCATCATCGCGGCCAGGGTCGTGAACCGGCCGGTGAAGCTGATGCTGACCCGCGAGCAGATGTTTACGATGGTGGGCTACCGGCCCTACACCTGGCAGAAAATCGGGATGAGCGCCACAGCCGACGGCAAAATCACGGCCATTACGCACGAGAGCGTGGGACAAACTTCTACGTTCGAGGAGTTTACGGAATCGACGCTGGCCCAGACGCGCATGATGTACCAGTCGCCGAACCTGACCACGCGCTACCGCCTGGCGGCCGTGGACGTGAACTCGCCCATCTGGATGCGCGGGCCCGGCGAGGCCACCGGCGCGTTTGCTCTGGAGTCGGCGATGGATGAGATGGCTTATCAGCTTAACCTCGACCCGATGGAATTTCGCCTGCGCAACTACACCGAGCAGGACCCCGAAAACGGCAAGCCCTGGAGCACCAAGTTTCTGAAGGAATGCTACCAGCTGGGCGCCGACCGCATTGGCTGGAACAAGCGCCAGCTGAAGCCCGGCGCCCTGCGCGAGGGCGACTGGCTGCTGGGCTACGGCATGGGCGTGGGCACCTTCGGGGCGCACCGCGGCGCGGCCACCGTGGGCGCGCAGCTGCTGCCCAACGGCACCGTGCTACTGCAATGCGCTACCACCGACATTGGCCCCGGCACCGGCACCGCCATGACCCAGATTGCAGCCGACACGCTGGGCCTTGACCCGCAGAAAATCCGGTTTGAGCTGGGCAATTCGTCCTTCCCGAAGGCCGGCACCCAGGGCGGCTCCTCTACCGTGAACAGTGTGGGCCCAGCCACCCAGCAGGCTTGCCTGGCCCTGAAAGACAAGCTGCGCCAGCTGGCCAGCGCCGGTAACCCGGCCTTCGCCGCAGCGAAGAAGGAAGACGTGAGCCTGGCCGATGGCCACATCACGCTGGCTGGCAATGCTAGCGCCCGCGTGCCCTTCGCCGACTTGCTGAAGCAGGCCGGCGGCACGGCCGTGGCCGTGGAAGCCAAGCCCGACGACGCGGGCCAGAAGTACTCGATGTACTCGTTTTCGGTGCACTTTGCCGAGGTGGCGGTGCACGTGCTCACCGGCGAGGTGCGGGTGCGCAAGCTCGTGTCGTGCGCCGACGCGGGCACCATCATCAACCAGAAAACCGCCGCCAACCAGATGAAGGGCGGCGCCGTGGGCGGCATCGGCATGGCCCTGATGGAGCACGCCATCATCGACGACCGCTTCGGCCGCTACGTCACCAAGGACTTTGCCGCCTACCACGTGCCCGTGCAGGCCGACTCGCCCGCCGTGGAAGTAGCCTTCGTGAACCAGCCCGACTACCACGTGAACGCGCTGGGCACCAAGGGCATCGGCGAAATCGCCACCATCGGGGTGGCCCCGGCCATTGCCAACGCCGTGTTCAACGCCACTGGCAAGCGCGTGCGCGAGCTGCCCATCACGCCCGATAAGCTGGTGTAATAGCTGGCTAGCCAGGCATCTCTCAAAAGCGCCGCGACGCAGGTTTTGTAACCTGGGCAGCGGCGCTTTTTTGCGGCGTTTTCGCGGCGGCTAGGTCGCTTAGCCGTACAAGGTGCTCAACATAGACTGGCCCCGCGCCCCGCGCAACTCGGCCGCCTTTCCTTTTCCATTTATAAAATGTCCCAACCTTCAAAACCCGCCGCTAAGAAGCGCGTGGCCGTGACCGGCGGTACCGGCAAGCTCGGCAAAGTGTGCGTGCAAGACCTGCTGGCCCACGGCTACGACGTATTCGTGATTGACACCGTGGCGCCCGAAAAAGGCATCCCGGGTATCATTGCTGACCTCAGCGACTTTGGCCAGACGCTCGACGCGCTGTCCTCGACCGGCAAGGAAATCCACGCTGGTGTGGCCGGCGATGCCTTCGATGCCGTGGTACACCTGGCGGCCTTCCCCACCCCGCGCCAGTACCCGGATGCCCACTTGTTTCAAAACAATATCATGGGTACCTACAACGTGTTTGAGGCGTCGCGCCGACTGGGCATCCGCAACGTCATCTGGGCCAGCTCCGAAACCACCTTGGGCGAACCCTTCGACGGCCGCGAGCCCTACGCGCCCGTGGACGAGGACTACCCGCTGCACGCCAAGAGCGCCTACGCCCTAGCCAAGGTGCTGATGGAGGACATGGCCCGCCAGTTCGTGCTGCAAACGCCCGACATGAAGCTCATCGGCCTGCGCTTCAGCAACGTGATGGAGCCGCAGGACTACGCCAAGTTTCCGGCCTACGACGAAGACCCCGAGGAGCGCAAGTGGAACATGTGGGCCTACATCGACGCCCGCGACGGCTCGCAGGCCATTCGCAAAGCCATCGAGTGGGAGGCCACCGGCATGCACCCCTTCATCATCGCCAACGCCGACACGGTAATGTCAAAATCATCAGCCGAGCTGATGAAAAACTACCTGCCCAACGTGCCAGTGAAAAAGGAGCTGGACGAGCACGAAACGTTGCTCTCCATCGAGAAAGCCCGCCGGGTGCTGGGCTACGAGCCCACCCACTCGTGGCGCGATAAGCAGAACTGGCAGTAGTGCCAACGCCGCGCCGGCTAGGCCGTAAAGTCACGAGCCGCTACCTGGACCATTGGGGACCGGGTGGCGGCTCTTTTCACGTACCCTGGCCATGTTTTCTACGCTTCTCGCCGTTCCGATGGTGCCCTTCGACTGGCACCGCATGCTCTGGACGCCCCGCACGCCACCCGCCTACGTGGGCGAAATCGTGTTTCGCTGCGTCGTGATGTACCTCATCATCATCGTGGCGCTACGCGTGACGGGCCGGCGCGGGGTGCGGCAGCTCTCCATTTTTGAGATAAGCCTGGTGCTGGCCCTGGGCTCGGCGGCGGGCGATACCATGTTCTACGGCACCACGTCCATCCTCTACGCGGCGGTGGTGTTCGTGGTGGTTACGGGCCTATACTGGGTTTTCAATTACCTGGCCCGCGCCTTCCCCCGCTTCAGCGACTGGATGGAGGGCGAACCGGTGCTGCTGGTCGAGGATGGCCGCATCCTGCTCGCTAATTTCCGCAAGCTGCGCCTCACCCAAAAGGAGCTGTTTGGCGAATTGCGCCAGCAGCAGGTTGAGCACCTGGGCCAGGTGCGCCTGGCCTACATAGAGGCCAGCGGCAACATGAGCGTGTATTTCTACCCCGCCGCCGAGCCGGTGCGGGGCGGGTTGCCCATCCGGCCCGAGCGTTGCGCTCGCCGCCTGCGCCGCGCCGGGGCCGCCGGCCCCCACGCCTGCTTCTGCTGCGGCCACGTGCAGCTACTGGCCGAAGCCACTGCCGCCACTTGCCCCACCTGCCACAAAGACGAGTGGCTGCCCGTGAGCACCGACGAGCGGGCTGGCTAGGGCCGGGCTAGCCAACTTGACTTATTCCCACAAAAAAAATCTTCCGGTGGAAGCAGCCCGCTCGAAAAGCAGCCGCTTCCACCGGAAGACTTTCTTGTAGAGTATGGCTAGGTAGCCGCCGCGCTTATGCGCTGATGGTTACGCTGTCCAGGCCTTTCTGCACGGCCGTGTCCTGCACGCCGGGGATAGCCAGGCCTTCGGCCCGTGCCACCGTCACGTCGGTCATGCCCAGGAAGCCGAGCACGGCCTTCAGGTAGGGAGCCACGAAGTCGTAGCCGGCCGACGGGCCTTCCGAGTAGATACCACCGCTCGCCATGGCCACGTACACTTTCTTGCCGGTGATGAGGCCCTGGGGCGCACCATCGACGTACTTGAACGTAACGCCAGCGCGGGCAATGTGGTCCACCCAAGCCTTCAGGGTCGAGGGAATGCCGAAGTTGTAGAGCGGCGCGCCAATCACGATAACGTCGGCGTCCTTAATCTCCTGAATGGCATCGTCCGAGTGCTTGGCAGCGGCTGCTTGCTCGGGCGTGCGGCTCTCGGCCGGCGTGAAGAAAGATTGCAGCTTAGCCTCTTCCAGGTGCGGGAAGGGGTTGGTAGCCAAGTCGTGCACTACTACGTTGCTGCCGGGGTGGGCAGCTTGCAGCTTCTCAATGATGCCGTTGGCGAGCTGAATGCTGGCCGAAGCCCCCTTGCGCGGGCTCGAAATGATGTGCAGAATATTCACAGGAAAAATGGGTTTGGCCGCTAGGCCGGTTAAGAACAACTCGCGTGCGGGGCTGGCCGCGCATCAAATGTACATACATTTAATGTATCGACATTGTTCTGCCGCAAAGATTTTTTTTGGCAGTTCTCCCGCGCCGGCCAGCCGCTGGCTAACCACCCGCGCGGCCAGTTGTTTTCCGGCCGCCAAACTGCGCCGGCTTCTGCTGCTGCGCGGCCAGGGTCACGATTTCGGCCAAGCGGCGCTGACGGGTGTCGGGCCGCTTGGCCAGCACCAGCCATTGCAGCAGATTGCGCCGGTCGGTGCGGCTGAGGCCAGCGAAATACGCCCCGGCCGCCGGGCTGGCTTGCAGCGCCGCCGCCAGGTCGGGCGGCACCACGAGGGCATCTACTTCGTCGAGCAGCGCCCAGGCACCGTTTTGCTGCGCCGTTGCGATGGCGGCCAAGCCAGCGGGCATCATCTGGCCCTCGGCCGCCAGCTGCTGAATTTTTTCCTTGTTCACCCGCGACCAGCCGCTGCGCGGCTTGCGCCGGCTGAACAGTTGCCGGTAAGTATCGCCGTCGATGGGCTTGGCCTGGCTGTCTATCCACCCAAAGCACAGCGCCTCGGATACGGCCTCGCTCCAGCTCAGGCTGGGCGTGCCGGTGTGCTTCTTGTGGTACACCAACCACACGGCCTGCTCCTGGGCGTGGTGGGCCAGCAGCCACTCGCGCCAGTGCTGCCGGCTGGCGGGGCAAAAGGTGGAGACGTCGGGAGTGGGCATGGGGCAGTTGGTTCGATTTGCAGTATTTGCTGGCGCGAGTTTAGCGCAGCGTAACTCGCGCCGAATAAATGATGTGGAGTTTTCAACTCCACTGCCGCGCCAGCGGCAAGGCCGACCCGCGCCGCTAGGGTCGTGTAGCTAGCTCGTTCTATGGGAGGCGCAGCCTCCCCCGAATGGTCGGCACGAGTTTACGCTGCGCTAAACTCGCGCCAGTGCGACGATAAAATCATTATTTCTTCAATCCAGCATCATCGGCTATTTCCTGAATTTCCGGATTAGCATTTGCCTGGCAAAGTCGGAGGAAGCTGGCTAGCTCCTCCTGATAATTTAGCACTTCATAGAGTTCAGTAATTCGCCGATAATGCCACTCATCATTTTCAGCCAGATAGGTATCTACGATAAGTCTGAGCTTTTCCCTCATTTGGAGTTCGTTCTTGTACTTGCGCAATAAGGCTCTGGCTAATATTATCCCGTTGAAACCAGTGCTATCGACGGCAATATCTATAATCGCTGGAAGCAATTGCGTCATCAATGCAACTTCTGGCTGCCTATCTAATAGAAGCCTCATGGCAGTCTCCTTATTACCCGCTTCTGTCAGCGCCTTTTTCAAATCGTTGACCATTTCGTCTTCATTCTGCATGAAATCACCTCGGCAGGCGAAGTAGTTATCCTCTGCTTCCCGAAGTCGGAGCCATGCGCTTGAGTATTCCATACTTTTTGAAACTAGCCTCGATTTCAACTATAGGTAAATTCTATACAATTGGCCCTAAGATACCCTAGCAAGGTATTGCCCGCCCCATCTTTGCGCCCATGCCCGACGCTGCCCCGCTCCTCCCCTACCTCGTTTTCGACTTCGACTCCACCTTCACGCAGGTTGAAGGCCTCGATGAGCTCGCCGATATTGCCCTGGCCGGGCAGCCCGACCGCGCCGAGCGCGTGGGCCAGATAAAAGCCCTCACCGACCGCGGCATGGCCGGCGAAATCGGCTTCCAAGAGTCGCTGAGCCAGCGGCTGGCGCTGCTGGGAGCCAACCGCCGGCACCTGGCCCCGCTGGTGGCGCACCTGCAAACCAAGGTGAGCGCCAGCATCCGGCGCAACGCCGAGTTTTTTCGGACGCACGCCGACCGCATCTACGTGGTGAGCAGCGGCTTTCGCGAGTTTATCGAGCCGGTGGTGGCCGAGTTTGGTATCACCCCCAACCACGTGCTGGCCAATACGTTTACGTTCGATGCCGAGGGCAACATCACGGGCTGCGACCCGGCTAACGTGCTGAGCCGCGACGGCGGCAAAATCCGGCAGCTCGTGCTGCTCGACCTCGACGGGCCGGTGTACGTGCTCGGCGATGGCTACACCGACTACCAGATTCGCGAAGCCGGGCTGGCCCACCGCTTCTACGCCTACACCGAAAACGTGAGCCGCCCCAGCGTGGTGGCCCACGCCGACGAGGTGCTGCCCACGTTCGACGAGTTTCTCTACCAACTGAAATTACCCATGACCCTGAGCTATCCGAAAAACCGAATCAAAGTACTGCTGCTCGAAAACCCCGACGCCCGCGCCGCCGAGCTGTTTCGCCAGGAAGGCTACCAGGTAGAGCAGGTAAAGGGCGCGCTCGACGAGGACGAGCTGATTGCCCGCATCGAGGGCGTGAGCATTCTGGGCATCCGGTCCAAAACGCAGGTTACGGCCAAGGTGCTGACCGCCGCCAACCGCCTCATCGCCATCGGCGCGTTCTGCATCGGCACCAACCAGATTGACCTGGCCGAGGCCATGCGCCGGGGCGTGGCCGTGTTTAACGCGCCGTTCAGCAACACCCGCTCGGTGGTCGAACTGACCCTGGCGGAACTGATTATCCTGGCCCGCCGCATCCCGGAGAAAAACCCCAAGATGCACCAGGGCGAGTGGGACAAGTCGGCCAGCGGCTCGTTTGAGATTCGGGGCAAGACGCTGGGTATCATCGGCTACGGCAATATCGGGGCGCAGCTCTCGGTAGTGGCCGAGGCCGTGGGCCTGAAGGTCATTTACTACGACATGGCCGAGAAGCTCCAGCTTGGCAACGCCGTAAAGGCCAAGACCCTGGAAGAAATGCTGCCCCAGGCCGACATCGTGACGCTGCACATCGACGGCCGCCCCGAAAACCAGAACTTCTTCGGCGCCAAGGAATTTGCCCTCATGAAGCCCGGCGCGCTGTTCATCAACAACGCCCGCGGCCACGTGGTGGACGTGCCGGCCCTGGCCGCCGCCCTGCGCAGCGGCCAGCTCGGCGGCGCGGCCATCGACGTATTCCCTTACGAGCCCAAGACCAACGCCGAGAGCTTCGAGAGCGAATTGCGCGGCCTGCCCAACGTGCTGCTCACGCCCCACATCGGCGGCAGCACGGCCGAGGCCCAGCGCAACATTGCCGAGTTTGTGCCCGAGCGCATCATGGAGTACATCAACACCGGCAACACCCAGCAGAGCGTCAACTTCCCCAACATTCAGCTGCCTACCCAGCAGGCGCACCGCCTCATCCACATCCACGCCAACGTGCCGGGCGTGCTGGCCAACATCAACAATGTGCTGGCGCAGCACCACGTCAACATTTTGGGTCAGTATCTGAAAACCAACGAGTTGATTGGCTACGTGATTACTGACATCAACAAGCAGTACGACCAGGACGTGATTCAGGCCCTGCGCGCCGTGGAGCACACCATCAAGTTCCGCGTACTGTATTAAACTCCTGGGCCACGCCGGCTGTTCTACCCGAAAACCTGCTTTTGCCCTATTGGGCGCCCGCGTAGCTCTCAAACCGCACCCGGCCAAACTGGCGAGGCGTGCTTACTTCGTGCTCCACGTCGTCGTCGCCTTCGATGTGCGTGTTGTCCTGGCCGATGCGGTGCAGGTACCAGTGCTGGTCGGCGAGGTCGTAGCGAAAAGTCGTGACCCGGTACCAGCGCAGGCTACTGCCACCGGCACCTTCTACCGAGAAATAACCTTTCTTGATGGCCACGCGCTGAAAGGTATCCTCGTTGCCGGTGGGGCCGGCGCCGCGGCTGTCCACCACGCTGTCGTTGCGGGCGGCCAGGCGGTAGCGGGCGCCGCCGGGCTCGCCCAGCAGTACTAGTAGCGGCCGGTGAAACCACATAATGCGGTCAACGACTGCTTGTGTAGCAGTGGTATCGGTGAGCAGGGCGGCCGTGTCGAGCACCACCACGCGGTCGGGCCAGGCATCGCGGTTGAGGTCGCCGGCCAGGGTGGCTTGCACGCGGTAGCCCGCTGGAATGAAAGGCTTGATGAGCTGCATCGAATCGGGCGCCGCCGGGGCAGCAGCGGGGCGAGCCGCCGCGCCAGCGGTGGCCGCCGGCTCGCCCCGCTGCTGGCAGGCGCTAACAGCCGCAACCAGCGCTACACCGGCTAGCAAGTGGTTCTTCATCAAGACAATCAGCGACGGAAAAACTACGTCACCTATGCAAGTGGCTGCGGCTAGCTGGCCAGAGCTTGCTCGTTGGGCGGCGCAGTTTCAACGGGCGCGGCCTCAGCCAGCGGCTGGCTGGCAGCCCAGGCCGGCGGCAAGAAAAGCGCCTGCTGGTAGGGCACCTGCCGCAGCTCGCCCACCGGAATGCCCGCCTTCAGGTCGAGCAGCAGCTCGCCCAGCGACTGCATGGCCTGCTGGGCCGGGCACCGAAACTTGTGGGCGATATAGTTGCTGGCCAGGCCCACCCACTGGTCGATGCTTTGCTGAATAAAGGCCAGGTCGGCATCGGGGGCGGTGCGCAGCTGCGGCTGCTGGGCCAGCCGGTCGTTCTCCTCCAGGTGCAGCCGCACGGTGTTCATAGCCAGTTTGAAAAGCGTATTGTCGCGGCGCAGCTGGCGCAGGCGGGGAGCAGCCATGAGAACGAAAAAGGGGAAATGCGGTGGGCCGCAAAGGTAGCGCCCGTCCTAGCCGCGCTCGTTGAGCAGGGCGTTGTATTTCTCCTGCAATTCGGTGTAGAGCGAATACACGTGCAGCAGCTTGTTCTTGCAGTCGTCGAGCGAGTCGAGCCCATAGCCAGCGGCGGGCTCGGCGGCGCTGGATTGGGTGGGAGTGGCTAGCTCCCGAAAGTCTTCGGCAAAATCGTGGTAGATAAGCTGGCCCACGCGCTTGATAAAATCAAAGTCCAGGTTGGGGTCTTCGAAGCGCCGGTACAGCGTGGGCCGGCTGATGCCCAGCGCCCGGTGCAGCTGGCTCAACTTTACCCCGCTTTTGGCCACGATGGCGGCCACAATCTCACCCCGGTGCTGCATTGTCATTGGCATTTCTAGGAAAAAGACAAATTTGCACCACACCAACCAAGAAATTCGTGCGACTTGTTTTACATTTTTGATTCAATTTGACGTGTATTTGAATCATATCTGTCACGAATTGTCACGCGCTGTTTCATCGCTATGAATGACCGTAGTCCTACCCCCAGCGCCACGGCCCTCAACAGCTTACGGCAACTCTTTCAGGCCACCGCCAGGGAAGGAGAATTCGACTTGAAGCGGCTATGCACGGCCCTGGCGGCGGCCAATACCCTGGCGGTGCCCGCCTCGAGCGCTACAAATTAAATTGGCCCGGCAAGGCGCAGGCCCGCCGCGAGGTGCAGCGCACCGCCACGGCCGCCCTCATAGCCGCCCCAGCCGCCAGCGTGGCGGGGGCCACCACCCGGCACGCAATATATTGGGGGCGAAAACCTGGAGGTGCCGCGCGTGCTGCAACACGGCTGTTTTGGGCAGGCCAAGGCGCTGTGCCTCGACCCGCTGCGTACTACTGGCGCCGACCCGTTTGGGTAGCCCCAACGACCATTCGAAGCAACGCCGCACCAGCCAGCGCGGCGCCGGGTGCCGCGGCCATGTGGATGCGTAGCGCGTGCTTCACGACGCCGACGGGGCTACCCGCACCTTGGCAGCTACGGGGGGCCGTACCCGCCCACCGGCCGCCCTTGAGTACGGCTTACCACCTAGCCGCCAGCTTACGGCAAGTGGGCTAGCCTCACGGCACTGGCCCCCAGCGGCTTGCGCAGGCGGCAAGTGCTGGGGGCCAGTGTCAAGGAGGGTAGCTTGCAGCCCTGCGCGTGGGGCAGCTAGCGTAAGCTATTGGCGGGTAATGCGCTGGGTGGTAGTGCCGACCGCCGTGGTGGTGCGCAGCAGGTAGAGGCCGGGGGCCAGCGTGGGCAGTTCGGCCAGGGCCTGGGGCGCGGCGCTCAGGGCCAGGCTGCGGCTATACACGGTGCGGCCGTCGAGGGTGAGCAGGGCCACGGTGGCGGGCTGCGGGCCTTCGGCGCCGGGCAGCGTCACGCTCAGCACATCGAGGAAGGGCGCGGGGAAGGCCAGCGGCTTGGCCGCGGTCAGGGTGCCGGCGGCCGGGCGGGTAAGTACTACTACCGGCGAGTAAGCCACGGTGCCATCCTGGTCTACCTGGCGCAGGCGGTAGTAGCTGGCGCCGGCCGGGGCCGCGGCGTCGAGGTACTGGTAGCTGCGGGCGGTGGTGCTGGTGCCGGCGGCGGCCACGCTGCCTACGCTGCCGAAGCTAGCGCCATCGGCCGAGCGCTCTATTACGAAGCTGGCGCTGTTGAGCTCGGTGGCGGTGGCCCAGCTCAGCTGGTTGCCGAGGCTGGCGGCCTGGCCGCCAAAGCTGGTGAGCTGCACGGGCAGCGGGCCGGTGGTCACGGTTTGGGCGCTTTGCTGAAAGCGCTGGATGCTGCCCGTGCCGGCCGTGTTGTTGTTGGTGCTGTTGCCACCCACAATCAGGTCGAGGTAGCCATCCTGGTCGAGGTCGGTGAGGGCCGGGGCCGAGTAGTAATTGCCCGTTTGGGCGGTGCCGATGGTGGTGCTGCCGCTGGTGGCCAGCGCGGCCGGCGATGAGGCCACGAAGGCAAACGAGTTGCTGGCCGCCTGCTCGTAGTGGGCCAGCGTGCCGCTGGAGCTGCCAATCAGCATATCGAGCAGGCCGTTGCCATCGAGGTCCATGATGAGCGGCTTGCTGATGGTATTCATCACAATGTCGGTGGTGCCCACTTGCAGGCTGGCCGGCGTGGTGGCGGCGAAAGTGCTGCCGTTGGCAGCCGTTTGCTCGTAGTGGTGAATCTTGCCGTCGTAGGCACCCACTAGGATGTCAATCAGGCCATCGTTGTCGAGGTCGGCCACGCCGGGGCGGGCATACATGCCGTTGTTGGTGGCCGTGCCGCTGATGGCGCCGTAGGGGTTGGCAATGAGCACGCCCCGGTCAATGAAAGTCGAGGCCTTGGCCGCCGTTTGCTCGTAGCGCTTCACAGTGCCGTAGTTTTCGCCTACCAGCATGTCCAGCAGGCCGTTGCCGTCGATGTCGGCAAACGTAGGCTTGGCGTACGACGACACGTCGATGGTGGTAAACGTGGTGGGGGCCGCCGCGGTGCTGGCCGTGAGCAGCGTGCCCGTGCCGAAGGTTACGGCCTTGGCCGCCGCCTGCGGGTACAGCGTGATGGTGCCGTTGCCGTTGCCCACCACCAGGTCGAGCACGCCATCCTGGTTGAGGTCGGTCACGGTCGGGGTCGAGTAGCCGCCGGCCGCGTTGCTGATGGTTACGAGCGGCGTGGCGGTAGACGTTTTTTGCGGAAAGCTGAACGACGACGACATGCGGTTGACGCCCACCGGGGTGCCGAACAGCGCCGTGCCGCTGGGGTTGGTGACGCGCACCTTGCCCGAGCTAGCCTCGTAGGGCACCTTGGCCGTGACCGACGTACCCAGCGTGCCGTAGCTCTGAATCGGCATGGTGAGGCCGTTGAGCGTCACGGCCGTGACGGTGCCCAGGTTGGTACCCGAGATAACGATGTTGTTGCCTGCGCGGGTGGCCGTCGAAATTACGGTAGTGATAGTGGGGGCCTGGGCCAGCGCAGCCACCGGGGCAGCCAGGGCGGCTACCAGCACAAACTGGCTGGAGCATTTAGCAAGTATCGTAGTAGTAGCGAGGCGCATAACAGAGCAGAGGAGAGGGTGCCGGGGTTGTTTAACGATACAAAATTCCGTCAGCGCCCCCGCCCTACTGCCCCAGATTCGGCCAACCCACCCAAAACCTGTGCAAAGGTTTCCAGCTTATCGTTAAACAACTTTTAGCACTGCTGCGCCAGCACTACGGGCTGGCCCGGCCCCGGGCCAGCCCTGGCTCACAGGCGCGCCCGCACCTCCCCTAGCAGGCGCTGCATGGCATTGCGGGTGGCCTGGTCATCGCCGGGAATGCTGTTGTTGAAAAACGTAACGGCCACCAGCCGGCCGCTTTTGCAGCGCACGTAGCCCGCCAGGTTGCAGGTATGCGTCAACGTCCCGGTTTTGCCCCAAAACCACGTCACTTTAGGCGGCCCTGCGTCGAAGTAGCGCTTGCGCAGGGTGCCCTGCCCACCGCCCGCTGCCAGCAGGCTCAGCAGGCGTGGCTCGGGCACCTGCTGGTGCAGGCGGCACAGCAGCGCCGTGAGGGTGCGCGGCGTGAGCAGGTTGAGGCGCGACAAGCCCGAGCCATCGACCCAGTCGGGCCGGTCGGGCAGGTTCTTGAGGTCATTCTTGAGCATATACCGGATGGCCCGCTGGCTACTCAGCGAGTCGCGGTAGCCCACCTGCGTGCTGGTCATAAGCAACAGCTGCTCGGCCAGGAAATTGTCGCTCACGCGCAGCATGCGGCGGTAGAGCGAGTCGGCGCGCAGCCCGCGCAGCGTGCGGATGCTGTCGCGGCTAGGGTGCGGGTGCCACTGCGCGCCCACAATGGCGCGCCGCAGTGTGTCGCCGAGCAGGCGCAGCAGCAGCGGGCGGCTGGTGCGGTAGGGCACCTCGTCTATCCACTTCTTGGGGCTGGGCACAAACGTGAAACGGTTATCGAGTTGGGCGCGGTACACGTGCATCTCGTCGTCCTGGTCGGGCGAAAGGCGAAACTCAGGGCCAGCCCGCTCGGTGAGGGGCGCAAACTGACGCGGTGCCACCCGCACCCGCTGCGGCAGCGCCCCGGCCGCCGCGCCCGGCCGGGGCCGCACTACCTGCGGCGCGGCGGCATAAAAGCGCACCGTGTTGCCATACACTGGAAACGCCGTGCGCTCGGGCTGAAAGTAGTAGCCAAAGTCGTCCCAGGTCCAGCCCGGCCCGTAGGCGGGCACCGTGGCAATGTCGCAGTAGGCCAGCACCTTTTCGGGCCGGGTGGCCAGAAAAGCGTAAGCCCGCCGCGAGGGCACGTCGCCGTGCAAAAACGTCGGGTCACCGGTGCCCTGGAAGAACAGCGTATCGCCCCGCGAAAAGTAGCGCAGGCTAGGCAGCGAGTCGGGCAGCAGCGTGAGGCCAGCCGCCAGGCTCAGCAGCTTCATCGTGCTGGCCGGGGTAAAGTAGCGCGCCTCGTTGTAGCTGAACAGCGGCTGGCCGGTGGCCGCATCGGCCAGGGCCACGCCCACCTGCTGGCGGCGCAGCGTGCGCGAGCTGTCGAGTTGCTGGCGCAGCCAGGGCATATCGACCCGCCCGGTGGCTGAGTCGGTGACGGTGGCCGGGGGCAGTACCGGCGTAGTAGCTTGGCCGCAGGCGGTGGTGAGGGAGAGCAGCGCCGGCGCGAGTAAGGCAGCGTAGCGCCGCGCCGAATTGGCAAAGGCAGTGGGCAGAGTAGGCACAGACGCAACTTAAGCACGAACGCGGCAGTCGTTAGCCCGTCTTCGCGGCCTTCACTTTCTTTCCTACACTGTCTTGCGCCCGTTCTTCCTGTTGCTCTTGCTGCTAGCCGGCCCCCTGGCCGCCCGCGCCCAGCCCAAAACGCCCGCTGATTTCGGCTACCGCCACCTCACCATGCGCTACCAGCGCGATACCGTGAATATCCTCGTGCTCTCCAAAAAAGGCGAGGAGCTAAAGCGTAAACCAGTACTTTTCTTAGCGCAAGGCTCGACTCCTCACCCCGTAGTGCTCTACGACGAGCACGGCGCCTACCGGCAACTGCCAATCAAAATGGATTCGCTACTTACCCGCTGCCACCTAATAGTAGTATCCAAGCCAGGTTTGCCGTTAGTCGGAGATTTGCGTAAGCTCGGCCCTGGAGGCTTCGTCGGCGACATCAAAACGGGGCTGTTGCCCACCAAATATTGCCAGCACAACTACTTGGAATACTACGTACGCCGAAACAAAGTCGTGCTGCGCTACCTAGTCCGGCAACCGTGGGTGCAGGCCGATGACATCACCGCAATAGGCCATTCAGAAGGCAGCGCTATTGTAGCGCGGATGGCCCGCCACCCTCGGCATTTGCGCCGCATTATCTACTTATCGGGCAGCCCGCTGGGCAGAATCCTGACGCAGGTTTCCGGCGGACGGCTGGAAAGCGATTCCGCTGCGGTAGCTTATCTCTTTAATCGCTGGCATCAGGTAGTAGCTGCACCCAATGAAATAGATTGCCACGGTGACAGCAACCGGCTAATTGCTTCGTTGTCTACGCCATCGAATCCGATGGAAGACTTGCTGCACAGCCGCTTACCAGTCTTTGTGGGCTACGGCACCCGCGACCCGGCCGCTTTGCAAAACGACTACTTCCAGTTAGAGGCCATTCGGCATCGCAAAACCAACCTTGTTTTCCACGCCTACCTCGATGTTGAGCACAACTTCTTCGGCTTCACGAAGGGGCAGCTTGACTACGAAAAAGGGCAGTGGGACCGGGTAGCCCGCGACTTCCTCACCTGGATGCGGGCAAAGTAGCGCAAAGCCGAAGATTTATTCTACTGTTATTTCATAGTCAGAAATTTATCCTGCATCACGTCCTGCACCGAGCGGCCCGAAATCTTGCTTTCCAGCCACGAAATGATGTCAAAATACAGAAACGGCCGGCGGTCGAAGGGCTGGGCGGCTATTTCCTCTAGTTTGTCTTTCAAAGCTTTAAACTCGGCACGCAGCTGGCCGGGGGCCACGCTGCCCACCCGCCGCAGAAAGCGGAACACCGCCACCTGCATAGGCTGCTGGTCGTTCATCTTGCCCAAAAACTGGTACACCGAGCGCACCTGATGCTCTAGCTCAGCATCCTGGCCGGCCTCGTAGTGCGCCACCAGGTTGAGGATGCGCGCAAAGCACTGCAAGTCCTCGCGCAAGCCCTGCTCCTTGTGGTCAATAATGCGATTTAAGTACTTAATAGCCTGCTTATATTGCCCACTACCAAAGTACAGGCAGGCGATTTTGTAGTAAAACACCAGCGTGCGGTGCAGGTCGAGCTGCGACTTGTACTCGCCCAGCTGCTCCAGCAGCTCGGGCACCATTTCGACGCCCTCCGTAAAGCGCGCCTCCAGAAAGCAGGCGTTGATGCGGTTGGTCCAAATGTACTGAAACAGCAGCGCCTCGGTATTGGGCGTGGCGCGGCGCGTCTGGCTGGCCGAAAAGTCTTCCAGCTTACGCAGCACCTCCGAAAACCGGCTGTAATACTGCATGTTGAACAGCGCCGCCAGCAGGTTGTGCAGCCCCTTTATGTAGAGCATCGTCTGGCTTTCCTTGAGCGCCGGTTGCTGCTCAAACAGGTCTACCCACTTCTGCGCGTAGCGGTAGCAGGCCCGAAAATCCTGGTTGATGGTGTGGTACCACACCTGTGCCTGGTAAAAATAGAGCCTCTCCCAAAAGCCGCTGGCCCGCCCCAGCGCCGCCGGCACGTGCGCCCGGAAGTACGCCGTAAATTGCTCGTGGTCAGCCTGATTGCGAGCGTGCCCGGTTTGCAGATACAGCCCATACAGCCGCAGCGAGGCGTTAGACAGCGCGTGCTGCTGGCTCAGGTGCGCGGCGGTAGCCGTAGCCTCGGCCGCCAAAGATTCGGCCCGGCCTTGCAAGCTGCGCGTGATGTACTGCGACTCGATAAGCTTCTCAAAATCAATGGTCAGCAGCGCCACGTGCGGCAGCTCGGCCTGCTGGGCGGCCAGCTTCACCTTGGCCAGCATCCGCAATGCCTGCTGGTAGAAGCCCTTATTATAGAGCACACGGGCGTAGTCGAGCTGCTCGTGCAGCTGGATATCGAGGTTCTGGCCGGCGTGGTAGAGGCGCAGGCTGGCCAGTAATTGCCGGTAGAGGTTGGCCTTAAGGTTGGCCAGTTGGGCGCGCTTGAGGGTGGGTACCTGAGCGAGCACGCGCTCCTCGTCGAGAGACTCCTGCGCATCAAAGGCGTCGAAAAGCTGCAAGAATTTCAGGCCTTCGGTCGAGCCCTGACGGTTGGTGAAGAGGCGAAAATGGCGCTTTTCGGACTGCGTCAGGGATTTTATCAGCTGAAAAACCGGGTCGCTGGCTCTGTTAGGCATTGTAGAAGGCTTGCAATTAACTAGCTATAAAACAAGTTTTTAGCTAAAAAAATCGCTGACTTGGAAATAGTAGAAACCAGCAAAACTTGTTTTTGGTGGCGCAAAACCACGTGGTACTTGCAGCGCAATAACAAAGCTGCACCCGCTCCGGCGGGTTTTTACTCCTATGGCAACGCAAAAAATTCAGATTTTCGACACTACCCTCCGCGACGGCGAACAGGTGCCGGGCTGCAAGCTAAACCAGCAGGAGAAGCTAGTTATTGCCCGGCAGCTCGAAGCCCTCGGCGTCGATGTCATCGAGGCCGGCTTCCCGGTATCGAGCCCCGGCGACTTTGCCGCCGTGGCTGCCATCGCGGCCCAGACTAAGGAAGCCACTGTCTGCGGCCTCACTCGCGCCGTTGAAAACGACATTCGCGTGGCCGCCGATGCCCTGCGCTCGGCCCGCCGCCCCCGCATTCACACCGGTATCGGCACCTCCGACCTGCACGTGCAGCAGAAGCTGCGCACCACCCGCGAAGACGTGTTGGCCCGCGCTGTAGCCGCCGTAAAGCTCGCCAAGAGCTTCGTCGAAGACGTAGAGTTTTATGCCGAAGACGCTGGCCGCACCGACAACGAGTTTCTGGCCCGCGTGTGCGAGGCCGTAATCGCCGCCGGGGCCACCGTGCTCAACATTCCCGACACCACCGGCTACTGCCTGCCCCACGAGTACGGGGCCAAAATTAAGTACCTGTACGAGAACGTAAAAGGTATTGACCGCGCTATTCTCTCCACGCACTGCCACAACGACCTTGGGCTGGCCACCGCCAACTCCATCGCGGGCGTGAGCAACGGGGCGCGCCAAATTGAGTGTACCATCAACGGCGTGGGCGAGCGTGCCGGCAACACCGCCCTCGAAGAGGTGGTGCTGATTATGCGCCAGCACCCCACGCTCAATCTCTACACCGACATCAACACCCGCCTGCTCACCGAGACCTCGGCCCTCGTATCGCACCTCATGAGCATGCCCGTGCAAGCCAACAAAGCCATCGTGGGCGCCAACGCCTTTGCGCACAGCAGCGGCATCCACCAGGATGGCGTCATCAAGTGCCGCGAAACCTACGAAATCATTGACCCCAAAGAGGTTGGGGCCATCGACTCGACCATCGTACTCACCGCCCGCTCGGGCCGCGCTGCGCTAGCCTACCGCCTCCAGAAGCTCGGCTATCACCTGGAGCGCCCCGCCCTCAACACGGCCTATGCCAGCTTCTTGCAGCTCGCCGACCGCCAGCGCGAGGTAATTGACACGGACTTACACATTCTTATCGAACAAGAAAAACTAGTAGCCGTCGGCTAATCGGCTAAGGAAACGAGGTGGCAGGCGCTGCCAGTGGGTGGGAGCAGGGAAGTCAGGGGGTCGGGTTAACAACCCAGTAACACCGTTCTTTCACACTCGTCGATTCGACCAAAACTTCCCCCTGTTGCTTCGTTTCCTTGGCTTTTATTATTGAGCTATTAGCCGTTAGCTGGTAGCTTTTGCTCTTACTCTATCTTAACCTATTACAGAAAAGCTAACAGCTAATAGCTAGTAGCCAACAGCTTGAATATAATGGCCCGCACTTTAGTCGATAAAATCTGGGATGCCCACGTTGTTCGCTCCATCGCGAGCGGGCAGGACGTGGTGTACATCGACCGCCACCTGATTCACGAAGTAACCAGCCCCCAGGCGTTTGATGAAATCGCCGCGCGCGGCCTGGAGCTGTTTCGCCCCAGCCAGATTATCGCCACGGCCGACCACAACGTGCCGACCCTCAACCAGCACCTGCCCATCGAGGAGCCGCTTTCGCGCTCGCAGGTCGATAAACTGACCGAGAATTGCCAGAAATACGGCATTGAGCTCTACGGCCTGGGCCACCAGCGCCAGGGCATCGTGCACGTTATCGGGCCGGAATTGGGTTTGACCCAGCCGGGCCTCACGATGGTGTGCGGCGACAGCCACACCAGCACCCACGGCGCATTTGGCGCGGTGGCCTTTGGCATCGGCACCAGCCAGGTAGCGCAAGTAATGGCCTCGCAGTGCCTGCTGCTCACGCGCCCCAAACGGATGCGCGTAGCCGTAGAAGGCGACTTGCGGCCCGGCGTCACGGCCAAGGACTTGATTCTCTACATTATCGCGCAGCTCGGCACGGGCGGCGCTACCGGCTACTTCGTAGAATATGCGGGCAGCGCGGTACGCGGCCTCAGCATGGAAGGCCGCATGACGGTCTGCAACATGAGCATCGAGATGGGCGCCCGCGGCGGCCTCATTGCCCCCGATGCCACCACGTTTGCCTACGTCGAGGGCCGGCCCTTCGCCCCCAAAGGCCAGGCGTGGAACGACGCCGTGGCGTACTGGGAAACGCTGTATTCGGACGAGGACGCGGCGTTCGACGCGGAGTTTGTGTACGACGCGGCCGACATCACGCCCATGATTACCTACGGTACCAACCCTGGCATGGGCATTCCGCTCACCGGCCACGTGCCCAGCCAGGTGCCCGACGCCGAAGCCGAGAGCTTCGACAAGTCACTGAAATACATGGGCTTCGAGCGTGGCGATTCGCTCCTGGGCAAGCAGATTGATTACGTATTCATCGGCAGCTGCACCAACTCGCGCATCGAGGACCTGCGCACCGTGGCCGCCTATGTAGCTGGCAAGCAGAAGGCTGGGCACGTGGAGGCCATCATCGTGCCTGGCTCCAAGCATGTTGAGCAGCAGGCGATTGCCGAAGGCATCGACAAGATTTTAGCCGAAGCGGGCTTTGAACTACGTGAGCCCGGTTGCAGCGCCTGCCTGGCCATGAACGAGGATAAGATTCCGGCCGGCAAGTACTGCGTGGCGACCTCCAACCGCAACTTCGAAGGCCGCCAGGGACCCGGCTCGCGCACGCTGCTGGCCTCGCCGCTGGTAGCCGCCATCACGGCCGTGCAGGGCCGCATCGTTGACATTACGCAGTATTTGAACTAATGGAAAAATTTCAAACCCTGCACACCACTGGCCGGCCGCTGCCGCTGGAAAATATTGATACCGACCAGATTATTCCGGCCCGGTTTCTGAAGGCGACTACCCGCGAAGGCTTTGGTGAAAACCTGTTTCGCGACTGGCGCTACAATGCCGATGGCTCGCCCAAAACAGAGTTTGTGCTGAACGACCCGCGCTACAGCGGGCAGATTCTGGTGGCTGGCAAAAACTTTGGCTGCGGTTCCAGCCGCGAGCACGCCGCCTGGGCGCTATATGATGCCGGTTTCCGCACCGTTATTTCGAGCTACTTCGCCGATATTTTTCGGGGCAATGGCTTGAATACCGGCCTACTGCCTTTGCAGGTGAGCGACGAAGTACTGGCCCGCCTGCTGGCCGCCATCGAGGCCGCCCCGACCCTGGAACTCGTGGTAGACCTGCCCGCCCAGACCCTGGCCGTACCAGCCTGGGGCGAAACGTTCAGCTTCGCCATCGACCCCTACAAAAAGGAGTGCCTGCTAAACGGCTACGACGACATCGACTTTTTAGTAAATCAAAAATCGGCCATTGCGGCCTATGAACAACAACGCGCATGGACATGGTAACCAAGAAAATAGCTTTACTGCCTGGTGATGGCATCGGGCCGGAAGTCTGTCGGCAGGCCGTGAAAGTGCTCGACGCCGTAGCCGAGCGCTTTGGCCACCGCTTCGAATTCACGTCGCACCTGGTGGGCGCCTGCGCCATCGACGCCACCGGCAACCCACTGCCCGACGAAACGCTGGCCGCCTGCCGTGCCTCCGACGCGGTGCTCTTCGGCGCCATCGGCGACCCCAAGTACGACAACGACCCCAGCGCCAAGGTGCGCCCCGAGCAGGGCCTGCTGCGCATGCGCAAGGAGCTGGGCCTGTTTGCTAACATCCGCCCCGTAACGGCCTACAAGGCGCTGCTGAAGCACTCGCCGCTGAAATCCGACCGCATCGAAGGTACCGACCTAGTGATTTTCCGGGAGCTGACGGGCGGCATCTATTTTGGTGAGAAGGGCCGCACGGGCGATGGCGCAGCTTACGATAACTGCACCTACTCGCGCCCCGAGATTGAGCGCATCGCGCACCTGGCGTTCCAGTCGGCCGCTGGCCGCCGCAAGCACCTGACGCTGGTGGACAAAGCCAACGTATTGGAAACCTCGCGCTTATGGCGCGAAGTGGTGCGCGAGATTGCCGCCGGCTACCCCGAAGTGGAAGTTGATTACCTGTTCGTGGACAACGCCGCGATGCAGATTATCACCAACCCCCGGCAGTTCGACGTGATGCTGACCGAGAACATGTTCGGCGACATCATCTCGGACGAAGCCTCGGTGATTGCCGGCTCGATGGGTCTGCTACCCTCGGCCTCGGTTGGCGCGGCAGTGGCCGTGTTCGAGCCCATCCACGGCTCCTACCCCCAGGCCAAAGGCAAGGGCATCGCCAATCCGCTGGCCGCCATCCTCTCAGCCGCCATGCTGCTCGACCACCTGGGCCTCGTGGCCGAAGCCGACTTGGTACGCGAGGCGGTGGATGAAGCCTTGACTAACAATATTTTAACCCCCGAGCTCAACCCCACCGCGCCCTATACCACCGAGCAGGTAGGTAGCTACGTGGCCTTCTGGATTGCCGACTCGAATGAGCAGCAGTGGAATGCCCACAACATTGCGGTGGGCGTGAGCACGATTATTTGATGTAGCGCAGACTTTTAGTCCGCGAGTATTCGCGAGACCCAATCGCGGACTAAAAGCCCACGCTACATTCTTCAATAAAAAAACCACCTACCCCCAGTGAAAAAGCACACCGCCGGCTGTACGTTTGCGCCATGCAAGCCCAGTTGTCCGTCATTATTAGCGTCATCGCCGTGATTATTTCACGGGGAGCGAGGATGCTATGCAGCTAGGGTAACTACCCACCTGCCGCCGGCCATCCTCACCCCAGGATGGCTTTTTTTATGCCCGTTTTTTCTCTGCTACCCGCCATGCGCGCCCCGCTGCTACCCGTCATTTCCGTGGTCATTATTTCTACCCTCGCGGGCTAGCCGGTACTTCTTACGCCTAAGAAAACCTTCCTAGCCCGCCGCCAGGAGGGTTTTTTTAGGGCCAAACCTTCGCCATTGCCCGGGCACCGGGCACTCCGAACCAAGCACTAACCCCATGTCACTCAATAAATTCAGCCGCATTTACACCCAGGACGACAGCCTGCCCGCCTCGCAGGCCATGCTCATCGGCGCGGGGCTATCGGATGCGGATTTGCGCAAGCCGTTCGTGGGCATCTGCTCCACGGGCTTCGAGGGCAACACCTGCAACATGCACCTCGACGGGCTCGCCGACGAGGTGAAGCGCGGCGTGGCCGCCCAGGGGCTGGTGGGGCTGCGCTTCAACACCATCGGCGTGAGCGACGGCATTACGAACGGCAACGCGGGCATGCGCTTTTCACTGGTGTCGCGGGAGATAATAGCCGACTCAATCGAGGCAATGGCGGGCGCCCACTACTACGACGCCATTGCCACGGTGGTGGGCTGCGACAAGAACATGCCGGGTGCGCTCATTGCTATGGCGCGGCTAAATCGGCCGTCGCTGATGGTGTACGGCGGTACCATCCGGGGCGGCGAGTTTAAGGGCCAGCAGCTCAATATTGTCTCGTGCTTCGAGGCCTACGGCAAGAAGGTGAACGGGCAGATTTCGGAGGAAGATTATCAGGGCATCATCCACAATGCCTGCCCCGGGCCGGGGGCCTGCGGCGGCATGTACACCGCTAATACGATGGCCGCCGCCATCGAAACGCTGGGTATGACGGTGCCCGCCTCGTCATCCTTGCCCGCCGAGAGCAGCGCCAAGGTGCAGGAGTGCCTCGACACCGGCGCGTACCTGCGCCGCCTGCTGGAGCTAGACTTGAAGCCCCGCGACATCCTGACCCGCGCGGCGTTTGAGAATGCGATGGTTATCATCACGGTGCTCGGCGGCTCGACCAATGCCGTGCTGCACCTCATCGCCATTGCCCACGCGGCGGGCGTGCACCTCACGATGGAGGATTTCCAGGCCGTGAGCAACCGCGTGCCGGTGCTGGCCGACCTCAAGCCCAGCGGCAAGTATTTGATGGAGGACCTGTCGAAAATCGGCGGCGTACCCGCCGTGCAGCGCACCCTGCTCGACTACGGCTTGCTGAATGGCGACCTGATGACCGTGACCGGCCGTACCCTAGCCGAGAACCTGGCCGACGTAAAGCCGCTCGGCCCAGAGCAGGATTTGCTGCGCCCGCTCGACCAGCCCATCAAGGCCGATGGGCACATCCAGATGCTGTATGGCAACCTCGCCACCAAAGGCAGCGTGGCCAAAATCAGCGGCAAGGAAGGCTTGCGGTTTGAGGGGCCAGCCATCGTTTTCAACTCGGAAGAAGAACTAAACCAGGGTATTATCGACCACAAAATCAAGGCCGGGCAAGTGGTCGTGATTCGCTACGTGGGGCCGAAAGGCGGGCCGGGCATGCCCGAAATGCTCAAGCCAACCTCGGCCATCATGGGTGCGGGCCTGGGTGATAAAGTGGCCCTGATAACGGACGGTCGCTTTTCGGGCGGCACCCACGGCTTCGTGATTGGGCACGTCTGCCCCGAAGCCTTCGACGGCGGCGGCCTGGCGCTGGTAGAAAACGGCGACTGGATTATCCTTGACGCCACCGCGAATACCATCAACGTGCAGCTTTCCGAGGAAGAGCTCCAGGCCCGGCGCGCCGCCTGGCAGCGCCCGCCCCTGCCCGCCAAGCAGGGCGTACTTCTCAAGTATATCCGCACCGTGAGCGACGCCAGCCACGGCTGTATCACTGATTTAGTGGAAGAAAATTATGTCAACGCAGACCTTAGCCCAGCCCGCCGCTAGCCCGGCCGCCGCCCTCGAAACCACGTCCATGACGGGCGCGGTAGCCACGCTGCAAGCGCTGGTGGCCGAGGGCGTAGACACTATTTTTGGTTACCCCGGTGGGGCCATCATCCCCATCTACGACGCGCTTTACGACTTCAAGGACTCGCTCAACCACGTGCTGGTGCGCCATGAGCAGGGCGGCATTCACGCGGCGCAGGGCTACGCCCGCAGTTCGGGCCGGGTGGGCGTGGCGCTGGCCACGAGCGGGCCGGGCGCGACCAACCTCGTGACCGGGCTGGCCGATGCCCTGATTGACAGCACGCCGCTGGTGTGCATCACGGGGCAAGTGTTTGCGCATTTGCTGGGCACCGATGCGTTTCAGGAGACGGACATCATCAACATCACGACGCCAGTTACGAAGTGGAACTACCAGGTAACGAGGGCCGAAGAGATTCCCGAGGCGCTGGCCAAGGCATTCTACATTGCGCGCAGCGGCCGACCCGGGCCGGTATTGGTGGACATCACCAAGAATGCGCAGATGCAGACCTTCGACGCGCCGGCCTACGAGCGCTGCACGCACATCCGCAGCTACCGGCCCGCGCCGGTGGTACGCAAGGAGTACATCGAGCAGGCGGCGGCGCTGATTAACAGCGCCAAGCGTCCATTCATTCTCTGGGGGCAGGGCGTGGTGCTGGGCAAGGCCGAGCAGGAATTCAAGGAATTTGTGGAGAAAAGCGGCATCCCGGCGGCCTGGACCATTCTGGGCGTAGGGGCGCTGGCCACCGGCCACCCACTGAACGTGGGGATGCTGGGCATGCACGGCAACTACGGCCCCAATGTGCTCACCAACGAGTGCGACGTACTGATTGCCATCGGCATGCGCTTCGATGACCGCGTGACCGGCCGCCTCGACAAGTATGCCAAGCAGGCGCAGGTCATTCACCTCGACATCGACCCCACCGAGATTGACAAGAACGTAAAAACCACCGTGCCGGTATGGGGCGACTGCAAGGAAACGCTGCCCCTACTCACGGCACTGGTCGAGCGCCGCGAGCACCCCGAGTGGCTGGCCCGCTTCACCGATTACAACGCGCAGGAAGTGGACGCCGTGATTCGGGAAGAATTATTTCCGACCTCGGAGGAACTGACGATGGGCGAGGTGATGCAGCAGCTCAACGAACTCACGGGCGGTGAGGCCGTTATCGTGTCCGACGTAGGGCAGCACCAGATGATAGCCTGCCGCTACGCGCTGCAAAATCAATCGCGCAGCCACGTCACGAGTGGCGGGCTGGGCACGATGGGCTTTGCGCTGCCCGCCGCCATCGGGGCCAAATTTGGCGCGCCGCACCGGCCAGTGGTAGCCGTAATTGGCGACGGCGGCGTGCAGATGACCATCCAAGAGTTGGGCACCATTATGCAGACGGGCGTGGATGTGAAGATTATCATTCTCAACAACCAGTTTTTGGGCATGGTGCGACAGTGGCAGGAGTTGTTTCACCAGCGCCGCTACTCCTTCGTGGATATCCAGAGCCCTGATTTTGTGGCCGTAGCGGCGGGATACCGCATTGCGGGCCAGCGCGTGAACGACCGTGCCGACCTACGCCCCGCCCTGGAAAAAATGCTGGCGCATCCGGGCTCGTTTTTGCTCGAAGTGATGGTGACCAAGGAGAACAACATCTTCCCGATGGTACCGCAGGGGTGCAGCGTGGCCGAAATCCGCTTGCGGTGACATGGTGAATTGGTGAGATGGTGAGTTTGAAACCGCCCTTTCACCGCGCCATACTCACCAACTCACTACTTCACCATTTCACCAATGGAACGCCAGGAATACAACATCACCGCGTACACCGAAAACCAGGTGGGCTTGCTCAATCGCATTGCCATCATTTTTTCGCGGCGCAAAATCAACATCGAGAGCCTCAACGTGTCGCCTTCCGAAATTGAGGGCATCCACCGCTTCAACATCGTGATTGTGGAAACGGAGGAAGTGGTGGAGAAGCTCGCCAAGCAAATCGAGAAGCAGGTGGAGGTGCTGAAGGTATACTTCAACCCCAACGCCGACGTGATTTGGCAGGAAATGGCTCTCTATAAAGTGCCCACCGACGTGATTGCCGAGAAAGTGCTTGTGGAGCGCCTGCTACGCGAAAACGGGGCGCGGGCCGTGGTCATTCGCAAAGACTATACGGTATTCGAAACCACTGGGCACCGCGAGGAAACCGACAACCTCATCAAGGCTTTGCAGCCCTACGGACTGATTGAGTTTGTGCGCTCGGCGCGCATCGCCATCATCAAGGCCAGCGACGGTTTTCACCATAAGCTCAAGGAGTTTGAGCGCCGCGAGCCGGGCGAAGACGTGGCGGAAAACGAGTTTTTGAACGACCGCGAGCAGGTCTTCACAATGTAATGTAGCGTGGACTCTGCGAGTCCGCGCATTGAACGACACCTTTTTTAACCCTACGCGCGGGCTCACAGAGTCCACGCTACAACCCAACCAACCCTTATGGCTACCATCAACTTCGGCGGCGTTCCTGAAACCGTAATTACCCGCGACGAATTTCCGCTGCAAAAGGCGCTTGAATTCCTAGCTAATGAGACCATCGCCGTAATCGGCTACGGTGTGCAGGGCCCCGGCCAGGCGCTGAATATGCGCGATAACGGCTTCCGCGTGATTGTGGGCCAGCGCGAAGGCACGCCCTCGTGGGAGCGCGCCCTCAAGGATGGCTGGGTACCCGGCGAGTCGCTGTTCAGCATCGAAGAAGCCGCCGACAAGGGTACCATCATCTGCAACCTGCTGAGCGACGCCGGCCAGATTGCGCTGTGGCCCACGCTTCAGCAGTACCTCACGCCCGGTAAGACGCTGTATTTCTCGCACGGCTTCGGCATCACGTTCAACGACCAGACGGGCATCGTACCTTCGAAAGACATCGACGTAATCCTGGTAGCGCCCAAGGGCAGCGGCACCAGCCTGCGCCGCTTGTTCGTGGCCGGCGGTGGCCTGAACTCGTCGTTCGCCGTGTTTCAGGATGCTACGGGCAAGGCTTGGGAAAAGGTCATTGCCATGGGCATCGGCGTGGGCTCGGGCTACCTGTTCGAGACGGACTTCAAAAAGGAAGTGTACTCGGACCTCACCGGCGAGCGCGGCGTGCTGATGGGCGCCCTGGCTGGCATCATCGAGGCCCAATATCAGGTGCTGCGCCAGCGCGGCCACTCGCCCTCGGAGGCGTTCAACGAAACGGTGGAAGAGCTGACCCAGAGCCTCGTGCCGCTGGTGGGCGAAAACGGCATGGACTGGATGTTTGCCAACTGCTCGGTAACAGCCCAGCGCGGCGCGCTCGACTGGAAAGGCAAATTCCGCGACGCGACCCTGCCCGTACTCAACGACCTCTACGACAGCGTGGCCAGCGGCGAGGAAGCCCGCCGCACCATCGAGCGCGGCTCGACGCCGAACTACCGCAAAGAACTGGAAGCGGAGTTGCAGGAAGTGCGTGAGTCGGAACTGTGGGCCACGGGTGCCACCGTGCGCGAGTTGCGCTCGCGCAGCAGCGAGAATGTAGAAGCTTAATTTATTGAATTGCTCAACGTAGCGCCTCACCCCCTAGCCCCCTCTCCGACAAGGAGAGGGGGGACTAGTTTCTAGTCATAGTTTCTAAAAGCTAAAACTAAGGCTAGTTCCCCCTCTCCTTGTCGGAGAGGGGGCTAGGGGGTGAGGCGCTACGTTAGCGCAAGCCCTCCTCCATCATGCCTGACCTAGAAGCCCCCGCGGCCACCGCCGTCACCCTGGAAAACGTCGAGCAGGCGGCGCGCCGCCTCAAGGGCGTCATCACCAAAACGCCGCTAATGCACAACCTAGGGCTGTCGCGCAGCTACGACGCCACTATTTTGCTCAAGCGCGAGGACTTGCAGGTGGTGCGCTCGTACAAGATTCGAGGAGCTTATAACAAGATTGCCACGCTGCCTACCATCGTGCCGGGCCGCCAAATCGTGTGCGCCAGCGCCGGCAACCATGCCCAGGGTGTGGCCTATGCCTGCCAGCTGCTGGGCCTGAAATGCGACATTTTCATGCCCGCCCAAACGCCTGCGCAGAAGGTAGACAAGGTGCGGCTCTTCGGCAAGGACATGGTGACGGTGCACCTGACGGGCCGCACCTTCGACGACTGCTACCACGCGGCGCAGGCCTTCTGCGACGAGCGCGGCAGCACCTTCGTGCACCCCTTTGACGACTTAGCCATTGTGGAAGGCCAGGCCACGGTAGGGCTGGAGATTCTCAAGGCGACGCACGACACGGCTATCGATTTTTGCTTTATGCCCATTGGAGGCGGTGGGCTGGCCTCAGGCTTATCCAGCGTGTTCCGGCAATTAAGCCCCAATACCAGGCTCATCGGTGTGCAGCCGCTGGGCGCGCCGAGCATGCACGACGCCCTGCGCGCCGGCCAGCGGCAGGCCCTGCCCAGCCTCGATACTTTCGTGGATGGCGCGGCCGTGAAGTGCCCCGGCGAGCTCACGTTTGAGATTTGTCAGGCGCTGCTCGACGAGGTGCACCTCGTGCCCGAGGGCCAGGTGTGCGAGGATTTGCTGAAGATGTACAACGAGGAAGGCATGGTGCTGGAGCCGGCGGGCACGCTCGCCATCTCGGCCCTGCACGCCTACGCCGACCAGATACGCGGCAAAACGGTGGTATGCATTGTGAGCGGTTCCAACAACGACATTACCCGGATGGAGGACATCAAGGAGCGCGCCCAGCGCCACCAGGGCCTCAAGCACTACTTCATGGTGCGCTTCAACCAGGTACCGGGGGCATTGCGCCGCTTCGTGAACAACGTGCTGGCCGAGGGCGAGGACATCATTCAGTTTCAGTACATCAAGAAGAATAACAAGGAGAAAGGCCCCGTTTTCATCGGCGTGGAGGTGCGGCAGCGCGGTGACGAGGCCGGCATCATGGCCCGCATGGCAGCCGAAGGCTTCGGCTTTGAATATTTGAACGGGCAGCAGGATTTTCTGAGCTTGCTGGTGTAAAAAGAATCAGCTTTTTAACTACAACAGCACGTCATGCTGAGCCTACGAAGCATCTTGCTCGCGCCGCTAGGATAGGAATCCTGACGGTGCGAACAAGATGCTTCGTAGGCTCAGCATGACGTGCTGTTGTAGTACGTGCTACCTGCTCCGCACTATTTCTTCGTCACCTTGAACGACTGTGTGAAATCAGCCCCGGTGAGGCGCACTATGTAGAGGCCGCTGGCTAGCCCCGAGGCATCAAATACGTTCTGGGCACCAGTATCGCCGTAGGTACGGGATAAAACGGCGCGGCCAGTAGCATCGGTGATAGTGAGCGTATGCGCCTGGGTGCCCGTGGGCAGCCCATAGGTGAGCAGGCCTACTACTGGGTTGGGGTAGGCCGTGAGTTCGGCCGAGCTAGCGGCCACTGGCGCAGCCAGGCGGGCATTGCCCACCACAGTGTAGCGGAAGGCCTCCCAGCCCGAGATGGTCTGGCGGGTGCAGGTCGCGGCCTGGGTGCCGTTTTCGCTCGATACGTAGCGGCCATTGTAGCCGCCCAGCGAGATGGTGCCGTCGGCGTTTACAATCCAGTCAAAGGCCTCCCACCAGCCGAAGCTCGTGCGGTTGGCCGTGATGGCCTGGGTGCCGTTTTCGCTCGATAGGTACTTGCCCTGGCTGCGCAGGTACACCTTGCCGTTGCCGGCGTCAAGTACAGAAAACTGCTCCCAGGCACCGGCCGTGGTGCGGGTGCAGGTCACAGCTTGGGTGCCGTTTTCGCCCGAGAGGTAGGCGTTGTTACTCACGGCGCGCAGCGTGATGAGGCTGCCAATGGGCGCGCGGGTGTTGCGCACCGCGCCGCCGGGGTTGGGCGCAATGGCGTTGAGGGTGCTCGTATTCACCACGCAGTTCGGAAACTTGATGTTCTGCACCACGGCCGGGATATTGCCGGCGCCATCCACGATGTAGGGCGGATTGATACGAAAGAGGGCCGCCATCGAGTTGGTGTCGAAGCGCTTGTACGTCCAGTGGCACCAGCCGATGCCCACGCTGTTGAGATTGCGTGCCGCCTCGCCCATCCAATCGGCCGAGTTTTCGCCGGTTTCGCCCACCCAGATGGGCACGTTGTTGTCGGTGCGGAAGCGCGTGAGATTGCCAATGAGGCGCAAGGTATTGGGGTTGTTCCCATCCACCGAGTTCACATTGTTGTCGATGGTATAATTGCCTGCGCTGTAGCGGTGCGAGTTGTACACCAGGTTGGCCGTATTGGTGAAGGTGCGCTTCTCCATGTAGTTATACTCGTTGCCCCAGCCATTGCCTTCCAGCAAGATAAGGTGGTTGTCGCCGTTGGCCCGCACGGTGTTGATGAAGCGCTGCATAATATCGTGCAGACGCTGATTACCGTTTTGGGTCGAGGTATTGGGGATGTTGTTGGGTTCGTTGAGCACATCGTACATCGCCACGCGCGGGTCGCTCTTGTAGCGGTTCGAGAGCGAGCTCCAGAGCCGCACGGCGACGTCCTGGTTTATCTGGTTGTTCCAGAAATCGTTGCCGCCACTCACTAGTGCATCCGAAATATTCATGTCGCTGCCCTGGGCACCGGGCGCGGCGTGCAGGTCGAGCACCACGTACATGCCGTTGGCGCCGGCCCAGCTCAGCACCTCATCAATCAGGCGCACACCTTCGAGCGAGCTGGGGTCATTGAACAGCTGATTGTTATTGTACCAGCCGCGCAGCGCGTTCAGGTAGTCGCCGTAGCTGGTACTGCCCTTGCTCACACCAGTGCGCAAGGCGCGCTGGCTGGCCGTGAGAAACAGCTCATAGTGCAGCGGCAGCCGCACGCAGTTAAAACCCTTGTCCTTCAGGTAGTCAATGTCGGCCTTCGTGAAGAAGTTGTCGCGCCACTGCTGGTAGAAGCTCTCTACCTGGCCGTCGCTCTGGCCTTGGTTGAAAAGGCCTTTTTTGACGAGGCTCTGGGTGCCGGTGCCGTTGTCGCCGTAGCCAGGCTTCAGCATGTAGCCTTCCTGCACCTGCCAGCCACCGAGGTTCACGCCGCGCAGAACGACCTCTTGGTTACTGGCATTCACAATTTTTGGGCCGCTAGCTTGTAGAAAGCTTTGAGCCTGAGCTGACTGTCCGCCGAGGCAAGCCAGGAGGAGCGCGCAGCCCGCCAGGGCACGCTGCGCCAATGTGCGCTTGGCAGCGCGGGGAATAGAAATGGGCATTGATGGGTGGGAAAAAAGTGGAAAAGGATGGACAAATGCCCGCAAACGTTTGCAGACACTTCCACCTATACTACACTGCTGAAGTGCTTCCCCCCTAGTGCCCTACCAAAAATATTTTCAACAAGCTAACGCTACTTTCTATTTTCCTATTTAAAGAGCTTTAATCGAACACTTTAGATAAATTTATCTCCGCGCCAACTATTCCGGACGCCGCCCCCTAATGGCCTTGGGGGCTAGCCGCAGCCGGCCCCGGCCCACCAGATTTATGGGCGTGCTCGGGTCCACGAAGAGGTAGGCGCCATCTTCTACTATCAACTGGCCCGCAATTGTGACTTTGGTATGCCCAGCCACGCCTAATGAGGCGCCTTTTTTGATAATCAGCTTGGCGGTAGGGCCAATGTATAATTCGGCCACCGCATAGCCCAGGTCGCTGATATACAGCGAGTTTTTGACCCCTAGCACCACCGTGGCCGAGTCGCGGCTACGGGCCGGACTGCGGCCGATGTCGAGGCCCGCCACTACGGTGTAGGCGCAGTTGGTGGCCAGCAGTTGCAAGCTGCCCGGCGCGCGCACCACCGTCGATTGGGGCGCGCCGCCGTTGCCGAGCGTCACGTTGGTGCGGTGCAGGCTGGTGCGGTGCGGGCCGTCGCGAAACACGTTGGCGCCCGTGAACACGGCGCCTTGCAGGTTGTCGTAGCCGCCCTGCGTGGGCTGCGCGTAATCGTAGAGAAAGGTGCAGCGCCGGAAGTGGAAATAGCTGGCCGTGTCGGCCTTCGCTACAATGGCCCAGGTGAGGTAGTTGCGGGTGCCCACAAAGCGGCAGTCGGTGAAGCTCATGTAGCGCGCCGTGCCATCGGAATGCAGCAGGGCCTGGCCGTAGGCGGGGCGGCCGCGGTAGGGCTTGTCTTCGAAGGTGCAGCTTACGAAGCGCGTGGCCTCGCTAGGGTTGTCGGCGCGGGTGCCGTGCACGAAGGCGCCGTAAATGCGGCAGTTAGTAAACAGAAAATCGGGCTGCGTGACCCAGGCCGACCAGTTGGTGGTGCCCCAGAGCAAGCTATTGGTAATCACGATATTCTTGGTAGTTTCGGGGTGCTCGCCGGCCGGGCGGTCCGACACCAGGGCCTGGCCGGCGTTGTCGACGAGGCGGCAGTTGTCGAGGCGCACGTTTTTCACGAAGCCGTTTTCGGGCTCCAAATCCACGCCCGCGCCGGGATTCGAGAACAGGGCCTTGCCCAGGGCCGGAATCACCACCCGCCCGGTGTGGCTGAAACTGCAATTGGTGACCCGCAGCCCGCTCACGCCCGTCACCGACAGGCCCTGGCGGCCGTTGTAGTCGGCCGTCAGGTTTTCGAGCACAATGTTGTCGGCCTGCGCATCATCGAGGTTCTTGGCCAGGTGATTAAGCACCTGCACGCCGTCGCGCCCGAAGTGGTGTAGGGCTAGCCCGCGCAGCGTAATGCCCCGCGAATCACCCACAAAAATGCCGTCGTAGTTGAGCTGAATGCCAGTGTCGCCCCAGTGCCCGCCCACCACGGTCTGGGCCACGTTGCCGTTGAGGGCCAGCCCGGTTACGGTCACGTTCTCGCAGTTTTGCAGCACGATGCCCACGCCCACGGTGGCGGCGTAGCGGCGGTCGATGAAAAAGGCTGTCGGCGACTCAAACGGCTTTTTGGTGGCGGGGTCAAACGAGCCGTAGCGCAGCCCGCTGGCGTAGCGGATTTCGGTGCGGGCGCTGTCGGCCCCCGCGATGGTGAGGTTGCGGCAGCCGGCCAGGTGCAGCACGTCGGCCCCGGTGCCGGCCGCATCCTGCTGGCCCACCAGGTACACACCCGGCGGAATGGCCAGCACGGCGGGCGCACTGCCGGCAGGCGTTTGGGCGCGCTTGTTAAAAAAATCGGCGGCGCGCTGAAAAGCGGCCTGGTCATTGGCTTTACCATCGCCCACGGCGCCGAAGTCTTTTTTCAGGTCTTTGCGCAGGGCGGCCGGCGCGGTTTGGGCGGGGGCCGCGCCGGCCAGCAGCAACAGGCTAGCCAGCAGCCAGTGCCAGGCTCGCGGGCAAAGGGCAGCGGCAAGGGAAGGTAGGTTCATGACAATCGGTTTTAGCAGGTTCAGGCTAACTCGCCCGCAGGGGCAAGTAGTGTGCCTACGGCCAAAAATAGCCGGCGGGCTAGCCGGCGCGGCCCAAGTAAATAGGGGAGCACCGCCGGCCACGCCGTAACTTTGTCCCCCGTCATGCCTGAACGCTCCACCCCTACCCCTACAGCGTCGGCCGCGAAGTATATCTTCGTCACCGGCGGCGTCACCTCCTCACTCGGAAAAGGAATTATTTCCGCCTCGCTGGCTAAGCTCTTGCAAGCCAGAGGCTTCCGGGTTACCATCCAGAAGTTCGACCCTTACATCAACATCGACCCGGGCACGCTCAACCCCTACGAGCACGGCGAATGTTATGTAACCGACGACGGCGCCGAAACCGACCTCGACCTGGGCCACTACGAGCGCTTCCTGAACGCGCCCACCTCGCAGGCCAACAACGTGACCACCGGCCGCATCTACGACACCGTGATTCGGCGTGAGCGGGAAGGTGCGTTCCTCGGCAAAACGGTGCAGGTAGTGCCCCACATCACCGACGAGATAAAGCGCCGGATGCTGCTGCTGGGGCAGGATGGCAAGTTCGACGTGGTGATTACTGAAATCGGGGGCTGCATCGGCGACATCGAATCATTGCCCTTCGTGGAGGCCGTGCGCCAGCTGCGCTGGGAGCTGCCGCCCCACGATTCGCTCGTGATTCACCTCACGCTACTGCCCTACCTGGCGGCAGCCGGCGAACTCAAAACCAAGCCCACCCAGCACTCGGTGCGCGACCTGCGCGAGGCGGGCTTGCAGCCCGACATCCTGGTGTGCCGCTCCGAGCACCCCATCCCGGCCGAGATGCGCCGCAAAATCGCGCTGTTCTGCAACGTTAAAATCAACTCCGTTATCGAGAGCCTCGACGCCGACAGCATCTACTCGGTGCCGCTGCTCATGCTCAAGGAGGAACTCGATGCCCGCGTGATTGCCAAGCTGCGCCTCAACGGCGGCCACACGCCCGACCTGGAGGAGTGGAAGGAGTTCTTGGGCCGCCTCAAGAACCCGACCGAGGAAGTGACCATTGCGCTGGTGGGCAAGTACGTGGAGCTACCCGACGCCTACAAGTCTATCATTGAGGCATTTATCCACGCCGGCGCTACCAACGAGTGCAAGGTGCGGGTGCGCAGCATTCAGAGCGAATTCTTGACCCCCGAAAACGCCGTGCAGCAGCTCGAAGGCGTGGATGCCGTGCTGGTAGCCCCCGGCTTTGGCGAGCGCGGCTTCGAGGGCAAGGTGGCCGCCGTGCGCTACGTACGCGAGCAGGGCATTCCGTTCTTCGGCATTTGCCTGGGCATGCAGGTGGCTGTGGTGGAGTACGCCCGCAACGTGCTGGGCCTGCCGCAGGCCAGCTCTACGGAGATGGACCCGCTCACGCCCGACCCGGTTATCGCCCTCATGGCCGACCAGAAGGACGTGACCCAGAAAGGCGGCACCATGCGCCTCGGCGCCTACACCTGCGAGCTCAAGCGCGGCTCGCGCGCGGCCAAGGCCTACGGCCGCAACACCATCAGCGAGCGCCACCGCCACCGCTACGAGTTCAACGGCGCTTATGCGCAGCAGTTTGAGGACGCCGGCCTGCACCTCTCGGGCACCAACCCCGAAACGGGCCTGGTCGAAGTGATTGAATTGCCTAAAACCGTGCACCCGTGGTTTGTGGCCGGCCAGTTTCACCCCGAGCTCAAGAGCACGGTCGAAACGCCGCACCCGCTGTTTGTGCGCTTCGTGAAGGCCGCCATTCAGCACAAGAAGGGGCTGTAATGCTGAAGTAAAACGTCCGATAGAACGTCAGGCTGAGTGCAGCGCAGCATCCTGCTCGCCTCGCTAGGGTTACTAACTCTAACGAGGCGGGCGCGATGCTGCGGCAAGCGCAGCCTGACGTTCTTTTTTTGTGCAGCGGCCCTACCCCGCCCCGCCGTACCTTTGCCCCTCGTATTCTTTTTATTAGTAAATGGACCGCAACCAAGCGACTGGCCTTTTCCTTATCTCGGCCTTGCTCCTGGTATACTTGTTTTTCTTCTCGCCCAAGAAAGAGCCGGAGCAAAACAAAACCCAGGCTACCAACACTACCGCCGCCAAGCAGCCCGCCGGCCCGGCCCCCGCGCTAGCCCCCGAGGCGGCCCCCACCGACACCGCGGCCGGCCCGGTGCGCGGCATCGAGCTTAAAAACCCCGAGCTGACGCTGCAATTCTCGACCCAGGGCGGCCGTGTCACGGCCGTGCGCCTCAACAACTACAAGACGTTCTTCGGCAAGCCGCTCGACTTGTTTGATGCCCAGAGCGCCCGCTTTAGCACCAAGCTGACCACCACCGGCGGCCAGACGGTAGACTTCGCTAGCCTCAATTTCCGGGCCGATGCCCCCACTACCACCGCCGACGGCGGCCAGCAGCTGGCCTTCACCGCGCCGGTGGCGGGTGGCACCATCACCCAGACCTACACGGTGCCCAAAACCGGCTACGAGGTGAAGTACAACCTCAAGCTGAGCGGCGTGGCCGTGGCGCCGCAGCCGCTCACGTGGAGCTTCGTGGACAACGTGCGCCAGACCGAGCAGGACCTCAAGCAGAACCGCAACCATACCGCCATCAACCACTACCTGGCCAGCGACGACCCGGGCAGCCTGGGTGAGGCTAGCGAGAAGCCCGAGGAGATGAAAATCACTTCGCCCATCAAGTGGGCGGCCGACAAGCACGACTTCTTCGTGGCTGGCTTCATCGCCGATTCGCAGCCCTTCGCCAGCGGCACCTTCAACACGGCGGTGAACCTGGCCGACTCCACGTTTATCAAAACGCTGAGCACCACGCTGGCCCTGCCCGTGGCCGACGTTACGAGCCCGGCCGGCGGCCAGTACCGCTTCTTCTTCGGCCCCAACCAGTTTAACCTGCTCAAGGAAGTGGCGCCGAATTTCGACCGCAACGTGTACTTAGGCTGGGGCTTCTTCCGGGGCGTGAACCGCTACATCATCCTGCCCATATTCCACTTCCTGGAGCAGTTTGTCTCGTCCTACGGCATCATCATCCTGCTGCTGGTAGTGATTATCAAGCTCGTAACCTGGCCCCTGACCTACAAGAGCTACGAGAGCCAGGCCCGCATGAAAGTGCTGAAGCCCGAACTCGATGAGATTAAGGCCAAGTACCCGGACGACGCCATGAAGAGCCAGCAGGAGACCGCGAAGCTGTACCAGCAGTTTGGGGTGTCGCCGCTCGGCGGCTGCGTGCCCACGCTGCTCACTATTCCGATTCTGTTCGCCATGTTCCAGTTCTTCCCCAACGCGATTGAGCTGCGTCAGCAGCCCTTCCTGTGGGCCCATGACCTGAGCACCTACGACAACCCGATTATCCTGCCCTTCACGCTGCCCTACCTGGGCAACCACATCAGCCTCTTCACGGTGCTGATGACCATCTCGACGCTCTTCATGACCTACCAGAGCAACCAGATGAACGCGGCCGCCATGCAGGGCCCCATGAAGTTCTACAGCTATCTCATGCCGCTGGTGTTCTTCTTCGTGCTGAACAGCTTCGCCTCGGGCCTGACGTGGTACTACCTGGTTTCCAACATCGTGCAGCTGGGCCAGCAGGCGCTCACCCGCTCGTTTGTGGACGACACCAAGATTCGCGCCCAGCTCGAAGCCAACAAGGTGAAGAATAAGGACAAGAAGCCCACCGGCTTCCAGGCCCGCCTGGCCGAAGCCATGAAAACCGCCCAGGAGCGCGAGGCCCAGGCCAAAAAGCCCGGCAAAGCTTAGCCGGCTAACCCCGCAAATTATTGCTGAAAAAAGCGTCTGGTTGTGCCTAGCACGGCCGGACGCTTTTTTTGTGGGTGGCGCTGGCCCGATTTTCGTTTTAGGATTCGGGCTGCCTTTCCGGGCGCAGCCCTGCTTATTCTCCTTTCTCTTATGCGCTACCTCCTCTGGCTACTCGCTTTTTCGCTGGCCCTCCCGGCCTGCGCTCAGCGCAAACAGCCTCGCAAAGCCAAGGCTAAGGCCACTACCACAGCTACCAGCACCACCCAGAAGGCACCCGTGCTAGTGTACCAGCGCACGCCCTGCAACGGCCGCTGCCCGGTGTACACCGCCACCATCTTCGCCGATGGCCGCGTGGAGTACGATGGCCAGCGCTTTGTGCCCCTGCTGGGCCAGCACACCCTCAGCCTACCCCCGGCCGAGGTGGCCGCCTTAGTGGCCGAGGCGCAGCGCATCGACTTCGGCACCCTGGCCGAGCGCTACACGGGCAACACCGCCGACCTGCCGGCCAGCATCATCACGGTGCAGCCCGCCGGCCAGGCGGCGCACGCCGTGTACGCTTCCGAAGGCATTCCCGCCAAGCTGCAAGCCTACATCAACTACCTCAACGAGCACCTCGACCCGCTAGCTGGCCTCAACCCGGTGCGCTAGCCGGGCGGCTAGTCTTTGCGCACCCGCTCCAGCAGCAGCTGGTTCATGGGGTTGGGCGTGAGGCCGCGCACGTTGCGCTGGGTGAGGCGAATCAGCTCGTCGTAGTACAGGGAAATCACCGGCTGGTCGCGCACCACGAGGCGGTCCATCGCCTGGTAGAGTTCCGTGCGCCGCCCCGCATCCTGCTCCCGAATGGCCTGCGCGTAGAGCCGGTCGTACTCAGCTGACTTATAATGCGTTTTGTCCGGGCCCGCGGGGCTGAAATTGGGCGAGTAAAACAGGGCCAGGTAGTTTTCGGCGTCGGGGTAGTCGCCTAGCCAGCTCTTGCTAAAGAAGGCGGCCCGGCCATTGTCCACCAGCTCCTGCTGGGCGGCCGACTGGTTGATGTCAATCTGCACCTGCACGCCCACGTCGGCCCAGTTTTTCTGGAGGTATTCGGCCACCGCCTTGCGCTCGGCCACGGTACTCAACCGCAGCTTCAGCGGCCGGCTAGCCCCGTAGCCCGCGGCCGCCAGCAAGGCCCGCGCCTTTTGGGGCTGAAATGTGTAGCCCGGCACCTTAGCCGCCGAAAACGAGGGCAGCGCCGCCGGCACGAAGCCCGACTGGCCCGGCTGCCCCACGTGGCCCAGCACGTAGGCCAGCAGTTCGGGCCGGTTGATGGCGTAGCTCAGGGCCTGGCGCACGCGCGCATCGCGCAGGGCGCGGCCCTGGCTGGCCTGCTCGCCGGTGAGGTTGGTCGAGTCGAGCTGAAAGCCCAGGTACTCCGTATTAAGGTAGGGTGCTTTTTGCAAGTTAAAGCGGCCCTTGAAGTCGGCCCGCACCGAGCCGTCGGGGTTGAGAATGAGGTCGCGCGAGCCCTCGCGGATACCGCTCAGAAAGTCCAGCTTGCCTTGCAAAAAGGTCAGAAACTCGGTTTTGCGGTCGGCGATGAAGCTGATGGCCACGGCATCTAAGTACGGCAATTTTTGGCCTTTAGCGTCCTTGCGCCAGTAGTAAGGATTGCGGTGGTAGAGCAGCACGTTGCCCTCATCCCACACCTTGAACTTAAACGGCCCGGTGCCCACCGGGTGCTCGCGAAAATCCTTGCCGTACTTCTGCACCGCCTCATGCGGCACCACGTAGGTGTAGGGCATCGTGAGCAAGCTCAGAAACGGGATAAACGGCGCCTTGAGGTGAATGCGCAGCGTGGAGTCATTCGCCGCCACGAAGCAGGTGTCGCTGATGTTGCCTTTGCTGTCTTCCAGTACCTTGCCCCGAAATATCCAGCCGCCCGGCGAGGCCGTTTTGGCGTCGAGCAGGCGCTTGAACGAATACACAAAATCGGCAGCCGTGACCGAGCGACTTGGCAGAAGCTCTTCTTCGTACTCAACTTCTTCCCCCTCCTCATTTTTTCTAGCAGTCGGAAAAACCTCTTCACTCATGTGAAAAAGCACCCCGCGCCGTAGCCAGAACGTGTACGTGAGCCCATCGGGCGAAATTTCGTACCGCCGCGCTAGGGCCGGCGCCGGCTGCAACGTCGAGTCCAGTTCCAGCAGGCCGTTGTAGAGCTGCGCCACGGCCCAGCTGTTGGCCTGGTTGCGGGCAAAGGCGGGGTCGAGCGAGGTGAGCGCCTCGGGCTGATTGTAGCGAAACACGCGCCGCTCGTCGGCCGCCGAAGGGCCGGCGCCCGAGCAGGCGGCCAGCAGCGTCAGGCCGGCCACAGTGGCTAGCCCCAGGAGCCAGCGAAAACGCAATTCGGGTAGAAACATCGGTTCGGGGTGTCGGTTGCAAAGGTAGGGGCCGCGCTAGCCGCCCCGCTACCGCCCTTATCTGCCACATTTCCACATTTTTCATTCTCCCCCATGCAGCTTACCTATTTCGGCCACGCTTCGTTTTTGGCCACCATCGGCGGCGTGCGCGTGCTGTTTGACCCCTTCATCAGCCCCAATCCGCTCGCCAAGGACATCAACGTAAACGCCATTGAGGCCGACTACATCCTGGTGTCGCACGGCCACGGCGACCACATTGCCGACGTCGAAAGCATTGCCAAGCGCACGGGCGCTAAGGTGCTGGCCATCGCCGAAATAGCCGGCTACTTCGGCGCGATGGGCATCGAGGCAATTGGCACCAACCTGGGCGGCAAGGTAGTGTTGCCCTTCGGCACGGTGCATTGCGTGGCGGCCGCGCATAGCTCGTCGTTTCCCGACGGCTCCTACGCCGGCGTGGCCATGGGCTTCGTGATTAAGGCCAACGACGGCGGCGCCAAAACGCTGTACTTCGCCGGCGACACGGCCCTGACCTACGACATCAAGCTCATCGGCGAGCGCCACAAGGTAGACGTGGCCCTGCTGCCCATCGGCGACAACTACACGATGGGCATCACCGACGCGCTGGTGGCCGCCGAGTGGGCCGGCACCTCCGAGATTATTGGCATGCACTACGATACCTTCCCCGTTATTGCCATCGACCACGCCGCCGCCCAGGCCGAGGCTAAAGCCGCTGGCAAAAACCTGCGCCTGCTGCGCATCGGCGAAACGGTGGAACTGTAACCCGGTCAGCCCTAGCGGCAATACCCTCCGAACGTCATGCTGACGAAGGAAGCATCGCGCGCGCACCGTTTGCCAGCTACCGCAGCTGGCGCACGCGCGATGCTTCCTTCGTCAGCCTGACGTTCTGCTTTTTAAGCTCCCGAGGTACCACCCGCTTGGCAAATCCATTTTTTTTAGCCTTATTTTGTAAGTTAAACGGCGCTACTACCGGCTGGCTTTAGCTCTTCTGCGTAGGCGTTTTCTTAGTTATTCGTTTGTTGTTATGGGCAAAATTATCGCGGTAGCCAACCAAAAGGGCGGCGTCGGCAAAACCACCTCGGCCATCAACCTGGCCGCCTCGCTGGCGGCCCTGGACTACCGCACCCTGCTCGTCGATGCCGACCCGCAGGCCAACGCCACCTCGGGCGTGGGCTTCGACCCTAAGGACATCGAAAACAGCGTGTACGAGTGCATGGTCGATGGCATTGCCCCGCAGGATATCATCCTGCAAACCAACATCCTGCCTCACCTCGACCTCATGCCCTCGCACATCGACCTGGTGGGCGCCGAGGTGGAGATGATAAACCTGCCCAACCGCGAGGAGAAAATGAAGGAGGCCCTGCGCCCCCTGGCCGACCAGTACGACTTCATCATCATCGACTGCTCGCCCTCGCTGGGCCTCATCACGGTGAATGCCCTCACGGCGGCGCACTCGGTTATCATCCCGGTGCAGTGCGAGTACTTCGCCCTCGAAGGCCTGGGCAAGCTCTTGAATACCATCAAGATAATCCAGAGCCGCCTCAATACCGACCTCGAAATCGAAGGTATCCTGCTCACGATGTACGACGTGCGCCTGCGCCTCTCGAACCAGGTGGTGGAGGAAGTGCAGCTGCACTTCCAACAGCTCGTGTTCGACACCATCATCCCGCGCAACGTCAAGCTGAGCGAGTCGCCGAGCTTCGGCATCCCCGTCATCCTGCACGACGCCGAGAGCAAGGGCGCCGTGAGCTACCTCAACCTGGCCCGCGAAATCGTGGAGAAAAACAGCGTAGAGGCCAACCCCGAGGAAGCGGCGGAGGACGAGTTGGTATAAGTGCGTTCGTCATGCTGAGCTTGTCGAAGCATCTCGCGCGCATCATTCGGGAAGATACTGGCCTTTAATCAGCTTTTTAGTATGCTTAATGAGCAAAGCGCTCCCGTTGCGTGGGCTTTATTGCAATATGAGCTAGCCGATGCGCAAGATGGCATAGCGAGCCTGTTGCGCGATATGGCTGAGGACAAGGAGTTCAGCGAAATTGAGTTTGGTATTCATATGGCCCACATTTATGGGCACTTAAACCGGGCTTGGAACGGGCGCAATGCTACCGACCAACAATGGCAGGCTGCTAAACTGCCGGCTGCGTGGAGCAACTTCCCGACCGACGCCGACTTACCGGCACCTTTTTGATTGATTAAAAAAGAACGTCATGCTGACGAAGGAAGCATCTCACTAGGTTCGTTCAATGAAGCGAGCGAGATACTTCCTTCGTCAGCATGACGTTCTTTTTTTACCGATACCTACTTGCGACCGGCAGTGCTTGCCCTTCGCCCCCTAGTCCGTAATTTTGAAGTTCTGGGCGGGCCGGCCTTTCGGCCCCCAGACCCTAGCCAAGATGTCCGCAGAGAAGAACGAAGAAAAAATCCAGGCTGCCCTCAACGCCAACCCCGGTGTGGCGGGCGCCGCCAAGCGCCGCATCGGCGGCTTGGGCCGGGGCCTCAACGCGCTTATCGAGGGCAGCTACGACAAGCCCGCCGAGCGCATTATTGCCGCCACGCCCAGCCCCGCGAGCTCGGTAGGCCTGATTCCGGTGGGCCACATCGAGGCCAACCCCTACCAGCCGCGCACCCACTTCGACCAGGAAGCCCTGGCCGAGCTGGCCGATAGCATTAAGATTCAGGGCATTATTCAGCCCGTGACGGTGCGCCAGCTGGGCACCAACTCCTACCAGCTCATCTCGGGCGAGCGCCGCCTGCAAGCCAGCAAGCTGGCGGGCCTGGACACCATTCCGGCCTACGTGCGCAAGGCCGACGACCAGCAGATGCTGGAAATGGCCCTCATCGAGAACATTCAGCGCGAAAACCTGAATGCCATCGAAATTGCCCTCAGCTACCAGCGCCTGCTGAGCGAGTGCCAACTGCGCCAGGAAGACCTGGGCGAGCGCGTGGGCAAAAACCGCAGCACCGTCACCAACTACCTGCGCCTGCTGAAACTGCCCCCCAGCATCCAGATTGGCCTGCGCGACTCGGTTATCGGCATGGGCCACGCCCGCGCCCTCATCAGCATCGAGGACCCGCAGCAGCAGGTAGACCTGTACCGCCGCATTGTGGCCGAAGACCTGTCGGTGCGCCGCGTGGAAGAGTTGGTGCGCAACAACGTGGTCCGGCCCGCTGGCCCCAGCACCGCCGCCCAGCCGCTGGCCGCCCCCGTGGTGCCCGTGGCCGAGCTGCGCCGCACCGAGCGCCAGCTCACCGACCACTTTGGCTCGAAGGTGCAGCTGCGGCCGGGCGCGCAGGGCCGGGGCGAAATTAAAATTTCGTTCGACTCGGTGGAGGACATGCAACGCATTCTGCACATTCTGCAACCTGCATAGGTACCGCAATTAGGTTGCGCCGGGTGGCGTTAGCGGCTTGCTTATGAGAAACTTCGTGCTCTTTCGTGCCCAGCGGCTGGCTAGCCCAGGCTGGCTGGTAGTCTTATTCGTGCTGCTGGCCGGCGCCCGCCCGGCCCTGGCCCAACTGCCAACGGCGACCAGCCCGCTGGAAGTAAATCCGGCCGTGCCTCAAATGACGCGGCCGGACACGGCCACCGTGCGCAAGGTGAGCAAGAAGGAAAAGCGCGCCCTGGCCGCCGCCGACTCGGCCAAGCGGACCGAGCGCCTCTTTGGCCTGCGCGTGACCCGGCCCCAAAAGGCGGGCTTTCTGGCCCTGATTCCGAGCGCTGGGCAGATTTACAACCGACGTTATTGGAAGCTGCCTATCGTGTACGGCATGGTAGGTGGACTAGGCTACTGGATTTACTATCAGCAGCACTACTACTTGCAGTACAAGCAGGCTTATTACATTACTCGGGAAGACCCAACGAAGGTGGGCGACCCCAACCTGGGCGACTTGGCCAGCCGGGAAAGGTCTGTTTCGAACATCTATAACAACTTCACCAACTACCGCAGTTTTCGCGACCTGGCCATCCTTGTGGGGGCGCTGGGGTACTCGCTGCAAATACTGGATGCGGTGGTAGATGCGCACTTGCACGACTTTGACGTGAGCGATAACCTCTCGCTCAACTGCCGCCCCGCGCTGCTACCCGTGCCCGGCCAGCTAACCCCGGCGGGCGGCCTGGCCCTCACGCTACGGGTAAAATAATTGATTGCCAAGCTTTTTACGCATGAAAATTCTTCTTATCGGCTACGGCAAAATGGGCCAGACCATCGCGGGCCTCGCCGCTAGCCGGGGCCACGAAATCGCGGGCATCGTTGACCACCAGACGTCGAGCCAGCGCATCGAGGACTTTACCCCGGGCCAGGTTGACGTAGCCATCGAGTTTACGCACCCCGAGGCGGCCTACGCCAATGTGGCCGCCTGCCTGCGGCAGGGCCTGCCGGTGGTGTGCGGCTCCACGGGCTGGCTGCACCACTTCGAGGAGGCCAGCCAGTTGGCTCAGGAAACCAATGGCGCCCTCTTCTACGCCTCCAACTACAGCGTGGGTGTGAACCTGTTTTTCCACTTCAACGAGTACATCGCGGCCAAGATGAATCAGTTTGCGGCCGGCTACGACGTGGAGATGACCGAGATTCATCACATCCACAAAGTGGACCAGCCCAGCGGCACGGCCCTCACGGCCGCCGAAGGCATCTTGGCCAACTTCCCGGCTAAAACTGCCTGGCGCAACGCGCCCGCCGAGGCCCCGCACGAGCTAGCCGTGCTCAGCGAGCGGCGCGGCGAGGTGGTGGGCACCCACGAGGTGCGCTACGTATCGAGCGCCGACACCATTGAGTTGCGCCACGAGGCGCACTCGCGCGAGGGCTTTGCGCTGGGCGCCCTGCTGGCGGCCGAGTGGCTGCCCGGCCGCCACGGCGTGTTTGGCATGAAAGAGCTGCTGGGTTTGTAAAACGGGGCGCCGCCCGCCGCGGCCCGAGGCAATGGCGGGCGGCGTTGTTTATTTGCTAACTATTCTACTTGGGCGCTAATGCCCCGTCCCCCGTTTCATGCTCTTCCGCAAAACCGACCCTACTGCCCCGCCCAAGCCGCCCAAATCCAAAAGCCGCGAGTGGGTCGATTCGCTGCTGTTTGCGGTTATCGCGGCCACGCTCATCCGCTGGGCCACGTTTGAGGCCTACGTCATTCCGTCGCCAAGCATGGAGCACTCACTACTGGTGGGCGACTACTTGTTTGTGAGCAAGTTGCACTACGGGCCCATTACGCCCCAAACGCCCTTGCAGGTGCCCCTGACGCACCAGACGGTGCCGGTTTTCGGCTTTAAGAGCTACTCCGATGCCATTCAGCTGCCCACGTATCGGCTGCCGGGCTTCAGCTCGATAAAGCGCAATGACGTGGTGGTGTTTCACGTGCCACACGAGCAGCAGTACCCGGCCGACCTGCGCACCAACTACATCAAGCGCTGCATCGCCATTGCGGGCGACACGCTGGAAATTCGCAAGGGCCAGATTTTTATCAATGGCCAGCCCGGCGCCATTGCCGGCGCGCCCCAAACCACTTACTTTATGGAAGTGGAGACGCCCAACGACGAAGTGCGCCAGGCCCTGCACGACCAGAACGTGGTGGACTACGACCAGCCCGATGGCATTCCGGCGGCCAGCACCAACCCCGAAACCGGCAAGGTGGGCTACTTCATCAGCTGCCCGGCCAGCGTGGCCGAGTACTTCCGCAAGCAGCCCTACGTGAAGTCGCTGACCGTGACGGCCCCCAGCGTGCAGCTCTTCCCCGATGTAGCCGACTTCCACGTAACGGAGGCCATGAGCGCGGTGCAGCGCAAGTGGCAGCTCGACGACTACGGCCCGCTGCCCATCCCGAAGAAAGGCCAGACCATTGCCCTGACGCCCGCCAACGCCGCGATTTACTACAAAATCGTGAGCCAGTACGAGCGCAACACCGGCATCACCTGGGGCACCGATGGCATGATTCAGCAAAACGGCAAGCCGCTGACTAGCTACACCATCAAGCAGAACTACTACTGGATGATGGGCGACAACCGCCACAACTCCGAAGATTCGCGCTTCTGGGGCTTCGTGCCCGAAGACCACGTGGTGGGCAAGGCCGTGCTCATCTGGCTCTCGCTCGACCCCTTTGGCAATGCCGCGCACAAAGTGCGCTGGAACCGCCTGTTTCACACTATCGACTAGCGGGCGCCTGCCCTTTGCGGCTCGCCCGCTGGCTGGTGCTAAGCGCGGCGTTATAAAGCCTATATCACAAGCCCCGGCCGGAATTATTCGGCCGGGTTTTTTTGTTCATATCAGTGAAATCTAGTAGCTTGCGTGTAACTAGTTTTCGCCTACCGTATATGGACCAAAAAGTGCTTGTACTCAATGGCGACTACACCGCCATCACCTTATGCAGCGTGCAAAAGGCGTTCGTTTTATTGTTTTTGGATAAAGCAGAGATGGTGGCAAAGTCGGAGCACGGTACGCTCCGCACCATCTCGCAGGCCTTCCCCAAACCGAGCATTATCCGGCTGGCGCGCTACGTGCGCGTGCCCTACAAAGGCATTGCCCTGAGCCGCCACAATATTTTTAAGCGCGACCAGTACGAGTGCCAGTACTGCGGCTCGACCAAAAACCTGACCCTCGACCACGTGATGCCGCGCTCGCGCGGCGGCGACTCGGGCTGGACCAACCTCGTGGCGGCCTGCTCGCGCTGCAACCACGCCAAGGGCCAGCGCACCCCCTCAGAGGCCAACATGCCGCTGCGCACGCAGCCCAAAAAGCCCACGCTGGCGGGTTTCCTCAAGCTCTCGGCCGGTACACTCGACCAGAACTGGCACGCCTACCTGGGCTAGCCGGCGTCAGCAACAGCTATAAAAAAAGCGTCCTGCCTAGCCGGCAGGACGCTTTTTCTTTTCAGGGGCTAGCGAAGCTAGTAGGTCTGCTCCTCGGCAGCACCGGCGGCCATAGTCTCGCTTTCCGAGTATTCTTCCGAAACCGGCTGGCCGCTGATGAACGTCAGCAGGTCGCGGTTGAGGCGGTCGGGGGCCGTGGCGTTAAGGCCATGGGCCTCGCCTTCATACACCACGAGTTGGGCGCCGGGCACCAGCTCGGCGGCGCGCTTGGCGCTGTTGTCGAGGGGCACCGTTTTGTCCTCATCGCCGTGGATGAAGAGCGTCGGCACCTTGATGCCTTGCAGGTCCTGGCGGAAATCGGTGGCGCTGAATGCTTTTACGCACTCGGTGGTGGCGCGGGGCGTGGCTTGCAGCGCAATGCTCTGGCTCCAGTCGAGCACGGCCTGGCTCACAGGGTGGCTAAGCGTGCCTACGCCGTAGAAGTCTTTGAAGAAGGTGCCCAGGAAATCGGCGCGGTCCTTGCCGATGTTCTTGAGCATGTCGTCAAACGTCGACTTATCAACCCCGTCGGGGTTGTCATCCGTTTTGAGCAAATAAGGCGTTACGGAGCTAATGAACACTACTTTACTCACGCGGGCGCCCTGGTGGCGGCTCATGTAGCGGGCCACTTCGCCACCGCCCATCGAGAAGCCTACCAGCGTCACGTTTTGCAGGTTTAGCTCGTCGAGCACGGCTTTCAGGTCATCGGCAAGCGTGTCGTAATTGTAGCCATCCCAGGGTTTGGACGACTTGCCGAAACCGCGGCGGTCGTAGGCCACCACGCGCACGCCGTGCAGCGGCAACTCGGCCAGCTGGTATTCCCAGGACTGCAAGTCGAGTGGCCAGCCGTGGATGAGGACCACGGGATTGCCCTGGCCGTAGTCTACGTAATTGATTTCAACGGGCTTGCCGGCGGCGTCGCTACCTACTTTGATAAGATTCATGGGGGAGGAAAAGGAAGGTGAACAGTGTTGTTCTAGTCGAGATTTACGCAAAGCCTGCGACTCGGGATGATGGCTGACATATCTTTTTTGTTATCATACCTAAATAACTGACCCATAAGCGTTGATTATTTTGGTTTCCAACAGCCATTTTGCTCAGGCTGGCCGACTGCGCCGCGTTCTGACCGTCATTTGCAGCATGAAACGCCCTTTGTATGCCCTGCTGGGCCTGGCTGGCCTGGCCGCCTGCAATACCCAACCGGCCGCTACTACCACCAGCACTACCCCGGGCCCGGCCAGCCAGCCGCCGGCCGTGGCTAGCTCACCCGGTACGGCCTACCATGTGTACCGCGCCCTGCTGCCCGGCCAGGCCGATAGCATCACGCTGCACCTGGTGGCGGCGCCGCGCAGCTTCGACGCCACCACTACCGGCCACTTCGGCAGCTACTACGGCCTCGACGGCCACCCCTATACCTTGCAGGGCCAGCCCAGCGCGGCCCCCGACAGCGTGGTGCTGTTTGAGACCAGCCCCGAAAAGGCCATCGACCCCAACGGCCCTACCCTATACTGGCGCCTGCGCCGCCAGGCCGGCCGCGGTGACCTGGCCGGCACCGTGGGCGGGCAGCCCGCCCGGCTGCGCCTGGTGCAGCCGGCGGCGGGCGCCCTCACGTTTGCGGTGCGCTACTTTGCTGATTCGGTGGCCGCGTTTCCGAAGGAGGCCAGGTCGCCGCACGGCCACATCAGCTTGCAGGCGCTGGTGCCCACCGGGGGCGACGCTACTTTACGCGAGCGCCTGAACGACAATATCTTGCTCGGCCTGCGCGGCGATACGCTCGACGGCCTGCCCCCGGTGGCGCTCGTGGCCCTCTACAAGCAGCAGCGCCAGCAGTTCTTCAAGGAATACCGCGAGGATGCGGCCGATAGCCGCCCGGCCCCGGCCGATACGGCGGGCCTCGGGGCCTACGCGCCGGGTCTCAGCTACGAGGACCAGACCAACACCTACGTACTCTATCGCCAGACCAACCTGCTGAGCCTGGCGTATTTTCACTACAACTTCAGCGGCGGCGCGCACGGCTCGTATGGCTCCACGGTGGCCAGCTACGATTTGCGCACGGGCAAGCGCCTGCGCTACGACGATATTTTTCGGCCCGAGGCGGCCCGGCAGCTCCCCGCGCTGCTGGGCCAGGCCGTGCGCCCACTCGTGGGGCTAGCCCCGAGCGACCCGCTCGACAAGCAGCTGTTTGTGAGTAAGATGCCCGTCACGCACAACGTTTACCTGACGACCGGCGGGGCCATCTTTAGTTACCAGCCCTACGAGATTGCGGCCTACGCGCAGGGAGAAGTCCGGGTATTCTTGCCGCTGGCCCAAATTCGCCCCCTGCTGCGCGATGGCCTGCCGCTGCCCGCCGCAGACCTGGCCGGCCCCGCGGGGCCAGCCAGCCGGTAGCTGGGTTTGCCGCGCCGCCAGCCTTTTAACGCTCTCCCAATGACACCAAATACTGACCGCCTGGCCACTGCCTTCCGCCTCTTCGACGCGGCTAATAGCGAAGACCCCAACCGCGAGCCCGACGAAACCGGCCAGCTCGTGGCCAAGGAGGTGCTCTATGCCCAGCGCATGAGTGCCTGCCTGGCCCGCGTAGCCCCCAGCGCGCCCGAGGCCGTGCAGCTCGCCGCCCACGCCCAGCACATCCGGCGCTGGGCCATCCCGCGCGCCGACTTCCCAATGACGCGCCCCGGCTACCACCAGTGGCGCAACACGCTCAAGAAGTACCACGCCGAACTGGCCGGCCAACTGCTGGCCGAGGCTGGCTACGAGCCTGCGCTAATCACCCGCGTGCAAGAGCTACTGCAAAAAATGCGCCTCAAGGACGACCCCGAAATGCAGTTGCTGGAAGATGTTATCTGCCTGGTTTTTCTGGAGTACTACTTTCTACCCTTTGCCGCCCAGCACCCCGAGGAAAAAGTAGTTGAAATCGTACAGAAAACCTGGCCCAAAATGACCGAGCGCGGCCACGCGCTAGCCTTGCAGCTACCCTTCACGCCCGAGGCGCTGGCGCTGGTGGGCAAGGCGCTGGGCAACTAAAGTTCACCGCATCCTGCTGCCTAGTGTGCAGCGGGATGCGCCTGTTTTGAGCCCTGCCTGGCTACCCCATTGTGCGGCCAACATCCACTACCTCACCAATAAAGATGATGGCTGGATACGTGATGCCGGCTGCCGCTACCAAGGCAGGCAGTTCGGCCACGGGGCCGCGCACTACCCGGCGCTGGGGTAGCGAGGCGTGCATGACCACGGCGGCCGGCGTGTGGCCCTGGCCCATTTCGGCGTAAGTAGCTACTATCTCGGGCAGCTTTTTCAGGCCCATGTAAATGACGACCGTGGAGTTGCTTTGCATGGCCAGCCGTAGGTCGGCCGACAGGGCCCCGTCTTTCTTGGTACCCGTGAGCACCCAGATGCCCTCGCTTACCTGCCGGTGCGTGAGCGGAATGTCCTCGAAGCCCACCGCCTGCATGCTCGAAATACCCGGCACGTAGTGCGCCGCGATGCCGTGGCTTCGGGCAAACAGCATTTCCTCGAAGCCCCGCCCGAAGATGAACGGGTCGCCGCCCTTCAGGCGAATGACGCGCCCCCGGGCCAGCGCCTTTTCGCGAATAAGCTCGTGGATAACCTCCTGGGGCGTGTACTCGCCGTAGGGCTTTTTGCCCACGTAGATGCACTCACAGGCCGTGGGGGCCAGCGCCAGCAGTTCCTGGTTGGCTAGGTTATCGTAGAGAATTACGTCGGCCGTTTGCAGGATGCGATAGGCCTTTAGCGTCAGCAGTTCAGGGTCGCCGGGGCCGGCGCCCACTACATATAGTTCGGGAAGAGGGGGCAAATGAGCCATAAGCAATGCGGAATCGCGCACGAAGGAGCTACTACAATCAACCGGCAGCCCTTTTAGGGATAAGGCAGCGGCCGGCAAACAGAATAAATTCAAATCACACCCCTATGCTTCCAAAGGGGGTATTTCAAAATAAGTTGATTTATTTTGAAATACCCCCTTTGGAAGGAAGGTATTTTTTGCATAAGTTTGCCATACAAGCTCTTTACCCCCTTGGTTTCATGGGGGTGCTTTTAGATAAACTCACTTTCTAAGAGACAATCCTCCCCCTCCCCACCCCCTCGTTTTTGCCGCCTTATTTTCTACTCAAACCTCACTGGTTAGTATGGCACCGCAGGGAAAACCAACCGTCGTTGTTATCGGCAACGGCATGGTCGGCTACAAATTTTGCGAGAAGCTCCTCGCCAAGTCGACCGCTTTCAACCTCGTAGTTTTCGGCGAAGAGCCGCGCGTGGCCTACGACCGCGTACACCTGAGCGAGTACTTCGGCGGCAAAACCGCCGACGACCTGCTGATGGCCCCGCAGCAGTGGTACCACGATAATGGCATTGTGCTGCACCTCGGCGAGGCCGTGCAGGAAATCGACCGGGCTAGCCACACCGTGCACGCCCGCAGCGGCCTCGTGCAGCCCTACGACTACCTGGTGCTGGCCACCGGCTCGTCGGCCTTCGTGCCCGATGTGCCCGGCGTGGAAAAAAAGGGCGTGATGGTGTACCGCACCATCGAGGACCTCGACGAGATAAAGGCCTACGCCGCCACCGCCCGCAGCGGGGCCGTGCTCGGCGGCGGCCTGCTGGGCCTCGAAGCGGCCAAGGCGCTGCTCGACCTGGGCGTGCCCGATGCCCACGTAGTAGAGTTTGCCCCGCGCCTCATGCCCAGGCAGATAGATACGGCCGGCAGCGCCATGCTCCAAACCAAGCTGGAGGCGCTGGGCCTGCACATCCACCTCAGCAAGGCTACCTCGCACATCGGCGGCGAGGGCCAGATTGACGCGCTGCACTTCGGCGACGGCTCCATTCTGGAGGTGGATATGCTGGTGATTTCGGCCGGCATCCGGCCCCGCGACGAGCTAGCCAAGCTTGCCGGCCTCGAAGTGGGTCTGCGCGGCGGCATTGTGGTCAACGACGAGATGCGCACCTCCGACCCCAGCATTTTCGCCATCGGCGAGTGCGCCCTGCACGGCGGCATGATTTACGGCCTCGTGGCCCCCGGCTACGACATGGCCGAGGTGGTAGTGAGCCAGTTGCACCAAGGCGCCCGCGCCTTCACCGGCTACGACATGAGCAGCAAGCTCAAGCTCATTGGGGTAGACGTGGCCAGCTTCGGCGACCCGTTTATTGCCGAGCCGCACAGCCGCAGCATCGTGTTTGAGGACGCCCACAGCGGTGTGTACAAGCGCATCAACATCAGCCCCGACGGCAAATACCTGCTCGGCGGCGTGCTCATCGGCGATGCCGAGGCCTACAACATGCTGCTGCAAACGGTCAACAATAAAATCGTGCTGCCGCCGCACCCCGAAGACCTTATCCTGGGCGCGCGCGGCGGCGAGGGCTCCGACAGCGGCTCCGACGTACTGAACCTACCCGATGCCGCCTTAATATGCTCGTGCGAGGCCGTGACTAAGGGCATGATTTGCGACGCCGTGACCACGCTGGGGGCCACGAGCGTGGATGCCATGAAGAAGTGCAACAAGGCCGGCACCGGTTGCGGCGGCTGCGTGCCCATGGTAAAGGACCTCATCAACGGCACGCTCACGGCGCAGGGGGCATACATCAAAAACGTACTGTGCGAGCACTTCGACTACTCGCGCCAAGAGCTGTTCGACCTGCTAAAAATCAATAATATCCGCAGCTACGACGCGGCCCTCAACCACTTCGGCACCGGCGATGGCTGCGAGGTGTGCAAGCCTGCCGTGGGCAGTATCCTGTCGGGCCTCTGGAACGAGCTGATTGTCAAGCAAAGCCCCATCCAGGACACCAACGACCGCTACCTGGCCAACATTCAGAAGGGCGGCAGCTACTCGGTGATGCCGCGCATGGCGGGCGGCGAGGTGTCGCCGCAGCAGCTCATGGCCATCGGCCGCATCGCGGAAAAGTACCAGCTCTACACCAAGATTACGGGCGGCCAGCGCATTGATATGTTCGGGGCGCACGTGAGCGACCTGCCCAACATTTGGGAAGAGCTGATTGCCGAAGGCTTCGAGAGCGGCCACGCCTACGGCAAGAGCCTGCGCACCGTGAAAAGCTGTGTGGGCAGCACCTGGTGCCGCTACGGCCTGCACGACAGCGTAAGCTTTGCCATCGAAATCGAAAACCGCTACAAGGGTATTCGCTCGCCCCACAAAATGAAGAGCGGCGTGAGCGGCTGCGTACGCGAGTGCGCTGAGGCCCAGGCTAAAGACTTCGGCGTAATCGCTACTGAAAAAGGCTGGAACCTCTACGTGTGCGGCAACGGTGGGGCCAAGCCCCAGCACGCCCAGCTACTCGCCGCCGACATCGACAAGGAAACCCTGCTCAAGTACCTCGACCGCTTCCTGATGTTCTACATCAAAACGGCCGACCCGCTCATGCGCACCGCCACCTGGCTTAATAAGCTCGACGGCGGCATGGCCTACCTCAAAAATGTGGTCATCAACGACAGCCTCGGCATTTGCGCCGACCTGGAGGCCGAAATCGCGCTGCTCATCAAAAATTACCATTGCGAGTGGAAGGAGGTCGTCGAAAATCCGGAGTTGCGCAAGCAGTTCACGCACTTCGTGAACGCCCCCCAGGTGAAAGACCCCACGATGGAATTTGCCGAGATGCGCGGCCAAAAAATGTCGAAAGCCTGGTAAAGAGTAGCGTGGACTCTGCGAGTCCGCGAGTGAGCGCAGCGAGCAGCTTGCGCATGTTTTCAGCTGGTGCCGAATGCTCGCTGCGCTCGCTCGCGGACTCGCAGAGTCTACGCTACCCACAGAGTATCTCTTATTAATCAATACTTTATGGAAACCCTAGCCGAAGTCACCTGGCTTCCCGTGTGCCGCACTGCCGATGTGCCCGCCGATGGCGGAGCCTGCGCCCTGATTGAGGGCGAGCAGGTTGCCATCTTCAACTTTGCCCGGCGCGGCGAGTGGTACGCCACCCAAAACCTGTGCCCCCACAAGCAGCAGATGATACTATCCCGGGGCCTGATTGGCAGCACCGGCGAAACCTGCGAGCCCAAAGTAGCCTGCCCCTATCACAAGCGCACCTTCTCGCTGCTCACCGGCGAGTGCCTGAATGCCGACGAGTGCGCCATCCAGACCTATCCCGTGCGGGTAGAGAATGATACGGTATATATCGGCTGGGTCTGAAGTAGCGCGGACTTTGTAGTCCGCGTCCGCACCATTGGCTACCCGCGGACTACAAAGTCCGCGCTACTTCACACTAAACCATTCTCTTATGGACCCCACCACTACTGCCCAGCAGCCCCTGACCCGGCTCAACATCTTCGCCGCTAGAGGCGTGCAGATGCGCACGTTTCACCTCACCTGGCTCACGTTTTTCTTCTGCTTCTTCGGCTGGTTTGGCATTGCGCCGCTCATGCCGCTGGTGCGCGAGCAGCTACACCTGGATAAGGGGCAGGTAGGCAACATCGTCATTGCGTCCGTATCGGCCACCATCCTGGCGCGGCTGCTCATGGGCAAGCTCTGCGACACCATCGGGCCGCGGCTGGCCTACACGCTGCTGCTGGCCGTGGGCGCGGTGCCCGTCATGCTGATTGGGCTGAGCAACAGCTACGAGAGCTTTCTGCTGTTCCGGCTAGCCATTGGCATCATTGGCGCGTCGTTCGTCATCACGCAGTTTCACACCTCCATGATGTTTGCGCCCAACATCGTGGGCACCGCCAATGCCGTGGCCGGCGGCTGGGGCAACCTCGGCGGCGGCATCGCCAACATGCTGATGCCACTGGTGGCCGCCGCCTTCGTGAGCCTCGGCTACGTGGACAAGGCCAACTCCTGGCGGCTGGCAATGGTAGTGCCCGGCGTCATCCTCCTGCTGATGGCGGTGCTGTATTACAAATACACCACCGATACCCCGCGCGGCAACTACGCCGACATCCAGCGGGCTGCGCCCGTCAAAAAGGAAGGTACCTTCCTGCTGGCCCTGCGCGACTACCGCACCTGGCTGCTGGCGCTGGCCTACGGGGCGTGCTTCGGTATCGAAATCACCATCGACAACGTGGCCGCCGTGTATTTCGTGGACCACTTCGGGGCCACGCTGGTGGCGGCGGGCTTGCTGGCTGGCATCTTCGGCTTCATGAACATCTTCGCCCGGGGCCTGGGCGGCATCGTGGCCGACCGCGCCGGGCGCGCCTACGGCATCAAAGGTAAATGGGTATTACTGAGCGCCTTTTTAGTGCTCGAAGGCATTGGCATCGCCTTTTTCTCGCTGGCCCCCAGCCTCACGCTGGCCATCGTATCAATGCTCGTTTTTGCCCTGTTTCTGAAAATGGCCAACGGCTGCACCTACTCCATCGTGCCGTTTGTGAACAAGCAAGCCATCGGCAGCGTGAGCGGCATAGTGGGCGCGGGCGGCAACCTCGGGGCCATGCTGGTCGGCTTCCTGTTCAAGTCCAAAGAAATCAGCTACAGCACAGCCTTTCTCTACATCGGCTTCGGGGTGGCAGCCGTCGGCGCGCTGGTGCTGCTGGTACGCCTGGTGGTGAAGGAAACGGGTGAGGCGCCGGCCGAAGCATCGCTAGGATTGGCTGGAGCTTAGAAAAACGCCCGCAACCTGTGCCTGTAAGACAAGGCTCCAGCTTCGCACTACACCTAGAAGCTGTTTAGGAAGTGAAAAACGTCCGTCATGCTGAACGGAGCGCAGCGCAGCCGAAGCATCTCTACCGCTTCATCCAGGCAGTTCAACGAGGCGATAGGGATGCTTCGACTGCGCTGCGCTCCGCTCAGCATGACGGTCCGACGACTTCCTAATCAACCAGCCTCCTAATTAAGCTATCAATCAACGTTATGCCTGCCACTCCGACCGCCTCCCCTTCCATCTGCTGCTACTGCGGGGTAGGCTGCGGGGTGCTCATCAAACCGGAGAAAAACGGGGACGTAACCGTGGTGGGCAACCCCGATTACCCCGTGAACAAAGGCGCGCTGTGCAGCAAGGGCCTGAACCTGCAATACACCGTCAACGACCGGAGCGACCGGCTGCTGTACCCGCAACTGCGCTACAGCAAAAACCATCCGCTTCAGCGCGTGAGCTGGGACGAGGCGCTGGCTCGCACCGCCGCCGTTTTTAAGACCTTCATCGACCAGTACGGCCCCGACTCGGTGGCCTTTTACGCCTCGGGCCAGTGCCTGACGGAAGAATATTACGTGCTCAACAAGCTCATGAAGGGCTTTATCGGCAGCAATAACCTCGATACCAACTCGCGCCTGTGCATGAGCAGCGCGGTGGTGGGCTACAAAATGGCGCTGGGCGAAGACAGCGTGCCCGTGTGCTACGACGATATTGAGCTGGCCGACTGCCTGCTGGTGGCCGGGGCCAACCCCGCCTGGTGCCACCCCATCCTGTGGCGGCGCGTGGAGGCCCACAAGGCCGCCAACCCCGGCACCCGCATCATCGTCATCGACCCGCGCGCCACCGACTCCACCGCGCTGGCCGACCTGCACTTGCAGCTCATTCCCGGCACCGATGTGATGCTGCTGCAAGCCCTGGCCAGGGTTCTCATCGAAAACGGCGACCTCGACCTGGCCTTCATCGAGCAGCACGCCGAGGGCTTCGAGGCCTACCGCGACATTGTGCTGGCGCGCCCCCTGGCCGAGTCGGCGCAGCTGTGCGGCGTGCCCGAAGCTGACATTCGGCTGGCTGCCAGCTATGTCGGCAGCGCCCGGGCTTTCCTCTCGATGTGGACGATGGGCCTGAACCAGAGCACCGTGGGCGTGGATAAAAACCTGGCGCTGCTCAACCTACACCTCATCACGGGCCAGATAGGCCGGCCCGGCGCGGGGCCACTCTCGCTCACCGGCCAGCCCAATGCCATGGGGGGCCGCGAGGTGGGCGGCCTCAGCAACTTGCTGCCCGCCCACCGCAACCTGGCTAGCCCCGCCCACCGCGCCGAGGTGCAGCAGTTCTGGGCCAGCGGGCCGCTGGCCACCACGCCAGGCTACACGGCCACCGAAATGTTTGAGGCGCTAGCAGATGGCCGCCTCAAAGCCATCTGGATACTCTGCACCAACCCCCTCACCAGCCTGCCCAACGCGCGCCAGGCCGAGGCCACACTCGCCAAAGCCAAGTTCGTGGTGGTGCAGGAAATCAGCTCGAAGCCCGAAACGCTGGCTTACGCCGATGTCGTGCTGCCCGCCGCCGCCTGGGCCGAAAAGGAAGGCACCATGACCAACTCGGAGCGCCGTATCAGCCACCTGGCCCAGGTAGTGCCCCCGCCCGGCGAGGCCCTGCCCGATGCCGAAATTATCTGCCGCTTTGCCCGGGCCATGGGTTTTTCCGGCTTCGACTACGCCAGTCCCGAAACTATTTACCAGGAGCACACACGCCTCACGGCCGGCACCACCCTAGATATTTCTGGCTTGACCTACGGCATCTTGCGTGAGCGCGGTTCGGTGCAGTGGCCCTACCGGGCGAGCCAGCCCGCGCCCGATACCGCCCGACTGTTCACCGACCAGCAATTTTATACGCCCTCGCAGCGGGCGGTTATTCACCCCGTGGCGACCGCTTTTCGCAGCGAAGCGCCCGACGAGGATTTTCCGTTCATTCTCACCACCGGCCGCATCCGCGACCAGTGGCACACCATGACCAAGACGGGCAAGGTGAGCAAGCTGCGGCAGCACACGGCGCAGGCTTTTTTGGAGCTGCACCCGCAGGATGCGGCGGCGCTGGGCGTGCGCGAGGGCGAGCTCGTCACGGTGCAGTCGCGCCGGGGCGAGGTGCGGGTGGCGGCGCGGCTGGCGGCGGGCATCCGGCCGGGCGTGGTGTTTTTGCCCATGCACTGGGGCAAGCAGCTGGGCTCCGACCTGCACCGGGCCAACAACGTAACTTCCGGCGCGCTCGACCCTGTTTCCAAAGAGCCCGACTTGAAGTTTTGCGCCGTGCAGGTGGCGAAGTACGCCAAGCCCCGGCAGCGCCTCGTTATCATCGGGGCCGGCGCGGGCGCGCACGGCTTCGTGCGGGCGTACCGCGAGCTGAATCAGGACGATGACATCACTATTTTCAGCAAGGAAGACCAGCCGTTTTACAACCGGGTGATGCTGCCCGACTACATCAGCGGCCACCAGCAATGGGCGCAGCTCGTCAAGATGCTCGACCACGAAGAGCCCACCTACGGCATCGACCTGCGGCGCGGCGTGAGCGTGACCGAGCTCAACCGGGCCGAAAAACACGTGGTGGACTCACTGGGCCAGCGCACGGCCTACGATGTACTCATCCTGGCCACCGGCAGCCGGGCGGCGGTGCCGCGCGGCGTGCCCGCGCTGCCCGGCATTTTCACCATGCGCAGCCGCACCGATGCCGACGACTTCAAGCGCCACCTGCCCGCGCAGGCCCACGTGGTGGTGGTGGGCGGCGGCCTGCTGGGCCTCGAAATGGCCGCCTCGCTCCGCGAAGTGGGCGTGCGTATTTCCATCATCCAGCGCACGTCGCGGTTTCTCGACCGGCAGCTCGACGCGCTAGGTAGCCAGCTGCTCCAAGAGGAAATGGCCGACCAGGGCTGCGACCTCTATTTCAACGACGAGGTAGAGCTGTACTACGGCCGCAGCCGCCTTACCGGCGTGGGCCTCAAAAGCGGCCGCCGCCTCGACTGCGACGCCCTCATCCTGGCCATCGGCACGACGCCCAATGTGGAGCTGGCCCGCGAAAGCGGGCTAGCCTGCCAGCGCGGCGTGGTGGTCGATGCTCACCTGCAAACCAGCGACCCGAGCGTGTTTGCGCTGGGCGAAATTGCCGAGTTTCAGGGCACGCTCTACGGCATCACGGCGGCGGCCGAGCAGCAGGCGGCCGTGCTGGCGGGCTACCTCAGCGGCAACGTAGCGAGCCAGTACCGGGGCAGCACCTTCATGAACATCATCAAGATTCACGGTTTCGACCTGTGCAGCATCGGCCTGCCCGAGTGCCCTAATACAACTGATTACGAAGAAATTACCTTCATCGATAAGGCGAAGCGTTACTATAAGAAGTGCATCATCCAGCAGGACCGCCTGGTGGGGGCCATTCTCATCGGCGACAAGGGTGAATTCCAAGAGTTTCGTGAGCTAATTGCCAATAAAACCGAGCTGAGCGACAAGCGCTTGCAGCTGCTGCGCAGCGGCCGCCCGGCTGCGCCCGTACTCGGCAAGCTGGTGTGCAGCTGCAACAACGTGGGGGCCGACAACCTGCGCCAGGCCATTGCCAGCGGCTGCGGCTCGCTCCAGGAGCTGTGCGCCAGCACCGGCGCGGGCACCGGCTGCGGCTCGTGCCGCCCCGAGGTGCAGCGCCTGCTAGAGGAAAGCGCGGTGTCAATTGACTAGCCTCAAGTACTTCTCCACAAATACATTTCCTACCAGCGGCTACTCACAAACGCAGCAGTTCGCTGACGCTCGCCCCCCCCTCTCCTTTTCGGATAGGGTGGCCGGGGGGTGAGGCGCCCCACCAAAGCGGCCCAGACTGCCTATGTCCAGCATGCACCTCGTCAAAATCAACCTGCCCGGCGGTATCGTGCCGGCCGGCGACCTGCTCACCATCCTCGAAGCGGCTGAGCGGGCCGAGGTCGAGCATGTGCAGCTGGGCCACCGCCAGCAGCTGCTGTTTGAGGTAGGAGCTGCCCACCATCGCACTTTGGCGCGCACGCTCAGCCAGGCCGGCATCAGTTACGAAATCGATGCCGACCGGCACCCCAACATCAGCAGCTCCTACGTGGTGGAAGACGTGTTTCAAAGCTCGCCCTGGCTGCGCGAGGGCGTGTACCGCGATGTGCTGGACTTATTTGACTACCAGCCGCAGCTGAAAATCAACCTCCTCGACCGCCACCAGACGTTCGTTCCCTTCTTCACTGGCAACCTCAACTTCATCACCTCCGACACCCCTAATTATTGGTACCTCTACCTGCGCTTTCCGCAGACGAACACCTTGTACTGCTGGCCGGCGCTTGTGTATTCAGAAGATATTCCGAGCCTGAGCCGCGCCGTCGAATGGACCATTTTTGCAAACAAAGACCAGTTCTACGACCAGCCCACCGCCGATGGCGCGCTGCTGCACCGCCTCGTGAGCGCCCGCCAGCAGCTTGTGCAGCCGCCGCTCACCACGCCGCTCGCCCTGCCCGAGTTTACGCTGCCCTACTACGAGGGCTTCAACCGCTATGGCAGCCAGCTGTGGCTGGGCATCTACCGGCGCGATGAGCAGTTTTCGGTAGCCTTCCTGAAGGACGTGTGCCAAGTGTGCCTGCACACGCGCCTCGGCCAGCTCTGCACTACTCCCTGGAAATCACTTATCATCAAAGGCATCGCCCTCCCCGACCGCCCGCACTGGGACGCCGTGCTACGCCGCCACCGCATCAACGTGCGTCACGCCGCCAACGAGCTCAACTGGCAGGTAGAAGACCACTGCACCCACGGCCTGGCCCTGAAGCACGAGTTGGTGCGCTATTTCAACGAGGAAGACGTGCGCACCTTCCAGCTCTGTTTTGCCATCAAGACCCAGCCCAAAACAGGCCTATTTGGCTCCATCGTGGTGCGCCGCCACTTCGACAACCTCACCCAAACCGGCCTGCACGCCGAGCAGTACGAGGTGCTGCACACCCGCGATTTTAACCCCAACAGCAAGGACTTTATCAGCTTCCGCAAGAAGGTGAGCCGCGAAAATCTGCCGTGGTACCTCACCCAGCTCTGCGACCAGTTTTATGAGCAGCAGGCCACCGCCAGCCTGCCCGTAGCGCCGCTCGATAGCCCTCTTCCTACCTTAGCTACCCCGCCTGGCCAGCCACTACTGCACCAGTGCCGCCGTTGCCTCACCGTGTACGACGAGGCCTATGGTGACCCAGCCCAGGGCGTTGCACCGGGCACGCCCTTCGCTAGCCTGCCGGCCTACGCCTGCCCCACCTGCGAAGCTTCGAAAGAGACTTTTGAAGCCGTGCATACGCCGCATTTTCAAGCAGCTATCTTCTCGGCATAACTCTTAAACAAAGAACGTCAGGCAGAGTAAAGCCAAGCAGCTCGCTCGTGTTGTTAGAGGTAGTACCCCTAGCAGCGCGGGCGAACTGCTTGGCTTCGCTCTGCCTGACGTTCTTTTATTACCTATTCAATACCCCAAGATGCCCGACCAGAACCCGCTTTTCCCCGCCTTTCTTAAGCTCGAAAACTTGCGCGTACTTCTCGTGGGCGGCGGCAACGTGGGCCTCGAAAAGCTGACCGCCATCCTGCGCAGCAGCCCCAAAACGGCCGTTACCATCGTCAGCCTCACGTTTCTGCCCGAGCTGCGCGCCCTGGCGGCCAGCCACCCGCGCCTCCAGCTCATCGAGCGCGGCTGGCTCGAAACCGACCTCGACGCCGCCGACATCGTCTTTGCCGCCACCGACGACCCGGCCCTGCACCGCCGCATCAAGGCGGCCGCCCGCGCCCGCCGCCTGCTCGTGAACGTAGCCGACACGCCCGACCTCTGCGACTTCTACCTCTCCTCGGTGGTGCAGAAGGGCCAGCTCAAAATCGCCATCTCCACCAATGGCAAGTCGCCCACCGTGGCCAAGCGCGTGCGCGCCCTACTCGAAGAGGCCTTACCCGAGGAGCTGGACGATATTTTGCAACAAATGACTGTTATCCGCGGCCGGCTGGCCGGCGACTTTGCCGCCAAGGTCAAGTCGCTCAACGCCGTTACGGCCGAGCTAGCCGGCGGCAAGGCGTACGAGTCGCCCGCTACCAAGAAGTGGCGGCGCGTAGCGACCAGCGCGCTGGTGGCGACGGGCGCACTGCTGGTGGGCCGGCTGTTTCGGCGGCCGGAGTAGAACTCCTTTGCTAATACTGAAACAGCTCTCCTAATCGGGTGCAAACGACTTGCGCCGTATTCGCTTCCAGTACGCCCAGTCTGCGCACCAGCCGCGTTTTATCCACCGAGCGAATGTGGTCGAGTGCTACTTGCCCGTCCTTGCCCTGAAACTGGCAATCAATCCGTGACGGATAGGCACGCTGGCTACTCGTGAGCGCCGCAATAATGACCGTGCGCAAATGCCGATTCAACTCATCAGGCGAGATGACCACGCAGGGCCGTGTCTTATTGATTTCACTACCCTGCGTAGGGTCCAGGTTCACCAGCCATACCTCGAAGCGCTGGGGCGTGGCTACCACTGCCATTCGTCTTCCGAGCTATCGGTAAAGCCTTCCAGCAACTCGCCTTCCGGCTCTTGGCCGGCCGCTAGGACCGCTTGCATTTGCGCATCCCAACCCTGGCGGGCAGGCTGTATTATCGGCGTGATGAGCAAGCCTTCCGGCGTGGGGCGTAGGTCTACTTCGCCGGCCAAGTGATATTGTTGCAGCAGCTTCTTAGGCAGCACGATGCCCTGGGAGTTGCCGACGCGGATAAGACGGGTGTGCATAGCACGAATGTACGAACAAAGTAATTACGATTAGCATCAAATTTATCCATGAGCAAGCAAAAACTCAGTCACAAAAAACGTTTGCGTCAAATGATAGAAGCAGCTGAGGCTGACCCTACTCTTAGCGCTGAGCTCATTGCTGTGCAAGGATGCATTACCAAGCCTAAGCTACAAGCAATGACAGCGTTGCTAAAGCTCTTGAAACCGAGTCTGCATCAAAGCACGAAATGGTTTATTACGATGGTACTTGAGACAATTAAAGACGACCGAATTATTCGTCCGATGCTGAAAGCAGCAATAGCGCCTGAAAATGCTTCTTGCCGCTCTTTTTTTCTCTGGCCTCTCACCACCTACGACTGCACAAAACACCTTGCTTTCTTTGCAGATTTCATTGTGGGTTTGCATGAGCCTAATGAAGCCATGATGGTAGCCGTAATGATTGTTCGAGCTATGAAAGGGCCATTTGAACCGATTATAGCAAGAAAAAGCATCCGCAAACTCCTTGCGGAAGTTAAAACTTCAATGCCTGCGGAATGGAAGATAGAAACCGAGGCTTACAGATTAGAGGCCGCTGATTTTATAATGGCGAAATACTTCAACCATACCGCCAAGACATTCTGGAAGCCAAGAAACGGTAGCGTTCCCATTAGTAAAACCCGCTGAAAATCCGTACCTTTGCGGCCCTGTCAAGGCGGCAGGTCGGGGGCTCGCGCCTTCGGAACCAACCCAAAATGCGCCCCGCCCCGGGTTCCGGCGTGGCGTTCAGTAGCTTAGGAACCTGCTAGTAACATGGCAGAAATGGTTGACGACTTCGACTGGGATAATGTTGGAGCAAGCGGCTTCGGCGGCAATTACAACGCTGAGCAGCGCGCCGAGCTGGAAAAGCTCTACGGCGACACCCTCACCACCGTACAGGAGGAAGAGGTAATTAAAGGTACCGTGGTAGGCATCACCGACCGCGACGTAATTCTGAACATCGGCTTCAAATCGGACGGCCTCGTGCCCCTGAGCGAATTCCGCGACCTGCCCGAGCTCAAAGTGGGCGACGAGGTTGACGTGTTCATCGAAGACCAGGAAGATGCTAACGGCCAGCTCATCCTGAGCCGTAAGAAAGCTAAAATCAAGCAGGCCTGGAACGCTATCTACGCGGCCCTGGAGAATGATACCGTGCTGGAAGGCGTGGTGAAGCGTCGCACCAAAGGCGGCCTCATCATGGAGATGGATGGCGTAGAAGCCTTCCTCCCCGGCTCGCAAATCGACGTGAAACCCATCCGCGACTTCGACATCTATGTGGGTCGCCGCATGGAAGTGAAAGTCGTGAAAATCAACGCTGCTTTCGACAACGTAGTTGTTTCGCACAAAGTCCTGATTGAGAAGGACCTCGAGCAGCAGCGCGAAGCCATCCTGAACAACCTCGAAAAAGGTCAGATTCTGGAAGGCAACATCAAGAACATGACCAACTTCGGCGTGTTCATCGACCTCGGCGGTGTCGAT